>Ga0315282_10016763_pt1 | contig 10671 bp, 9 predicted proteins | sample YL17G07_20_MG_FD_203693 | JGI IMG/M metagenome (GOLD analysis project Ga0315282, IMG submission 203693) | Sediment microbial communities from Yellowstone Lake, YNP, Wyoming, USA - YL17G07_20 | ecosystem: Environmental > Aquatic > Freshwater > Lake > Sediment | place: USA: Wyoming | collected... | reverse complement strand
GACATGACCGACCACGACGACATCGACTCTTATCCAAAAGATCGCACGTACCGACTCGACCTGAAGCGCTGTATCTTTCAGAGCTGCGGCGGAGAATTGGCTGAGACCTCGTATTACGAGCGGAACAACTGGGTGACGGTCGAGTATCAGTGTGCAAAGTGTGGACACCGCTTCACCGTGAAAGTGGAAACATGAATGTGGCACACCACGAAGTAGCACACATCCCATATCTCAAATCCAAGTTTTTGACTTGAATCCGGTCGAAATCATACGGAAGAAACGTTCCGGTGAGAAACTTTTACGGGAGGAGATGGAGTTCCTCGTGAATGGCTACGTACGAGGAACAATCCCCGATTACCAGATGTCGGCGTTTCTCATGGCAGTCTATTTTCGTGGGATGGATTTTGAGGAGACAAGCCGGCTCACGGAGATCATGCTGAGTTCCGGGAAGGTAGTTGATCTCTCTTCTATTCCGGGTATCAAAGTGGATAAGCACTCAACCGGCGGAGTTGGAGATAAAATATCGCTTATCCTCGCACCTCTTGTCGCAGCCTGCGGCGTCCCTGTCCCGATGATCTCCGGACGCGGACTTGGGCACACCGGCGGCACTCTCGATAAGCTGGAATCAATCCCCGGCTTTCGAACTGATCTTTCATTGGACGAATACCGGAAGCAGATGTCAGAAATCGGTGTTGTGATGATCGGCCAGACAGACGATTTGGTTCCTGCAGACCGACGCATGTACTCCCTCCGCGACGTCACTGCGACCGTCGAATCCATTCCTCTCATCGCCGCGAGCATCATGAGCAAAAAGCTTGCGGAAGGAGCGGATGCCCTTGTCTTCGACGTGAAGACCGGACAGGGTGCATTCATGGAGAAGTACGATGAGGCGGTCGAACTCGCCAAGACGTTGGTCACCATTGGAAACAAGTTCGGGAAGCATACTCTGAGCTTGATCACGGACATGAGTCAGCCACTCGGGTGTGCCGTCGGCAACTGGGTCGAGGTTGTAGAGGCGATTGAGTGTCTTCACGGCCGTGGGCCATCTGACCTTGTTGAGCTCACTTGTACGCTTGCTGGGGCGATGCTAATGCTTGGGGGGAGATCAAGCACCATCGAGCATGGAATAGATGAAAGCAAGAATGCTCTGGAATCAGGAAGAGCGTACAAGAAGTTTCTCGACCTCGTCAGCAGGCAAGGAGGCGATCTGAAGTACATCGAAAACCCCGAACAGTATCCATACCCAAAGAACAGCGTGGACATTTTGAGCAGCGGTGACGGGTATGTCGAGAGCATCAACGCACTGGAGATTGGACTGGCATGTATTGAACTCGGGGCAGGACGAAAGAAGATCAGGGACAAGATCGATCCGAATGCGGGCGTGGTTTTCAAAAAAAAGATTGGCGACCCCATCCAGCGAGGCGAGCGCGTTGCTACCATTTATGCAGATCGACGAGAGGGAATTTCCTCTGCAAAATCTCGCATCGAAGGTGCCATCCGATACACTGCATCGAAGCCGCTGGCACGCCCTCTCATCGTGAGTAAGATTGAGATCAATTCGGCGAATCCGGAGAATGTCATCGTCCATCCCTGGGGAGGATAGGACAGAAAAGCTGTCACGACCGCTTGATTCAGTGCGGAATTATTTTTATTCTTGGGAAAGGTGCGATAATGAAGACCGTTCGAAGTCTTGTCGCCGGGCGTGAAGTGTACGCCATCCAGAGGGATATCACAGTCCACGAGGCGGCTCTTTACATGGCCTTGAAACATGTGGGTGCGGTCCCAGTCCTCGAAGGGACACGATTAGTAGGGATTTTTTCTGAGCGGGATGTCGTCACACGCGTGGTTGCCCGAGGATCTGAACCCAGCACGACGAAGGTCGAGGATGTAATGACAAAGGACCTGGTCGTTGCCAGTGCGGATGAGAGCTGCGAATCGTGTCTCTGGAAGATGAAGCAGGCTGCATGTCGTCACCTTCCGATTGTGGAGAAAGACAAACTTCTTGGTGTTATCTCACTTCGGGACTTGCTCATGGTAGAGATCGATGAGAAAGATGAAAAGATCGAATTCCTCCACAGCTATTTGTTCACCGTTCCGGGTCACGCAGAAAAGAAGTACAAAGCCTAATCTCATTCTCCAACCAGTTACCAAATCTCAATGCCAGTAGTCGAATTTGTCAAGGAAGGAAAGCGGTACGACGTTCCTCCGGGGACGAACCTACGCAAGTTTGCTCTCAAATGTCAGATTCCCCTTTACAAAGGGATTAACAGACTTGTCAATTGTAGAGGACACCGACTCTGCGGCACATGCAGGGTGGAGCTTCTCGACGGGAAGGGAATTCCAGCTCGAACTCCAGCTGAAGAGGATACGATTGTTGGGAAGTTGCTTCGTGCAAAGAAGCTTACTCCAAGCCTTCGCCTCTCGTGTCAGGTCACAGTCAATGCTGATGTAAAGGTCGTGACTCGACCAAGCATTGAACTTGACAAGGAACTCACGAAACAGCGGACCATTCTCTTTGGAATTTTTTCCGGGTTTGGCCTCGTCTTCCTTTTGATGTTCGGAATGATCTTCTTTGATCTGCTGAAGAAGTTCTAAGATCCAGCACGCTCATTGAAGTGAAAAAGACGATCCTGATCAAGTCGGGATCGCCTTTTTGCTTTACGTCTAAGTGGGAGAGGGCTGTGATCTGCCTACAAAACTTTTCTGAGAACTCTGATCATCTCTTCGTGAATGACCCCATTGCTGGCAAGGATAGGTTTTCCATAGATGCTGTATGGGTTACCGAGGAAGTCTGTGACCTTTCCTCCAGCCTCTGCAACCAGGAGCACGGCTGCCGCCACATCCCATGGGTTGAGAGAAACCTCCCAGAACCCGTCGATGCGTCCAGCCGCGACGTATGCTAGATCGATAGCAGCGGAACCCATGCGTCGGACAGCCTGTGCTTCTTTGAGAAAGTTGATGAAATGCTCGATGGCATGATCGGGATTGTCCTTAATGTTGTATGGAAATCCCGTCACGAGCAAGCTCCGAACGAGGACATCAGCTTTGGAGACAGACAATCGCTTCCCGTTCACAAACGCCCCTCTCCCCTTTTCTGCAGTGAACAGCTCCTCGAAGTTCGGGTCATACACCACTCCAAGGATGATCTCTCCATTCTTCTCAAGACCGATTGAGACTGCAAAACAAGGGAAGCGATGAGTATAGTTCACAGTACCGTCGAGTGGATCAATGATCCACCTGTATTCAGATTTCTTTTCACCTCCTACGCTCGAATCTCCCTGTCGAAGTCCACCCTCTTCGGCAAGAAAATCGTGCTGTGGAAAATGCCTCTTGATGATACCGATAATCAGTTGTTCCGATTGGCGGTCAATCTCCGTCACAAGGTTCGTCTCCTGGCCGACCTTGCGCTGAATCTCTTTCACCTTCCCAATATTGAATTTCAGAAATTTCCCGGCCTCTTTCGCTGCTTCGACTGCAACACTCAGCATTGAACATCCTTTCCAAATGTGAGAAGAAAAATATCATCACGAATGTAGCGAAATTATCCCTGAGCTTCAACCACGGTTCCGTGTGAGGAGGATAGCGCCCAGGGAATGTTTTCGGTTGCCCATCTGCGCAAAATTCTTTACCTTTCATCCATGAAGGTCATTGTTGCGCCCACTTCCTTCAAGGGCTCTCTCTGCGCGATTGAAGCTACAGAGTGTATTGCCGCTGCTGTCAGACAGACTCTCCCTCAGGCTGAAGTCGTTGAGTTTCCGCTTTCCGACGGTGGAGAAGGTTTCGTCGATGTTCTTATCAGAGGAAGCCCTGGCAAAACGTATGAAACCGATGTTGAGGGTCCACTCCTGCAGCAGAGAGTACGCGCACGGTGGGGAACCCTCGGGCATGAGTCGGTGGGAATCATCGAAATGGCCGCGGCCGCAGGGCTCTCACTTGTACCGTTTGAGAGACGAGATCCGAAAATCACAACAACATTCGGCGTCGGACAACTCATCAGAGCAGCTCTTGATCTCAAGGTGGACAAGATCGTCGTCGGCATTGGAGGAAGTGCTACGAACGATGGCGGTGCAGGAATGGCCCAAGCTCTTGGAGCACACTTGCTGCGCAAGGATGGGACGGAGGTTGGGCGAGGTGGTGCCGCACTCCTAGAGCTCCATCAAATCGACATCTCCTGGCTTGACCGTAGGATAAGGAGAACGAAATTCATCGTCGCCAGCGACGTGACAAATCCGCTTTGCGGACCGCAAGGAGCCTCGGCGGTCTACGGTCCTCAAAAAGGATCAACTCTCGCCGATGTCCAACTGCTCGACAGGGCACTCGAGCACTATGGCTCAATAGTAAGGCGGGATGTCGGTATCGATATCTTAGAGGTAGTCGGAGGCGGCGCTGCCGGTGGATTGGGGGCGGGCTGTGTTGCCTTCCTGAATGCAACCATCCAGTCTGGTGTCGAGCTTGTGCTCAATGAACTGAACCTTGACGCAAAACTCGTCGGGGCGTCTCTAATCATTACAGGAGAGGGGAAGGTGGACGAACAGACCGCATGCGGAAAAGCTCTCACAGGGATCGTCCGGCGAGCAAAAACATTTGGGACTCCGGTTGTGGCAGTTGCAGGAACAATCGAAGGCGACCGCCGAAACTTGCAGCGTGCGTTGGGTCTGAAAGCGCTGTACTGCTTGCGTGATTCTCCTTCCCGACCAAACCAGCGGTCGATCCAGGAAACGATGGAAAGGGCAAAGGAACTTCTCCGTGAAAAAGCCGCACAGGTAGTGCGGGATCAAGCCATCCCTTAATGACATGAGTGCTGAAGTTCACCCGTTTCCCTATTCTCACCTGAAGAGTCCTTAGGAGGAGATGCGATGCCGGCTGTTCAACAACTGCATCGGTGGGATGTCACTCCGAAAGAGGCCGTTGACATTCAACAGAGATTGCGCTCAAAGCTTGTCATAGCGCCCCTCGAGAAAGAAGTCCATTACGTCGCTGGCTGTGATATTTCATTCGACAAGGGTTCCGATGTCGTCTTCGCCGGGGTCGTCGTTCTTAAGCTGCCTGAGTTCACCGAAGTAGGTCAGACAACAGCGGTAACTCGGGTCAAGTTTCCCTACATTCCCGGCCTTCTCTCCTTTCGCGAATCACCTCCTCTGCTCGAAGCTTGGGAAAAGCTTTCCGTTGAACCAGACCTGGTGATAATCGACGGCCAAGGCTACGCTCATCCTCGCCGATTTGGCATCGCTTCGCATTTCGGAGTGTTGGTTGACCTTCCCACAGTCGGCTGTGCAAAAACACTCCTCATCGGGAAATTCGAAGAACCCGGGATCAATGCTGGATGCTCTTCGCCGCTCATGGATGGGGAGGAGGTCATTGGAGCAGCCCTTCGAACACAGCATGGGGTGAACCCTGTTTTCGTTTCGATAGGACATCGTATCAACCTTGCGGGTGCACTCGAAATCGTTATGCGCTGCACAAGAGACTATCGAATTCCCGAGCCTACTCGCCGAGCTCATCTCCTTGTCAATGCTCTCCGCAGAGGCGAAGAGCCCAAAACCCTCCTTGCGGGACAGCAGGAGTCTTTGTTTTAGATGTCTTAATTCACCATCCATTCATCTTCATCACTGACGGAGGTCATCATGTTATTCATTCTCAGTCTCATCGTTGCCATCTCCGCTTTTTTCATGTGGAGAGGCGCTCAGAAAAAAATTAAAGAGCAAAGAAACATTGCGTTCGAAACCACGAGGAGGATTGCCAGTGCACTGATGGTATTCTTTCTCCTTCTTGCACTGATCCAAGTCTTCACGGTCATTCCGGCAGGACACGTTGGTGTGATCGACTTTTTCGGCACGGTATCGGATAACACTTTGAAGGCGGGCATCAACATGGTGAACCCGATGGCAAACGTTGTTAAGATGTCTATCCAGACTCAAGAAATCAAAGAAACGATGGATGTTCCGTCGAAGGAAGGACTCACGGTTCAACTGGAGATGAGTGCCTTGTTCCATTTGAATCCGGATAGGGCAGCGGATGTTTATAAAACCGTCGAGGGCGGGAATTATGTCGACATCATCCTCACCCCTCAATTCCGAGCCGTTAGCCGTGGAGTCACTGCGGGGTATGAAGCCCGAGCTCTTTACACCTCAGAGCGAGAGATGTTGACCCAACTGATTGAAAAGGATCTAGCAATGAAAATAGAGGCGCGAGGTATTACCGTCGAGAGCACACCTCTGCGCCGCGTTGGACTGCCGCCAGACCTCACACGAGCTATTGAAGAGAAGCTCCGAGCTGATCAGGAGAGCCAGCGGATGCAATTTGTCCTCACGAAAGAGCGCCAAGAAGCTGAGCGGAAGCGGATCGAAGCGCAGGGGATTTCTGATTTTCAAAAAATCATCACGCTCAGTATCACTGAGCAACTCTTGCACTGGAAGGGAATCGAGACAACAGAAAAGTTGGCTGCATCTACCAACGCGAAGATCGTTGTCATCGGGGCTGGTAAAACGGGTTTGCCACTTATTTTTGATACAAAGTAGCATTCCACGGTTGCGCAGAAGATCAACTCAGGAAGCAAGAATGATCAGCGTCGGTGGCGGAAAGAACGGCTTCCCACTGATCATGAACACTCAATAGTACTGTTCGCAACGGTTCGACGAGACTTTCTACAGCTTGGATATTGGCAACCTTGAGAATTCAGTTGTCTGTGTCTCGTGAAGTCAGAGAAGCCGTTGAAGAAGGAAGACAGAGACAAGAACGCCGCGTTCATTTCGGTAATTGAACGCCTTTTCGCGAACTCCTCACCGAATTTTCTCTGGCTTTATTTTTCATAATTTTGTACTATGGAAGTGGTTCATCCAGCTGAGACCGCGTGGAGAGCCAGATTCTCTCCTGGCTAAGACTCCTGAAAACTGAAAGGCTCCTCGATGCATCCTGATGTTATCCTTGCGTTTGCAGCGTTGGTTGCTATCATTGTCCAGCAAGGTCAGCTTCGAAAGCTCCGTCAAGACATCGAAGATCTTAAGAAGAGGCTCCCGTAAAACCGTCGCTGCTTCTCTACAGAGCTGGAACAGCGAACGCTTGTAGCTCGCAATTGTTCTTCAGATCCTCCTAAGTCCGGTTCGATGAAGTGTCATACATCCCTTGTTGATAATCTCCCTTACCTTTACTTGAAACCCCACGTATGAGATTCCTCGGTCTTCATCTCATAGATTGGATCATCATCCTTGTATACTTCATGGTCTTGGTCTATATCGGCAAATGGACCAGGAAGAGAATCAAGAACACAAAAGATTTCTACCAGGGTGGACGAAGCTTCGGAAAGGTCCTCGTTGCTTTCATTACGTTCGGAAACATGGCAAGCGCTGATCAAGAAGCGGCCGTTACTCGGGAGATCTATCGGCAAGGGATGCAAGGGATGTGGTTTCAAAACCTCACACTCTTCCATACTCCCTTTCAGTGGTTCTTGGCTGTCTTCCAACGCCGGGCGCGATATATCGGGCCTGGCGACCTGTACCAGCATCGATTCGAGAGTAAGTTTCTCGCCAGCCTGTTTGCGGCGTACCTCCTCATAAGCGCGATCTATGGGAATTCTTTTGGCTACCTGATCACCGGGAAGACAATCCAGGCGATGCTTGTAAAACCAGAGAGCGAATATACCCCCGGAGAGCGGAGAAGCGTCGAAGAGTTTCGGGAATACCAAGCACTGAAGAAGCAGCAGAGCATTGAACAGTTGAGCGAACAGGAACGCCAACGCCTTGATGTTTTGCGGGAGAAAGACAAACGTCACGAGCTCAACGCGTACATCCCTTATATTAGTCTCCTCGCGTTTTTCATTCTCTATGCTGGAGGCATCGGCACGTACATGATCCTCGGAGGGATGTTTGCCGCTGCTTTTGCAGATGTTATTCAAGGAGTGATGAAGATCTTCCTGTCGGTTGCTCTCATTCCAGTTGGGCTGAGTGTCCTCGGCGGATTCAAGGGCCTTCACGCACGTGTTCCTGATTATATGTTCCAGCTCTTTGGCTCTGATGTAGCGAGCGAGTACACATGGTACTTCGTCGCTGCCATGGCTGCTCTAAACCTTGTCGTCAATGCACCCCGGAGCTTTACTGTCGGTGGTGCGCCAAAGGACGATAATTCTGCACGAATCGGCTACGTGGTGGGCTCACTCACGAAACGCTTCATGATGGTTGCGTGGTCACTCACTGGCCTCATCGCCATCGGTCTCTTTGCTGGTCAGCTCGACGATCCCACATATATTTGGGGATACATGACGAGAAATCTTCTTGGCACTGGTTTCGTCGGTCTGATGATCGCTGGTATCTTTGCCGCAAACATGTCGACTGTCAGCGGGGCCAGCTTGGAATGGGGAGCAGCCTTTACAAAGAACATTCTCCTGCCGCTAAGGCCGCAGACGAGCGAGAAAGTCCAGCTCCTTTCGGGCAGAATCATCATTTTTGTCGTCCTCGGGGCAAGCATTTACTTCGCAATCACTATCGAGGATATCTTTGTCGTCTTCAAATATGTCCTATCGATCGGGACAGTGATAGGGCCAGCGATTTGGCTGGTTTATTTCTGGCGCCGGCTTACGACGAAGGCCGTAGTCACTCAGATGATTCTCTCGATCGTCGTCACCATCGCGCTTCCCAATCTTCTTCCTGAAATTCCTGGCATGCGTGAACACCCCGCGCTCACAATACAGACGAAATCCCTGGTGGAAATGGTGAAGACAAAGGCACTTCGTGAGGACGTTGAAGCAGGAGTAGCGAAGTCAGTCGGAGAGACCATCGAGAGAAGGAAAGTCGCACCCCCGAGCGGGATCTTCTACGAGACGGTTGTGAGAGAGAATCCGAATGACCCAAACTCGAAGCTCGTTGGCCAGGGAATGTTTCGAATCCAGGTTTACCTCGTATCGCTCTTTGGAGTCGATTTCACTCAGATGTCAAAATCTCAGGTTTCTACTGTTTCTTTTGTGTTCGATATGATCTTCCCATTTATCATCCTCTTCGGAGTAAGCCTTCTGACCAAGAAGAATTCAGAGAAAGTCCTGAGGGAGTTTTATGCTTGCATCCACACTCCGTGTGTCGCAGACCAGACGGAGGATGCACGTCGAGTGCAAATGGCAACCGATAACCCAGAAATCGTTGAACGGGATAAGGTTTTCCCGGGCACGGATTGGGAATTCTGGAAGCCGACAAAAATGGATGTCTGGGGATTTGTCGTTTTGTGCTTCCTTGTTCTTGTCATCATTGGACTTTTCTATCTTATCGCAACAGTCGGAGGGTAGGCCGTCTCTATTTGAGCTCTCTCTGTTCTTCGGCTAGAGGCCTTGCCGCAGAGAGTACAAAGGCGTGAAGAAGACTAACAATAAGTAGGAGAAAGATATGACCATCCGTGAAGTGCTACAGAAGACGAAAGCGATTGAATATCCTTCCGCAGGAAAACTGGTCGATAGAACTGTTGCAGAGTCTCTAAGATCAAATCTTGCGCCGAAAGCTGCTGTCTCCCCAAAGTCGCAGCCGACTGCTGGGAAACCTTCGGGCGTTCTCCATGTCTCTTGTGTCACCGAAAGTTTCGGTGAGTCACCGTCCAAGCGAGGCACCGTGCTTCCTCAAAAGACCGATTGGCTCTACTTCCAGATTGACGAATCTGGAGGTGGCGAAGTTCTCGCTTCTCGCCCGAATTACCTGTTCGCTCTATCGTGCCTCATTCAAGAAGACTGGGCCGATGATGATGTTACAAAGTACAAGAACGGAAAGGTCGTGCCTGTAACGTTCCATGAGGAGCGGTCTCTCTATGATCTCTTTCTCACTCAGCACGCTCGGACAGTCCGGAATTTCGATCGTGAGGAGCATGTCCGTCATCTCGCAAGACTTGGATTCTCTGCCGTCGAAGTGAATGGGCTCGCGTCGCCGGTCCCAATTGAGACTGGCCCAAAGTACGAGGTCTATCCACGTTTTTACACATACTGTCCCGCTCTGGATCAGTTTGTCGAGAGCAGATTGAATCGCGGCACATATCCGCTTGATTACATTCGAGCGAACCTCAATCGCTTGAAATCAAACGCGGCACTCGCGACGAAATATGGGCTAACGCCTGGCTTGACATGTTTCGAACCACGCTCCGTCCCTGACCATCTCCTTGACCGCTATCCGATGCTCCGCGGCGCTCGTGTCGACCACCCGATCCGAAGCTTCAGACCGCGGTACAATCTCTCGATCGCTCATCCAGTTGTCCGCGAGCATTACACGGAACTCATGTTGAACCTGATGAAAGAAGTCCCTGAGCTCGGATTCATTTCTGTCTGGTCGAACGACAGTGGTGCCGGGTTCGAGTACACAAGCTCGCTTTATGTGGGAAGAAACGGTGGAGGATACGTCATTCGAGAATGGAAGTCGGACACAGAAATTGCCGAATCTGCAGCGATGAATCTCACGCGGTTCCTCAAGCTCCTTCGTGATGCTGGAAGGAAAGCCAACCCAGAGTTCCGTAGCATGGTTCGACTTGAAGCATTTGCCGCGGAAAGAGATTATATTGACCGCGAACTCGGAAACGGAACCGACGTTGAAGTGGGGACGCTTCTCAGTAAGGGGTGGGATGTGCCGTACAAACACCCGACGTACGATGACATCCCTGAAGTGGGTGGAACATTATATCACAACCACTTCGACATGAAAGAGCAAGAAAAGA
>Ga0315282_10016762_pt1 | contig 10672 bp, 6 predicted proteins | sample YL17G07_20_MG_FD_203693 | JGI IMG/M metagenome (GOLD analysis project Ga0315282, IMG submission 203693) | Sediment microbial communities from Yellowstone Lake, YNP, Wyoming, USA - YL17G07_20 | ecosystem: Environmental > Aquatic > Freshwater > Lake > Sediment | place: USA: Wyoming | collected... | reverse complement strand
CGGTCGTCTTTTTGTAGGCATCAACCACGGCCGTCTTGGCCTTTTCCTCATCTGACTGAGGTTTATCTTTCTTGGGCTCTTCTGCCCCGAAAAGAATCATCCCGCTCCATAATCCCGCTAAAAGCGGGATTAACCAGACCATCCTTTTTATCATTTTCATATCCTCCTATAATAATAAACCTTATGGTAACCACCCTTTGGGCAAAGCCCTCAGGATAAACCATCCCGTTCACGGTGAAACTGCTTGTCCTGTAAGGGTTCAGGGTGAACCCGTGAGGGACAGACGCAGTATGTTATATGCTTGCCTGGTTTATGTCAAATAAATTATCATCAGAATTGGGTGAGGAAGGCGATGTGGTTTTCCGTGAAGAGGCGGATATCATTGATGCCGTATTTAAGCATCGCGATGCGTTCTACACCCATCCCGAAGGCATAACCGGTATAGCGTTCGGAGTCGTAGTTAATATTTTCCAAGACTTGGGGATGGACCATTCCCGCACCGAGGATTTCCAGCCAGCCTTCACCGCGGCAGACCGGACAGATTTCATTTATTCCTTGATAACCTTCTCCCTTGCAGATAACACAGGTGATATCCACCTCGGCGCTGGGCTCAGTGAAAGGGAAGAATGAAGGCCGGAACCGCATTTTGGTCTCCGGTCCAAAGAATTCTTTGCAGAATATGTCAAGTATTCCTTTCAGATGTCCGAACGAGATACTTTCACCAATGACCAGTCCTTCCACCTGATGGAACATCGGAAAGCGGCTGGCACTGGGGGTATCTGGTCGGAAGACCTTACCCGGCATAATCACCTGGAATGGCGGTTGGCGGGTTTTCATTACCCGAATCTGCACGGGCGAGGTATGACTGCGCAATAGCCACCGGCCCTTTTCGCCCACAGGGTGACCCCGTGGGTCATCTGAGCCAAAACCGGCTAAATAAAAAGTGTCAAAGGCATCACGCGAAGGATGGTCCAGCGGGATATTTAAAGCCGTGAAATTATGGTATTCCGTTTCTATCTCCGGACCATAGGCGATTTCAAACCCGAGGCGGCTGAATATCTGGTTTGCCTCCTCCAGAGTAGTATAAATGGGATGATGATGACCTATCCCGTAGGGGCTGGTACCGGGCAGTGTGAGGTCAATCTCAGTCTGAACAGCGGCGACCGGCGCACCTAACTTACCTTCTTTTTCCTGAACCCGGGTAGTTAAGATATTCTTAAGTTCATTGATTAACCGGCCGGCCGCGGCTTTTTCCTCAGGCGGCACCGAACTCAGCCGACTGGTCAACTCGCGGATTATCCCCTTACGGCCAAGATACTTGGTCTGATAAATCTGCAACTGTTCGGCTGAGGTAACCTCATCCAGTTCCTTTAAGGCGTTGGACTTAACTGCTTCTATTTCGGACAGGAAATTCATATAGGCGGGAATATACCACTTCCCGAGCGGCTTGTCAAACATAAAAGACCTTGACGGGATGGTAATAGTTTGATAAATTAGTAATAATGTGGATTCGCTGGTTAATGGTAATCTTATATGGCGGGCTCATTTTCTGGGGCTCAAGCCAGACCATACCTGAATTGGTGAGTGGGGTTAGTTATCTGGACCGCGTGGCTCATTTAATAGAATATGGTCTACTGGCGTTTCTTATATATCGGGCCTGCCGGGTAACACCGGGCAAATGGTTAGAACAGCATATTATTCTGGTAGTTATCTTGAGTTCCGTTCTTTATGGGGCGTCAGACGAGTTTCACCAGTATTTTGTCCCGGGGCGCGAGATGAGTAGTTCTGATTTCCTGTTTGATTCCCTGGGCAGTGTTCTGGTTACCGTCCTAATGAGCCTACTGGCCACCAAGCAGATTGGTGGAGACTTATCGCATCAAAAAGGGAATGAATAGAACTTATGAAATTTAGAATTGCCTTAGCCCAGATAAATTCTATTGTCGGTGATTTTGAGGGCAACAGTCGCAAGGTGATTGAATTACTTAAGAAAGCACGGGAATTAAAGGCTGATTTGCTCGCCTTCCCGGAATTATCACTCTGCGGCTATCCGCCTGAAGACCTTGTCTTCAGGACCGAGTTCGTTAAAGAAAATCTCCGCGCCCTTAAAAAGGTCATTTCCTTTACCAAAAATATCAGTCTGGTTATAGGTCTTCTTCATTATGATAGGGCACATACTTATAATGCGGCGGCTTTTATTCATAATCGTAAGTTAGTGGACATCTATCATAAGATTTTTCTGCCCAATTATAGTGTCTTTGATGAAAAACGCTATTTCCAGCCCGGGGCAACCTGTTCGGTCTATCAAATCGGAGATATAAATATTGGGGTCAATATCTGCGAGGATATCTGGTATCAAGATGGTCCCAGCCGGGTTCAGACCGGAGATGGTAATACCTCCTTGATTATTAATATCTCGGCTTCACCTTATTATGTGCAGAAATTAAACGAGCGCCAGAGGATGCTCAGCACCCGGGCCAGAGAAAATAATACTTATGTGGCCTATGTTAATCTGGTCGGCGGACAGGATGAACTGGTCTTTGACGGCGGCAGTATGGTCATTGACCCAAGCGGCCGGTTGATTGCCCGCGCCAGGGAGTTCGCGGAAGATTTCCTCGCCGTGGATATTGACCTCCAGCCGTCTCGCATCTCTTCTGGTAAGAAACCTCAGCAAGTTACCAATGAGTTATCTCACCAGGGCCGGTGTTGGTTGAAGACATTCAGGTTAAAGCCGGCCCGGCCCGGCCGGTCTAAACCGGCTGTTAAATCCCTTATTAATAAGAAGATGTCCCTGTTTGATGAAATATATTCAGCGCTGGTTTTAGGGACGCGTGATTATCTTCATAAGAACGGTTTTCAGAAAGGGGTTCTGGGTTTGAGCGGGGGAATTGATTCGGCCCTGGTGGCGGCGATTGCCGTGGATGCCCTGGGTAAAGATAATGTCACGGCTATAACGATGCCTTCACGATACTCATCCCTGGAGACCCAGCAGGACAGCGAAACCATTGCGCGTAATCTGGGAATTGAACTACTTAAAATACCGATTGATGACATTTTTCAGGCATATCTGAGCCAGTTGAAAGAGCATTTTATCGGCCGGCCTGAAGACATTACTGAAGAGAATCTTCAGGCACGCATCCGGGGGAATCTCCTGATGGCCATTTCCAATAAATTCGGCCGGTTGGTGCTGGGGACCGGTAACAAAAGTGAGATGAGTGTGGGTTATTGCACTTTATATGGCGATATGGCGAGTGGCTTCGCCATTATTAAGGATGTGCCCAAGATACTGGTGTCTAAATTAGTGAAGTATTATAATCAAAAGTCCGGTCGCCCGATTATCCCGCCCAGCGTAATCAAGCGGTCACCTTCCGCTGAACTAAAGCCCAACCAGAAGGATGAGGATAGTATCCCGCCTTATGCGATGCTTGACCCGGTTCTGAAGGCTTATATAGAAAATAATAAAACTGTTGCGGAAATCGTGAAGATGGGCTATAATAATAAGACAGTTAGAAAAGTCGTAAGTTTGGTTAACGGAAGTGAATACAAGCGGCGTCAGGCGCCACCCGGCGTAAAGATTACCCGCCTTGCCTTCGGCCGGGACCGCCGGATACCTATTACTAATAAGTTCCAACAATAACTGTCCCTTTGACACATTCGCTTCGCTCAGTGTGAACGGGATGGTTTACCCTGAGGGCTTCGTCCGAAGGGTGGGAACCATATCCTAAAAAGGAGGGATGTATATGTGGCAGAAAATAGTTGCGTTAATGGTTTTACTGCTGGTCGCAGGGGGATGTGTCTTGGTACACGAACCGTCTTATCCGCTTCCACTACATCCTACCCACAATATCGTTTATTCCGATGTGGAATGGGTCGTCTGGGAATATTATGACTGGGATTATGAGGTGGTGGTCTCTTTGCACGATTTCGGGTATACCTCGGATGAGACGAGCCTGATTCTGTTTTTGGCATATAATTCCCGGGTCGAACCGCGGGCGATTGTTGAATGGCACAGGTCGGGTCTGAGCTGGATGGAAATTACCACGGTTAAACTCCATCTGGAACCAACCATTTTCTTTGTGTCCATTCCTTCTACGGTGCGCGTTGGTCCGCCCTACGGTAATGCCTATGGTCATTACTGGCATAACCCCGGTCATATAATCCTGACGGATGCAGAAATGGTTGACCTTGTTCATCTAAAAGTAGTCAGCGAGGCATATAATCTCCCCGTGACCGAGGTAATCAAACAGCGTGAGAAGGGCATTGGGTTTAATGAGATTGTCCGTGAGCACCGGGACACAGGCAAGGAATTCAGGTCCCACCGGGGCCGGGTTATCCATACCTCTGATGAACCGGACCAGCGCAGACCGGATACCACCAGACCTACCCCAGGCACCGAAAAACCTAAGCCGGATAAAGATAAACCCAAACCAGACAAGGATAAACCTGATAAGGATAAACCAGATAAAGACAAGCCGGACAAAGATAAACCGGATAAGCCCGATAAAGACAAACCCGATAAGGATAAACCTGACAAGGATAAACCCGACAAGGACAAGCCGGATAAAGATAAGCCGGATAAGGATAAAGACAAAGACAGGGATAAAGATAAAGGGAAAGGCTAAGATAAAGATTGAAAATACGCCGGGTTATTGCTTATTTCGTTACATATCTAATACTGTTTTTGAGTGGGGTGGTTTTTACCCTAACCCCGGCCGAAAATACTCCATCAACTCAACTCGATATCTTAGAGCAGTCTGTCCTTGCCTCCAACTATCTAAGGGAAGGCAAATATGATGACCTGGTGGCCGAGTGGCTCAAAACGATAGAAACACATCCGGCTGAACCAATCGTAGAACCAATTTTAAGGCTCCTGTCTTACTACGTTCCTTATCTAAAAGATGAGTCCGGTGTTAGCAAACGGCTTGAAAAAATACTTAAAGACCCCGCTTGGGCGGGGCTGGATGGCTTTAATAATCTATTAATCCGGCGTTATCTGATGGATGCCTACGAGCGGCTGGGCGAATGGGATAAGCGGAATAAGACCGCGGAGATGATGGGGTTTATCAAAAACTGGGCGTTCACCGGCCCGTTCGGTTTTACCGACTTCTCGGTGTTTGATGATTCTTTCCCGCCGGAGGGCGAGGTTAAATTCAGTGAGGCCTATCTTTCAAATAAGCGTTCGGTTAAATGGCGGAACCTTTCCTTTTCACCGGCCGGTTCAGCCGTCAACTTCTTTGATTACCTCCGGCCCGGGCATGGCGCGGTCTACGGTTTAACACAGGTTAAATCTGAATCAACCCGGACGGCGCAGCTGGTTATCCGCTGCCGCACGGCCTATAAAATCTGGCTCAACGGACAGCATATCTTTACCGCCGACCGTCTCCGCCAGCAACTCGCCTCAGAAATCACCTTGCCCATCCAACTCCAGACCGGCTGGAACCAGCTGATGATAAAAATCATCGCCGGCTTCAATCCGGAATTCACGATGCAACTAGTTACGCCCGCCTGGAAGCCGCCTGACGGGATTGCCTTTGAGAAAGACTTAATCTTACACGCATTCACGACTCCCGCCACCAGTCTGGAAACAACTCCGCTGGTCTCTAAAAGTTGTCGGCATTATCTTAAGGATATTGTGCAATTGGATAATCCATATTTTGACCTGATAGCGGGTCTTCTGTGCCTCGCTTATGGTGATACGGAAAGGGCGATTAATAACAGTGAAGGCGCATTGATAACAATACATCCGGAGCGGCAATTACCGCCCGCCGTCTTTTACTGGCTCAGCGAGGTCTACCGCCACCTTACTCCAAACAATGGATTATTACCTGACTCCTACCGGTGTAACCGGTTAAAAGAAATATATGATAGAATAATCTTGCTTGACCCAGCCTTTGTGCCGGCCTATTACGGCCGGGCCGAGATATATTTTAATGAGAATAAACCGGAAGAGGCGCTGAAAGAATTGGGGACATTATTGACTACCAATCCAGGCTGTTTCCCGGCCTATATCCTGGCATCCAATATCTGTGAACGGGAGGATTGGGTGACCGAGTCCGAACAATATATCAGGAAGGCTAATGAGACATATCTGCGCGGGACCATAGCCGCCGGCGACCATCCGCTTTATTCTGAATACCTCGCCACTCGCGCCGAGTCCGAAAGGAACTATACTCGCGCCGAAGAATATTACCGGAAACTCCTGCCCCGTCCATCCGCCCTGCAGCAACTTATGGCCTTATACCACACCCAGGGCGACCTCCCGCAATTGGTCAAAACCGCCCGCGAGGTCCTTTCACATAACGCACTTGACCTGCCCGCGCTTCAAACTCTTGCCCAGGCCTATACCGGCCTAAAGGATTATCCCAATGCCCTGAAATCATATCAGGAACTTATTAACCTCGTCCCTGAAGAACCATCTTATTATCAGGCCATCGGTGATATTTACCTCAAACAGGCTTGTAGTGAGCGAAGCGAATCTAACCAAAAATCAGAGGCGAAGAAATATTACGAATCAGCCCTCCGGCTTAACCCCGGTAACCGTGCCTTAAGAAACTATCTAAATGCGGGCGATACCCCGGACCGGAACGGAACCGATGAATTCGTCTCTAAATATGCCCTCAAACTCAAACCTTTAATAGAGCAGTTACCCAACTCTTCTAAATTTCTTTCGGCCGGTCTCCTTTATCTGATTGACCAGGCGATTGTCCGTATCTGGCCGGATGGCTCGCACTCCGAGGTCATCCACGAGGCCTACCAGATTCTCAATCCGGAAGTGATAGAAAAATATAGCAAGATTCACCTCCCCGGCGAGATATTGGAAGCCCGCGTCTATCAACCGGATGAAACGGTTTTAGAACCAACTATCACAGGTTCAGACCTGACAATGCCGGCTATTGGTCCCGGTTCTATCATTGAATACAAATACCGCCAGGATTTTGAATTTCCTCCCTCGGGTCCCTTTAGTTTTCCTGCCTTCTATTTCCAGGACCCGAATTATGACGCACCCTTCCTCTTATCACAGTTTATCGTCATTGCCCCGGCTGATTTCCCGCTTTCCATCGCCCAGCGTAACCTGGATAGCAAACCTGACATTATTAACAATGAGACCGAGCAAACCAGGACTTATATCTGGACCGTTAAGAACCCGAAGTGGTTTGAGCCCGAGTCATATATGCCTCATTATAACGAAACCCTGCCTTATGTCAGCATCGGCGAGACCTCAACCTGGCAGGCGGTCTATCAGGAGGCCAAGGAATATTTTCTGACGCGCACCATCGTTACGGACGCCCTCCGCCGGCAGGCCGAATCGCTTATCACGCCTACGGCGGATCTGTCCAAGCCTGCGGCGGATCTGCCGGAGGCACGACCGAAGGCACCGACCCGGGAGGTGAAGTCCATCCGCGAGCGTGCCGAGGCACTCTATTATTTCACCACCAACTACATTAAAGATACGCACTCTGCCGAGGCGACCACGGCCTCAGAGATATTTACGAGCAAACAGGGCAACCGCCTGACTTTACTAAAAGCGCTGCTGGATGCCGCCGGCATTGAAAGTTATTTCGCCTTTGTGCGGCAATCGGAAAATTACTTCCCGCGGCCTGATTGGGAAATCCCGCAACTGGAATATTTTACCGGCGAAGGTTCAGCCGGTCAACTCCTTTATGTCGTAGACCCGGAGAAAGGTGCCTTCTGGCTCTGCGGTGATTATCGCTTCCTCCGTTTTGGCGAATTGCCTGAATATGTCCAGGGCGGGACGGCCTTCCTCCTTGAAGCCAAATCCGGCCGGGTGATGACCGTGCCGGTCCTGCCGGCGGAAACCCAGCGGAGTGTCAGCCTCTCAGAATTGCGCCCGGATGCAACCTCGGGTGCGGCTGAAATAATGACTACTATCTTCTTATCCGGCCTGACCAATGCCCGGACAAAAGAAAGCCTCCTTTCATTAGATGAAGTAAAGCGGCGCCAGCAGGTTGAAGGCGCCCTTCTCCAGCAATTCCCCGGGGCGGTATTTAAGGATGTTGCTTTCCGCAATCTCAGCGAGACGCGGGAACCGCTCCGGATAGAAGTCACATTCACTCTGCCGGATTTTGTCACCAAAACCGCCGCTGCGGAGCGACAGTCCCGCCAAGGCGGGAACCCAATCGGGGATGAAGAACTACAGTGCAAGACCGGTCTTGTGCCGCTTGGCCTGACCGGGGTCTTCAGCCGCGAATCCAAACGTCATTTCCCGCTCCAGATTAAAGAAAATATCCATAATTATGAAAAGGGCAAGTTGCTATTACCCTCCGGTTACCGCCTGGCTGAAACGCCGGCGCCTTTTACTCGCGTTACCTCTTTCGGCACTTATTCACTTAACATTACCTCGGAAACTTCTGCGGGCCTGCCTGAGCGAGGCTCGCAGTCAGGCCTGCCTGAGCGAGGCTCGCAGTCAGGCCTGCCTGCAGCAGGCAGGCGAGAAGTCGTTACCATAGAACGGCAATACTATCTTAAACCCCAGCAGATACCGCCTGAACAATACCCCGAATTTATCAAATTCTGCCGGGCGATTGACCAGGCGGAAACCGCGGAGTTACATCTGGTAAAGAAATGATATGTTCAAACGTGAGATTGCGAGACGGATTGTTCGGCGGCTCCAGTCAGCCGGACCTGTCTGCGTGCCTGTCTGCGTGCGAACACGCACAGGCAGGCGGGAACGCACAGGCAGGTACGAGGCATATTTAGCCGGCGGGTGCGTCCGCGATGCACTGCGTAAAAAGACACCGGTTGATTACGACATCGCCACCAGCGCTAAACCAGCCGAGGTGGCGCGCCTGTTCAAGAAGACCATCCCCGTCGGTAAGGCATTCGGCGTGATGACCGTGGTGGAAAACGGCATCAACTTTGAGGTAACCACCTTCCGCACCGAAGGCACTTATAAAGACGGCCGTCATCCGTCATCCGTCAAATTCTCCTCTCTGGCGGAGGATGCCCAACGCCGGGATTTTACCATCAACGGGATGTTCTATGACCCGATGAAGCGGAAGTTTATTGACTTAGTCGGCGGTAGAGCCGACTTGAAACGTCATATTATCCGGACCATTGGAAAACCCGCCGAGCGGTTTGCTGAGGATAAACTCCGGGTGCTTCGGGCCGTCCGGTTTGCCACCGAACTGGATTTCCGGCTCCACCCCGAAACAAGACGGGCAATTCAGAAACACGCCTCCGGCATCAAGGCCGTCAGTGCCGAACGTATCCGCGAGGAACTCAAGAAAATATTATTAAGCCCCAACCGCCACAAGGGGATTAAACTACTGGATGAAACCGGATTACTTCGCCGGATTCTGCCCGAGGTCAGCCGTCTGAAAGGTGTCAAACAACCGCCCCAGTTCCATCCCGAGGGCGATGTCTATGTCCATACGCTGACCTGCCTGAAACACCTTACCCCTCAGGCCAGTTGGGAATTATCTTTTGCCACGCTCCTGCACGATATCGGCAAACCCCGAACCTTTATGATAACCGACCGTATCCGTTTCCACGAGCACGAGCGGGTGGGCAAGGAGATGTCCGAGAAAATCTGCCGCCGGCTGAAGTGCTCCAACGCCGAAACTGAAAAGGTTACTTACCTCATAATGAATCATATGCTCTTTAAGGATATTAAACAGATGCGGGTGAGCACCCTGAAAAGATTATTCAGCCAGCCGTTCTACCCTGAATTAAGTGAACTCCACCGGGCCGACCGCTTAGCCAGTGACCTGGACTTAAAACCGCACTACTATGCCCGCCGGATGTATCGGAAGTTATCCCGCGAGATATTGAAACCACCGCCCCTGATAAATGGCTATGACCTGATTAAGATGAAGTTAAAGCCGGGGCCGCTCTTCGGGAAGATACTCAAGGCCGTGGAAGAGGCGCAGTTGGAAAAGACTATTAAGACCAGAGAGGAGGCCTTAGTCCTGGCGCACCGGTTAGCAAATAATGAACCCAATTAACACGAATCACACGAATAAAGCCGAATGATACGAACCTGCCTGTGCGTTCCCGCCTGCCTGTGCCGCCTGCCTGTGCGTGTCCGCACGCAGACAGGAGCACGGCAGACAGGCCTACAGCAGGCAGGCCTGGGATGTTAAATATATCCCTCTCCCTCTGACGGGACGGTGGGAACCGTGACGGCATCCTCCGAAGGTCGGAACGACTCCTTCGGAGAGTCCTTCGGACCGTGAGGGATAAAACGACGTCTTATATGTCAAGAAAATCAAAGCATAGAAATTATGGTGTGTGTCCCACTTACGAAAAGAATATCAGAAAATCAGAGTGAGAGTTCAGTTATCAGAGTTCAGAATCTGATAATCTGATATCTGATTTCTCCATCTGATAATCTGGTAATCTGATGCTCTGTCCTACGGTGGCACCCCACTCGCCGAGATAAGTGAATTAGTTGATTAGTTAATTGAGTTAATTAGCCCCTAATTCACTAATGAACTAATTAACTTCTTCCCTACTTCCCTACGGCGGCACGCCGCTTGCCGTTGCATCCTCAAACTCAAACCAACTGCTATTATCAACCATTATTCCGATGGTCAGTCCACCCGAAGCCGCTAAACTTATCTTCTCAACAATATAATAGGTCTTCTCGGTCGTGGTTATTGCCCACCGCCTCATATTTAGAACCACCTGACGGTTCTGGTCAAACTTACCCTGA
>Ga0315282_10016760_pt1 | contig 10672 bp, 9 predicted proteins | sample YL17G07_20_MG_FD_203693 | JGI IMG/M metagenome (GOLD analysis project Ga0315282, IMG submission 203693) | Sediment microbial communities from Yellowstone Lake, YNP, Wyoming, USA - YL17G07_20 | ecosystem: Environmental > Aquatic > Freshwater > Lake > Sediment | place: USA: Wyoming | collected... | reverse complement strand
ACCTCATTAACAACCTAGGTTACACAGGTGCAATTCAGACCATAGATATCCTAGATGCTTACGATTATCCAAACCTCTTCACCGACCTCAACAACTTCGACACTGCTTACTCGCTCCCCAATTCTCCATCCACAACGAAGATCACCATCAACAGCCCAAGTGTGTGTCCTGCAGGTAACTATTGCCTAGAGACTGCCCTAGATACCGAATGGGCTCATGCGATGGCTCCGGGGGCTAACTTGCGTATCGTGCTAGTGCCAGATTTGTCGGACAGTTCGCTTGTAACTGGAATTAGCTACGTAGTGAACAACGATCTAACAAGCGGAGGAATCTTTTCGAATAGTTGGGGTGGACCGGAAATGTGTTCGTTCCTTGGAATTAACTATCAATGTGATCCTTCCTTTGTGAATAGCGTTCATCCATTGCTGCTGCAGGCAGCATCTCAAGGAATTTCCACTTTCTTCTCCTCAGGTGACAGTGGCGCCTACGAGAACGGAGTTCTCACCACCAATTATCCAGCTTCCGACCCTTGGGTCACCGCCGTGGGAGGTACCAGCCTGACATCTGTGAGTGGTCCCGCCGAGTCGGCCTGGTCAGGCTCTGGAGGAGGCATAAGCGCAGTCTTCGCGGAGCCAGCTTATCAGTCAGCGGACTTCTCTTTGTCAGGACGGGGCGTTCCTGACATCAGCATGGATGCTGACCCATCAACTGGAGTTTACGTATACTGCAACCAAGGTTCGGCATGTTCAGGATGGTACAGCGGCGTCGGTGGAACAAGCCTGTCTGCACCGTTATGGGCCGGAAGCGTAGCAACGATCAATCAAGCGATAGGCTCCAATCAAGGCTTCCTCAACCCACTCCTCTACGCGATCTACGGTACGCCAGAATACTCAAGCGATTTCCATGACATCACGACTGGAAGCAACGGATACTATTCTGCAACAACAGGCTGGGATGCTGTTACTGGGATAGGGTCACCTGATCTCTTCAAAATGGCTCAGAACAGAGGCATGACTAGAACTTCAGTAAGTCCGTCATCACTCACGCAGTCCCAGACACTCAGCTACTCTGGGTCTGGGTTTACACCGAATGGGCAAGTTCAGGTAGTCATCTGGAATGATGGGTATGGGTACGTTGTCGGAACGCCAATAGCTACCAACTCTGGCGCAATTAGTGGGAGCTTTCTTGTCGGCACGAACATTCTGCCAGGGCAAAGAAGAATCACCTTCACCGATCTTTCGTCAGGTTATGTAGCAACGAATCATGTTCAAGTTACTGAGCTTACAATTACGACAACTCAAACACAGGCTACGACCGCGACCCTAGTCACTGCCACAACAACATCTTCAACATCCACATTTCGCACGACGACGACAACTACGACGACTTCGATTAATACATTCACAGTTGGACAAGCTTGCTATGTGACTAGTACCAGCTCAACTACGTACACGATAATTCAAGTTACCACAACGAGCACGAGTACAACATCAACCAGCACGACCAAAACAACTTCGACTTCGACGTTCTCGACTACCGTCGCTTTGACATCTACGTCAACATCTACAACAGTCACTTCTACAACGGTGACAGTCTGCACTCAAACCCTGACCAGCACAACTACCTCGACGACTCTCACAACATTCACGAGACCAGCCACTACCATCTCAGTACTATTGACTCCAAGCACGATAAGCCTCGGTTCGCTGGTAACACTCTCCGGATCTATCGTTCAAAATCCAGGAGCGGTACAGATGACTATCAGCATTAGCCAAGATTCGGGGTCAACATGGACCACGTTGATGCTATTGACGACTGACAGTTCTGGAAGCTATTCGACAGCTTGGACGCCGCCGTATCCTGGAAGCTTTTTGCTGAGAGCAAGTTGGAGTGGCAACAGTCAGTTGGCAGGATCCGCAAGCTCTCCAGTATCATTGACTGTTACTGGGACTACAACGCCAAGTCCAACACTTTTGCTCTCGGTTCCGTCAACAGCGTCTCGGGGCCAATCAGTTACCCTATCCATCACCGTATTTAATCCAACCAGTTCGCCTTTGAACGCGAATGTTACGATTCAAATCACCGGCCCAGGCAACTATGTGTCATTTGACGTGATTCAAGTTCAAGTCGGTGCATCATCGCAATTAACCGCATACTATGACTGGATAGCGCCGAACCAAGCTGGTGCATACACGGTCACCTTGGGACTACTTTCAACCAAGCCGGGAGGCACCGATACAGGAACAATTCGATACGTTACAGGAACAATCCAAGTTGCATAGAACCAGAAAACAGCAATACGACTTGTCGATCGCCTTCAGGCTTTTCCACCAAGATGCTCACTTACCCATGATTCTAAACGCAGCAAAATGCTCATGGAGTGAGGCCTTCTCCTCTTGCCGAGCCCGTGTCTCTCTTTGGTTTTGACTATTCATGGGCATCACCGTCCGCGTAGATTGCTGTTTTGTGAGTGGAACAATTTTCCGACAAGGATATTTCAAGACTCGACAAACCGATCAGGTTGAGGATAGACAAAGCTCTCGTCGAGATAAGAGATGGAGACCCCTACGGAGGAACCAAAAGCCTTGACGTACCGCTGAGGTGCAAGCGAAGTCTAAGGATTGGCAAGTTTCGAGTGATATTGACGATTTGCGAGGAATGCATGAACAAATCGAACTGCAGGACCGCAAATCAGTGTGCGAATCTGAAGCACAGTAGAGATGACCTTCTCTCGCTAACCCTGTCGGCAGTTGTAGCGTTTAGGCATAGAAGACCATGCCGCATGACATGATTCGGAAGTGGTGCACCTGACGCGGCAATATGCGTAATATACTGGGTCAAAGGCAGAGTTCAGTAAGAAGACATGCGGCATGAGATTCCGCAAATCCGCCGCGACTACTCTCGCTTTTGTTGCTTTCACAATGGCGATTCTTCTTGGAGCTCTCCCGAGAGCCTACGCGACCAATTTCGGCAATACTTCGATCGAATCAGGTTCCTCCACAATAACTGACCGTGACTCCTACTACGTTCACGGGAACATGTTCACGCTTCCAAGCGCCTACACCGTCACTCAGCTATGCCATTACCCGAAGGCAAGTAGTGGGAACGTGTTGCTCGGTGTCTACGCTGATTCTGGCAGACCAAGCGGCCCTCTTCTTGTCACGATTGCGTCAACTCCCATCGGGACCGCTAATGCTTGGCAATGCATCAATGTCGTTACACCGACCTCACTGGCGGCCGGTAATTATTGGTTGCAGGTTATGTACTCAAGTCTAACCGCCCAAATCGCGGTTTCTGGGGGTCATCCTCTTGCGACTGGCTACTACATGACTGTTGGAGCAAGTAGTTTTGCCATGCCTAATCCCGCAAATTGACAATAGAGCTGTAGTAGGAGTAGCTGAAGTTGAGAAATCGTCGAGTGTACAGAGCCATCAAAGGGACGAAGTGAGAGCTGGTTATGCCGTCTATCAATCAGTTTGCGGGGAGAGCTGTACAGTACAGTTCCTCTGCTTCATGCTTAGTGTTCTCAAGGATTTTCGGAAGCTGATAGGGACTTCTACATTCTCTGAGAATCCATCGGCCAAAGCCGCCATGATGATTCACCGCAGAAACCCATCTTTGGGCAGCTGGTTTCTTTGCCCTATCCTTCTCGGTCTCGTACCCTTTGACTTCTAGGATCATGTTGATTTCTGAATCATCTTTCAACCTTAATCGAATAATGAAGTCAGGAATGTATGGATGAACCTCGTGTTCCCACTCATATGGGATTGTGAAATCTAAGTGATCGTTCTTCACGTATGCTACAACGTCGGAATTCTTGTCAAGCTCGTAGGCAACCTTGTGCTCCCACCCGCTATCCACTACAACGTGACTAACGTGACTCCTGACCGTTCCGAATGCTTCTTTCAGTGAGCTGAATCGAACTTCTGATGTAGACCCAAATGGTCTGTAGCGTTCAATCCTTGGTAGAAGTGGTGCTTCCCCCGATTGCACATCTGGTTGTATGGCATCACAGAGGCGCGATACAATTGAATCGGAGTACCGTCGCAGCGCGATTTCATCAATGGATGCCCCTGGCTTGACTTTGACCTTCTTCTCAATGTACTGTTCGGTTATCTCTAGAACTTGAGGGAAGACAAACGGTCGCCTGTCCGGCGCAAGTTTGCTTGTAATTTGAGATGCTATTTCGAACATGGTTGTTTGAAGCCTGTGAGTCCTCAAGAACTCATCACGTGTCTCCAATTTTTCCTCTCCTGGCCAGAGGCGCGTAGGTTTCTTTGAAGGAAACCTTATCCGAATACGTTCGCTTGACTTCAAACGAGCCGATGAGACACTCCTGTCCTAACCTGCGTGCCGCTTCCAGCTCCTCTTGCTCATACAACTCCAACAGTGGTAGGCTGCCGCTGTCACAGATTTTTGTGTTGACCGCCCTTGGACGCCTACAATCGTGCAATGTGTGGGGTTGCTGGACTGCTGTTCCTAGCTCAAGTGGTCGCGCCAACGGTTCTCGATAGTGTGATAGGTTTTGGCATACTCGTTATGGCTTGGGCGTTTGGAGTGCGATTGTGGAACGTGAACCGCGACCGTTACGAACAACGACTAGCGTATTTCGGTCATTCCTGAAGTGATTGCACGAGGGCGGGCAGCATCTTTAGTAACTCTTGCTTCGTTGGCCCGAGTAGACAGTCTTTCTGGCGTCGAGCCTTTTTTTGCACTTCACGTGTCGTTGGAACTGGGCGTTCCCAATCCTGAAACTCGTCGTAGAGCTCTTGAGAGTCTGGTAGTCTCGGATGTCTGGCGTCAATTGTGTCCTCTAGTAAGTTACTGAGGCCAGTGTTTGGATTCGTTGTCACAACGAAAGCTAGCCCTGCTATTGGGTCCTTCATCACGCTGTCAAAAAGCAAATGAAAGAACTGTTTGATATCACGCAGAGCCGCATTCTTGAAGTTTAGGCATGCTTTCTTGTCGTGGTTCAAGAATGACACCACTGCTGATGTAAGCTGTCTCTCTAGGATTTCCACGAAATCATCTCTTATCCAATTAGTGAACAATGTTGAGAGCACCCAGAGCCGTTTGCGTGGATCTTGCTCACTTGTGATTATCTCCTCAATCACTTTCTTGTATGCTGAATAGCGGTTCAGGTCAGCGATTAACAATTCGGGATCGTCAAGTATGGCGGCGGTGGTTGGTTCGAGTTCGTAGGTTACGGGTTTCAGATGGGCTGTGCTTTTTCCTTCTGTGCGAATGACATCCTTCTTGTCTTGGAGTTTCTTTAAGGCTTTATAGAAGCCAGCTCGACTTAATCCCGTTAGTTTTCGAAGCTCATTTGACGGTTTAGGCCCATCTTTCAGCAACTGCATTATGGCCATCTCGGATTCTGAATATGCGGGCTTCGTTTCTTGCTCATTGCGTTTCATGGCGGAATAGTCTACTCGTAGCCTATTCTACTAGCAGACGTATATAACAGTAACTCATACTTTCTACTAGAACGAAATTGCCCCAAAAAGCAATCACATTCAGCTTGCCCAGTCATTTAATCGAGATGATCGATGCGGTCCAGTTAAACCGACATGACCCAACGCGGAGTGACACGGCACGCGTGCTTTTGCTGAAAGCATTGGCTGACTTGGGTTACCTCAAGCGTCGTGAAATGACAGCGCTCATGCTTGATTCGTCAGCGAATCAGAAGAGTGCTCTAGCATGACGAAAGTTGAGGGGGGGGGTCCACCCCTTCGGAGGAGTGAACCCCTTTGTACAGTTCCACGGCAGGCGACTACCAGGCGACTACGATGGATGTACGAGAAAAAAATAGCCGTGATTCTTCGGTTTCCCTGTCTGACGGTGCAGGGTATCGCGGCCGTCTGGCGAGAGCTACCTACCAAGCCGCGCGGCGGTTAACGCCTGAACATGTTCTCCGCACTGTCGCCATGGCTAGGCGGAGGTCACCGAAATGAGTGAACCCGACGTACGCGTTGAAAGATTTGAGGCGCCCGATGGCAGTTGCATCTACAGGGCTAACGGTAAAGTCTTCGGTCCAGTAAGCCGCGAGGACAGAGAGAGAACCGAGACAGCCTCACGCATTGCTGATGAACTTGGGGTGCCTTTACTCGCGATTGACAAAAGCGAGTGGCGAGCTAGGAACCTGAATCCTCAAGACGAAGATGAGACCGCGACAATAGAAGAACAACCCGCCTCAATAATTTTTGACGAATCAACCCAGCCGCACATTATCGTGCGAGCCATACTATCGAATAGGCGCATCGTTACGTTATCAGATACGAACGAAATGTTGGATTACGATGCCGCAGCAGGTCTCTTTAGACCTGGAGCTGAACCACGGATCGCAAGAGCCCTCGAACATACGTTCAGACGATTAGGGGCCGAGAAGGCCCTGAGAATTAGCGTAATGCGTGAAATTCAGGAACGCTTGAAACGAAGAACATACAAAAAACGCGGGGAGCTGAACAAGCACGCATTCCTACTCAATCTCATGAATGGCATGTTCGATCTGAGAACATTCCAACTTCTTCCTCACGATCCGAAATACCTCTCTACAGTGCAACTGCCCGTAGAGTTCCACCCTGAAGCATCATGTCCGAACACAATGAAGTTCCTCAGCGAAGTCCTCTACAAAGAGGATCTGGTCGTAATACAAGAGCTACTCGGATACCTTCTGTGGAAGGGAATGCCAGCACACAAAGCTTGGATGCTGGTAGGCAGTGGAAGTAACGGCAAAAGCACTTTCATAGAGCTAATTAGGAAACTCCTTGGAGAACACAACATCTCTTCGCGCGGGCTCGTCGATCTGGAACTTAACAGGTTCGCGACGGCGGACCTCTTCGGTAAACTTGCGAATGTCCATGCGGATTTGCCTGACATTGCTCTGAGATCAACTGGCAAGTTTAAAATGTTGACCGGAGGCGACCCTGTAACAGCGGAACAGAAATTCAAAAATGCGTTTCAATTTGTCAACTATGCGAAGATGGTGTTTAGCACAAACAAGATCCCTGAAGCTGTAGACGATACTGACGCATTCTTTAGGCGCTGGGAGCTCATCACATTCCCTAACGTATTTACAGGCGAAAAAGAAGACCGAAATCTAAAAGCGAAGCTAAGCACGCCAGAAGAGCTAAGCGGCCAATTCAACTTCGCGATCGAGGGACTGAAACGGCTTCAGGCAAACAATTGGCATTTTTCAAATCCACGAACAACGGATGAGATTCGAAGAGAATACGTCCGCAAGAGTTCCCCGATTCGCGCTTTCTTGCTGGACTGCACGGTCGAGAAACCTGATGGGGAAGTATCGAAGCCTGTTCTCTACGAGGCATTCTGCGAATATTGCCGCGAAATGCGTTTACCCATGGTTGGTTACGACACGTTCTACCGGAACCTGCCGCAATTCGTCAAACTCGAAGAAGTACGCCCAAGCAAGAAGAACAGTGAAAATGGTAAGCGGCCGCGAGCCATGCGAGGGATAAGTCTCAGGGACAGGTCAGATTGGGGCAAGGATGAGAACGAAGATAAAGGTAAGGGAGAAGATGGACGTGATGGACAAGACGGACAAGATGAGACCTTAGACCCACATCTAGGCGAAGCAGTCCAAGAAGTCCACCAAGTCCACCATTCAGCTTACTTTAGTAGTAATGGGGCAGGTCCAGATGCCGCTAACCTACTACTTGCATACAAAGATCAACATTGGCCGAACATAGAAGATTACGTTGAGGATGCGTCCGTTTTCGGTTGGAAAAGAGAGGTATCTGGACCTATCTTTCGGCAAGCTGAACAGGCCGGAGTTTTCGTGAAGAAGCAGGACGGACTCTACTATGTGCTGCTGAACCAGGACGATCTGAGGAACCGGCTAGGCGTGGGAGCCGACAAGGAGGGGCCCTAGTAAATGGCTACTCCGAAGATACCAATCACAACAGCTCGGAGGCTGAACGAACAAAGGAGAGACGTTCAGCCTCATTCCAGTAACCGGAAAATCCTGCATGTGATAATGAACGGTCGCGGTAGACCACCAATCGAGAAGAAGAACGCGAAGATTGGCAAGCACATCGAGTTCTTAATCAAACACAATTACTCGAATCGTGAAATAGCTAAGATGGTTTCTCGTTTCAATCATGTCCGAGTTGGCAAATCATCGGTCGCAAGATTTCGTGAACGTGTCAATCGGAAAAACGGGACAGATGAAAACGCAGAGATTCGGGACACCCCTCTCAAGCGGCTTGGTTGGATCTGTGAGGAATGTAACACTCCCACACTAATAGCTGATAGAGAAAGGTCCGAGATCGTATGCACAAGTTGCGGAACTGTGGCACAGCAGCTACGATCACGAACCGTTAGTCTCATTGACCAGATCGAATCTTACGCGCCTGAAAGGGCGTTAGGCGAAAGCAACGGTCTAGGAACCTGGCTTACCTTTCCCGACATGACAAAGCTTGGCGTCAAACACATAGCAACCCGCGTCTATGAATCTGTGAAAGATCGCAAGGAACCTCGCGAAGTCCGACTTATGCGGCGAAAAGCTAGCAAGATCCTTGAAACCCTACTTCTGACCTCCAAGACCAATGAAACCATGAAAGCGCGAAAAGCGCAGATCTCCAAAGCGTCGCGGGAAATGATTGGGGTTGTCTATGCGCAACTGAACCGTGAGATCGGGAACTCGCAGATTCTAACTGGTTCAGTTGTGAAAGTGAATTGGAGGAACTTTGTTCCAGGTATCCTTGATCGCGTATTGAGCGATTACCTACCCGAGAATCACAGGGTTTTGCGAGCCTTTCGCGAGGAATATCCAGTTGATGAAGGGTTGCGGTCGAAGATTAGCCGTCTTCTCTCAGCAGAATTGCGGCTGCCCCTCTCGGAAGGAGAAACACCGGCAGCCGTTGAACCCTTGGAGGTTGCGAATTGATGCGAATGTCTATGCAATGTCAGAGATGCGGCGGCATGTTCCATGATCTCGACCTCTATTTTGGTCACCTTGAGGCAGAGAATAAGAAACTGGAGGACAAAAAAGAGTGATTGAATTCGTCGCTGGCTCGCAGGAGGATCCGCGTGAAGGTTTCGCACGTTGCCAGAACTGCAAATTTCCGAGCATTCTGGTTCATTATAATCGCATAGTGGGAAGCTGGGTTGGGGATGACGGCAGCTTTCACCGTAGCCATTTGCTTCGCTTAATCGACATGCCGGACAAGCAGGAGTCACGAGAATCGATTATGATAATGGAGGGTTAGATTTGGCTCAAGTTGTGAACGAACAAAAACATTTGCCAGTCGAAACATTCAGAGCTATGGAGCGAATGGATGAACAGCAAATCCTAAGAGAACTGCAAGGTGAACTGATCAGCGAATTCGTCTACTCCATTCAAGTTCAAGGCCGAACTGTCACCAACCTATCATACTCAGGCATCAAAGAGGTAATCAGAAGACGCGGCGACATAGAAATCCTAGATGTCAAGACAGCGGCAGATGAAACACCAGGAATAACGCGCGAACTCATTCGTACTACTAAAGCCCGTTTGAGAGATCACCGCAAAGAACTCAATGCAGCCGCTAAGCTGTCCGTAGAATTACGGAGCCTAGTTGAAACCGGGAAACTCCCGCTTGAGATTGCTCAGCTTCTTGAAAGCAAGGTGCCCAAGAAGTTTCTTGAAGACGAAGCAAAACACGTTATAGAAAACCGCTTGAACCTAGAAGAAACAGAATCATACCTGACCGTTCAGGAAGCAATCTACAGAGTACATGAACATAATGACAACCCAGAAAGAAGCAAGACATCAACGCCCAAGATTGAATTCGTCAAATTGAATGAATACAAGATCAGGGGCAGGACTGGCGCTAACATCAATCTCAAGGATCTTGAGCTAACAACAGCCTCAGGAAAACGCGTTGAGTTGTTCGAAGAAATTCAACATGCACTACGGAAGCTTTCGCCGGGCGACGAAGCTGAAATTACCGTAATAGTGTGGGCGAAACCAAAACCAATCGAGGCTAGATGAATGGTTCGAATCACGATTACCTGCCAAAAGAAGGACTGCGGCAAAGAGTTCCATGACATTTCCGAATATTACGCGCATGTAAATTCGCATGAAGAGGAAGAGAAGGTGAACAAATGACCGAAACCACAACAATAGCCAAGGTCCCTGAGAAACAGCTACCCGTTGAACTCTTCCAAGAAATGGATCGAAGAGACGAGAATCAAATCCTACAGGAAATGCGCGGAGAACAATTGCAGGAATTCGTTTACTCTATGAGCCTTGAGGGCAGAACCGTAACCAATCTATCCTATGCAGGCGTCAAGGAGGCAATTCGCAGACGTGGACACGTAGAGATCCTAGACTACAAAGTTGACGAGGACGAAAAGGAATACCGCGCCCTAGTTCGCGTCCGCGACCACGAAAACCAGATTGACGTTCTGGGGGCTTCAACCGCCGAGAAAGCGAAGCCCTTCGCCTACACGCTCGCAGTGAACAAGGCGGAACGGAATGGCTTCACCAAACTGATCCCAGCAAAATGGATCGCTACTTTGATCCATGAATGGCTAGAACGGAATAGAACGGCACAGCCTCAAACAGCAAGCGGGACAATCAAACAACCTAAAGTCCCGAAAGAAAACGAGGCAAGTCCTCCTGAAAAGACAGATGAAAAAGTCGCTGGGACAGCGAGAACGTGGAAAG
>Ga0315282_10016759_pt1 | contig 10672 bp, 9 predicted proteins | sample YL17G07_20_MG_FD_203693 | JGI IMG/M metagenome (GOLD analysis project Ga0315282, IMG submission 203693) | Sediment microbial communities from Yellowstone Lake, YNP, Wyoming, USA - YL17G07_20 | ecosystem: Environmental > Aquatic > Freshwater > Lake > Sediment | place: USA: Wyoming | collected... | reverse complement strand
AACCCCCGAGACCGGGCTCCGGGGCGTCCCCGGCCCTCAGATGTTCTCCCCGCAGTGGGGGCAGCTGCGGGACTTCGGCGGGAGAGGCCGGCGGCAGTTCCAGCACTGGCCGGAAGCCTTCTGCTCCCGGGCCTTGATCCGGAGCATGATGTCGTCGATCTCCGACGTTTTGGGGGTTTTGCCCTTGTAGAGCGACAGGTCCCGGACGATCTCTGCGGCGCTCTGGTAACGGTCCTCGACCTTAGGGGCCAGGGCCTTCATGATGATGATGTCGATCTCCTTGGGGACCTTGTTGTTGCGGATCCGCGGCGGCGTGATCTTGCCCTGCTGAGCCTTTTCCAGGATCTTGAACGGGTCCGGGTCGAAGATCGGGGGCCGGCCGATGATCATCTCATAGAAGATGCAGCCGATCGAATAGATATCCGACGCGTAGCTGGCCTTGCCCAGGAACTGCTCCGGGGCCATGTAGGGCGGAGACCCGATCCTCGTCGAGGCGTACGGCACGGAGTTGAGCCAGGCCGACGTCCCGAAGTCGGTGATCTTGGCCGTCCCGTCCTCCGAGATGATGATATTCGATGGTCTCAGGTCGCGGTGGATAATCCTGTTTTTGTGGGCGTGGTCGATGCCGTAGGCGACCTGCTTGACGTAGTCCAGGGCCTGCTCGCAGCCGAGGACCCGCTCTTTCTCCAGGATTTTCTCCAGGGTCGGACCCTTGACATACTCCATGACCATGAAAAAAATGTTCTTCTCTTTTTCGGCGGCCAGCATCCGGACGATGTTCGGATGGCTGAGGGCGGCCTGCAGCCGCGGCTCCTTCAGGAGCTTGTAGAGCTCGGCGGACTGCTTGTGGGGGACCTTGATGGCGACCTTGATGTCGAGCCAGGTGTCCTTGGCCAGATAGACGGAGCCGAAGCCGCCGCTGCCGAGCGAGCGGAGGATCTCGTATTTTCCGACCTTCTGGCCCTGGAGAAACATGTCAATCGTTCCAAAAATGGGCGATTATCGCGAGCCCGGCGATCGCCGCCGTCTCGGCCTTGAGGATCCGGCGCCCGAGACTGGCGGCCTCGCAGCCGGCCTCCCTGAAGGCCCGTTCTTCGGCTTCGGTCCACCCTCCTTTCGGCCCGACGAAAATCGTGACCGCTGGAGCCGGCGGCCTTCCCTTGCTTTGCGCCTCGAGGAGAAAGCTCTTGAGAAGCTTTCCTCCGTTTTCGCTCAGAAAAAGCCTCAGTCCCTCCCCGGGGCGGGCGAGAACGTCTTTCAGGCGTTCGGCCGGATGAACGGCGGGCGCGGCCCGGCCCTTGCTCTGCTTGGTGGCCTCTCCGGCGATCCTCGCCCAGCGTTCCGCCTGCATGGATTTCCCGCCTGCGGAGGCCTTCAACGATCGGGCGGTCTGAACCGGAATGAAATCGGAGATCCCGATCTCCGACGCTTTCTGCAGGATCAACTCCATTTTATCGGCCTGCAGGAGACCCTGGGCCAGAGCCAGCCTGACGCGGGACACCCCCGGTTCTAATCGGGGAACGTAAAATTGGTTCGACGTCAAATCCGTCCCTTGGCCTAATGGAGAATATTCTTGACCTTATAGATGACGCTCTGGTCGACGGCCTCGATCGTTTCACCCCTGAGCTCGGCCAGTTTGGCCAGGAGCGTTCTCTGCTCCTTGGACAGCCCCTCCGGCGTCTTGACCTGGACCCTGACAAAGAGGTCCCCCCTCCTCCGGCCTGAGATATCGGGGACACCCTTGCCCTTGAGCTTGAAGGTTTCTCCCGGCTGGGTCCCGGCGGGAATTTTCAGGACTTCGCTCCCGTCGAGGGTCGGGATCTCGACCCTGGCCCCGAGCGCCGCCTGGGTCGACGAGATCCCGATCTGGCAGACCAGGTCGTTTTCTTCCCGCTCGAAAAACGGATGCTTGCGGACCCGAGTAACGACATAAAGATCGCCTCCCGGCATCCCCTCGTCCCCGGCTTCCCCTTCCCCGACAAGCCTCAGCCGGGAGCCTTCGCTGACCCCGGCCGGGATCCGGACCCGGAGGGCCCGCTTTTCCTTGACGTGGCCTTTGCCCTCGCAGGTTTCGCACGGCGAGGCAATGACCTCGCCGCGGCCCTGGCACCTCGGGCATGTCCTGGCCACCGTGAAGAAGCCCTGCTGGTAACGCATCTGGCCCTTTCCGCCGCATGACGGGCAGGTGGAGGGGGCTGTCCCGGCCTTGCTTTTCGACCCGTGGCAGGTCGGACAGACCTCGGACCGGTTCAGCTTGATCTCCCTGTCGACTCCGGCCGCAGCTTCCTCGAGGCTGACCTCGACCTCGAGGGCCAGGTCACGGCCTTTCTCACGCTCGGGGCCGCCCCGGCGCCGGCCGCCGCCGAAAAAATCCCCGAAGCTGAAACCGAAGAAATTCCCGAGGATATCCTCGAAGTCCTCGAAGACGGACGAATCGAATCCGGAGAAGCCCTGGAATCCTTCGCCGCGCAGCCCGTCCTGGCCGTAGCGGTCATAGACCGATCGCTTCTCGAGGTCGATCAGGACGCTGTAGGCTTCGGCGGCCTCCTTGAACCTCTCCTCGGCTTCTTTGTTCCCGGGGTTGCGGTCAGGATGGTGCCTCAGCGCCATCTGGCGGTAGGCTTTCTTGATCTCCTCGGGCCGGGCGGTCCGCGGAATCCCAAGGATCTCGTAATAATCCCGCTTAGCCATTCGGGTTCGACCTCACCCCCTCGCCTTTCTGCCTCTCGATGATCGCCTCGATCTCGTTGGGCGCGAGCCCGGAGGAGGGCCGGACCTCGATCTTCTGCTGCAGCCCCGTCGCGATGTCCCTGGCCGAGACCTTGACGAGGCCGTCGGCGTTGATCTCGAAGGTCACATCGATCTGAGGCACGCCGGCGGGAGCGGGCTCGATGCCCACGAGCTCGAACACGGCCAACGATTTGTTCAGCGAAGCGAGCGGGTTTTCGCCCTGGAGGACGTGGAGCCTGACCCGGCGCTGGTTGTGGTCGACGGTCGTGAAGGCCTTGGTCTTCCGCAGGGGGATCGTCGAGTTCTTCTCGATGACCGTTTCGTAGCCATCGTTCTCCGTTTCGATCCCGAGGGAAAAGGGAGTGACGTCGAGCAGGAGAATGAGACCACGGACCTGACCCTGCAGGATGCCGGACTGGATGGCCGCCCCCATGGCCACGATCTCCTCGGGATTGATGTGCTCGGCCGGCTTTTTCTCAAAGAACTCCGTCAGCCTCTTCTTGACGAGCGGCATCCGGGTCTGCCCGCCGACGAGGATGATATCGTCGATCTTGTCGGGGTCCAGACGGGCCTCGCCGAAAGCTTCTTCGACCAGGGGGATCGTCCGCTCGACGAGGTCGGAGGTCAGCTCCTCGAGACTCTGACGGGTCAGGATCTTCCTGAGGTGCTTGGAGCTTGTCTGGTCCGAGCAGATGAACGGCAGGTTGATCTCGGTCTCCAGAGTGAAGGACAGCTCCCGCTTGGCCCTTTCCGCGGCTTCCTTGATCCTCTGCAGGGCCAGCTTATCGTGATGGAGGTCGATCGCCGTCTCCTTGCGGAAATCCTCGACCAGCCACTCGATGATCCTGTTGTCGAAATCCTCGCCCCCGAGGTAGGAATCGCCGTTCGTGGCGAGAACGTTGAAAACGCCGTCCCGGATCTCCATCAGGGTGATATCGAAGGTCCCGCCGCCGAGATCGAAGACCGCCGCGGTCCCGTTTTTCTTGCTGTTGAGACCGTAGGCCAGGCCGGCGGCCGTCGGCTCGTTGATGACCCGCTGGACGTTGAAGCCGCTGATCAGGGCGGCGTCCTTGGTCGCCTGCCTTTGGTGGTCGTTGAAATGGGCGGGGACCGTGATAACGACGTCCGAGACCTTTTCGCCGAAAAAGGACTCCGCACAGCCCTTGAGGTAGGACAGGATCATGGCCGAGAGCTCCTGGGGGGTGAAAGTTCTCGAGTCCACGGCCACGAGCACATCCCCGTTCTGGGCCTCGCTCAGCCTGTAGGGCAGCCTGGCTCGCGCCGACGAGATCTCCTCGGAATCGAATTTCCGGCCGATGAGCCGCTTGACGGCGAAAATGGTGTTCTGGGGATTGGTGATGGCTTGCCTCAGAGCCAGTGTCCCGACCAGCCTCTCCCCCGCCGAAGTGAACGAGACGACGGAGGGTGTCGTCGGCAGGCCTTCCAGGTTGGGAAGGACGACGGGGCTGCCCCCTTCGAGATAGGCGATGCAGGAATAGGTCGTGCCGAGGTCGATTCCGATGATGCGATCCATAGCGTCAATCCTTCTTGGGAATGATGACCTTGACCAGGGACGGACGGAGAAGCCGGTTGTGGAGCATGTATCCTTTCTGGAGCTCCTCCGTAACGCGGGGGTCCTGGACCTCCGCCGACTCCTCCACGGCCATGGCCTGCTGGAGGGCCGGGTCGAAATGACCGTCTTTGATCTCGATCGGCCGGACGCCCCGCTTGAGAAGGAGGTTCATGGACATCCTGTAGATGAGGTCGATCCCCTCCCGGAACGTTTTTCCGTCCGCGTCCCCGCCCGAAGCCTGAAGGGCCCGTTCGAAATTGTCCAGGATGCCCAGGAATTCGAGCAGGACCTCGCTCAAGGCGAACTGGAAGTAATCGTTCTTCTCCCGCTCGAGCCTTTTCCGGAGGTTCTCGACGTCGGCGAGTTTTCTCAGGTACTGGTCCTTGAGGTCCTCCGCCTCTTTCTTGAGGTTCTTGATCTCGGCCTCACGCTTCTTGAGCTTCTCCTTCAGATGCTTGATCGCCTGGGACGGCTCTTTTTCCTGGACGGCGGGCTCCGTTTTCTCCGGTTCGGCGGCCGCCGGCTCTTTCCCCTTCGGTCTGCCTTCCCCGGGGGCACCGGGCTCCGCAATGTATTCGATCTCTTCGTTTGGCTTTTTTTTATCATCGTCCGTCATAACGAGACCTCTCTCCCGTAGATGGTAATGGCCTGGCTCAGCCGCTTGGCGACCCGGTCGACGAGCGGGATGATCTTCGCATAAGGGATCCTCTTGGGACCGATGATGCCCAGGGAGCCGAGGACCTGGTGGCTCGTCCCATAATGGGACAGGACCAGGGAGCAGTCCTGGACGTTGGGGAAATTGACCTCGGCCCCGATCAGGACCTTAACCCGGTCCAGGCTGATAAAATCGGCCAGAAGCCTGACCAGGCCGGCCTTTTCCTCGAAGTTCTCGAACAGGGACCTCAGCTTGCCCATGTCGGACAGCTCGGCCTTGCCGAGGAGCCGGGACGAGCCCTGGATGAAGATCCTGTTCTCGTCCTCCTCGCAGTTGATGACGGCCCGGACAAGGTCGGCGAGCTTGTTGATGATATCCTCGTATCTCATCCGGTACTTGGGAAGCTCCTGGAGCAGGGCGTCACGGACGAAGATCAGGGTCTTCCCGCGGAAATTCTGGTTGATGAACTGGGAGGCCCGGTCGAGCTCGGCCTGGGACAGGGAGAGCGGGGTCTCCAGGGTTTCGGTCAGGACCATCTGGAACGGCGTCACCAGGATGGCCAGGATCCTTTGCGGGGAGATCCTGATGAATCGGAGGTGCTCGAACTGGACCCGGGAGACCTGTGGCGAGATCACGAAACCCAGGTTGTCGGAATAGTCGGCCAGGAGGCGGGAAGCCTGGATCAGGAGGGAATCGAGATCCGCCGTCTTGGCCGTGAATTCGTCCTGGATCAGGGGAAAATCGTCCCGGGCGAAGGTCTTTTCCGAGAGGAGGCTGTTGACGTAATACCTCAATCCCTTGTCGGTCGGCACCCGGCCGGCCGACGTGTGGGGCTGGGACAGGTATCCCTGCTCCTCGAGCTTGACCATGATATTCCGGATGGTCGCCGGCGAGCCGTCGAACTTCCTCGTCTGAGCGATCGAGCCCGAGCTGACGGGATGGCCGCCTCGGACATAGCCCTCGACGACGAGGTACAGGACCTTCTTGTCTTTATCGCGCAGGGCAGACTTGGCCATCGACCTTCTTTCCCGAATTTTATAGCATTAAAGGAGGATTATTGTCAAATGACTGAGAGTTAAGGGGGCGCCCTCTAAACGATCCTAATTCCTGCATATCCAACAACTTGGGCGAAGTCCCCGGTCGTCTCGCCCGAAGTCTGATATTTGATGAGCTCGGCCTCGGCGGCACCCAATTCCCGGCTGGCGACAATGGCCGACGTCGTGGGCTGGTAGCCGCACATGGAGATCCCTTCCCCCCGGACCGTATCGAAAAGGCCGCGGGCGTCCAGGTCGAGGATCTTCCGGATGGCCAGCGAGTCTTTTTTTTCCGCAGTCTTCTGGCTGACGTAATGGCTCATGTCGGAGCTCGATACGATCAGGACGGGCCGGCCGTAGGCCCGGACCGCCGCCGCCAGACCCCGCCCCAAGGATTCCAGGTCGTCGTATTCCGCCTCATAGGAAACGCATATCGGGACGAGGGCCGCCTTCTTTTCGAAATACTGGATGAACGGCAGCTCGACTTCGAGGGAATGCTCTCCTAGATGGGCCCGGTCGTCCTCGGTGACGAGCCGGCAATGGCCCATGATCAGCGCGGCGAGGTCCGCCTCGATCGGGGTTTCGCCCAGAGGAGTCAGCCAGCTTCCCTCTTTCTGGATGGCGAAAAGCGACCCGATCTCCCGGTGTCCGGGGCCCAAGACGACGACGGTCCGGGGCACCTCGACGGAAGAAAACACGGCGCCGGCGACCGGGCCCGAGTATTCGTACCCGGCGTGCGGGGCGACCACGGCCACGGCCCGTTTTTTCTCGGCCTTCGGGTCGGTCAGCCTCCCGAGCGTATCAAGGAGATTGTCCTTCTGGCCGGGATAGAAGGTTCCGGCGACGCACGGTTTTCTTTTCATCTGGCCCTCCCCTCTCAACAATAGGCGCGGGCCCGGCGAAAGTCAAACAGGGATGGTCACAGCGGCTGTCGCGTCTCTTCGAACCGGATGCCGAGCCGGGCATGCTCGTCGAGGATGGGGTTGTAGATATCCGGAGTGACGGGGACATGGACTCCGGTTCCCTTGATCTTGCCTTCCAGAATGAAGCGGGCGCCGATGGCCGCCGTCAGCCCGACCGTCCGGGACATCGAGGAGTCTCCGCCGGGGATGCCGAAATCGATGAGCGTCGATATGATTTTCTCCCGGCGGCCGGTCCGGTCCTCCGCCACGAATTCATGCTGGAGGATGACCATGTCCCTCTCCCCTTCGGCATACTTAAGCCGCTCGACCATCCTCGCCGCCAGGATGTCGAGGGCTGAGCCCTTTTTGATCGGGAGCCGTTCGGCTTCGAACAGGCCCAGCCATTCCAGGCGCCCGATGATGTCCGAACCAGCGTCGAGCCCCAAGCGGGCGGCGACAGCCGTCTTGAGGTCCGTTCCGGCCGGAGCCTCGGCGAGGCCGGCCATAAAGTCGCGATACGTGCGCCCCGTCCAATCTTTGACGCTTGCGTCGTCCAGAAGCCCCAGGTCCCCGATCTTTTTCAGGGTCCGGCACCAGCCCGGATAACGAAGGGTCCCCCTCAGGACGTTCCTGGCTTCCGGGATCCCGTAGGTCTCCCCGTAGGACACTGAATCCCTGTTGGGATAGCCTTCGAATTCGCCCAGGCCGGGGAACGCAAGCGTCTCCGGGGTCTCGAAGAGCTTTTCCACGGGGATGAGAACGACTTTTCCGTCTTTGAGATACTTGGCCGAATTCTTGGAGGCCAGCAGAACGCCCCTGGGACTCCACGAGAACTTGTATCCGAAGGGGTTGGTGTTGGCTTCCGGGGCCGGCAGCCCTCCGCAATAAGACGTGAAACCCAGGACGCGGCCGCCTTCGCCATGGACCTTGTGGATGATCCTCATGGCCTCCATGTGATCGATCCCTGGGTCGAGCCCGAGCTCGTTGAGGACGATGACGCCCTTCTCCCGGGCCCGGCCGTCGAGCTCCCTCATGGCCGGGCTCGCGTAAGAAGCCGTCACGACGCTCTTGCCGGAATCGATCGCGGCCGCCGCGACGACCGGATGGAAGACGTACGGAAGCATGCTGATGACCAGGTCGGCCTTTTCGATCGCGGCCTTCACGGCCGCCCGGTCCTCGATGGAAAGGACCATCGCCTCGCCCCCCGGATGGCCCGAAACGAGCCGGGCCGCCCGGCCGGGCTCCATGTCTGCCACGACCACGTGAAAGTCCGGCCGGTCGAGAAGGTATTCCACCAGGGGCCCCGCGACCAGTCCTGCGCCGAAGACGAGGATCTTTTTCATGACGCTCTCCTGATAGGTTTTATTGGATGAAACCCCTGAGGTAGGCGTAGTCGGGGGGGAACTCCCCGCGATAGAGAATGACCGCCCGGCGAAGGACGTCCGGAAGGCCGCAGCGGGCCAAGCTCGTCCGGAAATCCGCCCTGGCGATGGCCGGGACATACTCCTTCAGGCCGCCGCTGAAATATGTGGAGGCCTCGAGCGGGAGCTCCGCGGGAAGATTATAGACGGCCAGGACCACGGGGCCCGGGCCCTCGAACCCAAGAAGAACTTTGTCTTTTAAGGGATCGTAGACGTACACCGGGTTCTCGGAGTCGGTGGCCTCGACCGTGCATTCGACCGACCCGTCGATGTCGCAGGTGATGTCGCCGATGACCCGGAGGCGCGGCCGGGAACCGCCGCCGTAGAGCTTTTTCAGAAAGGCCTTGGTCACGAACTTGGGGTATTTCGGTGTCCAGTAGATGCCGTTGACGAGGGCCGTCAGGTAAGGGACCAGCCCTTCGACGACCGGCTTGTAGCTCTGGGGGTTCTGATAATAATCCTGAAGCTCGAACGGCCGGCCAGGGACGACCGGCTCCACCATGTCCTCTTCCTTGAAGACGACCTTGTACATCGTCCGGGGCGTTTCCCGACCGCTCTCGAAAAGCCGGGGAAGGTCGCGCGGCCGGATCGTCTCCACGGGGAGGATATCGAAGATCTCCTGGGCCCCCCGAGACACGTGGCCGTAGCCGAAGAAGCCGACGGCCAGGGGATCGAGCTCCCGCGGCAGGCCTTCCCGGATGATCTTCCAGGCCACTTCGCCGACGGCCTCCTTGACATCCACGAGGTTCCTGTATTGGTGGGCCGGATGGAGGACGGTGAAGGGGTTCGCGATACCCTCCAGGGCCAGCCGCCGACCCAGGGCCCAGAGCGTGTCGACCATCCCCGCGTGACCCGCGTAATTTCCGAAATACAGGACGCGCTGGCCTTTGTCGTTGACCATTCTCTCATAATCGATGATGGAACAGCCCATCTCCATCATCTTCTTGAGCATGGGCATGTTGTGGCTCTGGCCCTTGGCCGTATGGGAGAAAAAGACATAAACCTTGTCTTTTTCCAGGCGCTCGATGGGGATCTCCTTGAGGGCCAGGACGATGTCGCACGGCGAGAGGTTTTCATTGACGGGAATCCCGGAGAGGCGGTAGTCGTCGTCCCTGAAGACGCGGATGTCGGACGGCTGGATGCGGATCTCGATGGGATATTTCCCGACGAGCTCCCGGGCGTGCGACGGGATGAGAGGGACGCGCTTTTCCCACTTGTTGATGTCTTCTCTCCGGATGCCGATCTTTGTGTTCATGATGACTGCCCTTGTGAGATTGAAGGTCAATTATTTCACAAAAAGCTCTAAGGGGTCAACCTCCTTGGAGGGGGAATCCGCTCCGCCTTCCCCCTTCCCTGAGCCTCGAGGGCCGTCCCCTCTCAAGAAGCCAATCCCACTTTATTCTCCCTTCCATGACACTTGACGAAGGCGCGCGCCGTCCTTTTCATAGCGGGGGCGTAAAATCGGTTGACTCGAGGCCCGGGAATTTTCATAATGACCCTGATGATCCGCTTCCTCAACACGCTCACCGGCTCGGTCGAGCCCTTCATCCCCATCCGTCCCGGGGAGGTCAAGCTCTATACCTGCGGCCCCACGGTGTACGATTTTCCTCATATCGGCAACTGGCGGGCCTACGTCTTCGAGGACCTGCTCAAGCGGTTCCTGCTGTTCCGCGGTTTCAAGGTCACCCACGTCATGAACCTGACCGACGTCGACGACAAGACGATCCGCGGCGCCAATGCCCGGGGCCTCACGCTCGACGAGTACACCAGGCCGTTCATCGAATCCTTTTATGCGGACCGGGACCGCCTGAACATCCTTCCGGCCGACCGCTACCCCCGGGCCACGGAGCATATCCCCGAAATGGTCGGCATCGTCGAGCTCCTCCTCGACAAGGGGTTCGCCTACAAAAAGGACGGCTCCATCTATTTCAGCATCGCCAGATTCCCGGCCTACGGCCGGCTGTCCAAGATCAACCTCGAGGACCTCAAGCCGGGCGCGCGCGGCGACTCGGACGAATATGAGAAGGAGAGCGTCCACGACTTCGCCCTCTGGAAGGCCAAGAAGGAGGGCGAGCCGTTCTGGGAAACCGAACTCGGCCCCGGCCGGCCCGGCTGGCACCTCGAGTGCTCGGCCATGAGCTCCAAGTACCTCGGCCCGACGTTCGACATCCACTGCGGCGGCATCGACAACATTTTTCCGCACCACGAGAACGAGATCGCCCAATCCGAAGCCGCCAACGGCGTCAAGTTCGTGAATTATTGGCTCCACTGCCACCACCTGGTCGTGGACGGCGAGAAGATGGCCAAGTCCAAGGGGAATTTCTACCTTTTGAAAGACATCCTGGCCAAGGGCCATG
>Ga0315282_10016758_pt1 | contig 10674 bp, 9 predicted proteins | sample YL17G07_20_MG_FD_203693 | JGI IMG/M metagenome (GOLD analysis project Ga0315282, IMG submission 203693) | Sediment microbial communities from Yellowstone Lake, YNP, Wyoming, USA - YL17G07_20 | ecosystem: Environmental > Aquatic > Freshwater > Lake > Sediment | place: USA: Wyoming | collected... | reverse complement strand
TTTCATCCATAACCAATCTCATATGCTTTACTGCTTCAACGATATTCCCCGTGCCAGGTTCACCCTTTGTTCTTATCATTGCAGCGCCTTCAGCAATTCTACGCAGAGCTTCTCCAAGGTTTCGCGCGCCACAGACAAAAGGAACTTTAAAGTCCCATTTATTAATATGATGAATTTCGTCAGCGGGAGTTAAAACTTCGCTTTCATCTATAAAATCAACGCCTATTGCTTCTATTACCTGCGCTTCAGCAAAATGACCAATACGCACTTTTGCCATAACAGGTATAGTTACTGCATTCATTATATCTTTAATCAACTTTGGATCAGCCATTCTCGCCACACCACCCTGCTTTCTTATATCGGCAGGAATTCTTTCGAGAGCCATTACTGAAACTGCTCCAGCTTCTTCAGCAATCTTAGCTTGTTCCACAGAAGTTACATCCATTATAACTCCACCCTTTAACATCTGGGCGAGGCCTCTTTTAACTTTTATAGTGCCAAAAGATTTTTCCATTTACTTATCCTCCTTGCCGTTAATATTGTATACTTTTTGAAGTAAAAATCAATACTGTAAATATTTTTTAAACCTTTTAATAGTTGAACTTTTAAAGTTTACTTATTATAATTTAGCCTACCTTAAGGAAGGTGTCTTAACAGACGAAGAGCGATAAATTTGCCATTGAATTCATGCATAAATCATGACTTGATTCTGATATTTATGAAATATTAAAAGAAAATAATATTGCCTTTTGTATCTCTGATGGGCCAGAATATCCTTATGTTGAAATTGTAACAGCAAATTTTGCTTACATCAGGTTACATGGCCACGAAAGTTTATATGCTTCAGATTATTCGAATACAAACCTTAAAAGTTATGCAGAGAAGATAAAGAAGCGGAACAAAAAGGGTATTTCTGCTTTCTGCTATTTCAATAACGACTTTGGGGGATTTGCTGTGAAAAATGCCCTGCACCTTAAAGAACTGATTAAAAATTTGCAACCAGAATAAAAACAATATAATAATGCTGTGAAAAATCAAAAGAACAAAGCCATTATCTCCATCATATTGATGACCCTGGTATGGGGAGGAACCTTCCCTCTTATAAAAATTATGTTGAAATACATATCTCCGATGCCTCTCATTTTTTATAGATTTCTATCCGCCGCTGTAATTTGTTTGCCATTTCTAATCAGAGGAATCAGAAAAGCAAGTTTAAAAACTATCTTAAAGCTATTCTTCCTGGGTTTTCTACTATGGCTTGCATATATAACCCAAACAATAGGTCTCAAATATACAACGCCCTCTAATAGCGCATTTATAACAGGATTATATGTTGTATTCACTCCAATATTTGCACTTTTCTTTACAAAGGAAAAAATGACAAAAGTTATGTTTTTCTCACTTCTTTTAGCTTTCTTTGGTATTATTCTTCTTTCAAATTTTTCTTTCACGAAATTTACTTTTAACCCGGGAAACCTCATAACAATCGTAACGGCAATATCTTGTGCTTTACAGATAGTCTTTACAAGTATCTTTGTGAAAAAAGAGAGTATAATAATTATAACCTCGGTTCAAATTTTTACTGTGCTTTTCTTAACTACTCCCTTTATAATTTCTAACAAAACAGGCAATTTACCATTATGGGTAATTCTATCAATAGTCTTCCTTGGAACCGTAGCAAGTTTTATTGCAATTCTTGCAGAGACCTACAGTTTAAAGTTTATCGATCCAGATAGAGCATCTATTCTATTTACTCTGGAACCCTTATTTGCAGCAATATTCTCCTTTATTTTTATCGGGGAAAGGTTCGCATTGAAAGAAATTTTTGGTTCAACATTAATATTTATAGCAATGATTATGGTAATCAAGAATAATAAAAACGCTCATCAGGAATTATAATTCATAGGAATTTACTGTCTCTTTTAAGATTTATCCTGAATCAACCCTGCCCCTGAACTTGATTCAGGGCAAGGGTTCAGGACAACTTTTATATCGTTTTCCCTTATAAAATCTTATTCTAAGTAAGCCGTTGAGTCTGTTACAATTTTAATCGTTTCTTACCTTCTTATAATATTATATTGTTCCCTAAATAGGGTAACTGTAAATTTCATTCTTAAAGCATACCAAAATTAAGAGTTTTATTAAATAATTTGAATTTTTCATATAGGTTTTACCGGGATAATCAGCATTATAAAGAGCAAGGAACGTTCAGTTTTTGTTTTCTTGGCAACGACAATGGGCCTTTTAGTTCTGATTTTCATACTTGGTGAATTTCTATCTCCACATTAATAAACTTTCCAATATTTGCCACTAACCGTAAGATGCCTTACTTCAAAATTAAGAAGAGAAATGTTAAGGAAATTAAAATCCTACAACTTACTAATTAATCTATTAATTGCAAGGATATCAGTAAGCAAAGCCTGACCCGTTTCCAGCCTTCCTGCACCAGGACCTATTATTGTAATATCTCCTAAGTGGTCAGTTGTAAACGTAAGAGCATTTATTGCATTCATAACATTTGCCAGAGGATCTGTAAGTGGTAATTCTTTTGGCAATACTGATACCTTTATCCCATCTTCCTCTTTTAACACTTCAGCAATAAGCTTAATCCGTTTATTCTTTCCCTTTGCTCTTTTTACATCCTCCGCCGTTATCTCTGTAATTCCTTTCCTCTGGACATCTTCTATTGTAACGTTTCCACCCATAACAACATTAGCCATTATGACAGCTTTTACAGCTGCGTCCCAACCTTCGACATCCGCAGTTGGGTCTGTCTCAGCATATCCTAATTCCTGTGCTTCCTTTAAAGCACCTTCATAATTTTTTCCTTCTTCCATCTTTGTTAAGATAAAATTGGTGGTACCATTTACAATCCCTTGAACCTTTGAAATACTACACCCTGCTAATGCCTCCAGCGCTAGGTTCAATGAAGGAGTTCCACTGAGAACAGTTCCTTCAAATCTTATATAAACCCCATTTTCATCTGCTAACTTTTTTAATTCAGGATAAGCAAGTGCAATAGGGCCTTTGTTGGTTGTAACTACAAATTTTTTGCTTTGTAAAGCTGTTTTCATATGTGTCAACCCGGGCTCCCCTGTCTTTACATTCGTTGGAGTGGTTTCAACGATGAGATTCGTATCGGTTTCCTTAATCGTTTTTATACTATCAAAATCTTTTATTCCTATTGGATATCCCTTTATGTTACCTGTTTTATCTAGCAATTCAATAATTTTTGTTAAGTCCAAACCATTTTCGCTGTAAACTGAACCCTTAATGGGATCTGAAATTGCCATAAGCTGAAAATCAAACCCATATTTTTCTTTCAGCATTTCTTTTTTGCTCGCGAGTATCCTTATAAGCCCTTGCGATACGTTTCCAAAACCTAAGATACCTATCTTCCATTTCATTTCTTCGCCTCCTAAATTTTATTTAAATTTAATTCTACAAGTTTTTCTTTAGTTGGAATACCATTGTCATCCCAACCTCTAATATAGTAATATTCTGAAAGCATCTTATCAAACGATTCTTTTGGTAAAGATATCTTCTCCTTTCCTTTAGGTGGCATTGGCAAGGGTTCCTCAAACATCCTTCCTGGTAATGTGTCATCCTTCCTCGAAATTCCCGCTTCCCTTATATTAAATAATCTTGCCAGATTCCATATTCTTTCACCTACTTTTATGTACTCCTTCTCATCCAGATCAACCCCTATGCCGTACTTCAAACCACTCAGAAAGTCATCAATGCTTAGTGGTAAAAAGTCACACACAACAAGCGAAAAAACCGCTGCTCTTTCGTCCTGTCCATCCTTTACAAACTGTGCAATTCCTTCTGTTGAAAATCTTTTCAAAACACCATCTACTTCTGCTCTTACAGTCCAGACTCTTTGATGACACCCACCCCTGTCAGAAGTTGCATAGGCAAGCGCCATTCCCCATGAACTTCTCGGCGAATAACCTGGAAGCTCTAATCCTTTAACATTGATTGCAAACTTAAAGCTATTTTGCCCAAGCTCCTCCGAAGCCCTTTTAGTACCCTCGGAAAGTAATTTTCCTATTCCATTTTTATATGCTATATCATTGATTAACTTTCTTTGGCCTTCCGCATCGCCAAACTCAGGAGCATCCTTTAGTATACCTTTTTCTGCACACTCCATCGCAAAAGCTACAGTTCCCCCGGTAGAGAGTGCATCCAATCCAAGTTCATTACAAAGCACAAGTGCTTTTGCAACATCCAATACATCTGTCATTCCGTTGTTGCTGCCAAGTAGAGCAATATCTTCATATTCAACCTTTACATCGTTTCCATTAACATTCAAAACTTTCCCGCACATGATAGTGCAATTATAGCAGCTTACATCTCTTTTAGAGTAATATTTCATATTCGAACCGATTAGACCATAGCCGTCCTCAATATATCCCGACTGAAAATTTCTTGTGGGTAATATACCCATTCTGTTCATTGGATCTATCCAATATGAAGTGCCCAATACCCTTCTGGTATGAACAAATGTATTATCAGTAACTTTTTTAGTAAGCTTAGAAGAAAGCTCTTTGAATTTCTCTTCGTCATAAACTTTAACTTTGCCAGAGCCCTTTACGGCTATTGCTTTTAGCTTCTTGCTTCCCATGACTGCTCCTGGTCCACCTCTCGCAGCTATTCCTGCTCGCCATGGGTCACTATCTTTATCAATTGTTATAGAAGCAAATTTAACTAAATTTTCCCCTGCAGGACCTATGGAAGCAACATGAGCTTTTTCGTCGGTATCTTCCCTTATCTTTTTGACAGTCTCGCTTACAGGTAAACCCCATATTCCAGTTGCATCCCTTATTTCCACTTTTCCATCATTGATCCAGAGGTACACGGGCTTTTCACTCGCACCTTTTAATACTATACCATCATATCCTGTTTTCTTTAACTCAGGTCCAAAATATCCACCTGCATGTGAATCCAGAAAAACCCCTGTTAATGGCGACTTAGTAACTACTGTTGTTCTCCCTGAAGTGGGGAAAGATGTCCCTGTCAAAGGACCGTTTAAAAACATAAGGAGATTATCAGGAGATAATGGGTCTGTATGAGGTTTAAGCATCTTGAACAATAGGTATGCCCCAAGTCCCTTTGCACCAATAAAATTCTTTATAATATCTTTTTCTACGTTTATTTCGCTTATCTTTTTATTAGATAGGTCAATTTGTAGTAGTTTTCCGAAAAGCATTTCTTACTGCCTCCTTTTTAATAAAAGGTTTCAAGAACTCTGTCGACTTCCCAATTTTGAATCTGAAAATATTCAAATCAAATTTATTTATGCAGATTCTTTGCTGCAACAAAACTTAAACCATACTCTGTCAATGCTTTTGCCGTATGGTTTACTGCCTGATGCTTATCCATATAATTCTGTAAAAGAAGATTCATTAGGTCTGAATCGATTTTATCTTTTGGCAAGAAATAATCTAAAATATTAGAAAGATGCTCTCTCTTTGCTTCGGTTTCTAAATCCCCACCTTCATGCTTTGCACTGACATTCTTAACCGTGGATGCTAATTCCATAAGCTCGCTTCTTCTATCATAGGGTTGTATTACAATACTTTTTTGTGACTCTAATATGTGATGTTCAAACCTAACACTATCCTCAAACCCAAAGACTTTTCTTATCACGTCGCTTTCTTGAATTGTTTTGTTATTTACCGAATTTGAAGGATTAAGACCTATAAGTGAAGTACTTCCGTCTTCTCTGCTAAAAAGTTTTGCAAGCAGGAAAGTAACAAAGAAGAAATAGGGGTTATCATTGCCAACGAATACAGATATCTTAAATTCATTATTAATACCCAACTTATGCATTAGATAGCCCATAAGGATGGTTCCAAAATTAACATTCAGTACCTGTTTTATACCATAATTTGTGTAATAATATAGAAATTCATCTGCCCATTTGATAGGATAATCATTTGGCTGACCAACACCTCCAAAATAACCCGTGATAGTTTCTGCACCACCCAGGTGTACGTTTGAGCCGTCTGTTCCTTTTGTATCAAGCGTTTCACACTGGCTTGCACCAATAATTTTCAAAGCAGCAGAAACAGCCAAAATGTCATTATCGGCTTCTTGCTCCTTCATAGCTCTTACTCTTATAAACCTTCCTGGCATCAATTCCTCGTACTCAACAGCGTGCTTTGCTTCTGCCATTAAAAAAGGAAAATACTGACAGGCACTAATCTCCAAAGTAACAGCATTATCATCATTGAATTGTAAGGAGTCTGTTTTATCGCCCAGAACTTTTCTACGAAAATTTTTAATAGATATGAATTCACTATTATCTCTTTTCTCAGTTAGCCATTCCAAGTCTTTTATATAGGGTGATTTCTTTTCACGCAATTTTCCCAGTATGTTCTCCAGCCTCCCTGCTTCTTCAGCCTTTCTGTTAATTTCACCAACACCGCCATACTTCTCGACAATACCCAACAAATCGTTGATCAGTTTGTTGTTAGAATCCAGAAGAAAATTGTTGATTTCCTCAAGGCGTTTTTCGGAGATTTTTACTTTTTCTCTCAGCATAATATGCCTCCTCCAATTTTTCCCTGGTTTTAAGATGTGTCCATAGATTGATAATCCAGGATAACTTTTATCTTAATTCCCCGGGTATTTATTATTAAAAAGTTTAAAAATCCTATGAATTCTTCACTTTTGTGCCTGTCTCTTAGAATTGTAGGAACTTCTCCTTTTATAATCTCCTCCTTTAGATTACTGCAATGTTCCTTAAATTGGAAGACTGCAAAATTTTTCATATCTCTCACTTTTAATCTTATTAAAACTGAAAGATATGTCAAGTGTTAGAGTTAGTCCATATAAAACCGTAATAAATTGAATCATAGGCTAGATAAAAAAACCTTACTTCTTTCTAATCGCTGTCTCTGCGATTCTATGAGAAATCTACAGTTGAGGCAATCAAATATTATTCCGTTTATAGAATTAAATGAGGTAAAGCATGCATGCAATTGAACTTAACTTTAATCCTTTGTGTTATTTTTTTCAAAGCGCTCGAAATAACCTATCAAGTTTCCGTTATGGTCACGCACCGAGCGAACAAAAGTTCTTACAGAAGGAGTGCTTTCAAGTTCTACCTCATCTTCACCATTTTTCAATCGCTCATAAACTTTGAGAATTGTTTTTTTCGAGTTCTCATTGTGGCAGTCAAAAATCGACTTGCCAATTAGAGATTTTCCTCCTCTGTCCTTATATTCCTCTAAAGCTCTCCTGTTCATGAATACAATCTTATGGTTTGTATCTACCAAAACAATTTCCTCGTCAATGCTGTCAAGCAGCAAAAAAAGGGTTTCTAATTTTACCATTTTTTCCTCCACGATTCTTTCAGGAACATATTTTATCAAAGAACGGCATATTTAAAAAAGCGCGAATTGCCTCATATAAGATCTATATGAAAAATTCAAATCATTTAACAAAACTCTTGATTTTGGTAAAATTAAATATGAAAAATATTAGCTACTTAATTCAGGAAACGCTACAAAAATATTTTAGATATAATTCATAAGGAAGGCGAAATGAAATATTTTGTATTGTTTTTGTTTATTTTTCTTTTGAATAATTCTCTGCAAATTTTTCTTTACTTAATCAATATGTCTTCTATAAGAAGGAATAATAAAATACCTGAAGTCTTTAAAGATATCTTAAGAGAGGAAGATTTTAAGAAATCACGCCTCTATACAATTGATAAGATGAAGCTCAATGCTTTTGAAACTGTTATAGAGTCTTGTGTTATGGTATTCCTGATTTCTTTTGGTTTTCCAATTATTGAGAGATTTGTCTCCAAAATTCTTACAAACGAGGTTTTTCAGGGAATTTTATTTTTCTTTTTAGTTGGTGCAATTTACTATTTGCTTGGTTTATCATTTCGATATTATGCGACTTTTGTTCTTGAAAGAAAATATGAATTTAATAAAACAAATTTAAAACTCTTTGTTTCTGACCAGGCTAAAGACATTCTTATTGCAGTAGTTTTAGGCTTTGTCATTCTTTTTACTTTTCTTAACATTATAAGAATAAGTAACGACTGGTGGATTTTTGTTTTTTTATTTGCCGTTTTTTTAGTTATTTTTCTTGAAATAATTTCCCCTCTTCTCCTTTCGCTCTTTAATAAACTTAAACCCATAGAGAACATTGGACTTAAAGTAAAAATCGAAGAAATTGCCAAAAGAAGTGGATTGTCCATATCAAATATCTTTGTGATTGATCAGTCAAAAAGGTCTTTGCTCACAAATGCATTCTTTTCAGGAGTTGGGAAAAGCAAGAGGCTTATCTTATTTGACACGCTTCTTAAGGTTCATTCTGAAGAGGAGATTCTTGCAATTTTTGCACATGAAGTTGGACATTACATTAAAAGGCACGTCCTTAAGTTAATTTTTATTAATTCTTTGATTTTCTTTGTTATGATCTTTTCCCTGTTCATTTTGGTAAATTCAAACGTCGTTAACCTTGCCTTTGGAGTAAGTAAATTCTATTCAGTTGCTCTATACGCTACAATTTTTGTAGGTTCGATTATGTCTTTATTAGAGTTTGTTTACAATTCGATCAGTAGAAGGTTTGAATACGAAGCCGATAGAGTAGCTGCGGACATTACCTCTAAACAAATTATCATAAACGCATTGAAAAGACTTGTAAAATCAAATCTTTCAAATCTTTATCCGCATCCTTTGTTTGTATTTTTTAAATATACACATCCCACTCCTCTTGAAAGAATAAATGTAATCTCCAAAATTAATGTTTAAATTATAGTTACGTGGAAATCCCTTGAAGCATTAGGAAGGGATTGCTCACATAGATTTTATGGAAAGAACATTATCAATTTCGCTTAGACTTTTGATTAGAAACTTTTAAAATTTATTTGAAAATTATGGAACTTTTTTGAGAGTTTCAAAGTCTAATATGCAAAAGAAAATTTATGGAAATTTGAGTATGTGTTCCCATTATAGTTGTATGTATACACTGTTCTTGCGAAATCTGGTTATTTATTAGCCGCATAAATTGAATCCCCTTCTTGTCCGTCGTAATCTGTTCCTTTATGGCCATCGTAGGCGTGTCCATATATCCAATTTCTTCCAGTCCAGCCAGTCCAATCTCTTATATATCCAGAAGTAGGATTTAAATCAAAATATGCAGAAATTTACGTTGATAAAAGAGCATCCGAAAACCGGTTATAATATAATAAAAGATGTTAATTTTCCGTGGGAAATAGCTTCCATTATTCTGCAGCACCACGAAAGACTAGATGGCTCAGGCTATCCTGGGGGGTTAAAAGATAAGGAAATACTCCTTGAAGCTAAAATATTAGCAGTAGCGGATGTTGTGGAAGCCATGAGCTCACGCAGACCATACAGAGCTGCACTTGGAATTAATAAAGCATTAGAAGAAATATCAAAGAATAAAGGAAAACTTTATGATTCCGACGTGGTAGATGCCTGTATAAAACTTTTCAAAGAAGATAGATTTAAATTTGAATAACATAGTATCATTTGATATCTGAAAGTGGTTAATCTTTTCTAAACCAATTTTGAGGCCTTAAAAGCGCTCTAATTCTATAATCATTCTTGAAGTGTCTCCAGAGATACGGAGAGAAGAGAAACTGTGCCTGATTTCCTCTTCTCAGCCTGAAACCATTTTTATGAAGATATTATTTTTATCTATAAAAGATTCAAAGCTCATTTTAATCCTTTGTAATCCATACTCTTTCTCAGTGGATTTAATCCTCTGTAACCTGCGATATTTTCAGCTGGTTATTTTTAATCTCACGCAATCTCTTTCTTGTGTAAGGGACAAGACCTCCTGCATCAATTATGTTCTGCCTTGCCTTTGGAAGTGATATTATCTTAAATCTTTTACTTTTTGTCTTGTTTATTACCTCTTCCCTTAAAAGTTCAATCTCATCACCTTCATCTGCTTCTATATCAGGTGATATTATCACCCTTAACCCAAGATTTATAGCATTCTGTAAAAATATCCTCGCAAAACCCTTTGCAATAATTATAAAGTCATGTCCTTTTAAACATGATACGGCTTGTTCCCTTGAAGAACCACAACCAAAATTATTACCAGCAACAATTGTACTACCTTTTGGAATTTCATTATTTTTAAGTTTTGTATTAAATTCTTTATTATCGGCAAATGCAAACTGTGGTGTTTCTTCTGGGAGAACAGTTGCCATAAACCTCCCTGGATATATCGTATCCGTAGAAATATCATCAATAAGTTTAAGAACAACTTTTGGCATATTATCTTCCTCCTTTCCTTGGATCTGTTATAAGACCTGTTATTGCACTTGCGGCTGCAACAGCTGGTGAACAAAGATAAACTCCTGCATTTGGATTTCCCATCCTTCCTTTAAAATTTCTGTTCGTTGTTGAAAGGGCAACTTCACCATCTCCAAGTGCACCTTCGTGAACACCAAGACAACAACCACAACCTGAATTCATAATTATTGCCCCTGAATCTACAAGTGTCTCAATATACCCTTTTTTCAACGCTTCACTATAAATACGCCAGGATGCAGGAAATACAAGCATTCTCACACCTTTTGCAATCTTCTTTCCTTTTAGTATTTTTGCAGCAACTTCAATATCATCAAGTCTGCCATTTGTGCAAGAACCTATAACAATCTGATCTATCTTT
>Ga0315282_10016756_pt1 | contig 10675 bp, 3 predicted proteins | sample YL17G07_20_MG_FD_203693 | JGI IMG/M metagenome (GOLD analysis project Ga0315282, IMG submission 203693) | Sediment microbial communities from Yellowstone Lake, YNP, Wyoming, USA - YL17G07_20 | ecosystem: Environmental > Aquatic > Freshwater > Lake > Sediment | place: USA: Wyoming | collected... | reverse complement strand
CCGCCGCCGCGGCGGAGGCCGCCTACACGCTCCTGCGCGGCGACCGACGGGCACCGACCCGCACCGCCGTGGTCGCCCCGATCGGGGAGACCACAGACCGCGTCTTCCGGCGTGTCCGCGGAATGCTGGTGGACCAACTTGGGTTCCAACCGGCCCTGCTCCACGACTCCGCCCAGAACCGGGAACTCGTGATGTCCTGGGGGTCCTCGCTGGTCGCCCGGTCGGCGGAGGCCAAGATGACGGCTCTCGGGGAGGCCATGGACCTGCTCGTACTGGACGAGGCCTCGCGCCTGCCCGACGACGTGTGGGAGACGGACCTCGAGCCCACCCTGGCGGACCGCCAGGGCCACGCGCTGGTCACGACGTCCCCGTGCGTGGGGTGGCTGGACGACCTGTTGGCGCGCGACGCAAAAGGCGCCGGGGAGTGGTGGGTGGTGCGGTGCGCGACCGAAGACAATCCCTACATCAGCCGCGCGTGGTTGCGGGCCCGCCGCCGCGCCGTCCCGGGCGACGTGTGGGCGCGGGAGTACCAAGGCCAGTCGGTGGCCGCCCGCGGGAGGGTGTACCCCGAATGGGACCCGGCGCGGGCGCTGGTGCCCCGTCGGCGCCCGGTCGGAGGCCCGCTGGTCCTCGGCGTCGACTTCGGGACCACCGAGGCGCACCCCTTCGCGGTCGTGGTCGGAACCCTGGCCGTGCCGGGCACGCTGCGCGTCGTGGGGGAATGGCTGGTCAGCAACTGGACCACCGCGGGCGTCGGCGCGCTCTTGCCCGGGTGGTGGGAGGAAGAGGAGCTGCCCCGCCACGCCACGGCCGCCGCGGGCTGCGACCCGTCGAACCCGGACGCCCGGGAGGCCCTGGAAACCGCGCTCGCGGGAACCGGGATCCTCCCCATTCACGGCCTCTCGCCGCAGCGCAACGCCGTGGCAGTCGGGATCGAGCTGGTGCGGGCACTCCTGCCCGGGCGCCTACGGATCGAGGAACACTGCGAGGGCCTGCGGGGCGAGTTCCCGGCGTACCGCTGGGGGCCGCCAACCCCTGCCGGGACCAGCCGGGTGGTGAAACGCCGTGACGACCGCCTCGATGCGCTCCGGTACCTGGCGACCGAGACGGTCAGCTGGCCCCAGCTACGCGCCCGGCTCGGCCCGCGTCGCGACCGCCCCTACCGGGTCCGCTACGCCGGCTGGGGCCGGACGATCCGTGAATACCGTTGAGGCCGCGTCCACACTGACGGCAGCCACAGGCCTTCACCGGGTCGGTGTAGTGGCCGCCGGGGCAGGGGTTCAGCGCGGCGACGATCATCACGTTCGCGGGGAAGGTCGTGGACGCCGCGGCGCGGGCGACGCGGGCAAGCGCGCAGGACGTCCTGGCGCGGCGTTGCTGCGGTCTGAACCGGCGGCACGATGCGGCGCCACGGACGGCGCGCCGCCTCTCCCCGTGGGCCTGGGTGGGTGCGGATGGATCGGGTCGGCGGGACAGGTGTCCCGCGCTCAGTCCGTCAGGAACACCGCCCGCGCCTCGTCAGCCGTCATGGGTTCCGGGGCCGGGTCGGGCCGGCCCCCAAGGGCGTAGTCCACCAGGCAGTCCAGCAGGTACCCGGCCTCGGGCCAGCCCTGCCTCACGCCCTCCAGCACCCGCAGCACGCACACCACCAGCCGCCCCTCGCTGACCCGGCCCTCGCAGACCAGACCCGCGCGGTAGTGCTTCCAGCGGTTGCTGGGGTCACTCCAGCCCAGCCCCAGCGCCGGGTCATAGTCGGCCTTCAGACCCCAGATGATCGGCGCCGGCTTCTCGCGCTCGGGGCTCCCGGCAACGGTCAGGTCCACCGCCCCCACCTCCCCCCCGAACAGCCGGATGAACTGGAACCCGCAGAACCCGTCGTTGGGGAACGCGGCCACCGCCGGGTGGCCCTCGACGACGTTGCCGATGCGCCGGATCCAGGGAGCCCAGTAAGTGAAACACAGGGGCCGTGCGAGCCCGCCGCCCTCGGTCAGCAGCACGACCGTCCCGCCACGGCCCAGGTACGCCGTCACCTCCGGCGTCAGCCTCTCAGCCAGTACCACCCGCGCTCCCTGAAGTCCGGCGTCCGCCGCTCCGTAGCGCCCGCTCAGCTCCGCCGCGCCGGTCAGGTTCACCACGCCGCTCCCGGCAAAGTCGCGCTTCCGCGCGGGGAAGGCCCAGAAGCTCCACTCGTTCTCCTGCTGACAGGCCTCGGACTCCAGCCGCGCTGAGAGCGTCACCTTCGCCGCCACGGCAGGCTCCCAGGGCCCGAGCGTCAGACTGCCTACCTGCGCCACCTGCCCCACCTCGAGCAGGGGCACCGGGATGGCGCCGCGACTCGTGGGCAGCCCATCGCCTCTCACCTCCCACTCCACCGTCCCGTCCCTGACGGCCTCCGTACCGTAGTGGGAGACGGATAGCGCGACCTCCTGGCGGCTGCCGGCTGCCAAGGTCCGCCGGTCCGGGGCAGCGTCCATGAGTAGGACCGTCTCGCGGTTGAACCGCAGGATCGGAGCCGGGTCAGGGAACTTCTCCGGCTGGTAGAGCACGCTGAAGATGCCGAGGGGGTTCATGTCCCCCTCAACCCCGCCGGGCACGTCGGTCATCAGCCAGTACGCATACCCGTCCATGGTCGGTGACCGCCGCGCGGACTCGAAGCTGTCCTTGAGGTACTCGTAGAACTGGGCGATGGAGCGCCGCCGGATCTCGGGGTAGCGCGCGGTCAGCCCCAGCTCCGCGATCTGCTCCCGGTGCCGCGACATGCACGCATCGTCGCGGAAGACCCCGGTGTACCCGGCATCCACGTTCATGTCCGCCAGCGGGCCGATGTAGGTGTTGGGGAACTCGTGCCAGATGTGGGGCAGCTCCTGGTAGGGGGAGAGGTCAGGCACACCGCCCCGGATGAGGTCGCCGATCCGGGCGTCCACCGGCGCAACGCCCATCCGTACCTCGGTCGCGGCATCGGGCTTCCCTCCCACGAACAGCCGCAGCGTCGTGCCGTCATACGTGACCCCCACGTGGTTCCACTCCCCCGCTACCAGCCGCGCGCTGGACGCCAGCACATTGTCCATCCACTTGCCGACGACCACGTGCCCATCCGCCGCCTGACCATCCAACGACAGCAAGAACGCGGCACCGTCCTGCGCCGAACCGCACGAGAAGGGCGTCCCCCAGTCGTTGCGGGCGAAGGCCTTCGGCTCCACCCACAGCGAGACGCTGAACGGTTCCGCCCCCTCTGCGCAGACTGCCGCCGCCACGTCCGCCAGGCTCACGCTGCGGCTTCCGGCTCCGGTCCTCAGGCACCCCCCGCTCACCCCCGGCTGTCCGGGGTCCTCGGGCCGAACGCCTCCCTCATGCTTGCCGTTCCGCCCGTTGCCGGAGGCGTCGGCGACCGCCCCGATTGCTGCCTCATCCAGCGGCCAGTAGCCCGATGGCCCAAGGCCCCGCACCACCTCACCGTAACCGTCCACAACCTCCGCCAGCCGCTCCATCTCCGCCTCCGAGAGCGCACGTCGGAAGTATGCCACCTCGTCCACCGCGCCGTTGAAGGGTTGGTCGAGCACGGCCGGAGCCGCGCCGAACTTGGCCGCCTGGGTGATGATGTCGGTGGGGAAGACGTCGGCGCCGTCCGAGGCGACGAAGAACCGCGTCGGGTCAAGCCGCTTGAACGTGTCATGCGCGTACTGGATGTAGTCCATCCACTCCGGGTCCGGGCTGCTGCCCTGACAGTCGAACAGCTCGTTGCCGGAACTCCAGATGTACCACGACGGGTGGTTGCGGAACGCCTTCGCGATCCACTCCACCTGCCGCTTCAGGAGCGGGATGTTCTCCCTGCCCCGCCAGTAGATCTCGCCTTCGGCCATGATGAGGAAGCCCGCCTCATCGGCGGCGTCGAAGATCTCCTTCGCGGGCGTATGGGCCAGGTAGCGGAACCCGTTGAAGCCGTAGCGCTTGCACTGCCGGATGCGATCCCGGTACACCTGCCCGTCGGCCGCCGCCGTCCCGGTGAGCACCTCAACGCAGTCGTCGCCAATCCCCCGCACGAAGTAGGGGCGCCCGTTGAGCAGGAGGCTGCCGCCCTCCCCGACCTCGAACTGCCGCATCCCGAAGCGGTCGCGGACCGAGTCCACCGTGGCGTCGCCGACGACGAGAGTCGCGTCCACGAAGTACAGGAACGGATCCTCCGGCGACCACGGGTGCATGTCCGCTATCGCCACCGGCACTACAACCGCTTCGCTCTCCGTGGCGCCTGCCGCGAAGGCCACCGGCGCTTCCGCACCCGACGGCCGCCCGCCTGTCACCGGCGTCACCGCCAACCGCACGCGCCCCTCCCACGCCGGACCCGCTTCAGCACGCCGCAGCGTGACCCGGGTGCGTGCAGTGGCGTTGCGGACGTCGGGCATCACGAACACGTCGTCAATGGCCGGGTCAGACCGGGCTTCCAGCCACACCCCCCGGTACAGCCCTCCCCAGCGCCCAAAGAAGTTGAACATGCCCACCGGGGCAGGCCCGGCGCTGTCTACCTGGCAGGCGATCACGGCCGTCTCCCCAGCCGTCACGATGCCGGCCAGGTCTAGCGCGTAGGGCGTGATGAAGCCATCCACGGAACCCACGTTCCGGCCGTTGACGAACACCTCTGCCGTGTTCGTGACGCCGCCCAGGTGCAGCCAGATGCGCCTGCCGGCCCAGTCCGCGGGGAGCTCGACGCTCCTGCGGTACCACGCCTTGCCCTGGTAGTCATGCCGCAGGTGGCGGCGCGGCTCGCCGAAGCCCTGCGCCTGCCAGTTCCCCGGCACGACGATGCGATCCGGGTACGGCACGTCCGCCGAGAACCACCCGCCGGTCACGCCTGCGCCCTCGGGGTCCATGCGGAAGTCCCACTGACCGTTCAGGTCCAGTCGGGGCCGGCCCGTGCCCAGGTACTCCGGCGCTCCCCCGGGGGACACCGCAGCGGCGCTCGGGGCCAGCAGCCCTGCGGCGAGCACGACGATCCCGTTGCCCATGGTTCGTTCCCTCCCAGGGGCGACCCGCCCCCCTGTGACGGCACCACCTTCGGCCTCGTGCCACGGCCCGGTGGTCGCAGCACTCGCTGTTTTCGTGACGGGCCGCTCTGCGCCTTGGCCCCACTAGACATGAACTGCTGATCACTGGGCTATCGGCCACCGGCCCCCGAAGCGATCCAGCCGTGCCCTCCAGGGCCGGCAGCGCCTCCCCTTCCGGGCAGGGCTGAACGGAACGGATCTATGGCGCGGTAGCTGGTACCATCCCAGGGGGAAGGTCATGGTGGCCCATGGTCTTGCGGAACGCGATCCCGGACTCGTCTGCTCTCGCCCGGATACCCAGCATGGGTCCGTGCGTGACCAGCACGGCCCAACGGTGCAGGCACCCGCTGCCCAGCCTCCATCACCTCGGCCATGGTGATCTGGAGTGCCTCGAGGTCGCTCCGGCTCAGATGCCGCAACTGCATCGAGCATCATCTCTTCCCCGCGTGGTCTTCCGTGGAATGGGTGCGTGTGATGAATGGCCGAGTTCCGCGTGGTCCGCGCCGCTACGGTCCCTGCTTCGCGGTGCGGCGTCTCCTTCCCTGTAGACCACGCCCGCCCTCATGGCCTATCATAGGGCGCCAGCCTGCACTTGTCCCAAGCGCGCGGGCTGCGCGGACACGTAGGAGCACACCATGCAGAGAGCGCTGATCGTCGTCTGGGCTCTCACTTGCTTGGCCGCTGAGGTCCGGGCTGGGGTTGTGACTTCGGTGCGCCTCGCTCTCCCGCCCGAACCCGGCCCCGTGGTCAGGAACATCGCCCGCGTGTTCGCCCGCCAGGTGGAGAGCCGCTGCGAGGCGCGGGTGGCCACTCACGGCCACGCAGCGCTGGCGGTGGAGCTGGCTCTCGAGCCCGGCATCGGCGCCGAGGGGTACCGGATCGCGGACGGGGAGAAGGGCACGGTGCGCATCATCGGCAACGATGCCCGGGGTCTCCTCTACGGAGTCGGCAAGTTCCTGCACACTTCCCGCTACTCCGGCCAGGGCTTCTCTCCAGGCTCGTGGCGCGGAGTCTCAGTTCCTCAGATGCCCCTGCGAGGGATCTACCTGGCAACGCACTTCCACAACTACTACCAGGTGGCCCCGGTCGAGGAGGTGTCCCAGTACATCGAGGACCTCTCGCAGTGGGGCGTCAACAGCTTCCTCGTCTGGTTCGGCATGGAGGAGTTCAACGGGATCAGCGACCCCAAGGCGCAGGCGATGATCGAGCGCCTCCGGGCCCTGCTGAGCGTCGTCAGGGGTCTGGGTCTGAACGTATGCCTTGGGTGCATCTGTAACGACGGGTATGCCAACAGCCCCGTGAGCCTGCGCGCCGACGACAGCACCGTCGGGCATGCGGGCTATCACACCCGGAATGGCAACCGCATCTACAACCTCGGCAATGAGCTCTGTCCCAGCAAGCCCGGCGTCCTGGAGATGGAGCTGGGCTACTGCCAGGAGAAGTTCGATGCATTCGCCAACATCGGCCTCGACTGCTGGTTCATCGCGCCCTACGACAACGGCGGATGCACCTGCGCCCAGTGCGCGCCCTGGGGCTCCAACGGCTACCCGCGAATGGCCGAGCCGCTGGCTCGGGCCTACCGCCGCGCCTTCCCTGGTGGGAAGGTGATCCTCAGCACCTGGTACTTCGATCGCTGGGCTGACGGGGAATGGGATGGGCTCGCGGCCAGGTTCGGCCCGAACAAGCCCGACTGGGTCGACTACATCATGGCCGACAACTTCGAGGAGTACCCGCGCTACCCGCTCGACAAGGGCGTCCCGGGCGGCCTCCCCCTCCTCAACTTCCCCGATATCAGCATGTGGGGCCAGAACCCCTGGGGCGGGTACGGCGCTAATCCCATGCCCGGGCGTCTGCAGCAGCGTTGGGACGAGGCCGGGAGCAAGCTCTCCGGCGGCTTCCCCTACTCCGAGGGCATCTACGAGGACATGAACAAGGTGATCTGCTCTCGGCTCTACTGGGAGCCTGATCGCCCGACGCTGGAGGCGGTCAGGGAGTACGTCGCCTTCGAGTTCTCGCCCGACGTGGTCCACGACGTGACGGCGGCCGTCGAGATCTTCGAGAGGAACCACATGCGGGACCAGGTCACCGAGAGCGCGGTCACGGCCTATCAGCTCATGGCGCGGGCTGAACGCAAGCTCACCCCCCGCGCTCGTCGCTCTTGGCGATGGCGGCTCTTCGCCATCCGAGCGGCCATAGACCAGGAGCTGTACAGGAACAGCCTGGCACAAGGCCGGAGCAGCGTCCTGCGGCAGGCGTATGAGGAGCTTATGGAGATTTCCCACGCCCACGAGGCGTGGGGCATGCTCCGTCCGGCACCGATCCCGGCCGTGGACGTCATCGGCCCCGGACTGCCGGCTGGTTATGCTCAGGCAGTTGCGGCCTCTAGGCCCGTGGCCTGGTGGCGTATGGACACGCTGCGTGGCCGCCAGGTCGAGGACGCCACGGGGCACGGGAACGGGGCGCTCTGCGAGGATGCCGTCACCGTCCTCCCGCCGGGCGGTCCATCGGCAGGCGCTGCGGAGGAGAGTGGCAACCGCGCGGCGTGCCTCACCGGTGGGCGGCTGAAGGTAACCATCGAGCCGCTGGCCGATACCTACAGCGTGGAGTTCTGGTTCGCCAACAGCACCCCCCACACGGCCCGGCCCGTGACAGGGTACCTGCTCTCCCGGGGCCCGGAAGGCCCCGAGGGTACCCCAGGAGACAGCCTGGGCATCAGCGGCACCAGTGCCATTGACACGGTCCCTCCAGGCAGGCTGTTCTTCTACAACGGGGATGCCGCCAAGCAAGTCGTGGGCACGACTGAGCTACCGTTCGAGAGCTGGAACCACCTCGTGCTGGTGCGCGATGGCCAGCACATCCGGGTCTACCTCAACGGCGAGCTCGAGGTGTCCGGCGAGGCGGCGAAGCTGTATCCGGATGGAGCCGTGCCGCTCTTCGTCGGGGGGAGGAACGACAACTTCGGCAACTTCCTGGGGAAGATCGCTGAGCCAGCGGTCTATGACCGGGCTCTGACCAGCGCCGAGGTCGTCCGCCACTACCGGGCAGCCCGGCGGCGCGGGTAGGCCACTGCGACTGCCGACCCTGGTGGACGAGCAAAGCCGCGACTGCCCCGCGATCGAGGTGGCGCCCGCGGGCCTCTGTGAACGGCATTGCCGGCTGGACCGGGAGCGTGAAGGCGATGCGCCACGGGCGCGGCTGGTTCGTCCTTGCGGACGACTTCCAGTCGCGGGATACGGTCAGCTACCACCGGCAGTGCCCTGGGCGGCCTCACGAGATCCGCTCCCGGTCCGCCGGGTGTGCCGTGGTCCTGAAGCGCGTCACGGACAACGCCGTGGAGCTGAGGGTAACGGAGACGAGCGCCGCGCTCCCGGGCGCGGGTTTGGCGAGGCCAATGCCCCCGCTAGAGGGTAGGACCGTGGCCCCGCGCGGGGGTCCGTAGAGGCCCGCGGGGCCGCGCTGGGCACTGACCTTCCGGCGCTCCTGGCCAGGGATCCACGTAGAGCTGAGGTAACTGCCACAATGCAGATCGCGCCGCTTCAGCCCTTCGATGCCGCGCCCTTCGCCCGGCTCCTTGAGGAGGGCCTCGGCCTTGTCTGGGAGGACCTCCGGGAGATCCACCGCGTGGTGGTTCACTTCGTCGGCGCGCCACCGGAGAACCTCCAGCTTGAGTACTGGCGCACGGGCTGGCCCCAGCGGCGCCTCCCCAAGGACCGGGTCCCCGGGGGAGGAGACGTCGGCTGGTGGGAGCTCGGCAACTGGTACACGGGTCAGTGGCAGCCGGCAGCCGTGGAACGCGCGCTGGAGGGGAGCGCTGTGGTGCTGGCGTTCCGCGCAATCAACGAGACCGAGTTCCCCGAGCTGCGGGACTTCCCGGCTGCCTTCAGGACGACGCTCAAGATCCGCCTCCAGGGCGCAGTCGCGTCCCAGGTGCAGGGAATCGAGGCCTTCACTGACTCCGCCCTGGTGCAGGACTCCGTGCGTGTCCTCTTCGCGCAGGCGCCGTGCGCGGAGCCCAGCTTCGAGGTCTACAACGGCCATCTGCAGTCCGTCACCCTGGAAGGCCCCACAGCCTATCGCGTCGAGCTGCTGCGGACCGAGAACCAGGACCCGAACACCTTCGACCGAACCCTCCTGACCGTGCGCGGGGATCGGGTCGCCACTGTGCGGGTGTGCGACGCCTGCCACGGGCCGGTCTGCATTCCGGACCTGGGCATCGCGGTCACGAGGCGCGGTGAGGACGGTGACTACACCAGCGTCTGCTCCGAGGCACTGGTCGTGGCGCCCCGGGGCGTCTACGACACCGTGGCCCAGCTCCCGGAGCAGACGTGGCGAGCCGCGTGGGCAAACATGGTGCCCAAGCGTGCCCGCATCTGCCTTGCGCTGGCCACCGAGGGGAGCCGGCACAAGTTCCGCCTCGGCCCTGACGGTGGCGCCGTCTACCGCACGAACAACGCGCTGCTGTCGGCGTGCCCGGGACAGGACACCGCCAGACTGCAGGCGGACCGCGCGCCCCTGAGCCTGTCCTTTGGGTTGCCCGAGGAGCCGACCGAGCGCCACATCGAGGAGGGCGTCCTACCCATCGGTCACTCGACTTGGAGCGTGCACAGTGCTGAGGGACGGTGGGAGGTGGAGCAGACCGCCTTTGCGACGGTGCTCCCCGGAACGGACCCGGAGGGTGATCCCCCGCCGGCGGATGCCCTCGGGGTGCTGATGCTGCAGCTCCGTGTGCGTAATCCTGACGCCTCGCCGGTGGTCGCGCGACTCGCGTTGACGTGCGCCGCCGGTGATGAGCCCGAGGCTACGCGTCTTGACGGGTCGGGCGGCCTGTGGTCGGGGGACCTCCTGCGCGCCCTGGTGGACACCCGCGGCAGTGGGACCCTGGAGGCGCTCGAGCATGGCGCGACGTATCGTGTGGAGCTTGCCGGAGGAGCCGAGCACGCCATTGTGGTGGAGGTGCCCTACGTGCCGCCGCAGGACGAGGAGTGGGACGCGCTCAACGGGCTCGACTTCGCGGCCGAGCACCGGGCAGTGGCCGGCTACTGGCGGCGTCGCATCGGCCAGGGCATGAGGCTGCACGTGCCCGAGGAGGACTTGCGCGACTTCCACGCGGCCCACGCCACGCACCTGCTGATCAACTGCGAGAAGGAACCCGAGTCCGCCCACCGCTTTGCCCGGGTGGGCTCCTTCCATTACGCCGCCTACGGCAATGAGTCGTGCATGATGATCGTTGACCTGGACCGTCGCGGGTACCACCGAGAGGCCAGGGAATGCCTGGACGCCTTCTTGGCCTACCAGGGGACGGTGCCCCTACCAGGGGACTTCTCCTCCCACGAGGGAGTGCTCTACGGAGCCCACGGCTACGAGCATGGCGGGTACAACCAGCACCACGGCTGGATCCTGTGGTGTCTGGCCGAGCACTACCGATTCACGCGCGATGGGCAGTGGCTCGCCCACGCGGCTCCGGGTATCCTGGGAGGGGCGGACTGGATCGTCCGGGAGCGGGCCCGAACCCGGGACCGCGCGGACCTGGGCCGCGGCCTGCTACCGCACGGGAGCCTGGAGGACATCGGCGACTGGTGGCAATGGCTCTCCACCAACGCGTATACCTGGCGAGGGCTGGACTCTGCGGCTTGGGC
>Ga0315282_10016755_pt1 | contig 10675 bp, 3 predicted proteins | sample YL17G07_20_MG_FD_203693 | JGI IMG/M metagenome (GOLD analysis project Ga0315282, IMG submission 203693) | Sediment microbial communities from Yellowstone Lake, YNP, Wyoming, USA - YL17G07_20 | ecosystem: Environmental > Aquatic > Freshwater > Lake > Sediment | place: USA: Wyoming | collected... | reverse complement strand
GCGCGGTGGTCGCGTCCGCCCAGCAGACGGGCGAGATCTTCGGCAAGGTCACCGACACGTCGGGCGGCGTGATGCCAGGCGTCACCGTGACGCTGACCGGCCCTGTGCTGCTGCGCCCGCTCACCGCGACCACCAGCGAGACGGGCACCTATCGGTTCCCGCGGCTGGACATCGGCACCTACACGGTGACATTCGAGCTCGCTGGCTTCAAGAGGGTGGTCCGCGAGGCGATCCGTCTGGAGATCGGCTTCAACGCGCAGATCAACGCGACGCTGGAGATCTCCACGATCCAGGAGACGGTCACCGTCACCGGCGAGACGCCGATCGTCGACCTCAAGGACAACAGCAAGGGCGCCCGGTTCAACCAGGAGGCGCTGCAGGCCCTTCCATCGGCGCGCGACCCGTGGGTCATGATCGAGCAGACGCCGTCGGTGGCGATGGATCGCCAGAACGTGGGCGGCAACATGTCGGGACAGCAGTCGAACTTCGTGGCGCGCGGCGCGGCGTTCGCGCAGCAGAAGTGGAACCTCGACGGCGTCGACATCACCGACATGGCGGCCACGGGCGGCTCGCCCGTCTACTTCGACTTCGACGCGTTCGAAGAGATGCAGATCTCGACGGGCGGGGCGGACGTGGCGATGCAGTCGCCGGGCGTCGCCGTCAACCTGGTGACCAAGAGCGGCACGGACCAGTTGCGCGGCTCGGGCCGCACCTACATCACGGACACCAAGTTCCAGTCGAACAACGTCACCGACACGCTCAGGCAGCAGGGTGCCAGCACCGGCAACCCGATCCAGAACATCAAGGACTACGGCATCGAAGCGGGTGGCCCGATCAAGCGGGGCCGGGCGTGGATCTGGGGCGCGTACGGCAAGCAGGACGTCAAGGTCGGCATCAACAACTTCTACAAGCCCGACGCGGCGTGCCAGGCCATGAAGGCCAACCCGCTCGCCTACTCGCTGCCGGACGTCTGGGGATGCCTGAACACGGACCAGACGATCTTGAACAACTACAACGCGAAGTTCGCGCTGCAGACGGTCAAGGACAACCAGTTCTCGTTCTTCTTCAACGCAGCCGAGAAGATCCGGAACGCCCGCGACGCCTCGGACCTGCGCCCCATCGAGACGACGTACCGCCAGATCGGCGTCGACAACCCGGCTCTGGGCTCGAGCTGGTGGAAGACCGGCATGCCCAAGACTTACAAGTGGGCCGATCGGCACATCTTCAGCGACCGGTTCATGGTGGAAGCGTCGTACGCGCACGTCGGCAACAACTTCGCGCTGACGTTCCACGAAGACGCGTTGCGCACCGTGCAGCCGTCCTACGAGATCACCACGGGCGCGTATGCGCGGTCCTACACCGAGAGCGTCTACGTGCGGCCGACCGACAGCATCGACATCATCGGCAACTACTTCTGGCCGGGCGTGCTGGGCGGCGACCACGCGCTGAAATTCGGCTTCAAGTACCGCAACGACATCGCGCATACCGACGGTCACTGGGGCGGCAACGCGATTGCGCGCTTCCGGAACGGCGTCGCCTCCGAGGCGCAGCTCTACCGCGACAACCGGTCCGAGTACGGCCTGTACAACCGGAACTTCTACGTGCAGGACAGCTACAACCGCAAGAAGCTGACGGTGAACCTCGGCTTCCGCCTGGACTTCCAGACCGACTACGCCAACCCGTCCTCGGTGGAGGCCAACCCGTTCTATGGGCTGCCGACCTACGCGGGCGTGTACAGCGGCGTCACCTACACCGGCGCGCCGTTCAACCAGCTTCCGGCGCTCTCGTTCCCCGGCGCGCGCGCGCTCGGCGACAAGGACCTCTGGTTCAAGAACATCTCGCCGCGCCTCGGCTTCACCTACGACGTCCTGGGCGACGGCAAGAACGTCGTGAGGTTCAACTTCGCCCGTTACGTGAACCAGCTCGGCGGAAACAGCCTGCAGATGTCGTCGACCTACAACACGGTCGGCACCACCCTCGTACGCTATCCCTGGGTTGATGTGAACCGCGACGGTTACATCCAGGCCAACGAGATCGTGCTGACCGCGGTCCCACTGAGCTGGACCAGCGGGTACGACTACAACAACCCGACGAAGGCCACGACGAGCGGCACGAACGATGGGAACATGACGACGCCAGTGACGAACGAGATTCTCGTCGGGTTCGACAAGCAGGTCGGCAACGACTTCGCCGTCAGCGCCACCTACATCTGGCGAAAGTACATGAACGACACGTGGTCGGACAGGGTGAACTGGACCCCGGCCAACTACACGCCGGTGGCGTACACCCCGACGGGTTGCCCCAGCGGCGCCCGCTGCAATCAGATCACCTACTACAACCCGACCAGCCCGATCCCTGTCGCGTACGTCTACACGAATCGGCCTGACTACTGGCGGGGCTACCAGGGCGTCGAACTCACCGCTCGCAAGCGGATGAGCAAGAACTGGATGATGAGCGTGGGCTTCTCGTACAACGACGCGCCGGTGCACTATGATTCGCCGGCGGCGTACGAGGACCCGACGAACATCGAGAACCTGAACGGCGGGCAGTACGCCCCGCAGTCGACGACCAGCGGCATCGAAAACGTGTACGTCAACGCGAAGTGGATCTTCCGCGTGTCGGGCGTCTACACGCTGCCGTGGCGCATCGACGTCGCGGGCTTCTACAACACGCGCGGCGGCTACCCGTTCATCCAGAACATCCTGACGCCGAGCCGGCCGAACGGCGCAGGCACCTTCAACGTCTACCTGGACAAGCTGGGAGACAACCGGCTGCCGAACTACCAGCAGCTGGACCTGCGCCTCAGCAGAGCGTTCGGCTTTGGACGGGTGAAGATCGTCCCGGCCATGGACGTCTTCAATGTGCTGAACACCAACACCGCGTTGGCGATCCGCCCCGTGCAGAACGCGAGCAACGCGAACACCCTGAGCGCGATCGTGGCGCCGCGCGTGATCCGCTTCGGGTTCCGCGCCACGTGGTAGGACAGTAGTGGTCAGTGGCCAGCGGTCAGTGGCCAGTGACCGGACCGAGGGTTGTGGACAAGGGGCGGCCGACGCAGCTTGTAACGAGCAATGCGTAGCGAGTAACGGGTAACGAGTGACGAGTCGTTCTCGTTGCTCGTTACTCGTTACTCGGCACTTGTTACCTGCCGACCTTCGCGATCTCCTCGTACAAGTACACCGACGCGATGACCCCGTTGTAGAAGTTCCCCAGGTCCAGCTTCTCGTTGGGCGCGTGCGCGTTGCCGTCGGGCAGGCCAATGCCGAAGAGGAGCGACGGGACGCCGAGCTCTTCCTGGAACGTCGACACGACCGGGATCGACCCTCCCTCGCGCGCGAACAGCGGCCGCTTGCCGAAGCCCTTCTCGATCGCCGTCCCTGCTGCCTGCACGTAGGGATTGGTCAGCTCCACCATCCACGGCTTGCCGCCGTGCATGCGCGTCACCTTCAGCGCGACCGTCTTCGGCGTGACCTTCTTGACGTACGCCTCGAAGAGCGACGCGATCGTGTCCGGGTCCTGATTGGGCACGAGCCGCATGCTCACCTTGGCCATCGCCAAGGCCGGGATCACCGTCTTCGCGCCCTCGCCCGTGAAGCCCGAGACGAGGCCGTTCACCTCGAAGGTCGGCCGCCCCCAGACGCGCTCGAGCGTGCTGTAGCCGGTCTCGCCGTGCAGGCGGGGCGCGCCGAGCTCCTTCTTGTAGCGCGTCTCGTTGAACGGCAGCCGCTTGAACTCCTGTCGCTCCTGCTCGGTCAACGGCCGCACGTCGTCATAGAAGCCTGGGATCTTGACGTGGCCGCCGCGGTCCTTCATCTGCGTGAGCACCTGCGCGAGCACGAAGGCCGGGTTGGCGACCGCGCCCCCGAAACTGCCCGAGTGCAGGTCGGATTTCGTCCCCCGCAGATCGATCTGGAAATAGACCAGACCGCGCAGCCCGTAGCAGAGCGACGGCACGTTGCGATCGATCATGCCGGTGTCGGAAATGACGACGAGGTCGGCGGCCAGCTCCTGCCTGTGCTGCCGGATGAAGTCGTCCAGATGGACGCTGCCCACCTCCTCCTCGCCCTCGACGATGAGCTTCGCGTTGATCGGCAGGCGCCCCGTCTGCTTCAGGTGCGCCTCGAGCGCCTTGAAGTGCATGAACACCTGGCCCTTGTCGTCCTCGGCCCCGCGCGCGTACAGCTCGCCGTCGCGCACCGCCGGCTCGAACGGTGGCGAGGTCCACAACCCGATCGGATCGACCGGCTGCACGTCGTAGTGGCCATAGAAGAGCGCCGTCGGCGCCCCGGCGGCGTGCAGCCAATCGCCGTAGACCACGGGATTACCGGGCGTCTCGATGAGGCGGACGTTCTCCAGGCCGATCCGCCGCATCTCGTCCGCGGTCCATTCGGCGCACCGTCTCATGTCGGCGGCGTGCTCCGGGAGCGCGCTGACGCTGGGAATGGCAAGGAACGTTTTCAGCTCCTCGAGGTACCGGTCCCTGTGAGTCTGGATGAAATCGATGACGGCATCCATCGCACGCTCCATTCACAAGGACGAAGGACTAAGGACGGGCCCGCCTGCGGGCGGACCCGGGGATCAGGAAGTTGCGCCTGATCCCCGGTCGTGAAGGCCGACCCTTCGGTCAGTACGTGATCCGGAACCCGAGCTGCACCTGCCGCGGCTGATAGAACAGGTCGGTGGAACTCGACGGCTGCAGGTAGGTCGTCGAGAAGTAGTTCCTGCTGTACGTGCCCCGGTCGTGGTTCTCGATGTTGAACACGTTGAACACTTCCACGATCCCCTGGAGCGACACGCGGCCCGCCTTCACGGTCTTGGCCACCCGCAGGTCGACCTTGAGGTCGCTGTCGGTGCGCTGGCTGTTGCGCGGGAGGATCCTTCCCGTCGCGTCGAGCCACCGGCTGGTGTACCCGAGGCCGAACGGATCGAGGTTCGTGTTCACGTTGATCGTCCGGGGCGACCCGGCGAAGAGGATCGCCGCGAGCTGGACGTCGTACGGCAGCGTCACCAGGCCGTTGGCGACGAACCGGTGCCGCTGGTCCGCCGAGGAATAGGTGTATTCCTGGTCGATGCTGAACGGGTTGGTGGGCGTCGAGCCCCGGTTGCCGTCGTGGTTGTCCTTGGTCACCGACAGCGTGTAGCTCACCTGGAACGAGTAGCGCTTCCCGCGCCCGTTCATGCCCACCTGGAAGCCGTCGTACCGCGATTTGCCGAGCGGGCTGTACCACGTGATGTTCGTGTACTGCGGGTACGGCCGCCCGTAGATCGCCGGGTTCAGCGGCAGGTGCGTGTTCGGATCCTCGAAGTAGTTCATCACGACGTTGAGCGGCTCGTCCTTGCCCTTGGAGTGGATGAAGTCCGCCTGCACCGCGTAGCCCTCGCGCACCTGCTGCGCGAAGCCAATCGAGACCTGGTCGTTCACCGGCGTCTTGAAGTCCTTCGTCAGCACGATGAACGTCGCGGGGATCTTCTTGTTCTTGAAGTCCTCGAAGGTCTGACCGCCCAGCGGATCGTTGTAGTTGGGGTTGACCACCAGGGCGTTCAGGTACCGGCCCAACACGAGCCTCTGCTCGTTGCTGGTGATGTTGAGCATCACCTTGTCGTAGTAGCGGCCGTAGCCGCCCCTGATGACGGTGCGGCCGTCGCCCTGGACGTCGTAGGCGAACCCGATCCGCGGCGAGATGTTGTCCTTGTCGAGCGACCGCCCGTCCGGCTGCAGCGGGTTCGGGTTGTCCTTGTTCGTCGTCCCCGTCTCGAGGTCGTACCGCGCACCGAGGTTCAGCGTGAGCTTGCGGTTGATCGTCCAGTTGTCCTGGAAGAAGGGACCGTAGGTCCAGTTGAGCACGGTGTACGACGGATCGCCCAGCACGACCTGGTACCTCGTCGGCCGGGGGTAGGTGCTCGGGTCGTTGAAGTCGGTTGGATCCTTGTTGAAGCTATACTGCGCCCCCCAGGGCGCCGCGCTCGGAAAGGCGCCCCAGAACTTCGGCCGGAAGAACTGGATCCCCATCTTCATGCTGTGCTCGCCGTGCCAGTTGGGCACGAAGTAGCTGAGCGACTCGTTCACCTGGATGTTCATCTCCTGCCAGTACTGCGGCGAGTTGGTGGGCGAGCCGAGCGTCACCGACGGGAAGCTGTGCAGGGGCAATGTCGAGTTCGACAACAGCTGGTTGTTGATGTGCGAGAAGCCGACCCGCACCTCGTTCACCAGCCGGGGGCTGATGACCCAGGTCTCGCCAAGCGAGCTATCCTGGTTCTTCGAAGGCCGGCTGTAGCCGCCCGACAGCACCGTCTGCCCGCCGACACCGACGTTGACCTGCTCCCAGTTGTAGACGGACGTGCGGACGAACAGGCGGTGGTCGTTGCTCAACTGCATGTCGACCCGCCCCGTGAAGTACTTCCGTTTGACGTCGTTCGGCACGTCCACGTCGAACGCCGGGATCTTCGTGTTGGGGCGCGCGGTGATCAGCTGCTTCTGGTACTCGAAGCTTGCGAAGAAGAAGGCCCTGTCCTTGACGACCGGCCCGCCGCCGTTCGCCCCCATCTGGCGCTGGTCGAGAGGCATCGTCTTCTTGGTGAAGAAGTTCGGCGCGTCGCCGAACTTGTCGTTGCGGAAGTACCCGAACCCGGTGGCGTGCAGCTGGTTCGTGCCCGACTTGGTCACCGCGTTGATCACCGCCCCGCCGACGCGCCCGAACTCCGCGTCGAACCGGTTGGTGAGCACCTGGAACTCGGCGACGTTCTCCTGGCTGTAGCCCTGGTTGGATCCGCCGCAGCACTGGTTGGTGATGTCCACCCCGTCGACGTTGTACTTCGCCATGTCGCTGCCGCTGGACCCGGCCTGGATCGCACCGGGGTTGCCGCGCGCGCCGGGCACGAGCGCCACCAGGCTCAGCCAGTCCCGCCCGTTGAGCGGCAGGTTCTCGACCTGCCGGGGCTCGATGCGCCCGGAGACGTCCGATTTCTTCGTGTCGATCAGCGGCGCCTGGCCCGCCACCGTGATCGTCTCGGCGACCGTCGCCACCCTCAGGGTGAAGCTGATGTTGGCCGACTCGCCGACGGCGAGCCGGATGTTCTCCTGGATGACCGTACTGAACCCGGCGAGCTCCACCTTGATGGCATAGGTGCCGACAGGCAGGGCCGGCATCAAGAACGTCCCTGTCTCGGAGCTCACCGTCGTCCGCGTCACGCCCGTTTCCACGTGCGTAGCGGTGATCGTGGCCCCCGGCACCGCGGCGCGCTGCTCGTCGACCACGCTACCGCGCAATTCGGCCTGGGTGGTCTGTGCGAACGCCGACAGGCCCGTGACAAACCAGAAAAGCGCAGACAAGACTACCAGCCGACAACACGTGCGTGCCATGCACAGCTCCCTTCGGGTAGATGGACGCAGAAGTCTGGAACTTGGTTCCCGAGATTCAGATGTCCGAGACGAACGATTGTGACGCGGCCGCCGGGGAAGTACTACCTTCTCGCCGGGCGGCTGTCAACAGGATTGGCAGCTTGGCTGCAGGGATGCCGCGAGGTATCCAGCTCCCCCGGTGGTGCGCAACGAGGCTAGCGCGGGGACGAGGAACGCCCGCGGGGCGGGCCCCTGCCGGCCGGCCCCGCTTGCTCGAGACGAGTCGATCAGAACAGGAACCTGAACGCGAACTGGACCATCCGCGGCTGGTAGGTGTCGCCCGTGGACCAGCCCGCCTGCAGGTAGTTCTTGGCGTAGATGTTGGTACCCATGCTGCCGATGTTGCTGCGGTTGGTGAGGTTGTAGACCTCCATGATGCCCTGGACCGAGTACCGATTGGTGATGCGAACCGTCTTGGCCAAGCTGAAATCGAGCTTCGTGTCCCACTTGGGGTACCTGAGTGAGTTGCGGGGGACCGTCGCGCCCGTCCCGATGAAGTTCCCCTTGCTGTCGAAGGCCACCGAGTCCAGCCAGCGGCCGGTGCCGACGCCGAACGGATCGTAGCTGGTCGTCGGGTTGGCTGCCCGTGGCGACCCGAGGAAGAAGATGGCGCTCGCCCGAAGATCCCACGGGAGCATCACGATCCAGTTGGTCACGAAGCGGTGCCGCTGGTCGGAGAGGGCGTGTGCCCACTCGTCGGCCAGGTTGAACGGGTTGTTGACGCCCGCAAAGCGGTTGCCCTCGTGGTCGTTCCAGGTCCACGAAAGCGTGTAGGTGGCCTGGAACTGGAAGTTGTGGCTCAACCGCTTGGTCGCCCCGAACTGGAGCCCGTCGTACCTGGACTTCGCCGACGTCTCGTACTGGGTGATCGTCGACCAGGCAGTGTTCGGCCGGCCGAAGATCGCCGGGTTGGCAGGGAAAGCGACCGGCAGGTTGAGCGCCTTGAGAGAGGGAATGTCGTTGAAGCTGAACAGGTTGATGTCGCGGGCGCGCGGCTCGTTCTTGCCGTTGATGTGGACATAGTCCACCTGGAACGCGTAGTCGTTCCCGATCTGCTGCGCTAGGCCGATCGAGAACTGCCGCTCCTGCGGCGTCTTGTAGTCGTGGTCGATGATGGTGTTGGCGGTCACGAGGTAGTCCCGCCAGTACTCGTACCCCCTCCCTCCCAGCGGGTCCTGCAGGTTCGGGTTGAGGATGACCACGTTGACCGACTTCTTGTTGGCGATCCGCAGCTCGTTGCCGGAGATGTTGAGCATCACCTTGTCGTAATAGATCCCTGCGCCGCCACGGATGACGGTCTTGCCGTCGCCCCGCACGTCGTAGGCGAACCCGAGCCGGGGCTGGATGTTGTCGGCGTCGTAGGGCCGCGGGCGCGGATCGATCGGGTTCCTGAAATTGGGGTTCTTGACACCGAGCTCGATGTCGTAGCGGACGCCGAGGTTGAGCGTCAGCTTCTTGCCGGTCGTCCAGTTATCCTGGAAGAACCCGCCGACGATCGGGTTGACGACGTCGTAGCTGAAGTCGCCGAGGCTGATCGTGTACCGCGTCGGCGCCGGCCAGTTGGCCATGCTGAGGATCAGGCCCTCGGGCGAGATGCCGTCCCAGCTCGGGGGGTCCTTGGCAAAACTGAACTGGCCGAGCGACTTGTCGGGCAGCGACCCGTAGAACCGCGGCCGGAAGAACTGGAACCCCGTCTTCAGCGCGTGCTGGCCATGCCAGTCGGGGACGAAATAGGAGAGCGAGTTCTTCACCTCGACGTTGAACTCGGCCCAGTGCTGGGGTGAGTTGGTCGCCGAACCGATCGTCGCTGACGGAAAAATGTAGCGGGGCATCTCCACGGTCGAGGTGATCCGGTCGATGTCGCGCATGAACCCGGCGCGGAACTCGTGCACCGCCCGGTCGGTGATTACCCAGGTCTCGCCGATCGACAGGTCGTTGTTGCGTGACGGCCAGCTGTCACCGGCCGACCACAGAAGGTTGCCGCCGAAGCTCTCGTTGTTGTACGTGCGGTCGTTCTTCGAGCTGCGGGCGAACAGCCGGTGGTTCTGGGCGAGCTGCCAGTCGAGGCGCAACGTGTAGAGGTTGCGCGTCGTGGAGGTCGGATACGCCTTGTCGAACCGCGGGATCTTCGTGGTGACGACGAGGTTCTCGTCGCGCAACTGCCGCTCGTAGGTCCCGAAGAAGTGCATCCGGTCCTTGATGGCCGGCCCCCCGAAGGTGACCGCCAGCTGCCGCTGGTTGAAGTAGCTCTTCTCCCTGAGCGTTCCGGCGGCGATCAGGTCCTTCATCAACTGGTTCTCCGACTCGAACCGCACGTTGCGGAAGAAACCCAAGAAGGTGCCCCTGAACGTGTTGGTGCCGCTCTTGGTCACCGCGTTGATGACCGTGCCGCCCACGCGCCCGTACTCCGCGTCGAAGCGGTTGGTCACCACCTGGAACTCGGCCAGGTTCTCCTGGCTGTAGGACATGTAGGTGCCGCCGCAGCACTGGTTGGTGACGTCCACGCCGTCCACCTGATACTTCGCCATGTCGCTTCCCGACGCGCCCGCTGTCACAGAGCCGATGTTGCCCCGCGCGCCGGGCACGAGGGCGACCAGGTCGAGCCAATTGCGGTTCACGATGGGCAGCGACTGGATCTGGTCCGCGACGATGCGCCCGCTGATGTCGGACTTCTTGGTCTCGACCAGCGGGGAGGTGCCGGTGACGGTGATCGTCTCGGCGACGCTCGCCAGCCTGAGCTTGAAGTCCATCGTCGCGGTCTGGCCGACGGCCAGCACGATCCCTTCCTGGACGGTCTTGGCAAACCCCTGCAACTCGATCTCGATCGTGTAGGTGCCCACCGGCAGCGCGGGCATCCGGAAGCTGCCGTTGGCCGACGTGACGACCGTGCGCGTCGCGCCGGTCGCGACGTGACGCGCGGTGACCGTCGCGCCCGGCAGCACCGCCCCCTGCGCATCCAGGACCGTGCCGCCGAGTTCCGCCAGCGCGGTCTGCGCGGAGGCTGGCAGGCCTCGCGCCAGCCACACGACGACGAAGAAGAGCACCAGCCGACATCCTGCGGGCGCCATACACACCTCCCTCCCGGTAGATGGACGCAGAAGTCGAATGCCCGAGCCGGCGACGAATGGGCAAAAGACGGGCGATTGTGCAGAAACTGCGCGCCAAATACCACACTCTGGCGTGCATGTCAACACAATTGACGCTAGAAACTGTACCTGATGGTCGCCGTCAGGTGCGAGTTCCTGCGGTAGTGGCCCAGGAAATCGTCGGGCCCGC
>Ga0315282_10016754_pt1 | contig 10675 bp, 10 predicted proteins | sample YL17G07_20_MG_FD_203693 | JGI IMG/M metagenome (GOLD analysis project Ga0315282, IMG submission 203693) | Sediment microbial communities from Yellowstone Lake, YNP, Wyoming, USA - YL17G07_20 | ecosystem: Environmental > Aquatic > Freshwater > Lake > Sediment | place: USA: Wyoming | collected... | reverse complement strand
AATCGTTGTTTCTTCTAACTGAAACCGTTTTGCTGAAAACTGAACAGCTAAGCTTCCTCGTTTCAGGGGAAAACCGCGTTCGAGTTTCGCCGTGCAGAACTTCTCAGTGTCCGCACGCGGCTTTCGTTGAACGAGCCATTGACTTCGTGTCATTTAAAGCTTGGCTAATTCGCCCATATGCGATTATTGGTGATTTGCGAGTTCGATGCCGAGTCCCGGTCGAGTTGGGACGCCCAGCCACGTCAAGCCGTTTTCAAGACCTGTCGTGATTTCGTCGTCGTACTCCGGCCCTATCCCAATTTCACAGGGTAATTCGATACTTGGAGACGAGCATGCAACATGGATGTTGGCGGCGACACCTATTCCCACTTCGAATGCACTAATGAGGACGCATTTGAGTCCGGCAGCCCTAGCGATGCTGGCGATTGCTTTTGCTTCGCAGATTCCTCCGCACTTGGCGAACTTTATTGCGATGTTGTCGGCCGCATCGTGTGTGATTACTCTAAGTGCGTCGCTTGATGTGTGAACTGCTTCGTCCGCGGTAATGGGTATTCCAGTTTTTCTCCTAACCTTCGCCAACCCGGTCAGGTTCTTCGCTGGGACGGGCTGCTCGAAGTAAGCTAGCTCGTATCGTTTGATCTTGCGTCCGAGCTGCGTGGCTTTCTCTACTGAGTACGAGTTGTTAGCGTCAACCCTCAGATCAACCTGGTCTCCGATTGCATCTCTCACCGCAGCGACTCTTTCAGCATCTTCCGCAACCCTGCCTGATCCGACTTTCATCTTGATTGTCCGGAAGCCCTGCTTCTTCAAGTTGAGAGCCGCGTCTGCCATACGTGAGGGCTTGTCGATTCCGATGACCTCCGCGACCTCGATCTTGGGTCTGAGTTTCCCTCCGAGAAATCTGTGCACTGGTATGCCGAGCGCTTTGCCCATAAGATCGTAGAGAGCGATGTCTATGGAAGCCTTGGCGGCGGCGTTGCCGGGAATTCGGTCAAGGTGGGAGTGGATAAGTGTGTGGTCGAAGGGATCCAGTCCAACTAAGACCCTCGAAAAGTCGTTAGTGACCATTTTCTCAACTGTCTGATAGTTCTCTGCCGTAAAGTCTATCAGGGGTGCAGCTTCGCCGATACCAACCGTGCCATCGTCACAATAGACTTGGACGAGGGCGTGGAGAGTTTCCCGTTCGGTGCCGTACGCGGTTGTGAAGTCGAACTTGTAGCGAATTGTGATGGGGTGTACCGTGAGTTTAGAGATCTTCATGCTGCTGGACCTAGTTCCGCTTTGAAGATGGATTCTCGGAGTTTCTCGTAGTCGGCCTCCGGGTACGTCTTGCGGCTGTGCAGAAGTTTCAATGCTCCAAATGTCTCAGCAGTTTTCAAGGCGATCTTTGCAGGGTTTAGCACTGGTATGCTCGCACTTTCTTGCACCAGTTCATCTGCCAACATAAACGCCAAACTCATGCACCCAAGGATTAGGCATTCTGCTCCCTGCTCCTCAGCCAGCTTGGCTGCATGTGTTAGCTCTTTCTTGGTTTTGGCCTCGTTCTTTGACAATTCGAGGACTGGGATCGACAGAGGCTGGATTGCGGCTAGTTTATGTGTCATCTCATATCGGGCAACCATCGCTCGTGTCGTCGGAATATCTCTGGGCAAGGCCACTAGTACACCGAATCGATCCCCAATCTGTTGGCTGAAGAAGATTGAAGACTCAGCTGGACCGATCACGGGAAACTTCACCAATTCTCGGGCAGCTCTCAAACCTGGATCACCGAAACATCCCAGCACTGCTGCGTGATACTTGTGACCATATGACAATAGTGATCGCAAGACTTCAGGAACCGACATCTCCTCCTCCACTGCTGATTCGATTGAGATCGGCCCTGAATCAGCCGCTCTGACCTCAACTTGACTGTCGGGGTGAACGAAGCGATTAGCGATTCGTTCCCGTCTCTTTTGCTCCTGTTCATCCATAACGCCCGGAATGAAGTAAACGATCTTCATACACTGCTCACCATAACTAGGAATTCGATTCGGAATAAAAGGCGACAGGCTTGTTATCGTGCAAGAAACAGGCGGCATGATGCTCTTTGTCGATCTGGTAGAGGGGTGGATCGTTTGTTTTACACTTCTCCATACGGACGGGGCAGCGAGGATAGAACTTGCAGCCGTTCTCCGGCGGCGTCTCCAAGATCTCAACGCGTTCTGGAACCTTAACCTCGAAACTTTCTCCTGTCAGGGTGAATTCTGGAATGGAGGAGAGTAACAGTTGGGTGTATGGGTGGGATGGATTCTTGAATACGGAATTGCTAGGCCCGATCTCAACAATTCCTCCAAGATACATAATGGATAGGACGTCGCTAAAGTAGCGCAGAACGCTAAGGTCGTGTGAAATGAACAGGTAGCCTAGCCCTGTTTCTCTTTGTATCTCTGTGAGTAAGTTCAGAATTTGGGCTTGGACGGATACGTCCAATGAGGAAGTGGGTTCATCGAGCACGATGAGCTTTGGGTTTAGAGACAGTGCACGTGCGATCGCAACTCTTTGGTTCTGGCCTCCGCTTAGTTCATGCGGATATTTCTGCGCCTGCTCTTCGTCAAGACCCACGGTCCTCATAAGGTCAATAATTCTGGCATACAGTTCCTCATTGGGCGACACTTTATGGGTCTTCAAGGGTTCAGCGATGAGCTTGGACGCGGTCATGCGAGGGTCAAGCGACATTAGCGGGTTCTGGAAGATCGCCTGAATGTTTCTACGGGCATTCTTCAATTCTTGCCCTTTCAACAGGTGGATGTTTTTGCCCTCGAGCCGAACCTTGCCGCTTGTGGGTTGCATGATACGTAGAATGCACTTGGCTAGTGTTGTTTTTCCGCAGCCGGTTTCACCTGCGAGCCCAAAGCTCTGCTGAGGATAAATGGAGAAGTTGACGCCATCGACTGCCTTGACGGTGCCTACTCTTCTGAAGACACCGCTACGAAGTGTGAAGTACTTCTTCAGATTAGAGACTTCGAGTAGCGGGTTCACTGTTTCTCTCCTGCAGGGTGATAGCATGCGACTAGCTGATCGGGACGGCTGGTTTCGAGTTTGGGGCGTTCCCTGCCACAAATCTCTGTTGCAGATGGGCAACGTGGGTGGAATCGGCAACCGGTGGGAGGGTTGATGAGGCTTGGAATTGAACCCGTTATGACAGGCAACCCGCTTCCCTTGGGAGCCATCCTTGGGAGGGCATTCAGAAGGCCTCTTGTGTAGTGGTGCGCGGGATTTCGAAAGACCTGTTCGGTTGGGCCAACCTCAACAATGCAGCCGGCGTACATTACTGCAACGCGGTCGCAAGCCATTGCCACAACCCCTAAGTTGTGGCTTATGAGGAGAATCGAAGTTCCTGTAGCATCTCTGATTCGCTTAAGGAGTGCCAAAATTTGTGCTTGAGTGACCACATCCAATGCTGTAGTAGGCTCGTCCGCAATTAGCAGCTCGGGCGAACATGATAGCGCCATAGCCAATGCAACTCTTTGTTGCATCCCACCACTCAGCTCATGCGGATAGCTGTCCAAGATTCGCTTGGGGTTCTGGAAGCCAACTTCGCTGAGCAACCTGACTGATCGATCTTCCAGATCCGTGACCTCGCCCTGATGTGAGAATATCATATCACGCATCTGCGTGCGAATGGTGAAAACAGGATTTAGCGAAGCGGAGGGATCTTGGAAGACTACTGCGACTTTTGCTCCCCTAATCTTCCGAAGCTCTTCTTCATTCTCTGCGAGCAAGTCGCTTCCATGTAACAACACTTGGCCTTCAACGATCCTGCCATTCTCAGGTATCATCTTCAGGATCGAGAGAGCAGTAACAGACTTACCCGAACCCGTCTCGCCCACAAGTCCCAGAATCTCTCCACGCCTGATATGGAGCTCAACGTCGTCGAGAGCCTGAAGCGTACCTTCGACCGTTCTGAAGATCAGCTTTAGGTGCAACACGTCGAGAAGCTGAGCGGTCTCCGAACTGGTCATGCTTCGACAAATCTCCTCGTCTTGGGATCAAGGATTTCCCTGAGACCATCACCAAAAAGGTTGAACGCGACGGCGATCGCGAATATGGCTAGTCCTGGAAATGTGGGGAACCACCAGTAGTTGAGAATGTAGATCCGTCCCGTGCTTATCATCAAACCCCATTCGGGTAAAGGAGCCTGTGCGCCGAGGCCGATGAAACTCAGTCCGGCTTCGGCAAGTATGGCGGAGGACAGATCCATAGTTCCTTGAACTAGGATTGGAGTTAATGCGTTGGGCAAGATGTGGCGCACAAGAACCCAGAAGTTAGAAACGCCTATGACTTTCGCTGCGTCGACGTAGGTCCTCTCACGCAATGAAACTGCCTGGGCTCGCATGATCCTCGTGTACCAAGGCCACCATGTCAGAGAGAGTGAAATCATTGCGTTCGTCAAGCCAGGTCCAAGAGTGGCAAGGAGAATTATCGCTAGCAGCAGGGACGGAAACGACAGAAACACGTCTGTGATTCTCATGATTGTTTCGTCAATCTTTCCTCCTAGGTATCCTGCAACTGCGCCAAGAGGAGTCCCAATGATTATTGCGAGTGCGATTACCGCCACCGCGACAACCAACGAAATCTGCGAACCCAATATCACCCTACTCAACACATCACGGCCCAGGTAATCGGTTCCGAATGGATGAGCAAAGCTGGGAGGCAGAAACTTGTTCGGAGGGTTCGGAACCCCGTAACCCTCCGCAGGATACGGAGCCAAGAATGGAGCGAACACGGCCACGAACACGAAGAATACTATGATTGCTACTCCGCACATCGTCAAGGCGTCTCGTGTGATCAGGCCGAAAATTAGACTAGATTCGCTCCGACGCTTTTGCCTTCGAATGGTCATGTGCCGCAAGTTTCCTTCATGTAAACCTTACGCGTGGATCCAAGTATGATTGGAGAATGTCGAGAAAAAGGTTGATTACAATGTAGAACATGGTGCCGAAGATTGTTACGCCTAGAATTGCCGGGTAGTCGGCCTCGATTATTGCGTTCAATGTATAAGTTCCCAGACCCGGCCAGCCGAATACTATCTCAATCAGAACTGCGCCAGTTATTGAGTACGCGAATGAGAGTCCAAGCACGGTAAGCGTTGGAGTGATCGCGTTCTTCAGCGCATGCTTGAATATGATGAGGCGTTCGACGATTCCGTTCGCTCTCGCAAACCGAATGTAAGTCTCCCTTAGCACTTCGATCATCATAGATCGCGTCATCCTTGTGATGAGGCCGATTGGGTAGGCCGCCAGCGCTATTGCTGGAAGCAGTAGATGTCTGAGAGTATCAACGAACGCGACGATATTGAGTGTAAGGAGACTGTCGAGTACGTAAAAGCCAGTAATTGTTTTCACCGGATAATAGAGCGACACATCGACGCTCAGCCTTCCCTCTAATGGAAGTACATGAAGTTGACCGAAGAACAGGAGTTGAAGCAATAGCGCGAACCAGAAGGATGGAATTGAGACGCCGGCAATCGCAGTCAACCGGCTCGCCTGGTCCAGTAGGGAGCCCTTTCTAACGGCCGAATATACGCCAAGGGGAATTCCAACCATAACCGCAATGATGTTCGCTAGGATTATGATCTCCAAAGTGGCTGGGAGATATGTCAGGATATCGCCGAGCACACTAGTATGTGCCCTTAGTGAGATACCCCAATTGCCCGAAACTAAACCGAGAAGGTAACTGGCATACTGGACGTACAGTGGCTTATCTAGACCCAATTCTATGCGTGCTCGTTCCCTCTGCGCCGCTGTGGCTTTAGGTCCAACATAGAGCTCCGCTGGATCCGAGGGAACTACTCTGGCCACGATGAACGTGAATGTTACGACGGCGAGCAAAACAATAAGAGCTAGGGCGAGTCTGCGCGCGATGTACCTCGCAAGACCGGTTGGCACATCAAGTCAGAACTCGCATAGCCCCATAGGAAATTAACCGCTGCTTTCTTCCCAGACATTGTAGAAGAATATTGTTTCAGTGTAGGCCGGATTGTCAGATAAGTTGTGGATCTTCGCATTGTAGACTATTGTTGTGTCTTGGTCGAAGATGAAGAGAGACGCTGCATCTTGTATGACCATCGATTGTGCTTGCTTGTACATTTGCATTGCTTGCGTTGGGTTGGTTCCTTCGAGCTGGCTTGCCTGATCAATCAAATTGTCGTACTGACTGTTGTTATAGTAAGAGAAGTTGAAGATGTGTTTCTTTTCGCTGTGGAATAGGTTGAACAGGAAATCGTAGGCTGTGATATAGGTCGGCCACCAGTAGAACAGGATGATGTTCTGAGCCTGCTTGGGGTCGCCTCTGGCTAAGGTGTACTTGGCTCTGGTAGTCATCTCCTGAATGTCCAAGTTGATGTTGAGCTTCGCGAGTTGGGCTTTGTAGAGTTCTGCGACAGACTTCTCGACTTGGTCGCCGGATGTGTAGGTCAGTGTTATGGTGAAGCCGCCGTTCGGGTAACCCGCTTGAGTTAGGAGACTCTGCGCCTTAACGACGTCCAGGTTGTATTGCGAAAGGTCATCGAAGTGTCCCAACATGCCGGTTGGGACGGGACCCGTGGATTGTCTAGCGTGTCCTTTCCAAACAGAATCGATAACATCCTTGTATGGGAAGGCATAGGAAATCGCCTGTCTGACCAAGACGTTGTCGGTTGGAGCTTTGACCGTGTTGATCATTCCAACCAAGTTTCTGTATGCTTTCGAGTCGATCACGACAACGTTCGCGTTGCCTTGAATGTTCGATAGCAGGTCGACTGGTATGTCGAGCGTCATGTCAGCATCGCCAGACTGGACGGCTTGGAGTCGTACTGAAGGATCGCGATCTACTCTGAAGACGACATTGTCGAAGTGTGGTCCTGACCAGCCCTTCCAGTAACCTGGATACTTCTCCAGCGTTACCTGGAATCCTTTCTGGTAGGACTTCATCATGTACGGGCCAGTGCCAGCATCGTGTCCTTCGTTGAACCAGTCGGTTGCGTTCGCTGGAATTCTGGGACTAATCATCCAAGCAGCGTACTGGGATGAAGTCATCTGTGGGACAGGGGCGGGATATTTCAGTAGTATCTGAACTGTGTTGTCGTCGACTACATTGACTGCTTTGACCGGGTCCCAAATGTAGGCACCACCCAAACCGAGGCTCATTGTTCTCTCTAAGGAGAATTTGACGGCCTCAGCATTGAACGGCGCTCCATCGTGGAAGCTTACACCCGTTCTAAGGTGGAACGTCCAAGTGAGCCCATCCACTGAATTCTCCCATGAGGTAGCCAACCATGGCTGTAGTGGTTGTGTGTTGCTCGGGTCAAAGTAAACCAAGTCTTCGTAGGTATTCGCGAGGATCACTTGCTCGTCCTCGAAGGCTGAACTAGGGTCGAGATCCGGAAAGTCCGACACGTAAGAGTAGACTGCGATGGACTTTGCCTTAGGGCCTTGTGAGAGCTGATAGTAGTAGTAGCCACCGACCGCTGCCACGAGGATGATTACTATTGCAACGATTGCGTAGAGTTTTTTCTGTGAACTTTTCTGCGACAAAATGTATCTCAACATTGGGTGTGGCTCGCAAGAAACATATATCTCTTTGGGATATTTTCCGGAAGAAGAGATGGAATTCTCGTGGTACGTTCAACTTCAAAATTGGCGAATGTTCTCCAAGGCATTCTTGACGAAGTTTCCGGTGACGAGATGTGGAAACACATCGAATGGTTTTCCAAGGTTGACCGCGTCGCGGGGACGCCGGGCGATCGAGAAGGATTCCAGTATATCTGTGATAAATTGAAATCATATGGAATCCGGCCTGAGATTTACGAATTCGAATCTTACATCAGCATACCGCTCAAAGCAGAACTGAGAGTCGTCTCGCCATCTAGCAAGAGCATTTACGCAATCACACATGCCTTCGCCCTCCCTACGCCACCCGAAGGAGTCGAGGCAGAACTAGTCTACCTGAAACCACCAGAGCATTCCGAAAACCCACTGCTAGCAACGGTGAAACCTGAAGAGTACGCACAATCGGATTTGCAGGGAAAGATCGTCCTAGTCGACGGAACTGCGTCGCCCACCAAGGTAGCCGCTGCTCAGAACGCAGGGGCGTTAGCAGAAATTCACATTAGTCCGGAACCGATGCCCCATGAAATGATTGTCACGACCATTTGGGGTACGCCCACACCGGATAGTGCACCTCGGATCCCTAAGATCCATGTAGCGTCGGTTGGGAAGCAAGATGGAGAGTTTCTGAAGGAGTTATGCAGCAAGGGTCAAGTCCGAACCCATCTGAAGACTCAGGTTTCTACTGAATGGCGAAAGATCAGTCTCCCCGTCGCGACGATTAGGGGAACCAGTGAGCCTGAAAAATACGTGCTAGTTGGCGGACATTACTGTGCATGGTACGTGGGAGTGACGGACAATGCGACAGGTGACACATCGCTGTTGGAGATCGCGCGCGTCGCACAGAAATATCAAAAGCATTTGAAGCGCAGTGCCAAGATAGCCTGGTGGCCAGGGCATTCGCAAGGCCGCTACTCCGGCTCAACCTGGTTTGCTGACAACCTGTTCGACGACCTGAACAAGAACGCCATAGCCTACATTAACATCGATTCACCCGGCTCGAAGGGTGCCACCACGTACGACCTTGAAGCTATGCCAGAAGCAATGGACTACGCCATCGCAACGGCAAAATCGTTGAACAAAATGAAGATTCAACCCATCAGGCCCGGTAGATGGGGTGACCAGTCTTTTTGGGGTGTAGGGTTTCCGTCAATAGATTGCTACAGCATGGCAGAACTTGGGAAGAGAACTGTAGGCGTGGGAGGATCAGGCGGTGGCTGGTGGTGGCACACACGAGAGGATACCCTGGATAAGGCAGATCGCGAGTATCAGGTTCGAGACACCAGAACCAACTTGGCGATTGTCGTAGGACTTTGTAACGCCGAAGTTCTACCATTCGACTTCACTAAGATGGCCGAAGAATACGTCAAGACCCTTACAGAGCTGACATCCAAGACTGGCGAATCTTTCGACCTGAAACCACTTGTTACAAAGGCAAAGCAACTCAAAGCGAACGCGGCCACATTGAGAACAGTTGGGTCGCGGCTCAGTAAAGCGAAGGGAAAGACCGCTTCAAGCAAAGTGAAGGAATTGAATGAAGCTCAGATGAAGCTGAGTCGTATCCTCGTACCGGCACTCTTCACCCGAACCGGCAGATACGACCAGGACCCCGCTGTGGACGCTCCTTTCTTCTCGGGCCTACAAGAAGCAGTCAAATTGAATTCTACTGACCTAGGTGCGAATGAGCGTGGCTTCCTTCTAACTCAGGCGGTTCGCGAGAGGAACAGAGTCTCAGATGCACTAGACCAAGCCATCGATACCATCGAAGACTGCTTGGCGAAGCTTGGGGTATAGCTTTCGAGCTTGAAAGAAGACACGGGCGTCTTTGACGCACTGAAACGCAGGCGCACGACAAGACTGTTCACGCCAGACCCTATCCCAAGCGAAGTACTAGCGCGACTTCTCTACGCTGCTCGAAGAGCACCGACAGGAGGGCACGTTGACACACGACGGTTCATCATCGTAACCGACAAGAACCTCATAGAAATGATCCGAAAAGCTTCGCCAGGCTTCTACGGCTCATGCCCTGCACTCTTGGTCATATGTACAGACGTGTCCGCGGCTGAAGGTGACACTACCGCGATCTTCGACGCCGGCGCAAGTGCCGAGAACATTGCATTAGCGGCCACTGCCATGAATCTTGGCGTTGGATTCGTGAAATCCTACCCGGAAATCGCGGTGAAGAAAATTCTAAGCATCCCGGACGGGGTACGAACGGAGATAATCGTGAAACTAGGTTACCGACAACCCGACCAACCGAAGGCACCGCAAACCCTCAAGAGCCCGGCTCACCTAAACCAATACGGGGCGCCCTTCGAGGAGACCTAATCCCCTTTGCCGCCTGAGAACTCGCTATTTGAATTAGCCCTATTCATCCTGACTAGCGCAAGAACGATCATTGACGAACCCAAACGATACGGCCCACGCCGATTGATGGACACTCTGGAGAAACTCGTGAATCTACCATTAACTGACACTTGTATTCCTGATGATTCATTCTTCAAGAAAATCAGAACGCAGATCGCAGCGCACCCGCACCTACGTACCTCCTCGGTCGTATTCTCCAACGAGTTCAAAGAATTCTTGGACCGGATGATTGCTGATTTTATCGAGGAAATGAAAAGAGGACATGCCCCGTAGTCAATGTTGTAGGACCGACAATAAGGTGGGGCTATTGCGATGCAACCCTATCCTTATGAGTTGAACAGAGCCTTCTCGAAATTTAGAGTTTTCTCGAGCGGATGACATCGGAGCTCGCATATCGTTTTAAGGCGCACCAGCTTAAGCCGACACTTAGTTCATGTGGAGGCAATGGAGAAGCATGAGTCCAGGTTCGAAAATGAGCGCTAAGCCACTCTCGAGTCATACGATTCACGTATCAAAGGTCATCAATGCTCCCCTCCCTTTCGTTTACAGATGGTGTACCGATTACCGGGAAGACGACCCCAAGATTACCGGATCCAAGAACCAGAGAAAGATCCTACAGAAAACAAGACAACGAGTAGTCTACCTATCCATCTACAAACGACGTGGAAAGTTCAAGTATGCAG
>Ga0315282_10016753_pt1 | contig 10676 bp, 9 predicted proteins | sample YL17G07_20_MG_FD_203693 | JGI IMG/M metagenome (GOLD analysis project Ga0315282, IMG submission 203693) | Sediment microbial communities from Yellowstone Lake, YNP, Wyoming, USA - YL17G07_20 | ecosystem: Environmental > Aquatic > Freshwater > Lake > Sediment | place: USA: Wyoming | collected... | reverse complement strand
GGGCACCAAGGGGGTCGCCTATTTTGAGTTGGAGTGTAGTGGTGCCCTCTGGGGAAGTGGGCCCCGCGAGTTCGACATCCACGGCTCCAACAAGGTCGTCGTGGACAGCCCCGTGTGGAGGATGGTCCACGCTTTTAAGATGATGACGAGTGACGACGGCAACACGGTGCTGATACCAGGCTGGTACAGGAACGTGGCGAAGCCGACGGACGAGGAGGTTGCCATAATAGATGAGCTAGCCAAGGACTGGGACCCAACACCAATCAAGAAGACCCTCAAGGTCGACCGCTTCTTTCCCGACGAGAGAGACAAGCGCAAGCTGCTCACTCGGTACTACTGCGAGCCGAGCGGCCTCAACATCGATGGTCTGGTCAGCGGCTACACAGGTCCAGGGGGGAAGACTGTCCTCCCCCACAAGGCTGTGGCGAAGGTCGACGTCCGTTTCGTCCCCAACCAGAGGAGCGACGAGTTTCTCCCCATGATCAGGGCCCACCTCGACCGCCACGGCTACACGGACATCAGGGTGACCCAGCTCGACGGTGGAGAGTGGGCGAGGACGAGCGTCAGGTCGCCTCTTTGGCAGGCTGTGAGAAGCACATACGAGTCTTTTGGCCTCCATCCGAAGACTGTAGTGCGGAACATCGGGTACGCCCCCTTCAGCCTCTTCTGCCACGAGCCGCTGAACCTGCCCGGCGGCTTCGCCTGGGGGATGCTCGGCCACGGAACTAGAGCCCATAGTCCCAACGAATATTTCGTCATCGAGGGGAACGACCAGGTTCACGGTTTAGCTGGGTGCGAGAAGAGCTTCGCCTCAATCCTCTACCGCTATGCGGGGAAGGCGTGACCCTTTATCTCAGCGGAGCGCTGAACCAACCCCATGGAGAGAACAGTCTCCAGCAAGCTCCTGCACAGGGGTAAGCACATCGTCTTCAAGACTGACGAAGTCGAACTGCCCGGGGGCAGGCACACGACGAGGGATATCGTCGAGCACCCGGGCGCTGTTGCCATCGTTCCCATCCTCGACGACGGGAGGGTCGTCCTCGTCCGGCAGTACAGGTATGCGGTCGGGAAGGAACTTCTGGAGATACCAGCAGGGACACTGGAGGAAGGGGAGGCTCCAGACACCTGCGCCAGGCGGGAGCTGAGGGAGGAGACCGGCTACAACGCTGGCTCGATGGTGAGGCTCACTGGCTTCTACACAGCCCCCGGGTACAGCAGCGAGGTGATCCACATCTACGTCGCCACCCTCCTCAGGAAGGGCGAGCAGCGGGCCGAGGAGGACGAGAGGATAGCAGTGGAGACTTTCGGGCTCGACGAGCTACTCAGGATGATCGAGGATAACCTCATCGAGGACGGTAAAACTGTGGCGGGTGTGCTCAGCTACCTTACGAGGGGTGGCTGACGCCTCGGAACCGGTTCATTATCAGGACCGTGACTACGACTAGGGCTACAGCCACGGCTGCATTCGCCCAGAAGGCAGTGACTATCCCGTACGCGTCCGTCATCCAGCCGAGGACGAAACCGGCTATCGAGCCGAGGCCGAACGTGAAGAAGAACATAACCCCGAAACTGAGTCCCATCAGACGGCGAGGCGTCACGTAGCTCACCAGCGTCGTCATGGAGGGTTGGTGGGCGAAGATTGCGATGCCATAGACCAGTGTGAAGAGGACGACCACCGGGAAACTGTCTGGGAGAATGAGAAGCATCACCAAGCTAACGGCGATACCTACGATGGCAATCATCAGCACCCTCGTCGGTCCGCGCCTGTCAGCGCTCCTCCCCCCTATGAGCTGGCCAGCCACCCCGAAGAGGAGTATCAGGGAGCTGCCTATTGCAGCCGTCTCGCCTGGGTAGCCCCTCCCGAGGCGGAGGAGAGTGGGGAAGTAGACCTCGACGCCCCTCGAGACGAAACCGACGAGCGCACTGAAGATCAGTATCAGCCAGATCCCCGGGACCTTGAGGAAATCGCCGAGGGCGATCCCGCTACGCCCAATCGCCTCGTCCCCCTCGAGCTGCACCCTGTCCATGAAGAAGGCGACGACCATGCTCAGGACCCCGAAGAAGACGAAGCTGAAGCGCCAGTCGACCGCCACACCTAATATGTAGGCGACGGTTGGCGTCAGGACCTGCCCCGCATTCCCTGCAGCGTTGTGTATCCCCATCGCGTTCCCAGGACTCCTAGGAAACGCGAGGACCATCAGCTTGTTCGCCGTCGGGTGGTAGAAGCTCGCCCAGACCGCCATAAGAAACATGCCGGCGGCGAAGGTGTAGATGTCCCTCGCGACCAGAAAGATCAGGCTCATCGCCCCGGCGAGGCCGATACTTATTCTCGCAACTCTAACACTACCTAGCATGTCGCTGAGGGGGCCACCGACAAGCGCCCCAGTCCCATAGATGAAGAAGGTGACGGTCGTTATGAGGCCGAGAAGCTGGAAGTCGGCGCTGAGGCTTTGGGCGATGTTCTGTAGGAGGGGCGGGACGACGAGGAAGAGGCTGTGGTTGAGGGAGTGGGCTGCCCCGAAGAGGGTGAAGGCCACAGCGTCCCGGTTCATGTGGTGCAGGGACGCCTGTTAGCGTTAAATCTCTTGTGGGCTAGATGCATTAAGTCTGCGGGACGGTGATCCGCCTTAGAGTATGACATAGTGATCTGGGAAGTCCGGATCATCGACGGCTCCAGGAAGCCTGCTTTTGCTGGTAGCATCGGTGTCTCAGGAGGAAAGGTCGTCACCTTCGTCGGGAGGAATATTTAACCAGCCGCCCCACCAAACCAGTACACGATGAACCAGGAGGACTCCCTCGCTAGGAGGAGAAGGGAACTCCTCAGGGAAGCTGAGCATAGGGGCTTCCAGACCGTCGTCCTGATTAACGAGGTCGTCAACCAGAACCCAGGTAACTTTGTCTACTTGCTCCCCGACGGGATGGGGGATGAGCATCAAACCCTAGTCCTCGGCACTGATGGAGAGGTCACCCTCGTTTGTCCCCACTGGGGGGCGAAGAGGGCCGAGGAGTCGGGTAAGTACACGAAGGTAATACCCGTCCGCCAGGAGAAGGGTCACCACATGAGGGGCACCCAGGTTGCCCTGACGGGGCGCAACCCTGACAAGGTCTGTTTCGACCTAAGCACGATGAGCAGCCAGTTTGCCTACGCTCTGTCCGACACATTACATATGAGGCTGGACCCCAAGGTAGACATCAGCGATCACATCTACACTATGAGGTCCATAAAGGACGAGTACGAGGTCCAGGAGATCAGGCGTGCAGTAAACATCACCGAGAATGCTGTCTATGAGCTCATACAACATGCCCAGCCCGGGGCAGACACGTGGAGGCTCAAGAAGCAGCTCGACGCGAGGCTCATAGAGCTCGGTGCCTCGGACCACAGCTTCGACTCCACCGTTAGCTTCTGCAGGGGGCCGAGGAGGAGCTACGGGACGATAAGGCACCAAGACATACTCAGCGTCGACGTGGGCGTTCGCGTTGACTCAGGCTACTGCAGTGATATGGGAAGGACATGGCCCGTCTCCCTCGACCAGGAGGCGAAGGACTTCCTCGATAGGGTCGTTACGGTCCAGCGTGAGGGGATCAAGTACATCAGGAAGGGAGTCTCTGGGAACGACGTTCTACGGTATGCGAACACCCTTCACGAGGCGAACGGCTTCGAGCCTACGCCCAGGAGTGGCCACCAGATCGGCCTCGACGTCCACGACTATACGATGCCTTACGCTCCCAACTTCGGCCCGATAGAGACGGACGCCCTCCCGCTTAAAACGGGTATGACCCTCACCTACGAGCCGATCCGTATCGATGCGAAGATGAACATCCGGAGCCACGTCGAAGACATAGTCTTAGTTACTAAGGACGAGCCGATTGTCCTCAACCAGATGCCTTGGGACGCCATTTTCTAGGTTAATGTTATCCGCCCGACGCAAGCCATTTACCCAGGTGCTAGTATGCCTGTCGATGCTGTCATCAAGAACGGGACCTTGGTCCTTCCCTGGGGCATCTCCGAGGGAAGCCTCGTCATCGACGAGGGGAAGATCATCGGCATAGTGAAGTCTGGTGAGCCCAGGTCAGACCGCGTTATAGACGCTGCTGGGAGATACGTCCTCCCCGGTATGGTGGACATGCACGTCCACTTGAGGGACCCAGGAAACCCGGAGCGGGAGAACTTCGAGTCCGGGACAAGAGCCGCCGTGGCGGGCGGTGTGACCACAGTCATGGACATGCCCAACACTGTCCCAGCCGTCGTCACCGTTAGGGCCCTAGAGGAAAAGAAAGCCATAGCTTCCCGCAAATCCCTAGTTGACTTCGGGCTGGTGGGGGGAGCCGGCGAGGTACCCGAGGAGGAGATCAGGGCGCTCGCCGCCGCCGGCGTCACCGGATTCAAGAGCTTCATGATCGCCCGGTTCAGGGAGCTTGCGGCTGACGACTGGCAGCTCCGAAAGAACTTCGAGGTCATCGCCGACGAGGGGCTACCCTGCCTCATTCACGCCGAGAACCAGAACATAGTCGACAGGGGCTCAGCCGAGGCTAAGAGGCTCGGGAGGACCGACCCCCTCGCCCACTGCGAGTTCAGGCCAGCCATAGCCGAGGCCGAGGCCGTCTCCCGCGCCCTTATCTTCGCCGAGGAGTCAGGAGTCCACCTCCACGTCTGCCACATGAGCTGCGGCGACGCTATTGAGGCACTCTACGCCGCACAGATGAGGGGTGTGGACGCCACTGGAGAGACGAGTACTAACTACCTCCTCATGAGCGAGGAGACAATGAAAGAAAGAGGTCCTTACGCCAAGATCGATCCCCCGCTTAGGTCCGCGGAGGATCAGGCACGCCTCTGGGAAGCCCTCAACGACGGAGTCATCGACGTCCTCGCCAGCGACCACGCTCCCTACACAAAGGAGGAGAAGGAGAAGGGTTGGAGCAACATCTTCGATGCCCCAAGTGGAGGAGTCGTGATCGAGACGAGCCTCCCGTTGATGCTCGACGCAGTAAATAAGGGAAGAATAGCACTGGAGCGGCTAGTCGAGGTATTCAGCTCCAACCCCGCAGCAGTTATGGGTATATACCCCCAGAAAGGCGGGTTTAGCCTCGGTGCCGATGCTGACGTCGTTGTCGTGGACATGGAGAAACCCTTCAAGATCAGGGGCGAGGATCTGAAGACAATCCAGAAGATAACCCCCTATGAGGGGATGGAGGGAACTGGGGCGCCCGTTCTCACGATGCTGAGGGGGACAGTCGTCTACGAGGATGAGCAAGTGACAGGAAAGCCTGGATTCGGCCGTTGGTTGCGGCCTGTCGAATAACCGCCTCAGCATCTCAGACTTTTATTATACCGAAGGCTACGAATTCTGCAGCGAAGTTGTGCGTGAGATGAGATTATCCTACTTAGCCTTCGTAGCTCTGACAGCTCTGTTGGTGTGCCCTCTGGTAGCTGCAGAAGGCGCCCCCTCTCTCTCGTTCAATAATCTCACTGTGTCACCTCTAGCCGTCAGTGCAGGTACCCCAGTCGTTGTCTCTGTTAACGTTCGGAACGACGGTAGCGCTGGATCATCTGAGGTAAGCCTCCAGGTAAATGGCGTAATGGCCCAGAACAAGAGCGTCACCTTAGGGGCAGGAGAGGCGGTGACGATCGCATTCGAGGTGGGTACCAACTCGTACGCTGGCGACGTCGAGGTGAAGATCGATTCACAGACCGGGATCTTCACTGTACTACTCCAACCCCTACCGACATCCTCTGTAGCGTTCGGCAACTTCTCGGTGAACCCTAAGGAGGTCAGCCCGGGTGACCCGGTCATCGTGACCATCGATGTGAGGAACACTGGCGGCGTGTCGGGCCTCTACAGCTTCCAGGCTACCTTGGATGGAGTACCTAGGACGTCGAAGACAGGGGAGCTCCTTCCAGGTGAAAAACAGAGAGTCAGCTTCACACTCACCAGCGGCGAGCCGGGGACGCACTCAGTAGAGGCAGCGGGATATTCCGCAACATTCACGGTGATCAAACTCTTCAGCATCGGGGATTACGCTCTACCAATCCTTGTAGTGGCTGAGGCGTTCATTATAGTCTTCGTGGTCGCGATCATCGTCAAGAGAAGGAAAAGCAGCTCGGTGAAGGGTACCATATAGTCGTTGGCACGCCTCCATTTCTAGAAATTTCTGTGCTATTTCTTCATATGAGCCTCCAATTTTAATCCAAAGAAGTTATCGAGAAGTAAATTACGAATGAAAGATCTAGACGAGCCGAAAGACTGTTCAGACGTATTTTCATCTGATAAAGTGGCCGTCAATCCCCAGCTCCAAGATCTTTATTGAAGTGCTTGAATTGGATTTTTGAAGGGCTTCTCTGAGTATTCCCACAATCCCGCTACAACACGGGACTTCCATGTGCACGAGGTTGACCTCCCTCACCCTATTCAGGGATAATATCTGAGTCAGTTTCTCAACATAATAGTTGGCGTCATCGAACTTGGGGCAGCCAACGAGGACGACCCTGTCTTCTAGAAGCTCCCCCTGCCAGTCAGGGTGGGCCACCGGGACGCAGTCAGCCATTAAGAGGAGGCTTGCTCCCTCGAGGAAAGGCGCCTTCGGGTTGACAAGGTTGAGCTGAACAGGCCAGTTTCGCAACCTAGATTCGCGCTGCCTTACTGTGCCCTTGTGTTTTTTTGCAGCCTCCTCATCGAAGGGCTCCGCATCAGCTTCGGTCACCCTTATTGCGTCTCTGGGGCAGACTCCCAGGCAAGCGCCGAGGCCATCGCAGTACTTCTCGCTGATTAGCCTCGCCTTGCCGTCCACTAGGACTATAGCCCCCTCCGCGCACCTTGGGACACACTGGCCGCAGCCATCGCACTTACCTTCATCTATCTGAACGAGGGCACGTCTGACCATTTCAAAAGTGGCTCAGCGCCGGGCCTATTAGCCCTTACCGATTCAGGGGCGAAGGTGTCGCTCGAACCACTCCGAGGCGAGCCTCGCCACGATCTCGAGCTTACCCGGCTCCTCGAATAAGTGCGTGGCACCTGGGACGACCTCAAGCCTAACCACCGCCCTCATCAACGCCATCGCTGCCCTATTTAGCTCGAGTACTTCGGGATCGCGTCCCCCAACGATGAGAAGGGTCGAAGCCTTCACGAGAGGCAGGCTTTCCGAGGCGAGGTCTGGCCGCCCACCTCGTGAGACGATTGCCTTGACTCTCTCCGGCCTACTAGCCGCTGCAATGAGAGCGGCTGCTGCACCAGTGCTTGCCCCATAGTAACCCATTGGCAGATCCCCCTCCCTGTCGCCAAGCCAGTCCGCCGCCAGCTGGAGGCGCCTGGCGAGGAGCCTAACGTCGAATCGGTACGCCATTGTGTTGGAGTCCTCTCTCGCCTCAGCCTCAGTGAGAAGGTCGACGAGAAGGGAGCCAAAGCCATCGCGGGCGAGGAGTTCAGCCACCTGCGAGTTGCGTGGGCTGAGCCTCCCGCTCCCGCTACCGTGGGCGAAGAGGACGATTCCCCTCGCGCTCTTGGGTACGCGGAGCTCACCGAGGAGGGTTACATTTCCCCTCTCCACCTTCACCGACTCGCTCGTCTCCTCCTCGCCTCCTCAAGGATTCGCCTTGCCTCTTCGTCCGAGGTCTGGCTGAAGTCTGCATAGAATTGGCCTATCGCATAGAAGCTCTCAGGCTGGCTCACCGCCACGACCCTGTCGGCGACGTCCCTCAGGGCCTTCACGGCCTCGGGTGGCGCCACGGGAACTGCGACAACAATAGAGGCTGGTCCTCCAGCACGCAGCAGCCGCACGGCCATCATCATCGACGCGCCGGTGGCTACACCATCGTCCACGACTATCACGGTCTTCCCGTGAATGTCCACCGGTGGTGCCGCCCCCCGCAGCATCGTGACCCTCTCCCGGGCCTCTCTCTGCTTCTCTCTTATCTCTCCCTCGACATATTCTTTCGGAACTGTGGAGGCGACGTCGTTCAAGTAGTAGCCATCGGGGCCAGCTGCCCCCATAGCGAACTCAGGGTTTCCAGGGTAGCCTAATTTCTTTACCACGACCACATCGAGGGGCGCACTGAGGGCTTCTGCGACCTCCTCCGCGACAACTAGTCCTCCCCTTGGTACACCCACCACCACCACGTCCGTCCTCCCACTAAACTCTCCCAACGCTTCGGCCAATCGCTCCCCCGCCTCGCGTCTATCGCTGAAGAACTGAGTCTCCAAGTCTCCCCGTTTCTCTTGTCTGCCGCTAAAGGTTATAACCCATTTGGGCTGACCCGCTTTGTTGTCGTTTGCTTCCCCCTTCCGTCGAGGAGGTGAGAGATGGCGAGGAGTGGGTGCCTGTAGATCATCCTCGGCCCAGAGAACCTCATCACCTCCCTGACCCGCTCGCGGTTTCCTCCGGAGTAGCAGTGAACAGCGCAGTTGGCACAGGTGGGCTTTCCCTCCCCGAAGTGGCAGTTGTCAAGGCGAACCATCGCGTAAGAGAGGAGTCCAGCGCACTCTCCACAGAGGGACCCTCCGCCGTGTTTAGAGGAGCAGTACAACTCGATCATGGCGCGGATTGGCGCGGATTGTCCTCCGTTCCCTCTCGACCCTCGGCCCTCTTCCGCCCATGCCAAAGTCATCCCTGCCCCACTAGATTAACAATGCTTCCCCGGGCTGAATAGTGTTATTTACTCAGTTCACCGAATCTACGCCGGAATTCTAGGAGTCTGCGGAGGAGTCGATTGTGAAGATCACAGAAATCAGGACCATACCCATGTGGATTCCCCTCAGGGAGACTGAACCAAAATCCGCCTTCCCCAAGAGGAGGAGCGTCCACATCCTCGTGGAGGTTTCGACGGACGAGGGGATCAAGGGATACGGAGAGTCGATCCCCTACACGTACGGAGCGGTCGGAGGCTACATCGAACAGCAGCTTAAACCACTCCTAATCGGGGAGGACCCGATGCAGGTCGAGAGGCTTTGGGATAAGTGCTACCACATCAGCTTCGGCCATGGAGTCAAGGGCATCAGCATCAATGCTCTTAGCGCTGTTGAGATCGCCCTCTGGGATATAATAGGGAAGGTTAGGAAGCTTCCTGTTTACGAGATGACTGGCGGTCTGTGCAAGGACAGGATCAAGGCATACGCGAGTCTCATGGAGTACAAGGAGCCTGAAGAGGTCGCGAAAGTATCGGTCCGTTGGGTCGAGGAGGGGTACCGTGGCATAAAGATACACCAGGGGAGGAGCAACGCCATCGAGTGCACCGAGGCCGTGAGGGATGCCGTTGGAGATGACATCGAGGTGATGCTAGACGTCAACGGCGCTTGGACTCCACAAGAGGCTCTGAAGGCCACCAGGAGGCTGGAGAGGTTGAACCTCACCTGGCTAGAGGAGCCGATCTGGCCGGTCGATGACTACGACAGTCTAGCGTGGCTGAGGACTAAGACTGACATCCCCATCGCAGGTGGAGAGAACGAGTATACACAGCACGGCTTCAAACGGATAATCGAGAAGCATCCATACGACCTGCTTCAGCCGGACGTGATCATGACCGGCGGCATCACCGCGACGAGGAAGATATTCGCCCTCGCAGACGCTTGGAACCTAGACATCGCGACCCACAGCTTCTTCTTCGGCCCCGGGATTCCCGCGTCGGTCCACCTGAGCCTAAGTAACATGAGGAACGAGTGGGTTGAGATCAACGCTGTGCCACTTGAAGCATACTTCATCGACCCGGCTTACCGTCCTATGAAGGGCTACCTAACCGCTCCGAATAAGCCCGGCCTTGGCTTCGAGGTAGATTGGGACATCGTCAAGAAATACGAGATGAAATAACAATTCCAAACCAATGCCTATGAAATCCTCATCTAAAGTGTTATTAGGTGTAGGATACCATACCTCGGCGGCGAATATCATATCAATTAAGATTATCCGCTGCGGAAGTCTCATAGATGGGACCGGTCGTCCCGCCATGCGGGATGCCGTGGTCGTCGTGAAAGGAAACAGGATCACAGCCGTCGGTAAGCGCGGAACCGTCAACGAGCCCGGAGACGCGGAGGTCATAGACGCATCCGGAAAGACTGTTGTGCCAGGACTGATCGACTCTCACACTCACTTCCTGTCAATGGGGTACAGGCTCACCCACATCCAGCTCGACGGAGCTGAGTCGATGAGTGACATAGTTGGCGGTGTGAAGAAGTACATTGATGACAGGGACCTGCCTGAGGGCAAGTGGGTCCAGGGTAGAGGCTGGGACGACCAGAATCTGAAAGAGAAGCGGTACCCAACAAGGGAGGACCTTGACAGGGTGTCCCCGGAAAACCCAGTTGTTCTCACACGCATCTGTGGCCACATGATGGTCCTAAACACGAGGGCTCTCGAGGCATGTGGCATCAGTAAGGGCACCCCCAACCCGCCGGGAGGCGTGATAGACAGAAGCCACTCTGGCGAACCCACTGGCGTGCTCAGGGACGCAAGGGGCATCGTTACCCCCCACATACCCGAGCCTACCTACAAGGAGCTAAGGCAGGGGCTGAGTGACGCCGTCGCCCTTGCTCATAGCCTGGGGTGCACCACGATCCACGACTGCAGTAGGCCTGACGAGAAGACCCTCCTCAACTCTACGAAACCCTATGTTGACGCCCACAGGGAAGGGGACCTACGCCTGAGGTGCCATGTGATGACTTGGTATCCTAGGGCATGGGGAGGGGACGAGT
>Ga0315282_10016752_pt1 | contig 10676 bp, 6 predicted proteins | sample YL17G07_20_MG_FD_203693 | JGI IMG/M metagenome (GOLD analysis project Ga0315282, IMG submission 203693) | Sediment microbial communities from Yellowstone Lake, YNP, Wyoming, USA - YL17G07_20 | ecosystem: Environmental > Aquatic > Freshwater > Lake > Sediment | place: USA: Wyoming | collected... | reverse complement strand
CGCCCTTGGCTGAAGGGGGCGGTGCTGCCCCAGCCACATCTGCTTCCATCCACATTCCCATCGCGATCCGGGATAGCGTTGAGCTAAGAGTCGTTCTGCGTGCTGATTCCCGTGCGCGGGCCAATGTCGGCAGGATCAGGCCGACGGCCAAGAAGAAGCAGCCGGCGCAGATCGCGATCTTGAGGGGCCACCACGTGCGTTGGCCGCGCGGCTGAGCGGCGTCCCACTGCGCGAAGACGGCTATGAGCGCGCCGATGGCGAAACTGGCGCCGAGCAGCCCGAACGCGCGGTCGTCGGCGGCGCCCGGCGCGATGGCCGCGCACAGGCCGATGAGCAGGTCAATTACGCCGGTCTCGCCGACAAGCGAGCTTATGTCGCCGCCCTTCACAGCAGCGAAGACCGCAATGTGGCCGGCGACGAGCGCGGCGAACGTGATGAGCACAAACGCGCCGAAGTCGCTCTGCAAGCCGGCCACGCCCACGAAACCTACGGTGCAGCAGAGCGCCGTGAGCAGCGGTATCGCGTGGCACGGATTGTCGAACGCGCCCTGCGAGACGTTCCGCAGAACGAGCAGCACCAGGCCAACGGCGATCAGACCGCAAATCCATTGCGCAAGGCTATGGCCTGTCTCGCGCTTCGCCGCATCCACTCCAGCAATCCTCGCCATGGCTGTGTCAATGAGTATGTCTCCCGTTCCTCCACCGAGACCAAAGACGGCCTGCATGTCGTCCCAAGTGCCTTGCGCCTTGCACTGTTCTATAAGCCACTGCCTCTGGGTGCGCTCCGCGTCGTTGGCCGGCTGCGTCATGATGCGCTGCAACTGTGCCAGCGAGCCATCCTGGCCGCGGAGGAATCCCTTCTGGATCAACTCTTCCAGGCGCGGCTTTGCACCTTCCACGGTCTTTGGCCGGGCAGCGGCGAATGCAGCGTGCGCCGCTGGCGTCGCGCCTTCGTCGGGACCGAACGCCAGAGGGTCGAGTGGAAAGCCAGTCTCGCGCAGTAAACCCTTGTCCGCCGCGGCCAGGGCTTGCGCGAGGCCGGGGTGTTCGCCGGTCAGCGCCAGGAGCGCGTCGTCAACGCCGACGACAGAGACCGCCGCGGGCACGCCGACACCCGCGGCATCCGTGACGTTGAACGTCAGCCTGGCGCGGTCGCCCGGCTTGTACTGCGCGCGGTCGGCGGCGGCGGCGACCTGCACGCGGCCATCGCCGTTGACCAGCAGCATGCGGCTATCCGTCCACGCGCCGGCCTGATCGAAGGCCAGCGAACCTTCGAGCGTCAGAGCGCCCGAGACGCCGGCCGGGACCTTCAGCTCGGCCTGCGCCTGATTGCCGTTGAGGATCGCGCCGCCAGCGCAGACGGTGCGGCCTTCCTGCCGCAGGGCCAACGCGACAGAGCGGCGGCCGGGCATGTCGCCGGCGAGGACGGTCACCTTCAGCGTTTCGCCGCCGCGCACGATGACTTTGTCGGGGCGAACGAGCAACTGTCCGCGCTCGGCGGGCCGCACAGGCAGCGTGATTGTCTTCGACGCCGTGCCGCCTTCATCGCTGACCTGGAGGACTTCAGCCGGACGGCGCACGTTGGCCAGACTGATGAGCGCCACGCCCTGGTCGTCGGTGCCGAGCTCGCGCGGCGTGTCTTCGGTATTGCGCGTCACGCGCAAGCGCGTCTGCACGGGCAAGCCGTCGGGCGCGCGCGCGATGACGTAGACGCGGTTTTCCAGGCCCGGCACCAAGTCGCCGCCTTCGGCGACGGCGCTGAGGAGCAGCGGCGCCGAGGCGACGAAGACAAGCGCCTGGCCGCCGGCCGTGCGGTCCGCGGCGTCGGTGAGGTTCACGCTGAGGCGCAAAGGAACAACGTCCGCCGCGGCGGCGCGCACGCGGCCGTAGCTTGGGAGCGTGAAACGGCCTTTGCCGTCGCCGTCGAGCTGAAGCTGCGCGCGCCCGGCCGGGTTGCCGGCGGCGTCGGAGAGCGTGGCCTCGCCCTTGGCATTGGCGACGGGATGGCCATCGAAGGTGTACGCCTCGATTTTCCCGACGAGCTGTTCGCCGCGTGCGAACCACTTGCGCTCGGGCGTCACCGTCACGCGGAACGGCGGCAGCTTGTACTGCTTCACTTCGACGGGCCGTTCGACCTTCAAGCCGTCGGCTTCGGCGCGGAGCAGGTACGTGCCTTCGGGCGCGGAACCGTCGAGGGGGAATTCGGCCCACGTCAGGCCGAAACGCGTGGAACGGCGTTCGGCGCGGCCGAGCCTGTTGTTCTGCGGGTCGAAGAGGTCAATCGTGACGAGCCTGTCCACGAGCGGCTTATCGGCGGCGCGCGTGACCATCAGCGTGCGCACGCGGATGGTTTCGCCGGGCCGGGCCTGCGTGCGGTCCGGAGCGAGGACGAGTTTAGCGGCGCGCGAAATCTTCACGCTGCGTTCCACGCGATCCAGCACGCCGCCCAGAGGGGAGCGGGCTTCGATGACGAGCCTGTAGTCGCCCGCGGCAACTTCAGGGACGCGCCAGGGCTGACCGGAGAGGACGCCGGCGCTGTCGGTGACGCCTTCGCCGACGGGAGTCTTGTCGCCGCCGCCGGTGGGCGTGGCGCCGCCGCCGCCGGCGGGCGTGGCGCCCGCCGCTCCCGCGAGGTACGCCACCAGTTTCACGCCCGACGCGGGGCGCTGGGTGCGGCCATCGCGCACCTGCAGGAACGGCGTGAAGGGCGCGCCCGCGGCCATCTCGCCTTCGGCGCGCCAGAGGATGGATTCGACCGTGCCGCCGCCCAGGAAATACTTGCCCGCCAGGACGAGCACAGGCAGCAGACACGCGGCGAAGACGGCCGCGGCGAGGCGCGGCGTGAAGAAAGCGCGGATGACGGGACGCGGCTCTTCCTTCCGGGCGCCACGCGCTTCTCGACGGGAAGCGGGTTGCCAACCCGCCTCACGTGGGGCGGGCGAGGCGCCCGCCGCTCCCGCGCCCGCCTGCTCGTTGAGGCGCTGCAGCGTTTTCTCGCCGAGACCGTCCGGCACCGCGGCCTGAAAAGCGCCGTCTTCCTTGAGGCCCTGCAACATGGCCTGGGCTTCGGTGCCGGCCTGCTGCCATTCGGGATTGGTGGCAAGGCGGCCCGTGATGAGCGCTTCTTCCTCTTCGTCCAGCGCGCCCGAGTGATAGGCGAGCATGATCTCGCGGCGGCGGCCCGCACCGGGTTCGGCGGGCGGCGGCGATGCAGCAGCGTGAGGTGTATTCGGTTCGCTCATGACACAGCATCCTTTGCTAGACCACTCGGCCTCCCACTCAGATACGCTTCCAGCACAGGACGGAGCCGGCGCAGGGCGTAGAGCATGCGCGATTTGGCGGTGGCCACGGGCGCTCCCGTAACCTGGGCAATCTCGGCGAACGTGAGTCCTTCAAAGATGCGCAGCAGCACGACTTCGCGCTCCATGTCGGGCAGTCGTTCCAGCGCCGCTCGGACATGCGCGCGGGTCTCTTCGCGCTGGCAGTCTTCGTGCGGCGACGGCGTGGGCGCGGCGAGCGTCTCGCGCACCTCGGCGGCATTTCCATTGCCCGGCGGCGGACAATCCAGCGACACCGCCTTGGCGCCGGCGGCATTGCGGGCGCGAGCATCGCGCACGGCGTTCAGCGCGATGCGGTAGAGGTACGGTTTGAGCGGCTGGCCCGGATCGTACGAGCCGCGCGCCCGGTGCAGCCGCAGGAAGGTCTCCTGGAAGAGGTCCTCGGCCGCGTGCGCGTCCCCGGTAACGTGCAGGAGGAAGCGGAACAGCGGATATTCAAAGCGCCCGACCAGTTGGGTCATGGCTGCATCACCACCATTCAGGAAAAGCTCTTCGTCACTGCTCAAGACGGTTCTCCCCGATGGAACCGGTCTGCTCTCTACTACTGCCCTGGCCAGCAATTGGATTTCGGGATTATCGCGGATTTTGGTGCAGGGAAAAGGGCAGCGATCTTGGCTCTTGGCTCTTGGCTATTGGCTATTGGCTATGGGCGAATGACAAAGGACAAAGGACAGATGACGGTTTGTGCACGATGGTGCAGTTTTGGACACGGGACGCCGGGCGTGCAACGACGGCACTGCGGGACAAGCCCGCAGTGGCACAAGCCCGCAGTGGCACAGCGCAGAGCATCATGTTAGCGTGGCGCACACGCAAGGTGCGCGACGGGAGGGCTACCTTATGGTCCACGGATATGCAGGCGCGTGCGCGGCGCTCATACTGTTATTGGCGCACGCGGCAAACATCCACGGCAGCGCGGCGGAAGGGGGAGCGGGGGGCATGGAAAAGACGATTCGAATACGGAGTTTTCTCCCGGAGAAGCCCATCGCCAGAGCGCGGCGGCCCGTGCCGATAGCCGCGGTTATTGAGAATACGGGAAGCGCTGCTGCCGACGTGACGGCGCGGCTCGTCGTGCCGAAGGGCGTGAAGATTACGAAGGACGCCGCCGCGCCCGTGCGCATCGAGGCCGGCGACGAAGCGAAAGTGGTGTGGGAAATCGAAGCCGACGAAGCGGGCCAGTGCGAACTGCGCGTGCGACTGGACAGCGCCCTCCCCCTGCCCCCTACCGAGATGGGAGGGGGAACGCAGGCAGCGCTGCCGATGAACTTCCTCCCGCCGGTGGAAGCGCGCAAGCTCCCGTACATCCCCGAGCCTCAGCCAGTGCAGACGAGCCTGCTTATCGGCGCGCACCATTGCCCGCTGTGGGAAGCCGACAAGCCGAACATGTGGGCGCAGCTCAAGAAGCACCCGGAGCGCACGCCGGCGCTGGGGTTCTACGCGCAGGAGAACCCGGAGGTTTCCGACTGGGAGACGAAGTGGGCCAGCGAGCACGGCGTCAACTTCTTCGTCTACTGCTGGTACAGGACGAGCCAGGGCGGGCCTGTGACGACGATGTTCAGCAGCGCGATCCACGACGCGCTCTTCAAGTCGCGCTTCGCCAGCAAGATGAAGTTCACCATCATGTGGGAGAACCAGTCGCGCGGGAAGGCGGGCGTCGCCGACGAGAAGGACTTGCTGACGAACCTGCTCCCGTTCTGGATCGAGAACTACTTCAAGCACCCGAGCTACCTGAAGGTGGACAACAAGCCGCTGCTGTTCATCTACCGGCCGGAGTTCCTCGTGCAAGACCTGGGCGGGGCCGCGAACGTGCCGAAGGCGTTCGAGAAGATGCGGCAGGCGTGCAAAGACGCCGGCTTCGCCGGCCTGTACATCCTTGGCGAATACCGCGGCCTCGACCCGAACCACCTCAAGCTGATGAAGCAGCTCGGCCTCGATTGCACGTTCGCGTACTGCTGGCACATTCAGAACAACCCGACGCCGGAACAAGCCATCAAGACGCAGATGGAGTACATCCGCAAGACGCAGGAACTGAACGTCCTGCCGCAGGTCGTCACGGTGTCGCAGGCGTGGAGCGGCTGGCGCGACGAGGGCAGCATCTGGAAGATCCCGCCGCAGGACTTCGAGACGCTGCTGCGCAAGGCGAAGGACTTCGTCGCCGCTCTGCCGCAGAACGAACTCGGCAGCAAGTTGCTGCTGCTCGACAACTGGAACGAATGGGGCGAAGGGCACTACATCGCGCCGTACCGCGAGTACGGTTTCGGCTACCTGGACGCGGTGCGGAAGGTGTTCTCGAACGCGCCGGAGCCGCACGAGGACCTCATCCCCGACGACATCGGCATGGGGCCGTACGACACGGCCATGAGGACGCTCATGCAACGCGAGGATGAGCAGCGGAAGACGGTCTCGAAGAAAGTGACGAAGGCCGGCGCGCCGGAAGAAGGTTTGATCGGCTGGTGGGCGTTCGATGAGGAGAAGGAGAGTGCGGCCGCGCTGGACTATGCAGGCAACCGGCTGGGCGGAAGCCTGCAGGGCGCTGAACGGGCGAAGGGCATTGACGGCAACGCGCTGGTCTGCAACGGCGGATGCGTGCTGGTGCCGAGCAACAAACTGCTGTCGCCGGCGGCGGCGCTGACGATTGAGTGCTGGGTCAAGACCGACACCGCCAGCCAGGATAACAAGTGGTTCGTGAACAGCGTCTTCGGGGGCGGCGAAGCGACGGGCTATCGCATGGGCGTGATCGAAGGCAAGCCGTGCTTCGAAGTGCCGCTGACCAACTGGAGCCATCATCTCAAGGCCAGCGTAGCGTTGCCAACGGGCAGGTGGGTGCATGTCGCGGGGACGTGCGATGGCAAGACGATGCGTATCTACGTGGACGGCGAAGAACGCGGGTCCATGGAGCGGCCCGGGCCGATCAAGGCGAACGAGTTCCACTTGTGCCTGGGCAACTTCGAGGAGAAACACGCGGCGCACTTCACGGGGCTGCTGGACGAGGTGCGGCTGTACGGGCGCGCGTTGAGTGCGGACGAGGTGCGCGCGCGCTACGGCAAGCTGGCGGAGCGAACGGGTGAGGGCGTGCGCCGGTGACCAAGCCCCAGCCGGACAGTGGTGCCTTCATACTTCGCTCCAAACATCACTTGAATTTGTAATGAGCGTGTCCCACGGCACGGGGTATGATGGAAGTGATTAGTGACACTTGGCATATAGGGGGTGGCTATGACTGAGGCTGCGATGGGATGCTTGGCAGGGTTTCTCGCATGGTTCTTCATCCGATACGTGCTGTGGGGCTTCTACGCCGTTGATCAGAATGAGCGGGCGGTAAAGACGATATTCGGACGTGCCGAGCGGATTCCTGGCAAGACCGTTCTGGACGACCCCATCTCCGAACAACTGCGCCCCGAGGAGCGGGAGCGCTACAAGTATCCGCAGGTACGGGTCATCCCGCCGGGCGGGCCATACTTCAAGTGGCCCTGGGAACAGATCTACAAGGTCTCCGTGGCGACACAGATCGTGAACATGGCCCACGACCCGGAGGACCCGAGCGCCAACCAGAACGGCACGCTGCTGGAAGCCGTGACCAAAGACCAGCTCAACACGGGGCTGACCGGGCAGATCCGCTACAAGGTGTGCGAACGGAACCTGTACGCGTACGTGTTCGGGGTCAAGTCGCCCTTCGTGCATGTGATGGGCTACTTCATCTCGATATTGCGAGAGCGGATTGCGAATTTCGAGGCGCCGAAGGCGAAGACTGCTGCGCCGGCGGCGCAGGCAGGCGAAAGCAGCGTGGTGACGGGCGTGTCCATCAACGACTTGCGCAAGAACCTGCGGGACATCAATGAGCACATGGAGCGGGAATGTGGATCGTCGCCGGCGCGCTACGGCATCACACTGGACGCGTCGCTGATCACGGGCATTGACCCGCCGCAGGAAGTCGAGTCGGCCTTGGCGGCGATCAACACGGCCCATAACCAGGTGTCGTCCGACATCAGCCTGGCGCAGGCGGGCGCAGACCAGAAGATCGTGCAGTCCAGGCGCGCGGTGGAGATTCAGACGCTGAAAGCGCACGGGGAAACGGAGCCGCTCAACGCCCTGGCCGCGGAATTGACGGCCCTGAAGAAGAGCGGCCCGTCGGTGCTGGAAGCCTATCTGCGGAACGTCAGGATGCGGCTGTACACGAAGGCGCAGCGAGCGATCGTGGAGGTGAAACCATGAACGAGGAATTCTTCGTCGCGGCCGTGGCCTCATTCATCCTGCCTTTCATCTGCGTTCCCATAGTTTTCGGGCTGGCGCGGCTGTTCGGGTTGTACGCCATCGTACCGGAGGGCCGCTGCCACGTGTACGTGTTGTTCGGCAAAGTGATAGGTGTTATCGAGGATCCCGGGCTGTACTGCCTGTGGAGCCGTCTCGGCTGGAAAGGCTTCTTCGTCAGACTGGTCGGCCGGTGCCAGGTTGTGGACATGCGGGTGGACCAGCAGTACCTGCGCAGCCAGCCGGTGAACTCGGAAGAAGGCGCGCCGATGGGTATCGGCATCTGGTACGAGATGTTTGTCAGCGATCCCGTGTCGTACCTGTTCAAGAACTTCGACCCGCGCGGTTCGCTGGCCGCCAACGTCAGCAATGCGACAGTGCGGTGTCTCAGCAACATGCCGCTGGCGGAGATGTTGGAGAACCGTCACACGATGAGCCAGACGGTGCGCACGGAGGTGTCGGCGCAGTCGCAAGAATGGGGCTACAAAGTGGGCTCGATCTACATCCGCAAAGTCCATTTCCGCGACCGGGAGATGATCAAGCAGATTGAGGAGAAGGTCGTCAATCGGCTGCGTCAGGTAACGTCGGCCATCACGCAGGACGGGGCCAACCAGGTCAACATCATCACCAGCACGGCGGAACGGCAGGCGGCGATTGAGTTTGCCAAGGCGTACGCGATGCGGACGCAGATCGTCGGCGCGGCGCTGCAGAAGATGACGCAGGACCCCGACATTGCGAACGCGGTCTTCGAGACGCTGGAGAACCAGAGGCTGCTGGAGGGGAATGCCGGCATCATGCTCATCCCGCCCAAGGCAGAACGGCTGGCGGACCTGCTGGCGGCGGAAGCGGCGACGGCAGGAGCGCCAACGTCCCGCCGCTTCAGCGACGACGCCGGGACAGTGGCGAGCCAAGCAGAGCCGCGAACGCCGAGAGGGCCGCGCGGTCAGCCGGAAGCCGGTCAATAGAACCAGAAGCAGCCGCTGCCGGCAGCGTGGCTGCGGTAGGGCGAGAAAGCCAAATCGCCCCACACCGGCCGCGCTAACGCCAGCCCACGACGGTGAAGAGCCATTGCAGTCCGGCCGCGACAGCCGCCGCCGCGGGGATGGTAAGCACCCACGCCCACACAACCCGTTCCGCCACGCCCCAGCGCACCGCCCGCATCCGCCGCGTCGCGCCAACGCCGACGATAGCGCCGGTGATGGTGTGCGTGGTGCTGACGGGAATCCCGCAGTACGTTGCGAGGTACAGACACGCGGCCCCGCCCGTTTCCGCGGAGAAGCCGTGCACAGGCTCCAGATGACAGAGCCTCTGGCCCATGGTCTTCACGATGCGCCAGCCGCCCATGAGCGTGCCAAGACCCATCGCCGCGTGGCAGGAGAGGACCACCCACAAGGGGACGTCGGCCTTCGCATCGGCCATGCCCGACGCGATGAGCACAGCCAGGATGATCCCCATCGTCTTCTGCGCGTCGTTGCCGCCGTGCCCGAGACTGTACGCGGCGGCGGACAGCAACTGCAGCTTGCGGAACAAGCTCCGCACCAGACCCAGGGAAACGCGCCGGAATATCCAGAGCGTCAGCGCCATGAGCGTGAAGCCAATGAACATCCCAAGCACAGGCGCCAGGAAGATGAAGACCACTATCCTGAGGATGGAATCCAGCACCACAGACCGAAAACCTGCGTGCATGACGGCCGCGCCGGCAAAGCCGCCGACCAACGCGTGTGACGAACTGGTGGGCAGGCCGGCGTACCAGGTGATCAGGTCCCACACGATCGCTCCCACCAAGCCGGCTGTTACCACGGGCAACGTGACCGCAGCCGGCTCGACGACGCCTTTCCCGATAACCGCCGCCACGTGGGTCTCAAACACCTTGAACGCGATGAAGTTGAAGAATGCCGCCCAGAGGACGGCCATGCGCGGCGACAGGACTCGAGTTGAGACGACGGTTGCAATGGAATTCGCCGCGTCGTGAAAGCCGTTGACATAGTCGAACGCAAGCGCGAGGGCGATGATCACGTACGCCACCCAGTGCTCAGCCATGTGCCCCAACGCTCGTGTTGGGAGGATAACCCCCACGCCGGCCATGCCCCCGGTGGGCTGCGCGTGCGGCCTGCCTCCGTCCAAGAGGGAGACTACGTGCGCTCCGTGAAGCTTTGATTAAGGAAGTGTGAATTCGCCGTTAACGCGGCTGAGACACCGGACCAGGGCCACGGCAGCGCCCGTTCCTCCGCCGCCGCAGGACGTAATGACCCGACGGCACGGGCAGCCGACAGCAAACAGAGGCTGCCCGTGGCACACATGCCATCGCCACCCGTCCCCCCCCCAACTGACGACGGACAACAGACCAATGACCAAAACAAAAGGCCCCTCGCACGTTTCCATGCAAGGGGCCTTAGATGGTGCCAAGGCCCAGAGTCGCACTGGGGACACCCACATTTTCAGTGTGGTGCTCTACTAACTGAGCTACCTTGGCACCGCGCTACCAATGCTTACCGCAGCCGTGCCGCATGTCAATCCCGTGCCGCCTTTTTTGTCGAACCGGGATGCGGCGGGACTCTGGGGCAAGCCATTCACGGCGCGGCTTGCGGCGGCGCTGGTTTCTCGGCGGGCGAGGCGCCCGCTGCTCCGGCCTTCTTTGGTACGTCCGGCGGCGGCTTGCGCAGTGGGATCTCGAATGTCGTGCTCGTGCTCAGCGACAGCTCGCACGCCTGCAGTTCCGCCAGCGACGGGCCAGACGGCCTCTCGACGGCCTTCGGCTGGTAGGTGATGGTGAGGTCGTACTTCCCTTCCCGCCGCAAGTCGAAGAGGAAGGACAAGGGGACCACGCGCGTCAGCGCCGCGCCGGGGACCAGTTCCACCAGGCTGTCCTTGTCGCGGTCAAAGCCTCTGCGGTCGAGCGCCGCCGCGCGGCTGCCGGCCAGATGCCCTGCCGTCATGGGCGCGGGCGCCAGCGTGCCATCGGGGGCGTGGTACATGAGCCTCACGTCATACAGCGGCTCCAGCGCCACGGTATCCACCACGCACAGGCGCGAGTCTCCGGCGTTGGCGAGCGACAGGATGGCGCACACGCCCGCACGGCTCTGGAACTCGTCGCCCT
>Ga0315282_10016751_pt1 | contig 10676 bp, 3 predicted proteins | sample YL17G07_20_MG_FD_203693 | JGI IMG/M metagenome (GOLD analysis project Ga0315282, IMG submission 203693) | Sediment microbial communities from Yellowstone Lake, YNP, Wyoming, USA - YL17G07_20 | ecosystem: Environmental > Aquatic > Freshwater > Lake > Sediment | place: USA: Wyoming | collected... | reverse complement strand
TATAAGCGACACGTTCTGGAAGCCGTCAAACTCGGCCTTAAGGTCAACGAGCTTTGTCTCGGCCATCGCCTTTTTCATCTCGATGTTCTTCGTTTCATCAGAGATTTTTCCCTCATTAAATTGGAGCTTCCCCTTCTGGGACGAGACCGCGGATATGCCTTCATCCATTTCCTTCAGCTTTGAGTAAAGCAGTTCGGCTGATGAGCTCAGCTCCTTGAGCTTTCTCTCCTTTTCCTCTCTCTCCTTTTCGTTCTCCGCCACCCTCGCCTTTATCTCCTTTATCTCGCCGAGTATCGCTTTCCCCTCCTTTTTGAGGGACCCCCACTCCTCAGCAACGGATTTGAGGCGCTCTTCCACCATTTTCATTTCGTTCTCCTTCGCGCCGATTGAGGCTTCAAGCGATGACCTTTTTGTGAGCATGCTTCTGACTTTTCCCTCATTTTCCGTCTCTTCCTTCTTTCTTCCCTCCTCCTCCCCCTTTATCCTCAAAACAAGCTTCTCCCTCTCACTCCTCGCGCTTTCAATCTCTTCCCTCAAGCTTGCAAGCTCCCCCCTGCATTCGACTATCCTTTCCTCATTCTGTTTTACCGAAGTCCGCATGTCCCCGAGCGCTTTCGTCCTCTCCTTCCATCTTTCGGCAACGGAGCGCAGCTCCATCTCGATGTTCTTTATGAAAACCTCGCTCTCCATTTTTTTCCTTCTGAGCGCAGTCATCTCCTCCCTTTTCTCATAGAGGGCGGAAAGTATGAAGTCCTTCCTTGTCTTTATTTCCCCTTCTTCCTTCTCAAGCGCCGAGAACAGGGCCCTTGTTGCGATTGTCGGCTTTATCGAACCCCCGGTTATGACGCCAGACTTCTCAAGCAACTCCCCTTCCTTCGTAACCATCCTTATCCTTCCAACCCCTATTTCCTTTGCCTTCCCAACTGACTCGACAAGGAGCGTATCGCCAAAAACGTAGTGAAGCGCGGGGTAAAACCTCTTGTCAAATGAAACAAGGTCTATAAGCATCCCAACGCCGGATGACGAAAGGCGTTTTCCCTCGGACTCTACGGGCAGTACCTTCCTGTCAATCGGGATGAACGTGCATCTCCCTGCCTTCTTCCTCTTCAGCTCCTCTATCGCCCTCGTTGCGGTGTCTATGCTGTCAACGACTACGTAGGAGAGCCTTTGCCCGCACGCCGCCTCTATCGCGACCTCGTGTTTTTGGTCGAACTGGATTATGTCGTAAACAGTCCCGTATATCCCCCCCTCCTTATTTTTTAGTTCGTTTATAAGAAGAAGCGCCGGGCTCAGCTGGAATGACGTGGCCCTTGCCACCGCGAGCTTTTCCTTTATTTCAAGAAGCCTTTTGTCAAGCGGCGGGATTTCCCCGTTCAATTCCTTCTCCTCATCAAAAAGGGCCTCAAGCTTGCCTGAAAGCGCCTCCATCTCGTTTTTTAGCCTCTCTATTTCCTCTTCCTTCTTTCCCCTTTCCTCAACCTTCTCCTCCCCGCTTATCCTTCCCAATTCATCTTTTTTTATCTTGTTTATCTCCTCAATTTTTGATATCTCGTTCTCAAGAAGCAGCCCTTTCCTCTCCTTCTCGCCGATTGATTCCGTTATACCATCGGCCTTCTTCCTAAGCATTGCAGTCTCTTCCCATCTCTTTTCATCGGAAGCGGCGCCCATCTCCTCTAGCGCCCTTCTGCACCCCTCCGCCTCATTTTTTATCCCTTCAATCTCCTTGCATACTGATGAGAGCTTTTCGTTGAGCGATTTCTTTTCGCACTCAAGGCTCTCCACCCTCTTTCCTATCCTCTCAATCTCCCGTTCCTTCACCTTTGCGCCGTTCTCGTCAGTTGCAATCGACAGCCTGAGCTCCTCCACCTCCCTGAAGATTCCGTCCCTCACCTTTCCCCTGCCCATCTTTTCAACGACGGATGCCTTCTCCTTTTCAAGCTCCTCTATCCTCTTGTCAAGAACGGAAATGTCCGTTTTGATGCGCTCCCCGTCGCCCGTTAGTCTTATGTATTTCTCCATTAGCTCTGAGTGCTGCTTGTTCGTTTTTTCGAGCTGGATGTGGACAAGCGATGCCCTGCACCTCTTGAGCATTGTTGACGCGTTCGTCCATTCGATCGCATCGTTCCTTTCCTTCTCAAGCTCGTTTAGGAATCCCTTCCTTTCGCCAAGCACAATTGAGGCGTCGTTTATCTTTTGCTCGACCTTCTGAAGCTCTGAGAGGGTCTCCTTCTTCTTTTCCTCAAACTCCGATATGCCGGCAACGCCGTCTATTATCTCCCTTCTTTCCTTCGGGTTCATCTCGATTATCCTTTCAACCTGCCCCTGCGCGATTATGTTGTGATTGCCCTCAAGCCCGAGGGGCCTCATTGCTTCAAGAAGCGCAGTTCTCGTGACCCTCCTCCCGTTCAGCCTGTACTTAACCTTTCCATCGCCCCGTATCTCCCTTCTTACCTCGTACTTATTTTCGCCGTTCAAAACAAGGGTAACTTCTCCTTTCGAGCAGTATTTGTTTATGAGCTCGGCCACCCTCCTTGCCCTTAGCGATTTGAGGCTCATCTCTCCAAGGGAAAACCTTATCGCGTCGATTATGTTGCTCTTTCCCGAGCCATTCGGGCCTGCAAGGCACACAAACCCGTTTGAGAATGAGACATCTGCCTTCTTGAATGACTTAAATCCCCTAAACTTCATCTCGCTGATGTACATTGCATACGCCCCTTGGTCGCCGTTATAAAAATAAAAGGAACAATTTAAAAACAGCTATCCCGCTTCAACGCGCGCGGTTATCCTTCCCGACATGACATGGTCTTTTCCCGTGTTTGGATTTTTGTACGTTATCCCGACCTCTATTGTTTCCATTGAGCCGACAGAAGGCTGCGTGGTTCCAGTGAACGTCTTGGTTATGTTCTTCTCCTCCCCAACGAGCACCATATACCCCTGCAAGGGCATGAAATATGACCATACCTTTGCGTCAGGGACTCCTATGCCGTGCGTCGTGAAGTTGATACCCGTTATATTTATAGGATAACCAAATCCATTGTGAAAAGTAACTTGTAATTCTGTGTTGGCACCGCTTTTGTACAACATGAAGTGCGAACACGTGAAGTCCGGCTGGAAGTTGCACTCCTCAGAAACAAACTTTGAGGGGGAGAATATGCCAAGCGCGAACATGGCGGATACTATCGCCAAGAGGACGAGTATTGCCCATCCATACGTCATCAGATACTCCATCGCCACCTGGCCCTTCTTCGTCATAGGTGTGATAAGGAGATGAAGATATTTAAATAGTTGCCCCACAGCCGGCTTCGTCTTATACCTCTAAGAGTATTACTTTATTCTATCTATCAAAGCCCCTTTCTTCTTCCTTTTCTTATAAAATAGTATAACACGAGAATGACCGCTATCAAAAGCACTCCGAATATGACCGAGAGGATAGCGCCTGCCGCTATCAATATCCACATCCACGGGAATTCCGTCGCACCCCCCCCTGTTGCTGCTCCCTCTTCCCACGGCAGCACTGTTGACGTTTTCACAAGCGTTGAGACAACGCCCTCGGTTGAATATCCGACAACCGAATAGGCATACGTGCCGGCTTCCTCTGCTTTGAACGCCGCCTTGCCGTTCTCATCAGTCACCAGTGTGAACACCTCGCCTTCTGGCGTAGTTACGTTCACCACGACATTGACAAGCGGCGTCCCGTTCTCAGCTTTTACAATAAGCGTTATGTTCCCGCCGACCGCCGCTGTCTCGCTGCCAGTGATTATCGCCCTCCCAGAAGTTGATGTAGCATATGCCTCCTTTACGGAAGTGGCAGTGATGCCGGTCGTGGTATAGCCAACGACAGAATACGTGTACGTGCCCTCCTCTTCGGCTTTGAATTCGACGTCCCCCCCGTAATCGGTCGTGTAATTCCTCTTGTCGCCAGAAGGCGCGGTCACCACAACAACCAAACCTTCCTTCTCAGTCCCGTTCACGAGCACTGTCAGCGTTATTGTCCCGTCCAAAAACGCCTCGACGGGTCCGCTTATTGCAGCCGTTTGGATGGATGGCGGCGCCTCCTTTGTGGCGCTCAGCTTTGACCACACGCCGCTGAGGTCTTCAACGAGTTTTTTTACCGAGTAGTTTAGCGTGACATCCTCCGCAGGCTCGAGCTTGGCAAATACCCACACCGCCACTATGCTCCCTGTCTCGAAGCTGTTTGGCTGAGGGCTGAATGTCAAATCGTTTCTATTTGCAGTTACGCTCGAGGGGATTCCCTCCTTGTAAGTGAGGTTGTAGACGGTCAGCGAACCCCTATTCTTTAGCTCAATCGTGATATTGGAAAGCTTTTCGGATGAGGAAAGGGTCCTCCTCACCGAGATGGGCACAGTGACCCCTCCCCCGACATCAACATCTATCGCCTCATAGGTGCTCGTTATCTTTCGATATCCCGACGTTCTTGTACCGCTGCTCCCTTCTTCCGTAGCCGTGAACGTTGCACTGGCGCTGTTCGAAAGGTTTCCCTCGTTTCCTGCAAGATCAACTGCAGTTGCGGCATACCAGTACGTCACGCTTGATGAGAAGTTGTCCGCGTAGTATGCTGCTGTTGCGTTTACGGTCGCAATTAGGGTTGCACTGCTCGTGTTTGTTATGTTGTAAACGCGCCTGTAAATGTTGTAGCTTGCAACATCCGACGAGTTTGAGGCAGTCCATGAAACGTTTATGCCGTCCGTTACTTCTGTTGCAGAAAGGCTTGTCGGCGGGTTTGGCGGGACCGTGTCGACAGTAAATGACCAGCTGCCCGAAGCGCTGTTGTTGAGCGTGTCGTTCACGGAAACTGAGACTATGTATATGCCGTCAGTCAGGTTTGCCGCCGGCGTGTAATTTACCGTTTTCGCAGTGGCATTGTATGTTGGGACAACGCTGCTTCCGTTGAAAACCATCCCTATTGATGGGCTGCTTATGCCTGAGGAATCCTCAAACCTTGCCGTTATGTTCGGCCTTCTTGCATTCGTGTAGTTCCTGTCTGAAGGGGTTAGGCTCGTTATGACTGGAGGGACCGTGTCAAGGAAAACGTAAACTGTGGAGGAGAGGCTTCCAAGGTTGCCTGCAATGTCCCTTGCCCTTGCCCTTATTGAGTTGTTTCCCTCTGCGAGCGGAACCTCTGCTGTGAAGTTTCCTGACGAGTTTGCGTTTGCTGAGGAAACAAGGCTTCCGTTCACGTAGACGTATATCGTTGCGTTCCCCTCAGCGGAGCCAGTCACATTTGTTGGGGAGGAGGACACTCGTGCTGCGAGCTGCGTTATGTTTGGCGCCGGCGGCGGCGTCGTATCAAGGAGAACAATAAGGCCGGTTGAGTTATTTCCAAGGTTGCCCGCCAAATCAGTCGCCCTAGCCGTTATATTGTTTTCGCCCGCGCCAAGGGATACTCGCACGAGGTAGGAGCCGTCTCCAAAGGATGTTGTGCTTCCGTTTGCCGTTCCATTCACAAAAACCTCGACAAGGGCATAACTTTCGCTTGTCCCATTTACCCAAACGGCCGTTGTGTTCGCAGGGGAAACATATGGCGGCAAGAGAGAGACTGACGGCGGATCTGGGGGCGTCATGTCAACCGTGAAGGACACGTTGTCAGAGGCCATCTGCCCGCCAGAGTCGTTTGCATAGACTATTAAGTTGAATCCTCCCTCGCCGGAAACGTTGAATGTCTCATTGTAGAATGTAGAGCCGGGAGTGAGTGTGTTGTTTGTTGCTCCGCCATCAAGCGAATATGCCGCCCAATCCGTTGGCTTGCTTGTTGTGAAGTTCAGCTGAAGGCTGACGTTCGTGTTGTATGAAATATTCTTCGGGGATGATATCACGGCATCCATTGCGCCAGTGTCAATTGTGAAGTATATCGTCTCGCTTGTGTTCCTGTTGCCGGCCCCGTCCCTGCACGAGACGTTTATCGCGTACCCAGTTCCGTTCACAAGCGCCATGTCTGTTGAGGAAAGCTCGCCGTTATTCAGGAGCCCGATGGGCGTGAAGCTTCCGCTTATGTTGTAGGAGCAATTGACTGTTGGCGATATCCCGTCAAACGGGGTAAATTCCAGTTTGACCGTCGTGTTTGCGTATGTTTTATTTGCAGGTGATGAGATGACCGCGTAGGGAGCGGTTGCATCAAGCATTATGCCATCCCAGACGACATTTCCGGTGTTCCCGGCGCTGTCGTTGCACGTGTAGTAGACGGTTTTCTGGCCGTCCCCAGATGAGAGGTTCCAGCTCTTTGTTGTCGCGTTGTCATACCACTCAAGCGCCACCCCATCGTTTGAGTAGCTGCACTTGTCCACGTCGTAATTATCGGAGTAGGTAAGGGTAAGGCTGACTGTTTCGTTGTTCGTGATGTTTGCCCCTGAGTTGATCAAGATTGAAAGGCCTGATGGTGGCGTTGTGTCAAGGGTTATTGAGTCATTGACCGGCGACGAATTTGTGTTTCCCGCCTCGTCCCTGCACTGGTAATAAACCGTCTTGTTCCCATCTCCAGCCAGAAGCACCCAGCTTTTGCTTGTGCTGTAAGCCACCCAGCTTGAATAGGTGCTTCCATCGTTGCTGAACCTGCACTCGGAGGCATTTGTTGCGGAAAGGTTGAGCACAACAGAGGTGCTGTTCGCATATGTGGCATTGTTGTTTATCCTTATTGAGAGGCTTGAAGGCGGTATTGTGTCGAGGATTATTGAGTCGTTTGCCGTTCCGGTGTTATTTACATCGTCTTTGCACTGGTAGTAAACAATCTTGTTGCCGTCACCCGAGGTGAGGTTCCATCCCCTATTGCCGGCCGCGTAGGCCTCCCAGCTCGTGTAGCTCGTTCCAGTGTTTGAAAAGCGGCAATATGTTGCCCCAACTGCTGAGAGCGTAAGAATGACTGATGTGCTGTTCGTGTGCGTGGAATTGCTGTTTATGGCTATTGACATATTTGATGGGGGTGTTGTGTCTATTGTCACGTTTATTGTGGCCGTTCTGTTCGAGTTTCCTGCAGTGTCGTTTGCAGTCGCGTTGAAAAGGTAGCTCCCGTCGCCTAGCGCGTAGGTGCAGGGGGAGGAGGAGCAGTTGATTACGGCAAGGCCATTTACGATTATCTGGATGCTGTCGAGATGGGTATCTGATGCAGTTACGTTTATCGTTTTCGTGACGTTGTATGTTCCGTTTGACGGCGTTGGGGAGACAAACTGGACTGTTGGGAGGGTATTGTCAACTGTGAGGTTTATTGAGGTTGAGTTTGAGTTTCCGAACGTGTTGTTTGCAGTCGCGTTTATCAGGTAAGAACCATCTGGCCAGGAAGTTGTGTTCCATGAGTAGGTGCATGGGGATGAGGAACAGTTGATGACGGATGAGCCGTTTATGAGTATCTGTATCCTATCTAGGGCAGTCACGTTTATTGTCTTAACACCGGAAACGTTTGCCCCGTCGTTTGGCGTCGGGGGGACGAACTGGATTGTCGGAAACATGCTGCTAATTGTTAGAGTGGAGGAATTTAACGCCGAACCGTTAGATGTTTCATCACCGGCCGTGCATTCCAGCGTCCAGTTTTGACCTACGGCTAAACCGGAAGTTATATTTGCTACATTTAGTTCTACTCCTTGCGTAAAATTCCCCAAGCTTCCGCTTGTGTTTAAAACTCCATTCAAAAACCATTGGTAGTAATAAGTCAAAGTATCATTATCAATGTCCGTTGCATTGCAGTAACCCAATAGTGTGCTGTTTGAATAAGCTGGATTCGGTAAGATTGTGCTCGTTTGGATTACTGGCGGTGAATTGCTTATTGTCAATACTGATGAGTTTAATGCAGAACTATTAAAGGTTCCGTCGTTTGCCTCACACTCTAACGTCCAGTTCTGGCCTACTGCCAAATCCGATGAGATGTTGGCTACATTAACGTTTAATCCTTGCGTGAAGCTTGCGCTTGTTCCACTTGTGTTTAATGCTCCGTTCTTAAACCATTCGTAGTAGTAGGTTACATTATCTCCATCCATATCGGTTGCGTTGCAGTAACCTAATATGGTACTATTTATATAAGCTGGATTTGGGAGGATAGTGCTTGTCTGGATTACTGGGGGTGTGCTTATCGTTAAAACTGATGAGTTTAATGCAGAACTATTAAAGGTTCCGTCGTTTGCGTTACATTCTAAAGTCCAATTCTGGCCTCCTGCTAAACCCGATGAGATGTTATTTACATTAATTTCTATTCCTTGGGTATAAGTCCCAGAGCTTCCACTTGCATTTAATACTCCATTCAAGAACCATTGGTAATAATAGGTTACATTCCCGCTGTCTACATCTGTTGCGTTGCAGTATCCTAATAATGTGTCATTCGCATAAGCTGGAGATGGGAGTATTCTGCTTGTTTGAATTGCCGGGTGGGGGAAGCTGACGTTCAGCGTTTGCCAGTAGAAACTGTAATACGCGTCTGGGGATGGGTCATAGTAAAAGCAATCGTAGTCAATGCTCATGTTCACGCGGAATAATCCGTTTGGGCGGCCTGCTGTTGTCCCCCAGCTGTTAAGCATTATCCAGTAGCTGTTGTTGGGGTCTGTATCGTTGTAACCGACGCACAAAACTGCATGGCCTCCCCCTCCAGCGTCCCACGTATGGCCGCATGAATAACTGGGGTCCCAGATAGCGCTTTCGTTGTAGTTATTCCAGAAATTAAAAAGCGTGGTCCAATCGCTGCCTCTTGCCATGAAGAAGCCAAACCAGACAGCCTTTCCTTGGTCTATGACGTTCTTGATGTTCGCGATTGAGGTTGCATTGCCAACCCCTTGTGTTGGGACTGTCTCCTCCTGAGCGAATGCGATTGGATAGTTTGGTGTCGTGGAAATGGAAGAGCAGGAGACACTTGTTGAACCACCACATGATCGGCCGCCATCTTGCCAGCTGGCATTTTCGTTTGACCAGGGGATTACCTTTTTTGTGGTGTTATAAAAATCTGCAACGTCTGACAACCAGCCACCGCAACAGGCATCCGTGGCAAAGCATGAAGATATATATTGCGTTGATAGGCGGTCTTTGATTGACTCTTGTACATCAAGCGCAATCTCAAGGCAGCCTGTGCCAGCCCATGCCCAGCAGTTGCCACACCCCCCTTGGTCACGCTCACTTGCATTGTATTCAAGATAGTCAAGGAGGTCAGCTGAACCCCCTAGGTCCGGAACCATAAACCCCTTTCTTTCTTCTATGTGCGTCAATGGCGCAGAGTTATAGGCCTCTATCCATTTGTTAAGTGTTTCCTTGTCAGGATGCATCAGGGGGTATTCTGTTTCCTCGGGTGGCTGCGCGTAAGCAACAAGCATTACAAAAAAAACAAATACCGCCGCGTTTATTCTCATGTTTCTCCCGTTTTTTCTATAGAACAGGGGATTTAAAAGCGTTGATATATCGATGGGAAAAGAGCGATTGTATGTTTATTGCTCAAACAGCTTTTTCAAGAATTCCTTTCCCTCTTTTGTGTTGAAAAGCGGAGGATTCCAGTCAACCTTGGCCCTCCTTCTTTCAACAACCACTTTCCTCTTTTTTATCGGGTCGTATCCCTTTTTCTTGTAGCTTTCCTTGTAGAGAAGGATGCCCCTTCTTTGCCACGCTGGCGTTTTTCCGATGTCCAAACAATGCTTTTTCATAACGCGCTGCAGTTCTTTTATCTTCAAACCGCTCAGCTCCTTTGAGGCGCTCCTTGGAGATTTGCCGCTTTTCAGCAAAACCCACTGGGCATACGCGTTGTTGCAGTTCCTCCATGCCTCAGCCTGCCTCCAAATGAGGTATTTTTGTATTTCATTCTTTCTTACCGGTATTACCCTGCAGTCAAAAGATAGTGATTCTATTCCTTTTTTCTTTCCCATCGACCAAAGCATCTTCGATGATGCAATGCCCGCAAGGACGGAATCTATCTTCTCCACCCTCTCGAAACCGGGGTTGTGGAGAAAGAGGAGGTTTATCTCATCTGAGAACAGGTATGCAAGGATTGGGTCGAAGGAGATAAAGAATTCCTTCGCGGTTTCAGCCACCCACCCCGCGAACTTTTCGTCGTATGGCTCCCTTAAACGCAGTTTTTTCGTGAACCCGTGGAAGCACCGCCCGTCAAGCCTTACGAAGCAAGGCATTTCCGGGATTGTTATGCCTGAGAATACCTCGTTTTCAACAAAGGACAGCCTTCCTTTGCTTGCCTCGGATTTTGGCTTTGGGTATCCCAGCTCCTTCCAGAGGGGCTTTTTCATGTCAGAGGAAACGCACCGCATTCTTTTAAAGTTGCATCATCTGTTCGCCGTCATTGGGCGCTACAAAAGTTTTAAAAGGCTCGTAAACCATAGGGAACGGTGAGGTGAAACATGCTTAAGCTTCGTCCACTGTTTGTTTTCGTTTCTCTTCTAGTGCTGATGGTTGCCATATTCGGCTCAGCTCCTAGTGTGACATTAAGTTCACCGGCTGATGGCTCCTCAACAACGGACACGACGCCTAATTTCGAGTTCAATGCAACGGATGATGCAAACTCGACCTTTTCCTGTGAGTTGTTCATAAATGAAACAAGTCATGGAAGCATAGGGTCTTATGAGAACGGCACAACTAGAACGATAACGGCCAGTCCCGCGCTTACAAAAAAACAAAGTTATATGTGGTATGTGAACTGTACGGACACTGATGAAACGCCGCTGACTGGACAAAGCGAAACGTGGAGC
>Ga0315282_10016750_pt1 | contig 10677 bp, 7 predicted proteins | sample YL17G07_20_MG_FD_203693 | JGI IMG/M metagenome (GOLD analysis project Ga0315282, IMG submission 203693) | Sediment microbial communities from Yellowstone Lake, YNP, Wyoming, USA - YL17G07_20 | ecosystem: Environmental > Aquatic > Freshwater > Lake > Sediment | place: USA: Wyoming | collected... | reverse complement strand
CGCCAGCGGGATTTCCCGGGTGAAGGCCTACGTCCTTCCGGCCTTCGCCATCAATTCCATGGCCCTCATCGAGGCCGACAAGACTCCCGCCGTCGCCGTCACCGAGGGCTTGCTAGCCGATTGCACCCGGGACGAGCTCGAGGCCGTGGCCGCCCACGAGGTCGCTCATATCGCTCGGGGCGATGCTTATTATGTGACCATGGTTTGCTCGCTGGCCAATTTCTTCGAAAAGATCCGCGAGTCCCTCGAGCCCGAGCCGGACGAGCAATATGGCCTAGGTCAGAATTTCGGGGTCAGGCGTGGAGGCGGCGCGCCGCCGGTCCTTCTCTATCTGGCGGTCACGCTTTCGGCGCTGGTGATGCGGCTCTTGAGCACTTTGATCAGCCGTGAGCGCGAGATTCTGGCCGACGCCGCCGGCGTCGAGTTCTGTCGCGGTCCGGTGCCGCTCGCCCGGGCCATCTACAAGGCCCACCTGAAGAAGTTGCTGATCGGCGATTTCAGCTCCACCTACAGCCCGCTTTTCATCGTTCCCCCGGATTCCGATGAGGAATCGGAAAGCCTGCTGGCCAATCTCTTCAGCACACACCCGCCGGTGATGAAGCGGGTCAGATTGCTGGCGCAAATGGCGAACAAAAAGCCCGACGAGATCATCAATCAAGTCTGGGAGATGAACCAGAGTCGGCTCACGGCCAGGGGCGTCCTCCATTCGTGTGAAGAGGCGCTGCGAGAGGCTCAGGGGATTGCGCGGGGCTCGGTCGGGGACGGAGAGGCGGACACGAGGGCGGCTGATGCTGGAGTGATGGATGAACGGGGTTGGACTCCGGTTCCTGAAGATGAGAAGACCTGGCTCATCCGGGATCACTCCGGCAAATGGCAGGGACCATATCCTATGGCCGAGCTTCTCTGTCTCCCGTTCTTTAGCTCGTTGATCCCCATTAAGAACCTCCACGAGCAGGTGGAAGCGCCGGCCCGCGAATTCCCGCAGATCCGCGTCGCCCTCCATCGGCTGGCTAGCAAGCAACCCATCAGGCCGTCGGAGGAGAATCAATGCCCTCGCTGCCACGTGCCCTTGGCTGATCATTTCTATGAAGGTGTCGCCGTCAAATTCTGCCCGAAGTGCACGGGGAAGCTCGTAGATATGGGAACGATGGAGCGAATCGTGGCCCGCCGCGAAGTCACTTTCTCGGACGAACTAATGAGGAAGGCGGGCGATTTCAAACAGAAGTTCCTGCTCAACCCGGTCAAGACTCAGAAGATCAACGACGCCCAATCCGGGCGGCTGACCTGTCCACACTGCGGCTATAAGATGCTCCCGAGGCCGTACAGCTACCAGTATTTTGTGCCGGTTGATAAGTGCTTATCATGCTACAAAATCTGGTTCGATTCCGACGAACTGGAGATCCTCCAGATCCTGATCGAAAACGCATAAACTGGGGAACGTCCCCCAGTTTCGCCCTTAATTTATTACCGACGCCCTGAGTTTCTATGCTAAAATCAAAAAAGGGGAACTCATCGTCTTTAGAAATAGGTCGAGATCATATGAAAGCACTGGTCACCGGAGCTTGCGGCTTCATCGGCGGCCATCTGGTTGAGACCCTGCTCAGCAAGGATTATGAAGTCCATTGCCTGATCAGGAAAGAAAGCAATATCCGGGCATTAGAAAAACAAAAGGTCAGCCTGTGCCTTGGCAGCTATGATGATAAAAGCTCATTAATTTCGGCCGTGAGAGGCAAAGATTATGTTTTTCATCTCGGAGCCGCAATTGACGCTCCCGATTGGCAAACCTTTTATACGGTGAATACGCTGGGGACAAAGAATCTGATCGCGGCTGCGGCTGAAGCCAACCTGGGCTTGAAACGGTTCATCTATGTCTCGAGCATCGCCGCATCAGGGCCATCAAAGCGAGGCTCTCTCAAGTCTGAAAAAGACCCCTGCCGACCGATCACTTTTTACGGGAAAAGCAAATTATTGGCCGAAAATGCTATCAACCAATATCGTCACTTGATCCCGGCAGTCATCATCAGATTGCCCAACGTCCTGGGCGTCAGAGAACAAAAAGTCTTGACCGTCCTAAAATTCGTCAAGAATAGAATTTTCCCCTTGCTCGGGAATGGAGAGAAACAAACCTCGCTTTGCTTCGTCGAGGATGCTGTTCGGGCGCTTATCCTGGCTGCCGAAAAGACCGAAGCCAGCGGACAGACCTATTTTGTCACAGACGATCGGGCTTATTCCTGGCGGGAGCTCGTCGCCTGTTTAGCCCGATACCTGGAAGTTGACGGATCTGTTTTTAAGCTGCACCACTGGGAATTGTTGGCTCTGGCCGGAGTCTCAGAGCTCGTCGCGAACTTGATCAATGCGTCACCCCTGGTCTCAACGCACGAGATCCTGGCAACGCGGAATTATTATTGGCTTTATGACAGCCGGAAGATAGAGAGCGAGCTTGGTTTTAGGCCACAGGTCCATTTCGACGAAGGGATGAGGGCCATCATCCGCTGGTATCAAGAGAAAGGGTTGCTTTAAATAAAAAAGGGGACAGGCTGCTTTCTTACCCAGATTGATAAGAAAGCAGCCTGTCCCCTTTTCTTTAGGCTGAAGGGTGTCCCCTTGGGGAACGTCCCCCAGTTTTAGGCTTTAAAGAGGCCGGTGTCGAGCCACTCCTTCTTTAGGATTGACCAAAAGTCTTCCGCCAGACCGCGCTTCAGGTATTCATAGGGAAGCCAGCCATAGCCCTTCTCCCCCCAGCTTTTTCCCCAGGAATTACGGATGAGGAATGCGCCGACGGTCTCCGTTGACTCAAATTTATTCTTAATCTTCATTCTATCGTCATAACCGACAGCGACGATCGCGTGGCCCCCTTCGATCTTTTCTTTTGCCGAGGGAAAAGGGATCTTCCCCGTCTCTGAAGCCTGTTCAACGGAGTTATAAACCGTGAACCCGAACAACGCCGGGTGCCAGGCTGCCAAGTGGGTCCTAAGACGTTCCAGGACCGTCTCCGGCTTGGTCCCAGGCGGGTCATGCCGATAGTACTTCAGGGTTTTATAATTCTGGGCAAAGGCGTAGCAGAAGGCGGGGGGCTCCCGGTCGAAAGAGCCTTCATCGTCGGTGTATGGCCAATATTCCTCCGGCGGCACGCCGAAGAGAATCATAGCGCCCATGGTCAGACGGAGATAAGCTCCGGTGTCGCCTTTCATCTTCATCAGGTTTCGTGTGACCTTATAAAGAAAGAGGCGCGAAGCATCGATGTGCTTTCCGAAGGCCTTTCTCTCATAATATTCGATGACTCCCACGCCCGCGTGGGCCGTACACGATCCGAGCATCTTCTGGTCCTCGACGGCCGAACAGAACTCCCGCAGGTCGGCCGCCGGGGGCAAGGTTGTTTTTCTCGGTCTGTTTGTCGCTGCCTCCTTGGTTAGAGGCAAACCCGTTGGATTCAATATCTCTTTGACCTCACTTGTTTTCTCAGTGTAATCCCTGAAATCCGGATAGTCTGGTATCCAACCCATGCCGCGTACTCTTCTGTCTTCGGCCATAAGACCAACCTCCTTCATCACCTCAGGCATCCTCGTTACCGATTTGAGACGATCAGACGGGGGAGGTGTGTCCAAACCCTGCGGTCTCCTCCCTCAGGAAGAATATCGCGGGTCCTTGAAGGCGCTTCCCCCTTCGTGCTTCTATTCAGGGCAACTCAAAAACGTTTTGATTTTATCTCGCCTCAGAGAGTCCTGGGCCTTTTTCAACCTGCGTTTCTTGATCCGTTCATCTGTCTGCGGAGTTATGTTCGAGGCCGCGGTTCCCTCCCTCGGGTCATAAGGAAATATTGTCACCTTATCGAAATGAATTCTTTTTGTCAGGCTCAGCGTTTCCTCAAACTCTTCTTCCGATTCAGAGGGAAAGCCGACTATAAGATGGGTTGAGAGTTCAATCTCTGGATAGATCGCGCGAGCCTTCTGGAAAAACTCCAGAATGTCGTCAGCATTGTATCGTCTGTTCATCAAATCGAGGATTCTGTTGTTCCCGGACTCTATCGGGCAGAGAATACTTTTTATCTTCCCCGAAGCGATGAGGTCCAACATTGTCTGCTTATAAAGCATCAACCATTTTGGATGTATCTCCTGAATATGAAAACCGATCTCATGGGAGTTCTTGCCTGAACCCGGCTGCCCTTTAGGCGACCGTTCGCGCTCTTTCACCAGATGTGAAAGAAGCTCCGGGAAGGTCTGATCGATATCTCTGCCGTAGGCTCCCACATCATCTCCGAGAATGACAAAATCGGTGTAACCTTCCCCCAAGGCCTTATCGAATTGTCTCAAAATCGTCCCCAGGGAGCGACTCTCCAAAGCGCCTATAGCTCTTTTTATGGCGCAGTAACTGCAGTTCCCAAGGCACCCTTTGCAGATGTGAAGATATGATATCTTTCCGTTTGGTTTGAGCACGAATTCTATTTTCTTTTCCAGATAGCGAACTATTCTCATACCGAACGTCCCCGACAACTTGAAATCACGTTTGAACTTTTGCAGGGCCGTGGGCACGGGGCTTGTCGCCGGTTCATTCGCCATGACGTCCATGTCCTCGATTTCGGAATACCTCACGATGACATTCGGAAAGAGCGAATCGATTTTCGCGAGATCCTTGGGGGCGATTGACTCGATCCCCGCGAACTCACTGAATTTTTTCGGGGCAATGTCGGGAAGACATCCAAAGACATAAAATTTGGCCGGGAACTGTTTGAGAAATCTTATTCTTGATAACGAATACTCTTCCTCCTGCTGTTTAAAAGCACAGGTGGACAGAACGATATAGTCCGCCCCTTTGGGATGGCTGATCACTTCATAATCATTCAACAAAAAGTAGTTGTACACCTTTGTCATCTCATAGTTTCTTCTGGTGCAGCAGTTGCTCTCGAGATAGATTTTCATCTTACTAAACCCCGAAATTTCAGAGAGGGAGTCTCCATCAGAGGCATGAGTTCTTGAATTTTAAAGTGAAAAATAATATCATAAGCAAGATTTGATATGAGGGAACAGCGGCCTGCCAAGCGAATGAAAGGAGGACGAGTGCCCCCAAAAAAAGGACTGCTCTTTATTATCGCAGCTCTCTTCGTCGTCGGCATTCCCGTCTCTATCTTAGCCCTTGACCTGGTTCAGACAGCCGCCGAGTCTGTCGATCCCTTCTATGAGAAGGTTCTGGAGGAAGGCAAGTTCTTCTATCTGAATGGCGACCTCCCCCGTGCTATCGAAGACCTGGAGATCGCCTTTTTCGGATTCCTGGATAACCCGCCGAAATTATCAGAATGCTACGCCTATCTGATGGTCTGCCATTTCCAGGAAAAACATTACGACAAGGCCAAGTACTATGCCAACGAGATCAAGAGGCTCAAGCTTCAGGATTTTTTCGCCTCACTCTCCCCTCCTCCGCCTGAGGACGTGCTCAAAAAATACCGCGACATCATTTTGAAACTCGGCCGCTAGGGAGCCTGCCGGAACCACATTTTCTTTCTCGTTGGATTCACGGGGTCTCCGTAATCGGGGACGTCTTGATTATCCAGGATCGCCTGGGGGATCACCGTGACCATGGCTGTGGCCTTCTCTTCGCCCACGATTTTTGCGGCCTCGTCCACTCCTTTGCTCAATACCGGCGGCCTCCCCGAGGAATCATGCGCATCAGAAGCGATGGCGTGGACAAGGTTGTTCTTTAAGAAAAGTTGAGCCGCCCTTTTTGCCTCCGGACCGAACTCGCCGGTGATACTCTTAGCCGTGACCTGGGCCAGACTTCCCGCTTCGATGAGATCAAACAGCATTTCTGGTCTGTCAGCGAAAATCATGTTCCTTTCGGGGTGGCTGATGATCGGAATGAAACCCTCAATCATCAAGTTGTAGAACAAATCCCTCGCCCCGGACGGGACATAGGCTGCGGGAAATTCAACAAATACGTAGTTTGAGCTGTTCACCGAGAACCTGTTGCTCTTGACACTCGCGATAAGATCGTGCTGGACAAACACCTCGGCCCCCCTGTAGAAGTCAATGGGTTTCTCCTTGACCCTCGTGCCGAATTCGCTCATCCTCCGATTCAGGACTTTCAAATCGTCGCCGTATTTGCTCAGCCGATAGACGTGGGGTGTCAGGACCATCTTTTTTATTCCGTCCTTGACGGCGATTTCGATCATCCGGGACATCTCGTCCCAGTCTTTCGCCCCATCATCCCAATCGGGCAAAATGTGGGTGTGGAGGTCAATCATAACAGTGTCTGATTTTCACGCCGAACGACAAGCATCGATTCGTTTGAAATCCTGGCGGAGAGTTAGTGTTCTCCGTAATATTGATGCCTGTAAGAGTAGTCGCCTTGCCTAGGCGTCAGGTCGTTGATGATGACGCCAAGCGTCTTGATCCTTAATAAATCGAGCTTCTCCTTGGCCTGGATGAGCGCGGCCTTTGGCGTCTTTTCACCCCTGACGACTAGGATCATTGCGTCAATCTTGGACCCCATGATCGTCGCATCCGTCACAGTCAGAATCGGCGGCAGGTCGAAGAGGATATAATCAAAAAACTCTTTCAGTCCGATGATCAGGTGCTCCACCTTTTCAGACCCCAGGAGTTCGGCCGGATTGGGAGGAACGGGGCCGGCGTTGATCAGCGATAGATTGGGGATCCGGGTCTCCTTCAGCAAATCTTTGATCTCAATGTTTGTGGTCAAATAATTTGTCAACCCATTCAGGTTCTTGATTTCAAAGAGGCGGTGCTGCCTCGGCTTTCTTAAATCCGAATCCACAATCAAAACTTCCTTGCCCGTCTGGGCGAGGGTGACGGCCAGGTTCGAAACGGTCACAGTCTTTCCCTCCATGGGAAGAGGGCTGGAAACGGCTATGGTCCTGAGCTTGGAGTCCACCGAAGAGAGGAGCATTGAGGTTCTGATCGATCGATAGCACTCCGAGTATATGGATTGAGGAGAGAGATGAACGATGAGTTCTATCGACTTGACGGCTCCCGGCCGAGCCCCTGTTTCTCTCGTTAAACTCGCCTCCGAGGTCGCCTGGAAACCGCTGTCGAGACCGAACAGTTTTTTCTCTTCCGATGGCAGCGTGCGATCTCCGTCTCCGGGAGTGTGTCGATGGCCACCTTTCTTCAACCCCGTGATTCGAAGGGCGGCCCTGCCGCTCGGCTCTCCGCCTCCTTGTCCATGACCATCCCGCATATGATCGAGCCTGAATTCAGGAATAATTCCGAGCACGGGGAGTCTGGTGTTCTTCTCGATATCCTCGGCGTTTTTAACAGAATCATCCAGATACTCAAACACAAAAGCCAGAAACACCCCTCCGAACAAGCCGAGGATTAGGGCCAGAATTATGTTGAGCCTCTTCTTGGGGCTGGACGCGAAGAGAGGCGCCTCGGCCCTGTCCACGACCCTCACATTTGATGTCCTGAGTCCTTTCAGTCGGGCCGACACGCCCGTCTCGGACTGCCGTCGCAACAGAGATTCGAGCAGATTCTTTTTGTTCTCGACCTCGATCTTGAGGCTGTTGTATAGGATCGCGTTGGAGTTCAGTTGGATCGCTTCCTGCTTCTGCCGATTAAAAACGGCCCCCAGCGCCTGTTCTTTGCTCAAGGCCCCCTGGTAATCCGAATAGGCGCCCTTGATCAGGTTCTGGGTCTCGTTTTCAAGTGACTTCTTGGCGCTCTCGAGCTCGGTCTTCAGTCTCTGCATCTCCGGGTAATCGGGTTTGAATTTTTCCTGCATCTTGAGGTACTCTCGATCGAGCTTGACGTAGTCTTCCCTCAATCTCTGGATGAGCTCGTTGTTCAGGGCCTCGGGGATATAATCGGCCGAGACGAGTTTGAGTTGGTTGTAATTGGTCTCCTTTTTCAATCGGTCGATCTGGGCCTCGGTCAGGGCCTTGTTGAGCTCGCCGAGCTTTTCGACGATCGTGGTCTCCTTATCGCTCAGGGCGATGATGTTTTTTTCTGCTCCGTACTTCTGGAGCTCTTTCTCGCCTTTTTCAATCTCCTCTCTCACCCCGGAGATCTGACTTGTGAGAAACTCCGTGGCCTGCTCGGTCGCCTCGTACCTGGCCTCGATGTTCATGTCGATGAACGAATCGAACAGCGCGTTGACCACCGTTGCCGCGGAATTGGGGTCATGGTCCTTGAAACTCACCTCCACCAGCCGAGTCTGTCGGAGTGGAGTGATGTTGATTCTGGACAAAAAGTTATCGATCAACCTGCTTCTGAACGCCGGATCGGATTTATCGGCCCGGGCGTTTCTCTTTTTCGCCTCGCCGACAAACTCGGGGTTGTCGGTGAGTTTGAGTCTCTCAATCACGTTTGCTGCCAGGGCCCGGCTCTGCAGCAGCTTATATTGGGTCTGGTAGTAATCGTCATTATAAGACTCTATCTTGAGAACCTCTTCGAAAGAAAGAATGTTGGGCTCCTTCTCAATCAGGAGCGTCCCCCTGGCTGTGTAAGTCGGCTTGATGACGAAAGAAAGAATCGTCACAATCGCAAACAGCGGAGCCGCAAACGCGAAAACTGTCCACTTCCTTTTCAGAACCGTCCCCCAGTATTCTCCGAGACGAAGCCGTTTTTCGTAGCTCATGGACTCTTGCTGATAGTTCCTCATCTCACCCTCTTCCCCTGATCGTTAACCTCGTGCTCGAGTTTTTGATTTGTGGCCCCCTAGAAAATGCTTTCCGGCACATAAACCACGTCCCCCTCTTTGAGCTCGAGATCAGGGGTCTTTCCCTTGATGATGTTGTTCAGATTCACTTTTATTTTTTTTTCCGTTCCGGTCTTCTTGTCTTTCCTCTTGATCGTTATCCCCGACTTGGAGGCCCCTTCGGTTGTCCCTCCGGCCTGGGCGATCGCCTGAAGAAGCGTGATCTTTTTCGAGCTCTTCACCTGCAAGGCGCCGGGGTTTTTGACCTCGCCGAAGACAAAAACGTTGAAGATCTTCTCGATGGGGATGTTGATCACATCGTTCGCCTGGAGTGGAATGTTCAATTTCGAATTGCCGTTAGACAACAGGTCTTCCAGGTCGATTTCGATATTGGCCGTGATCCCGCTCTTGCTTTCCCGCAAGACATACAACTGACTGGACGCGTTGTCCTTAAACCCCCCGGCCTGCGAAACCATTTGCAGGAGAGTCTGCCGGCCGATGAGTTCATACATGCCCGGTTTTTCTACGGCGCCGATCACCGCCACCCGGCGGCTTTGATACTCTTTTATAAACACCGAGACCTGGGCGTTCTTCACGTATTTTTCTTCGAGGAGACCGGCCAGCTTTTTCTCCACGGAGTCCTTTGTCAGTCCTCCGACGATGACTCTCCCGAGCAAGGGGAGGGTGATCGAATCGTCTTCTGAAACCCTGACGGTCTGATTCAGCTCCGGGAGCTCAAAGACCTTGATCTCCAGCAGGTCTCTCGGGCCGACGACGTATTCCTTGACAAAGACATCCCGTTCCGCTTGAGGATAAACGGTTGACTGTAGACACGCCACGGCCAGAATAAAGAAGAAAAGGATCTGAACTCTTTTTCTCATCTTACGGCACCTTTTTTATTCAAAAATCATAAGTGAGACTCATTCCCAGGAAATCTCTGTTGCCGGTCTCCCAAGGCAGGTTGGAATGCCGACTCCACCGGCTCGCCGTGATCCCCAGCCCGACGCTCTTCTTTAACCTAAAATATATTCCTGCCGAGTGAATGATGTAATCATCACTTCTCTTTTCCAGAGAGCCGGGCGCGATCAGCTGGGTTTGATTGTATCTATTTCTGCCCGAATGAAAATTATAATCAAGCCTGATATTCCTGGATACATAAAACGAGGCTCCGACTCCGGCGACATTCTCCAGGTAATAGGCATTGTCGTACCAGATGGAAAATTGGGCATTTCTTTCGAACGATGCCCGGGCCACCAAATATCTCAATAGTCGGATTGATAGCTGGGTATCTCCGACGATGCCTCTGTAATCTCGGATGCTCGGGTCCAGAATATCAAAGCGCTTGTAACCGAGGTTGATCCTGCCGCTGATCTTCCCGAGGGGAGAGAATTCAAATCCTCCATAAATTCCATAACTCCGAGAGTCCTTGGAACGCGCCACAGTCTGGAAATTGAACACTCCATACTCCGCGTCCAGAAAGTATCTTATCTTATAGGAGAGCTGATAATAGCTGGTGAAATTTAGATAATTCTCGGTCCGGTTCAGGCGATCCCGAATATTAAAAGTCTCAAAGGCCAGGTTCTCGTAGTCGTATCTTGATCTCCTGTATCTCAGGGAGAAGGACGTCTTCTTTGTAGCCTGCCACAGAACCGATCCCTGCAGGCTGTCCTCTTTTCTTCTCAGCTTGATGTCGATCTCTGTGTTCCACCTCTGCCTGGCCGTCGAGTACCCCTGCCCCACGGAAACAAAAAACCTGTTCAGGACGAAATGCACCTGCCCGTTAAAATAGTTGTTCCACGTCCGTTCTTTCCTGGTCTCGAGATAGTAGGCATACTGAGGAGATTCATAAATTTGCAGGACGATTTTCTTTTTAAGCGGAAGAAAAATATTGAAACCGGGGCCTACGGTGAAGGTGTAATCCTTTATTTGATTGGCGGATCCATAATAGATATTGGAATCATACCCGGCGTCGTTCAGGAACAATCGTGTCTGTATTTTCAAGGGGCCCAGGTTCCAGCCCGTTGATCTCAT
>Ga0315282_10016749_pt1 | contig 10677 bp, 9 predicted proteins | sample YL17G07_20_MG_FD_203693 | JGI IMG/M metagenome (GOLD analysis project Ga0315282, IMG submission 203693) | Sediment microbial communities from Yellowstone Lake, YNP, Wyoming, USA - YL17G07_20 | ecosystem: Environmental > Aquatic > Freshwater > Lake > Sediment | place: USA: Wyoming | collected... | reverse complement strand
GGCCAGCTCAACAATACCATTTAAATTTCGTTCTTCAAACAGTCTGGCCACCTTGGGCACAGACGCATTGATTGTCTCTCCAATGATTTTTAAGCCTTTTATGGCCATGGAATGCTCCTGATTTCCCCAGGATAAAAAATTAGCTTCTCCCTTTCGGAAAATAAGGGAAGAACCTCTTCAATCGACTCAATCTCCCGTACCGGTCATTTCTGGTATACGATCCTGCCATCCAGGACGGTCATAACTACTTTGATGTCCTTGATTCGATCTTCCGGGATGCTCAGAATGTCCCGATCGATGACAATCAGGTCGGCAAGCTTGCCGGGTTCAATTGACCCTTTTTGGGTTTCTTCAAACCCCGCGTAAGCCGCGCTCGTTGTGTACAGGCGGAGCGCTTCCTTGACGGAGATCGCCTCCTCCGGAATCAGGCGCTTGCCCAGGTAGGTCTGCCGCGTTACCGCAGACCACATGCTGTAAAAGGGGTTCGTAGAAAAAGGAGTTGCTCCCACCGTGTCCGAGCAATTGGCCACATTCAGGCCGGCGTCGAGCATCGAACGCAACGGCCAGGATTGAGCCTTTCGGGAAGGCCCCAGGTAATGCTCGATGAAGTCCCCTTCTTCGAATACCCACTCCACGGTCGTGACGGGGATGATCCCTAAAGCCTTGGCCCGGGCGATGCGCTGCCGGTCGGTCATCAGATTGCCCATATGCTCGAGGCGGTGGCGATGAGGTTTGGGATTGGCTGCTAGAGCTTGTTCGTAGGCCTGGAGCGCCCAATCCTGGGCCTTGTCGCCGATGGCATGGACACAAAGCTGGAGTCCGGCATCATGGGCCTTGCGGACCAATTCTGCAAAAGGACGGTAATCATCGAATTTGAGAATCCCGCAATAATCCTTGGATGGCATATTCAGATAGGGCTCGTGGGTTGCGGCGGAAAGCCCCATCAGGGCGCCGTCCACGAAAATTTTCACCCCGCCGACTTTCAACCACTCGTCTCCCAGCCCGGGTGCGATCCCCAGGTTTACCAGGCTCTCGATCACCGGTTTCGGCCCGAGCTGTATATCCATAAAGTTCGCCCGCACCCGGACAGGCAGTCGCCCCTCGGCCGCCAGCTCCTGGTACGCCCGGAATTCGAGGGCGTCGGCGAAAATATGGGCGCTCGTGCAGCCCTGCTTGATCCAATAATCCGGCACCCAGTCACGCAGCGCCTGCTTGATCTGATCGTACGTAAAGTTCATCAAAGGCAGGAAGCCGTGCCACTCCCGAAGAATCCCGTTCGCCTCCCCTGTCGCCGGGTCCCGTTCGATCTTACCCCCGGGCGGATCGGGAGTATCCCTGGTTATACGCGCGGCCTGCAAAGCATAGGTGTTGACGATCGCCGAATGTACCGTCGCCACGAAGACAACGGCATGATTGGGGGCGGCCGAGTCGAGCTCCTCGCGGGTGGGAAAGCGGCGCTCGGCGAATTTGAAATTCGCGAAGAAACTCCCCTGGACGGGTATCCATGTCCCCGGCGGGACCTGCGAGGCCCTTTCCCGGATCTTGGCCAGAACGTCCGGAATGGAGCGGTTCGGCGGGCAACGCCCATCCACGTAGCTCTTGAAGATGATCGTGGACCAAGCCAGGTGGGTATGGGCATCGATCAGGCCCGGCAACATGGTCTTTTTCCGAAGATCGATCCATTGGGTTCGGGAATTGGCCAACCCCTTCATCTCCTCATCAGACCCGACGGCAAGCACCCGCCCGTCTTTCACCGCCACTGCTTGGACGATCCGGTCCGTAGCGTCGAGGGTGACAACCTTCCCGTTGAAAAAGATCACCTGGGCAGGTGTTCTTATAGATGGATTATCCATATAAGCTCCCCTCTATAGACGATTTACCACACTCGCCACCCATGCCCGCCGTTGGGTGGGGGTCGCCCGAACGGCCGTTACTCACTCGCCTTGCAGAGACTATTTGGTCAGCCACCGGGGCCGCTTGAACGATCCGGTGGCATGGACCTTCGGGCTGATGATGAGGTTCTTGCCATTCTGGATTTGATACAAAGCCTGAACAAATAACCCGTCTCCGACCAAGAGAGTGTTCGTATGCTGGTCAAAGACGTACTGGGAAATGATCTCGGGCATGTTCCAAACCCGGCCTTTCATGTAGCGGCAGATTTCGTAGTATTTCCTTTCGTCTCCTACGGTCTTCACACTCTCTGCCCAGAGCTTTATCCCCGCCCAGACGAGGAGGCAGAGCGAGGGGGGTGGTTCGATCCCGGTAACCTTCTTAAAATCTTCCGTGAGTTTTTTCCCTTTTTCATTTGGGGATACGGCGTTTCCTCCCCCGGTCCAGAGCAGGCCTTCCGCATCGGAACCGGCCAGCTGCAGGAAGTCGGGGTTTTGGGGGCCATAGATCATGCCGATGACCGACTGGGTGGGGTTGCGCAGAAACTGCTTCAAGAAGGAGGCTTCGTCGGTAATGACATGGTCATTGAAGAGGATTACCGATGGATTTTCCTTGCGGATCTTGCTGAGGATGGGACCCCATTCGGTGGCTCCTGTGGGCGTCATTTCGTTGATGACCACTTCCCAGCCGGGGCTGACCCTGGAGACTTCCGTCTTCAGAGAATCCAGGTTCGCGTCGAGGATGATCCGGTTGTAAGCCCGGTCCATTGTGATGATGGCGATCTTCTTGTTGGGGTGTTTCCAGGGAACGTTGACAATGAGATCGTATAAACCACCCCTATAGGACTCCGATTCCTCCGGCGAGACCTGGAAAATATGCTGATGCTCCTTCGGGTTTTCCATGACCGCCTTGGCCGCCAGGTGACTCGTATCGGAATGGATGTAGGGGACATCATACTGGCTCATCGTTTTAATATCCGTGACGCCTCCTAAGTATCCAGTCGTCATCAAGGCCACTTTATCCTGAGCCACCAGTTTCTTGGCCCCACTCATGATGAGCTCCGGCTTGAATTGCCCCACATCGTAGGTGATCATTTCTACCTCTTTGCCCAGAAGGCCACCGGTGCTGTTGATCTGCCAGATGGCAAATTTGGCCCCGTCCACCATCTTCTTCCCTTCGGCCGCAAAAGGGCCCGTCAGCGGAGTGAGAAAGCCAATCTTTATGGTCTTGTCCCCGGCGGCAAATCCCGTCATGGGAAAAACCATAAAAAGGACCCACGCCAACACCCAGATACTCGCTGCCATCTTTTTCATCGCTTCCCTCCTTTGGTTTAGGATAGTTAAAAAGTCTTACGCAATCCCCCATTCATCCACTTTGGCCAGCGCCAACAGAAGTCTTACGAAGACCTTCGCCTATCTTCTTGCGCAGCCGATGGATCATGCTGATCAAACCTCCCGGCAGCAGGAAGACCACCAGGATAATGGTGGTGCCCAAAGCGGCCTCACGCAGGGACGAAGTTCCCTGCAGGAGCTCCGTGGCTGCAATGATAAAAAAGGTCCCGATAATTTCCCCGGGGAATTTCCCCTCTCCGCCCAGAAAGATCGCTATGAGTAAGATCACGACATATTCCCACCCGCAGAGCGAGGGGGTGGCAAAACCGATATAGAGGCCATAGAGACCCCCCATGACCCCGGTAATAAAGGCGGAGATGATAAAAACGAGGACTTTATACTTATAGTCGTTTACGCCCAACGTACGGGCAAAATTCTCAGAATCACGCAGGGCGACGAAGGCCAGTCCGATGGAAGATTTGATGATCTTATGGATGATAAAAATAAAAAGGGCCGCCATAAAAAAAGCAGTGAAATAAAAGGGGAGGGGGTTGTTCCCATAGCTGAAACTGCCGATGGCCAGCTTGGGCATATCACTGAAGCCCACCGCTCCTCCCGTGTATTGGGTCTGCCACTTGATAAAAACGGGAACGATTTCTTGCAGGCTGAGAGTGATCAAAAGAACATAGATGCCGCGTAACCGTAAACAAACCAAACCGATGCCCAGTCCCACCAGGGCAGGAACAATTCCGGCCAGGCCCAAACCAATCCAGGGGGAGATGTGCAAAAACTTATGCAGCATTCCCACGGTATAGGCGCCCAGGGTGAAAAAAGCGAGCTGCCCGAAAGAGATCACCCCCGCGTATCCCAGAATCAGGTTCCAGGCGGAGGCCACCACGCTCCAGATGATGCACAGGATTAAGATATGGAGGATGTAGGGATTGGTGTAAAGAAAGGGGAAGGCGAGAAAGATCGCGATGACCCCGCCGAGAGGAAGATACTTGATCGCGTTACCTTGTGCCATATAACCCTCTGGGCCGGAGGGCCAGGATGAGCACCATGATGAAAAACCAACTGGGCAACACCCAGAACATGCCCACGTACATGGAGATGGCCGATTCAATCATTCCCAGAATGAAGGCGGCGTACATCGACCCTTTAACGCTGCCCAGCCCTCCCAGAATTACGATAATCACCGCTTTTAACAGGGCATCGCCGCCCGCTTCGGTGGAGATGTAGACCTCCGGCGCGAGCAGAATCCCGCTCAGCCCAGCCAGGGAAATGCCGATCGCAAAGGACAGGGTGTAGATCTTGTCCACATCAATGCCGATGATCGACGCCCCGACATTATTTTCCGAAACCGCCCGGATGGCCATACCCACCCGGGTTTTGGAGAAAAAGAACCACAGGGTAAAGAGAATTCCCATGGCGATCAAGAAATCCACGACTTCGTTCATGCTGCGGGTGACAAAGAACAGGTCCACGTTTCCCTCCACCAGGGGAGGCAGCGCCTTTTTCGTGGGGTCAAAGAGATAATGGGCCATGCTGTCCAGGATCATCATCAATCCCAGGCCGATGGTTATGATGCTTACAAAATCCTGGCGTTTCGGTTTGAGCACCCATTTTTCCCAGATCAGCCCGAACAGGAACAGGCAGGATACCGAAAGCAGGATGGAAAGGAACATGTTGAGATGCACTTGGGTGATCAGAAACCAAGCCAGGTAGGCCCCCCAGATGAAAAAGGCCCCGTGGGTGAAATTGAAGATATTCCCGATGCCGTAGATCAGAGTCAATCCCAGGGCCATCAGCCCGTAGATATTTCCCAGAATCGTCCCGCTGATGATTGTAATCCCCAGGTTACTTATGAATTCCAACCGTCACTCCTGTTTGGATCAACTTCCCGGCTTTTCACAAAAAGGCCTTTTTGATCGTTTCCTCATCGAGCGCATCCTTCCGGCCTTCAAATACAAATTCCCCATGCTTGAGAAGGTAGATCCGGTCGGCCAGCCATTGCGCTTCCTTTACATCCTGTTCAACCAGGATAATCGTACATTGCCCTTTCTCGCTTATTCTTTTGATGACGTTGTACATCTCCGTCTTTAACAGGGGAGACAATCCGATGGAAGGCTCATCGATCAACAGGCAATCCGCACCGGTCATCAATCCGCGGCCCACGGCCAGCATGCGGAGCTCCCCGCCGCTTAACGTGGAAACGATCTGTTTCTTCCTTTCTTCCAGCCGGGGGAAGAGGTGGAAGATCGTACGCAGGTTTTCTTCGGCTTTGGGCCGGGCTTTGGACAGATAGGCGCCCAGCATCAGGTTCTCCATGACCGTCAGGCCGCTGAAAAGATTTCGGTCCTCGGGGATATAGACAATCCCCCTCTTTACGATCTCCCATACGCGGTGATTCGTTATATCCACCCCTTCGTAGATAACACTGCCCGATTGAGATTTGATCAGGCCGCAAACGGCCTTCAGCAGGGTCGATTTCCCATGACCATTGGAGCCGAAGATGCATACCAGCTCTCCTTTGGCGACGGAGAGTGAAAGGTCGCGGATAATATGCAATTGGCCGTAGAAAACGTTTATCGTCTCAACTTGCAGACTCATCGTGGCCTTTCCCCAGATAGATTTCCACCACCGAAGGGTCACTCACTACCTGCTCCGGAGCTCCATAGGCCATCAGCGTTCCATTGTGAATAATCAACATTTTCTTGGAGATGTACCGTAACCAGTCGATGAGGTGCTCGATAATTAAGATCGTAATATGCTCGCTCTGGTTCAGGTTGGATACGATCTTCATGAAATGCTCGATTTCAACCTGCGGCAAGCCCGCGGCTGGCTCATCCAGCAGAAGGAGTCGGGGACGAGTGGCCAGGGTGGCCGCTAGCATCACCAATTTTTTATGATACAAGTTCAAATTGTCTGCCAGAGAGGGGCCCAGGTCTTCAATCTGCAGCAGCGCCATGGTCTCCCGGATGATCTGGTCGGAGGCTTTTGATGAAATACCCCGGTTCCCAAAAATGGCCCCCAATTTAATATTGTCTCGAACGGTCAGGCTGGGGAAGATCACCGGCGTCTGGAACGTCCGGGCGATCCCCAGCGTACAGATCCGGTAGGGCTTGAGATTGGAAATATTCTTTTCCTGGAAGATAATCTCGCCTGCGGTCAACGGCTGCAAGCCCGTGATCACATTGAATAGGGTTGTCTTTCCCGCCCCGTTGGGCCCGGCGATCCCCAGGATTTCCCCTTCGGGCACGGAAAAAGTGATACCGTCGAGAACCGTCAGATTCCCGAAGTATTTTTTTATGTCCTTTACTTGCAAGAGGGGAGAAGCCTGAACTTCCATCCGTCTTCTCTTTCCAGTCTTTCCGCAGGAATGAGGAAATTGAAAGACCGTTCCTTAAACGCAACTACATAAATTTTCCGTTGTTGGTCATTCCGGGCTTGACCCCGAATCCATCCCGCCTGTGGCGGGATTTCTGGATTCCCGCTTTCGCGGGAATGACGCGCCCGGCTCATATTCATGTCGTCATGTATAGCTACGCACAGGAACCGTCACGGGGAAAGCATTTTCCCCGTTCTCAGAAAGTGGGCGATCAGTTCGAACAGTTTCGGAGGGGCCTTCCCTGCATCGTCAGCCATCCGCCCCAAAAATTCCTCGGCCTGCGGAGTCAAGGCGGTCCATGTGCGGGTGAGGGTGACCTCACAGCCCGCGGGCAGGGGTTTCAGGTTGCCTTGAATTTGATAGACCATATGCTCGTTGATCGCTGAATATTGAATTTTTTCGTTGGGATCATAAACGTTGTTCACCCAAGTGGCGGTTCCCATAAGATGGGGTTGTTGGCGGGTAATAAAAACACATCCCAACTCAGCGTGGCCGCTTTCCGTGTAGATCATCTCTCGTTGTTCCCGCCATCCCGGAAGCCAATCGTCTTCTTTGACGGGGCAAAGAAGGGGGAAAATCTGTGCGCAGGAAAAAGGAAAGCGTTCCTGGTGGACCTCAACCAGCCTTTTCTTCTTGGCCATGAGGGAATCTCCTTTCTTGCGAAGGGGCAACGAATCCATTTCCGGGTAATCTTCCCCGCCAAGCGTTTCAAGCCCCAAGAGGGCTCACCGCTTTTTCTGACCTTTGGGCCTTTGATAGACGATTTTTCCGCAAAGGATCGTCATCTCAACCTTGACATCCCGCAGGTGATCTTCCGGGACGGCCAAAGGATCTTCTGCCAGCACTGCAAAATCCGCCACCTTTCCCGGCTCTATGGAGCCTTTGATATTCTCCTCCATCCCGGCAAAGGCGGACTCCCGGGTGTAGACCTTAATGGCTTCCAGGGCTGAGATCTTTTCAGAAGGAGAGACCAGATCTTCATCCAAAGCTTTTCTGTTTACCATGCACCAGATCTGATACATGGGGTTTAGAGCCTCGGGAATCGCGCCGGCGCCGTCCGAATTTCCGGGCGTACAGAGACCCATGTCCAACATGGTGCGGAACATGAAGGCCTTATCGGTCTTGGGCGATAAGAGCTTGTTGGGGCCCATGTTCATGAAATAGGCGGTGGGGAGGGCGATGGCCCCGAGCTTCTTCATTCTTCCGAAATAGCTGGGATCATGGTTTTCGTTGCCCATATGTTCAATCCGGTGGCGCATGGCCCGGATATCCTCCAGGCCACTTTCGCCGGCTTCCGCCTCAATGGCCGCCAGGGCCATATCCTGCCCCTTTCGGGTGATGGCGTGCATGTACATGCGCAACCCGGCCCGGTGGGCCTGGCTGAACCATTCATTCAATTGCGCAGAGGAGCAGGTCGTAAGCTGTTGACGATCTACAAAGATTTTAACGCCCCCGAATTTGAGCCATTCATCCCCGAACCCGGTCATCAGACCCGAGTTTATGATTTCATCAAGACCCACGGTCTTGTAAAGGCCATAGAAACAGGGAACGAGCTGGAGCCTTACATTCAGCTCCCCCCTTTTATACATCCTTTGGTAGACTCTCGGGCTTTCCGGGAAATCCATAAACTCAACGAGAGAAGTGATCCCGTACCTGGAGTGTTTATCCACCCCTTCTTTGATTACCGCATAGGTTCGCTCCGGGTTGAAAGGGCTGCGGGAATTGGGAAACATGTAGTTCCAAATTTCCTCCACATACCCCGTGGGCTCGCCGGTTTTCCGGTCTCGTTGAATGACTCCCGCCGGATCCACGGAGAAGAGTTCTTCAAATTTAGGCCGGTCCTTGGAAATATGAAATTTTCTCAGGGCGAAAGTATTCAGGAGGTACCAATGCATGCTGGGTTTGATAATGACGGGATGGAACGGGGCGACTTTATCGAGTTGCTCCTTCGTAGGATATGGCTGAAAGGGTCTACCTTGCCCCAAAATAAGCTCGCCTTTGGGCGTTGAACCCACCTTTTCTCGGATTCCTTCCAGGATATCTTTCACCGAGCGAAGGGGAGGGATATGGCAATCCACCACAAGCTTTGAAGTCATCATCCCGTACATGTCCACGTGGGTGTGGGCATCGATGAAGCCGGGGATCATTGTTTTGCCGCCCAGATGGATGATTTTGGTTTTATCCCCGACCAATCTCTTTATGTTCTTAGACTCCCCCACGCTGACGATCTTCCCGTCATGGACCGCCACTGCTTGCGCGCGAGTGTCCCGGTCATCCAGGGTGAGGATTTGGCCATCCATGAGAGCCATATCCACATTGGTTAAATCCATGAGCCGATCCCCCTTCTCCCGACCGCTGTCGATCAGGGCTAAGAATTTTCACCCCCAAAGCCCAACAGCGGGCCTCGGTGCCCAAACGAATTTTCTCATTCGGCCTGCTCGGCCATGACTTCCTCGAGAAGCTTGAGCCCCCGGTCGAGCTGCTCATCCGTAACCACCAGTGGGACCAGGTGCCGGATCACATTCCCATATCCTCCCGCAGTGAGCATGATCAAACCCTTTTCATAACAACGCCGGACGATTCCTTTCGCCAGGTCTCCGTTGGGCTTACGGCTTTTCCTGTCGACGACGATCTCCATGCCATTCATGGCGCCCAGGCCCCGAACATCACCGACGAATGGATATTTCTTGTAGAAGGATTGGAATTTATCTGTGACCTTTTTCCCCACCTCATTGGCCCTCTTGACTAGTTTCTTCTCCTTCAGGATCTTCAAAACCGCCAATCCTGCCTGGCAGCACACCGGATTCCCCCCGAAGGTCCCACCGATGCCGGCGTTCTCAACGGAATCCATAATCTGCGCCTTTCCGGTCACCCCTCCCAGAGGCATGCCCGCCGCCAGAGACTTGGCCGTTACCAGAATGTCTGGTTCAACCCCAGAGTGCTCGAAAGCAAACATCTTCCCGGTCCGGGCAAACCCGGTCTGGACCTCGTCCACGATGAAAACGATACCGTTATCCTGGCAGATTTTCGCCAGCTTCGGCAGATACTCTTTCGGAGGAACGATGAACCCCCCTTCCCCCTGAATGGGTTCCACGATGATGGCGGCGATGGACTCCGAAGCCGCGTACAGATCGAAAAATTTTTCCTGGATGAAATCAGCGCAATAAATTCCGCAGGAAGGGTATTTCAGCCCGTAAGAACAGCGATAACAGTAAGCGTAAGGGGCCCGGTAAACCTCGGGCATGAAAGGCCAGAACCCGAATTTATAGTTTTTGACCTTGCTGGTCAGGCTCATGGTCATGGCCGTCCTTCCATGGAAAGCGTTTTCGAAGCAGAGGATACCCGCCCGTTTGGTATAATATTTTGCAATTTTGACGGCATTCTCCACGGCCTCTGCCCCGCTATTGACGAACATGGTCTTCATAGAAGTTTTTTGAGAAACCAACTCGTTCAGCTCTTTGGCCAGGGCGATATAGGGTTCGTACATTTGGACCATAAAACAGGTGTGCAGATACTTTCCCGCCTGGTCGCGGATGGCTTCGACCACCTCATCAGGGCAATGGCCCACGTTGAGTACCCCAATTCCCCCCGAAAAGTCGAGAAATTCTCTTCCCTCCACATCCCGCACCAACACACCCCTGGCCTCTGCCACCATCGCAGGGATAAACTGGTTAACCCCCTTGGCTACATGATCCTGCCGAAGTTTGATGAGTTGAGTTTTTTCCACACTGACCTCCATATGATTTTTTTAACCATTTGCCTTAAAGAATATTCTTTCGTCTGGATCTATTCCTTTCCGTCCACTCCTCTCCTCCATTAAGATGGGGCGCCCTTTCTAATGGATCTTCCCTTTTTCCCAGGGCCATTCCAATTCTCTTTTCTCCCCATCTTATCGAAATATCCTATACATTCTTACTAAATCTGGATGGCGAAGCGTTAATCCCCTCAATAAGGAATCCCTGCTCAGATAGCTTCAGGGCTACTTCCCGCATGTCCGTTATATCTAACTTGATCAGCTGGTCCGAATTGGAGTAATATTGGCGGTCAGGGTCCGTCTTCCCCTCTTAA
>Ga0315282_10016748_pt1 | contig 10677 bp, 6 predicted proteins | sample YL17G07_20_MG_FD_203693 | JGI IMG/M metagenome (GOLD analysis project Ga0315282, IMG submission 203693) | Sediment microbial communities from Yellowstone Lake, YNP, Wyoming, USA - YL17G07_20 | ecosystem: Environmental > Aquatic > Freshwater > Lake > Sediment | place: USA: Wyoming | collected... | reverse complement strand
AAGTCAAGTCAAGTCAAGTCAAGTCAAGTCAAGTCAAGTCAAGTCAAGTCAAGTCAAGTCAAGTCAAGTCAAGTCAAGTCAAGTCAAGTCAAGTCAAGTCGGGGCATTCTCTTTTTGATGGAAAATATCTCATCGTATTTCACTCCGTTAGTGGAACGCAAATCCGGCGAGAGGAATAGGAATGGTGCATGATGGCAGCAAAAAAGAAGAAGCCGGAAGAGAAGGGAGCGGGCGTATCAGGCAACACCCGTTCCCTGAGGGATGATGCGCAGCTCGCACGCATCCCGAAGAGTTCTCCCGTGTTAAAGGGACAGACGGCAGAAGAGGTACTGAAGTCATCGGAGAGCCGGTATCGCCGGTTCTTTGAGGCGGTGAGGGACGGCATCCTGATTATCGATGCCGAAACGGGAACAATTCTGGATGTGAATCCATTCCTGATCGAGTTGCTGGGATTCACCCATGAACAGTTCCTTGTCAAGAAACTCTGGGAAATAGGGGTTTTCAAGGATATCGCTGCCAGCAAAGACAATTTCAAAGAATTGCAGGAGAAAGGATACATCCACTATGAAGATTTGCCGCTGGAAACCGCCGATGGGCGACGAATCTTCGTGGAGTTCGTCAGCTTCGTCTATGAGGTCGACGGTAAGAACGTGATGCAGTGCAACATCCGCGACATCACCGAACGCATGCGGGTGGAAGAGATAGTCAGTGAACGCACCCGCGAGCTGCGTGAGGCGCAGGATCAGCTGGTTAAAAAAGAAAAACTGGCGATCCTCGGAAAACTTGCCGGGGGAGTCGGTCATGAGCTCCGCAACCCGCTGGGTGCTATCAAGAACGCCGCTTATTTCCTTAATATGGCGCTGGAAAAGCCAGACCCTGACGTGAAGGAGATGATCGAGCTCATCAATAAAGAGGTTACCCGGTCGGAGACTATCATCAGCAGCCTTCTTGACTTCGCACGCCCGAAAACCCTGACATTGAGAATGGAGTCCGTCAACACGGTAGTCAATGATGCACTTAAACGCAACCCGGTCCCGGAACATGTTACCGTTACCAAAATCCTCGATGAAACGCTCCCAAAAATCCAGGCAGATCCCGATAAACTCCTGCAGGTGTTTAATAACATCATCAGCAACGCCTTCCAGGCAATGCCTGATGGCGGAACACTGACCATTACCTCAAAACAGTCTGGTCCTGAATGGGTATCCATCGCTTTTGCAGATACCGGTGTGGGCATTTCAGCAGAGAATATGAAAAAACTGTTCGAACCGCTCTTTACCACAAAAATAAAAGGGATCGGACTTGGCATGGTAGTCACCAAAACCATCGTTGACGCACACGGGGGGCACATTGATGTCCAGAGCGAGGAAGGGAAGGGGACCACCATTACCGTGAACCTGCCAATGAGTGGCAGGAAGGAGGGATGAGATGACAGAACCGGCACGCATCCTGATTGTTGATGACGATGAGAGCATGAATAAGACCATGTCTCTCGTGCTGAAACGGAAGGGGTATGATGTTGCAATCTCCTTTAACGGCCCGGATGCGATCGAGAAAGTACGTTCCCAGTCTTTTGACATCATCTTCATGGACATCAAAATGCCGGTGATGGACGGCGTCGAGACCTTTGAAAAAATCCGGGCGATCCGACCGGATGCAGTCGTGATGATGATGACTGCCTATGCCGTGGAAGACCTGATCCAGAAAGCGTTGCGTGAAGGAGCCTACGGTATCATCTACAAACCCCTGGATATTGAGAAAACCCTCGCGGTAATCGAGGATGTTAAAAAGAAAAACAAGGGGATGCTCATCATGGTGGTGGATGATGACCCCGGCACAACCTCCTCGTTGCATACTATCCTCGAAAACAAGGGTCATCGCGTCGGCATCGCCTCAACCGGGGAGCAAGCCATAGAAATGGCAAAAGAAAAAGTGTACGACATTATTTTTATTGATATGAAATTACCACTGATAAACGGTCTGCTGACGTATCGCGCCATTAAAAAAATTAATCCTCACGTGATTGCTGTAATGATCACTGCCTATCAGCAGGAGACGGCGTCACTGGTTGACACCGCACTGAACGAAGCCGCGTATGCAGTGCTCTATAAGCCGTTTGATATGGAGTCTGTGTTAAAAATTGTTGATGAGATTGGGAAGAAGAAACGGAATGCCCGGAATAAACCGGACCTGCCATGAAAGAAAAAGACTGCATCCTGGTCGTTGACGATGATGAAGGCACACGAAAGAGCCTGACACCTCTCCTGAAAAGAAAGGGTTTTGAGACAGAGCAGGCAGAGAGCGGTAAAGAGGCACTCGCGATAGCACAGGGCAGGGCAATCAATCTGACCCTGCTTGACATCAAATTACCCGATATTGAGGGTATCCAGTTACTTGCACCGCTGAAAAAAACAAACCCGGACATGGCAATTATCATGATCACCGGCTTTGCTTCGGTGGAAAGTGCTGTTCAGGCACTTACCGCAGGTGCATCAGGCTATATCACAAAACCCATTGATCTGGAGGAAATGCTCGCCAAGATAAAAAATGCCCTTGACCACCAGCATCTTGTTAATGAGGTCCGGCAGGCGGAAGGTGCATTGAAAGAGAATGAAACGTATTTAAAAACCATATTTAATTCTGCGCAAATTGGACTGATCATCATTGATCCGATAACACATTCAATTCACGACATTAACCCGACAGTTGTTCGAATAGTCGGTAAAACAAGAGATGAACTTATCGGAATGACCTGTCATGAGTTCATCTGCCCTGCTGAAAGAGGGAAATGTCCGATTACCGATCTCAGGCAGAACATTGACAATTCAGAACGTATTCTCCTGAAAGCCGATGGGAAACGTGTCCCCATCATAAAGACAGTGGTGCCCATCGTCATAAAGGGTAATACGTATCTTCTCGAAAGCTTTGTCGACATCACCGAACGCAAAAAGGCGGAAGACACAATCGCGCTTGCCAACCGCAAACTTGCGCTCATGAACGATGTGGCGTATCAGGACATCCAGAACAAGATCACTGCACTCCGGGGGTACTCCGAGCTTAGCAAGGATACCAAGACCAAAACGGAACGGTTAGCATTCATCGCTAAAGAAGAAAAGATCCTCGTCGACATTCACCAGCTGATTAAAAACACAAAACAGTACCAGGAGATGGGTCTCGGCAAGTCACAGTGGGTATCCATCGAGCCTGAGATAAAGATGGCTGCTGCGTTGACAAGCCTTGAAACTACTATACCAATCGATGCAGACCTGCACGAGCTCGAACTGTATAGCGATCCGCTCATCGGGAAGGTCTTTTTCCACCTCGTTGACAATGCGATGAAACATGGCGCTGGGCTCACACGGATTACCTTCTCCTGCCATGAAGTGCCGGATGGGCTCGTCCTTGTCTGCGAGGATGACGGTGCGGGTATCGATCCCAGTAAACGGGCGACCCTCTTTTCACGGATTACCGGAGATAAGGCCCGGTTCGGGCTCTTCTTTGTGAGCGAGTACTTGGCACTTGCGGGTATGAGCGTTGCGGAGACGAGTGAGCCGGGCAACGGCGCCCGGTTTGAGATTACGGTGCCGAAAGGGGGTTACCGGTTTCCCATGGAGGGAAGCTGATCTCATCTGGAATTGAATGGAGAGCAATCAAGGTAGTAACCGAATGGGTATGGATCCAAAGGAATGTATTCTGGTTGTTGACGATGAGGAAAGCCAGAGGAAAACCCTTTCACTTATATTAAAAAAGAAAGGGTACGAAGTCGAATCTGCCGGAACGGGGAAAGAGGCGCTGGAAAAGGCACAGGGCAGAACAATTAACCTGACTCTTCTCGACATTAAACTGCCCGACACCGACGGTATCGATCTCGTTGCCCCGTTAAAGCAGATCAACCATGATATGGTGATCATTATGGTCACCGGTTTTGCATCAGTGGAAAATACGGTCCGTTCCCTGAATGCAGGGGCATCGGGATACCTTGTCAAACCTATCAATAATGATGAGTTGCTCGCAAAGGTACAGGATCTCCTCGAACGACAGGCACTGATCAGGGAGAAACGACGGGCTGAAGAGGCTTTACGTCATGCGAACAAGCAGTTGAACCTCCTCTCTTCCATCACCCGGCATGATATCCTCAACCAGCTGATGGTGCTGAGAGGTTACCTCGACCTCTCACACGAGGTGATTGATAATCCAGCGACCCTCATCGAGTACATAAAAAAAGTGGAGAAGGCAGCGAATACCATCGAGCACCAGATCCGGTTCACGAAGGACTACCAGGAACTGGGTGTCACAGCGCCCGAATGGCAGAACGTGAACGCCAGCATCAACAAGGTTCTTTCCAAGCTGCCGATGCGGGATGTCTGTGTCGAAGTCAATCCCAAAAACCCTGATATCTTCGCTGACCGGCTTTTCGAGAAGGTCTTCTACAACCTGATCGACAACGCACTCCGTTACGGGGGTGCAGGAATGAAGACGATCCGGTTTTCTTCAGAGGAATCTGACCGGGGGCTTACCATTATCTGCGAGGATGATGGTGTAGGAATTACAGCGGAGGACAAGAAACGCCTCTTCACCCGGGGATTCGGGAAGAACACCGGTCTTGGTCTGTTCCTCTCACGCGAGATCCTGTCCATAACCGGCATCACTATCACCGAGAACGGTACACCGGGCAAAGGCGCCCGGTTCGAGATTACCGTGCCGAAGGGTGCCTATCGCATGAATCTGGTGACTGAAGGCGGGCACGGGAGCGGATCATGACCCCATCTCTCACGGCACCACAACTTTTAAGTCTGTATTCTCCTATCATCCCCTACAGGCACACCCGGAGAAACTATGAAAAAAATTAAACCGAGCCCCCGCATGAATGACAAGTCAAGTCAAGTCAAGTCAAGTCAAGTCAAGTCAAGTCAAGTCAAGTCAAGTCAAGTCAAGTCAAGTCAAGTCAAGTCAAGTCAAGTCAAGTCAAGTCAAGTCAAGTCAGGTCAGGTCAGGTCAGGTCAGGTCAGGTCATTCTCTTTTTGATGGAAAATATCACACCGCAGGTCACTCCGGGAGCGGTACACAAACCTGTCAAGAAAGAGAGGAAGAGTGCGTGATGACAGCAGCAATCCGGGTTCTCTATGTCGATGATGAAACCAGCCTTCTTGACCTCTGCAAGACGTACCTGGAGCGATCTGGAGAGTTTATTGTAACGACGGCAACAAGCGCACCCGAAGCGCTCCGGATACTTGAGTTCGCGAAGTTTGATGCAATCGTCTCCGATTACCAGATGCCGGAGATGGATGGCATCGAGTTCTTGAAAGTCGTCCGGGGGCGGGGAGACAAAACACCCTTTATTATCTTTACCGGAAAAGGGCGGGAAGAGGTGATGATTGAGGCGCTCAATGCCGGGGCTGATTTCTACCTCCAGAAAGGCGGCGAACCCAAGTCGCAGTTTGTCGAACTGGGGCACAAGATCCGCCGTGGAGTGCAGCACCAGATTGATGAGAAGGCACTCCACGCTCAGACGAACCTCTTAATCTCCATGATAAACAGCAGCTCTGAGTTTGTTATTTTTTCGGTTGACCGTAAGTATCAGTACCTCGCCTTTAATGAGAAGCATAGAAAAGAGATGCAACGTGTCTGGAAAGCGGATATCCGGATTGGAATGAATATTCTCGACTGCATGACTGACCCGGCTCTGCGCAAGGGAGCGCAGGAAAGTATTGATCGGGCACTTCGCGGAGAGGCGTTTACCGAGATACAGCACCAACCTGATCCGGATATCTGGTATGAGTTTAACTGGAACCCCATCCGGCAGAGAACGGGGGATGTCATGGGAGTTTCGGTCTTTATCCGTGATATCACCGAACGGCAGCTGACAGATGAGAAGATAAAAACATCCGAGATGCGATATCGCCGTCTCTTCGAATCGGCAAAAGACGGTATCCTGATCCTGAACCAAGATACCGGTGAGATTATTGATGCAAACCCGTTCATTGAAAACCTGCTCAGGTATTCTCCACGTGAACTCATCGGAAAACATCTCTGGGATATCGGGCTCTTTAAGGATCAACTCACTTCAAAGATCGCCTTTGAGGAATTGCAGGCAAAGAAATATATCAGGTACGAAGATCTTCCCCTCGAAACCAAGGACGGACAGAGGATCGATGTTGAGTTTATCAGTAATATCTATCCCATCAACAACACATCGGTTGTCCAGTGCATCATCCGGGACATCACCGAACGCAAACAAGCCGCAGATATGCTCGCGCTCACCAGCCGCAAGCTGACGTTGATGAATGACGTGACATACCAGTATATCCAGAACAAGGTAACTGCACTCCGAGGATATGTCGAGCTCAGTAAAGAAGCAAAAACCGATGCTGACCGGGTACCCTATATCGATAAGGAAGAACATATTCTCGCAGATATCCACCAGCTGATTAAAAATTCAAAAGAATACCAGGCAATGGGATTAATCCAGCGCCGGTGGATTCCCGTGGAACAATCAATCCGGATTGCCGTTTCGCTCGTCAGCCCGGGACAGGGCATATCGGTTGAGACAGCACTCCCTGGACTCGAACTGTATACCGATCCTCTCATTGAAAAAATCTTTGCGAACCTTATTGAAAATGCAGTACTCCATGGAAAGACCACAAGACGTATCAGGTTCTCCTGCGAAGAGAAACCGGATGGTCTTATTTTGGTCTGCGAAGACGATGGTGTCGGCATCGTTCCTGAGGTCAAAGCCCATATTTTTGACCGGGGTTTCAGTGGAAACGATAGATTTGGGCTGTTCTTTATCAGTGAGTGCATTGCACTTTTCGGTATGACGATTGCTGAAACCGGTGAGCCCGGTAAAGGTGCCCGGTTTGAGATCACCGTGCCGAAGGGGATGTACCGGTTTATGGTAGTACGGTGATACGATGGCACACACCCATACACCAATAAAAATGATTTCCGATATAAAACCCGGCGACCACCTCTGTTGTATCTATTCAACGGAAGATGAGCACCGGATCGTGATCACGCAATACCTTCGGGCGGGTCTGGAACACAACGAGAAAGTTTTCTACATCGTGGATGCCCGCACCAAAGATGTGGTGATCAACTACCTGAAAAATGACGGTCTTGATGTTGAGAATTACTTGAAAACAGGACAGTTCGCCATCCTTACGATTGCTGATGCATATATGAAGGGCGGGGTTTTCGATCCCGACAAGATGATTGTCCTCCTCACGTCTGAAACGAAAAAAGCACTGGCTGAAGGGTATAGTGCTCTCAGGGTGACCGGCGAGATGTCCTGGGCGCTCCGGGGTTTACCGGGGTCAGAACGTTTGATTGAATACGAGAATAAACTCAACACCTTTTTCCCGGGCAGCAAATGCCTTGCCATCTGCCAGTATGACCGTCGCAGTTTCGATGCAGAAATATTATTAAATATTCTCCGGACGCACCCGTTTGCTTTTATCGGTGCGAATCTCTATGATAATTTTTACTATACTCCTCCTGAGGATCTCCTGCAACCCAACCAGCCGGAACTGACACTGAACCGCTGGATCGCAAATATCAAGGATCGCAAGGCAGCAGAACAGGCACTTCGTGAGAGCGAAGAGAAGTACCGCACGCTCTTCTCCGGTATGCCGAGCGGTGTAGCGGTCTATGAGGCTGTGAATAATGGTGAGGACTTTATCTTCAGGGATTTCAACACAGCCGGAGAAGCCATTGAACATGTGAGAAAAGAGGACGTCATCGGTAAGCGTGTCACGGAAGTATTTCCCGGCGTAAAAGAGTTTGGTTCTTTCTCAGCTTTCCAGCGGGTATGGAGGACGGGAAAACCCGAGTTTTTCCCCTCGGCAGTCTACCGGGATGCCCGGGATCCCGGTACATGGCGGGAGAGCTGGATATACAAACTGCCAACAGGGGAGGTCGTCGCTATCTACAATGATGTTACCGAGCGGAAGCTTGGGGAAATGGCATTGCAGCAGGCAAACAAGCAACTGAGCCTGCTCTCCAGCATCACCCGGCACGACATCAAGAACCAGTTGATGGCGCTGAAAGGCTATCTCGAACTTTCGCATGAAGAAATCAACAATCCGACAACCCTCATCGAGTACATAATAAAAGAGGAGCAGGCAGCGAATACTATCGAGCACCAGATCTCGTTCACGAAGGACTACCAGGAACTGGGTGTCGCAGCACCTGAATGGCAGAATGTGAATGCCAGCATCGAAAAGGCAATTGCCGGGCTGCCGATGCGGGCAGTCCATGTCGAAGTCGATCCTAAAAACCCGGAGGTCTTCGCTGACCGGCTCTTCGAAAAGGTGTTCTACAACCTGATCGACAACGCACTCCGCTATGGCGGTGACCAAATGAAGACGATCCGGATCTCATCACAGGAATCTGACACAAGCCTTATGATCATCTGCGAGGACGATGGTGTGGGGATTACTGCGGAGGACAAAAAGCGGCTCTTCACCAAGGGATTCGGGAAGAACACCGGGCTTGGATTGTTCCTGTCCCGCGAAATTCTCGCGATCACCGGCATCACAATCACCGAAAACGGTGTACCGGGTCAAGGAGCACGGTTCGAGATTACCGTGCCGAAAGGGGCATATCGCATGAACACGGATACTGGTAACGGACACAGAGGCGAGCCATGACGAACCAGCTGACGATTCCTGTCCCTCATAAGGGATGGCTGCCCCTTGTCCTTATTATTCTACTGACCCTCGCCATCTTTATTGTCAGCGTCATCGCTCTCATCTCCGGCTGGCTTACCATCTTCCAGAACCTGTTCTATATCCCCATCATCCTTGCGTGCGTGTACTACGTGAAGCGGGGTTTTGTCTTCTCGGTGCTCCTCGCGTGTGGCTATTTTGTCCTCATGGCAATCTTCTCACAAGATTTCATAGTGCTTGAAGGCGCCCTGATACGGGTGCTGATCTTCATTCTCGTTGCCGGGGTGATCACTTACCTGTCCATTATCAGGATAAATGCGGAAGACGCGTTAAAAGAGAGCGAAGAGTTCAACCGGGGGTTGGTGGAGAACATGCCGAACCTGGTCGTGGTCTATGATCATGACCGAAAGATACGGTACGTGAACCCGACAGCCACCACCACCCTTGGCTACTCTGTCGAAGAAATGGAGGGGACTGATATCATGGCGTATGTGAATCCCCGCCAGCAAACGGAGATCTCAGCAGCCATAGAGGAACGGTTCTCTTCGGACAGGGGGAAATCTTTGGAAATCGATCTCATCACCAAATCGGGGCAGCACCTGACGGTCATATCAAAAGGTGCTCCCCTGCACTTCCAGAACAAGCCTGCGGTTCTTGTCCTGTTTGCTGATATCACTGACCGCAAACGGGCACAGGAGGCGCTCCGCGAGAGCGAGGAACGGTATCGCTCGCTGTATGCTGACTCCCGGGATGCCGTCATGATATTATCGCCGACACAGGGATTTCTCGCCGCGAACCCGGCTACCATCAGGTTGTTCGCCTGCCAAAACGAGCAGGACTTCACGACTCACACGCCCGCATCGCTGTCTCCGGAGTACCAGCCGGATGGCGCCCGGTCAGAAGACAAGGCACAGGAGATGATGCAACGGGCTCTGGAGAAGGGCTCCCACTTCTTTGTGTGGACGCATCGCAGGGTTGACGGAACCGATTTCCCGGCAACGGTCTTGCTGTCTCGGCTCGAAAGCGGCGGCACGCAGCTTCTGCAAGCTACCGTGCGCGACATCACGGAACAGAAACGGGCTGAGATTGCACTTCGGCAGCTGAGTGAGGATCACAAGGCGATTATCGATCATGCACCGGCAATGATCTGGTACAAGGATACGAAGAATACATTCGTCCGGGTCAACCCGGCAGGTGCACGGGCATTCGGGATGGCTATTGAAGAGATTGAGGGTAAAAGCACCTATGATCTCTTCCCGGACTTTGCAGAAAAATATTACCAGGATGACCTGGAAGTGATCAATTCCGGCAAACCAAAACTCGGCATCATCGAGCCCATGACCACTGCCAACGGAGAGCATCTCTGGGTGCAGAGCGATAAGATCCCGCTCAAGGATGAACAGGGGACTATCACCGGTATATTGGTGTTTGCCGTGGATATCACCGAGCGCAAACATGCAGAGGAAGCGCTGATGGAATCGAAAGCCCTTGTCGATGCAGTCGTGGAAAATGTCCCACTCATGATTTTTTTAAAAGATGCGACAGATCTGCGTTTCGTCATATTCAATAGAGCGGGAGAGGAACTTCTGGGCTATGACCGCACGGCATTGCTCGGTAAGAACAACCTGGACCTTTTCCCTCCCGAACAAGCTGCCAACTTCATGAACACGGATCGGGAAGTGCTTGATGGAGATCTTAGTATGTTGGACATCCCGGAAGAATCTATCATGACGGCAAAGAAAGGTCTGCGGCTGCTTCATACCCGGAAGGTCTGCATACGGGCAGCCGATGGGACTACAAAATTCTTGTTGGGCATATCTGAGGATATCACCGAACGCAAGCGGGCTGAGGATGCTTTGCGGCAGGTAAACAAGCAGTTGAACCTCCTCTCCAGTATCACCCGGCACGATATTCTCAATCAACTGATGGCGCTCAAGGGGTACCTCTATCTCTCGCACGAAGAGATTGACAACCCCACGACTCTTACCGGGTATATCCAAAAAGAGGAGCA
>Ga0315282_10016747_pt1 | contig 10678 bp, 8 predicted proteins | sample YL17G07_20_MG_FD_203693 | JGI IMG/M metagenome (GOLD analysis project Ga0315282, IMG submission 203693) | Sediment microbial communities from Yellowstone Lake, YNP, Wyoming, USA - YL17G07_20 | ecosystem: Environmental > Aquatic > Freshwater > Lake > Sediment | place: USA: Wyoming | collected... | reverse complement strand
AGCGCCACCAGGATCGTATGGACCTGGTAGCCCGCACCCTGCAGGTCGGCCTCGGGATGCAGGAAGACCTGCACGCGCGCGCGCGCATAGTCGGAGGTGAGGATGATGGCCAGCAGAGCCGGCACGCCCGTGAGCAGGCCGATGATCAACTGCGAGATCTCGGCGCCCGCGATGAAGAACATGGACCCTGCCGTGATCAGTACCAGCACGGCCGCGCCCAGATCCGGCTCCAGCATGATCAAGCCGGTGACAACGCCGAGCAGGATGGCAAAGGGTACCAGGCCGTAGGTGACGTCACGGATCTCATCGCCCTTGGACGCAAGCCAGGCCGCGATATAGATGATGAAGGCCAGCTTGGCAAACTCACTGGGCTGCACGCTCCCGTCGCCGAACCAGCTCTGGGCATTGCCCTTCGCAACGCCGATCGCCAGCACTGCCACCAGGGCAAGAAAGGCAAGGCCCATGAGCGTGGGCGCCATTCGCCGCACGAAGCGCAGATCGATGCGCGCCGCCACTGCGAGCGCTGCCGCGCCCAGGACAACCCACACCAACTGGCGCTTAAGGTAGTGCAAGGGGTCCTTGGTTACCGGGAACGTGGCACTGTAGACCATGATTAGCCCAAGGGTGATCAGAACGATCACCGCCAGGAGCAGCGCATAGTCCACGCCTGTTCTGTTCGTCGTTCTTCGAGTCGTCATGCCACTTTTCTCACTTACAGCGCCCACCAGGGGCTATGCCAGTAGACCACAGAATGCGACGTACCATCGGGCCTTGCCGTTCGCTTCGCGAAGACGAAGTGCCCGTTTTCTGCCCAAAACGACGCCGACTTGACACTCACGACCGCCCACAAAGGGTGATGCTACAGAGACTTGTGGTCTACTGATGCTACGCAGCCAGGGCTTGCACATGCTGCTTGAAGGCCCTGCCGCGCTCCTCATAGTCGTGAAAGGCGTCAAAGCTGGTGCCACCCGGCGAAAACAACACCACCTGGCCCGGTCTGGCAAGCGATTGCGCCAACCGCACGGCGTCGGCCAGGTTCTGCGCGCGCTGCACCGGCGGAGCGGAGTGGCCCAACGATCCCAGTGCCGTCTCGATCAAGGCTGCGGCCTCGCCAAAGGTGATGACCTGGACCACTTTGTCGCTGACCAGGCTGGCCCAGTCGTCCCAAGGCAGGTGCTTGTCCCGGCCGCCTGCCAGCAGCACGATGGGCTCCGCAAAGGAGCGCAAGGCCGCCATGGCACGCTCGGGCGAGGTGGCAATCGAGTCGTTGTAGTACCACACGCCCTGACACTCGCGCACCGCCTCCAGGCGGTGCTCCACGCCGTGGAAGCTGCGCGCCAGCCCTGCCATCGCCGCCACAGACACGTCCAGCGCACTCACCACGGCGCAGGCAGCCAGCACGTTGGCCACGTTGTGCATCCCACGCAGGCGCAGCTCCGCAGCCGCGCAGATCGCCGTCTCGCGCTCGCCCTGACGCAGCCGCAGCAGACCGCCCTGCAGGTAGGCGCCCCGCTCCACCGGCCGCAGCAGGCTAAACTGCTGCACCTGCCCCGGCGTCAATGCCGCAAATCCGCGTGTGACCGCGTCATCCGCGTTGAGCACGGCGCAGTCCTGCGGCCGCTGGTGGCGCACGATGTGCGCCTTGGCTGCGGTGTAGGCCGCCATGGTCGGGTGCCGGTCCAGATGATTCGGTGTCACGTTGAGCACCGCCGCCACGGGCGGGCTCCAGCCCCCCTGCGGAAAGAGCGGGCTGACCAGTTCGTCGCGCGGCTCCGCATCCCCGTTCGGGCCGGGTGCCCGACCGGGCGATACGGCCAGCACGGGCCCGAAAAAGTCCAACTGGAAGCTCGAGAGCTCAATCACCACCACGTCGCTAGGCGCGATCTGCGCCAGACGCCCAATGAGCGGGCTTCCGATGTTGCCGCCCAGGTGCACGCGTTTGCCGGCCGCCTCCAGCATCCGGGCCACCAGGGTCACCGTGGTGGTCTTGCCGCTCGAGCCTGTGATGCCCACGACGGTCGCCGGGCACAGGCGGCAGAACCAGCGCGTCTCGCTGCTCAGCGTCACGCCGCTCTGGCGAGCCGCCAGCATGACCGGCGCATCCAGGGCGATGCCCGGACTGACGAACACGACGTCGGCGTCCAGGATCTCCGACGGGTGCCCTCCCAGACGGTAGGTCAGCGGCAGGTCAGCCAGCTCGGACAGAGCGTCGCCCAGCGCTGCGGCGCTCTTCTGATCGCTGACGGTGACGTGCGCGCCGTGCTCGGCCAGAAAGCGCGCCAGCGCCCGTCCTTCGCGCGCCAGTCCCAGCACGGTGGCCCGCCTGCCGTGCAACTCGTCGATTCTCTGCGTTTGCGTTGTCATGGGTCCGTTCACAGCAGAGCCAGAGCGATGCCCAACATGCTCGCCAAGGCCGTCACGATCCAGAAGCGCTGCGTGACGCGCGTTTCGGGCCAGCCCAAGAGCTCAAAATGGTGGTGCAGCGGCGCCATGCGGAACAGGCGCTTACCCCCGCTGCGCTTGAAATAGGCCACCTGCAGCGCGACGGACAGCGTTTCGGCCACAAAGACAATGCCCACCACGCCCAGCAGCAGCCATTGCTCGGTCATGAAAGCCACCGTGGCCAGGGTCGCACCCAGCGCCAGCGAGCCCACGTCGCCCATGAACACCTCGGCCGGGTGCACGTTGTACCACAGAAAGGCCAGCAATGCACCGGCCATGGTGAAGCAGAACGTCACCAGGTAGGCCTGATGCTGCAAATAGGCTATGATGCCAAAGGCCATGTAGGCCATGGCGCTCGCGCCGCCCGCCAGGCCATCCAGGCCGTCGGTCAGGTTGACCGCGTTGGCCGCGCCTACGATCAGAAAGGCGGCCACCGGCACGTAGAGCCAGCCGATGTCCACTTCCTGTGGCAGCGTGGGCACCGCCATACCGCCCAGGTCCAGCACAAGACGCAAGCCCAGCGCTGCCGCCAGTGCGATGGCCACCTGCAGCGGGAATTTAACCCGCGCCAGCAGCCCATAGCCGGTCTTGTCCTGCAAGCCACGCCAGTCGTCGTACAGGCCCAGCATGCCAAAGCCCACCATCACTGCCAGCGGCAGCAAGATGCTGCGACGCCCCGCCAAGTTGGTGCACGCGCTCACCAGCAGCGCTGGCAGCAGGATCATCAGGCCGCCCATCGTGGGCGTGCCCGTCTTGGCCTGGTGCGTCGCGGGTCCGTCCACACGGATGTTCTTGCCGACGTGGTGCGCGCGTAGCCAACGGATGAACGGGCCACCGCCCAGCACGGCCAACAGAAACGTCAGACCGCCCGACAGCAGCGCAAAGGCCATTACCTGTCTCCCACCGGCTGAGGCATGGCCTGCGGGTCCAAAAGCGGCGTAACCACATTTTCCATGGCACAGCCGCGCGAGCCCTTGACCAGGACAAAGTCGCCGGCCACCAGTGCCTGCTGCAGCACCGCAACGGCCGCAGTCGTGTCGGCCACGGCCAGCACTGCGGTGGCGGGCATGCCCGCTGCCCGCGCCTCGTCCGCAATGATCTGCCCGAGTTTGCCCACCGTGACCAGCAGCGCCGTCACCTCGGCTGCGCGCCGGCCCACCTGCCGGTGGCCCTCCTGCTCGAGACTGCCCAGTTCCAACATGCCACCCAGCACGGCCACCTTGCGGCCCGGCATCTCGGCCAACAGATCAAGCGCTGCTACGGTCGAGGCCGGGTTGGCATTGTACGTGTCGTCCAGAATGGTCACGCCGCGCACCCCCGTCCGCACCTGCGTGCGCGCTTGGGCCACCGGGTCGCGCAATCCGGCCAGCACCTCGTCCCAGCCCAGGCCCAGGTGCAGGCCCACCGCGGCCGCCGCCAGCGCACCATACACCAGGTGCCTGCCCAGCAGCGGCAGCCCCACCTGCACGGTCCGACCATGCCAGTGCAGGGCCAGCTCCACGCCCTGCAGCCCACGCGTACGCACGCCGCCAGCCGACAGGTCATTGTGCGGCTGCAGCCCGTAGGTCAACACGCGCGCCTGCGTCAGTCCGGCCATGGCCCGCACGCGCTCGTCGTCGCCGTTGAGCACGGCCAGGCCCTCCGGCGGCAGCGCCTGCAGCAGTTCGGCCTTGGCCTGCGCGATACGCTCGACGCTGCCCAGCCGCTGCAGGTGCACCGGCCCTACGTTGGTCACCACGCCGATCTCTGGCCGCGCGATCTGCGCCAAGCGGGCGATTTCACCCAGGTCATACATGGCCATCTCTAGCACGGCCCACTGCACGCCAGGCTGCAACTGCAGTATGGTCAGCGGCAGACCGATCTCGTTGTTATAGTTGCCCGGGCTCTTGAGTGTTACAAAGCGCCGGGCCAGGACCGCCGCGACCCGCTCCTTGGTGGAGGTCTTGCCCACGCTGCCGGTCACCCCCACGACACGGCAGCCGGGCTGCTTGGCGCGCCAGCGGGCGGCCAGACGCTGCAGCGCCGCCAGCGGGTCCGGCAGCACAAAACACACCCGCGCGTCAGCCGTCAGCGCTGCCCGTGGCACGCCCTGCGCGGGCTGCGACACGTCGAGTACGAGCGCGCCCTCGGCCACGGGCTGTCGCACCAGCGCTGCCCGCGCCCCGCGCCGGAAGGCATCGCCCACGAACTGGTGGCCGTCGGTGCGCTCTCCCGGTAGGGCCACGAACAGGCTGCCCGCATGCGCCAGACGCGAGTCGACCACCACATCGTCCAAAGCCCAATTCCCTGCCTCCGGCCAGGGGCAAGGTCCTGTGCCTACTGCACTCCACACATCGGCAAGCGAAAACGGCATCCCGACGATCCTACTGACCGTTCACGTTGTCAGGGGGCACTCCCAGCGCGGTCACCAGGTATTGCGCAATCTGCTGAAAGACGGGCCCGGCCACGAGGCCGCCCCAGTGTTCTTTCTGCGGGCGGTCCAGAACCACCAGGATCGAGAAGCGCGGGTTGTCGGCCGGAGCAAAGCCTGTGAACGACCCAATGGTCTCCTGCGGGTCGTAGCCGCCCGGCACGGGCACTTCAGACGTGCCCGACTTGCCCGCCACGCGATAACCGCGCACGGCAGCCACGGTCGCAGCGTGCTCCACGGTGTAGACCATCATTTCGGTGGCCTGCGCTGCCGTCTCGGGCGAGACCGCCTGGCGCACTGCAACGGGCGCGGTCTCGGTGACCTTGTCGCCATCCACAATGCGCGCCACGATGTAGGGACGCATCAGCACGCCGTGGTTGGCCACTGCCGAGATGGCGCTGAGCATCTGCAGCGGCGTGACGGCGATGCCCTGGCCGAACGAGTTGGTACCCAGGTCCGATTCGTGCCACTCGCGGTCGCCGGGCAGACGCACTTCGCCAGAAACCTCATCATCCAGATCCACGTGCGTCAGCTCGCCAAAGCCAAAGCGGCGCACATACTGGTAGAACTTGGTCGCGCCCATGCTGGTGCTGACGTGGGCCGCGCCCACGTTGAGCGACTGGGCCAGCAGGTCGTACATGCTGGTCTGGCCATGGGCCTGACGGTCTGAGTTGCGGATCACGCGCCCGCCCACCACGATCTGGCCGTTGTCATAGTAGCTGCTAGAAGGCGCTATGGTGCCCGCGTCCAACGCCGAGGCGAGAGTGATGACCTTGAAGACTGAGCCAGGCTCGTACTGGTCGGCGACGGCCGGATTGAGGAACACGCTCTCGTCGGAAACGTCGCGCGTGTTCGGGTCGTAACCCGGGTACGTGGCCATGGACAGGATGGCGCCCGTGGCCGGGTCCATCACGATGGCAACGCCGTGCTTGGCGCCGCTCGAGACCACCGCCCTGCCCAGGGCATCCTCGACAAAGGTCTGCAGATTGCGGTCAAGTGTGAGATAGAGGTCCACGCCGTCGCGCGCCGGGCGGAACTGGTAAAAGAGGCTGCCCAGCACGTCGCGATCCTCCAGGCGGAAGCCAGGCTGACCAGCGAGCTGGCTATTGTAATGCCCTTCGAGGCCATAGTGGCCCACGCCGTCGTCGGTGACAAAGCCGAGCACGCTGGCGGCCAGCGTGCCGTGCGGGTAGACTCGGCTCTGCCGCGCGTCGGCCTGCAAGATGCCTTCGCCCCACTGCATGAGGCTCTGGCGCGTGGCCTCATTCACGCCCCGCTCGATGGGCACGTGCGCGCCGCCCTGCCGGAGCAGCTCGAGTAGCTTGTCACGCGGCTTGCCCAACGTCGCCGCAAGGCGGTCGGCCACCAATGGCGCGTCGTTGATGTTGCGCGGCGTGGCACCGATGTCATACACGGTGGTAGCCACAGCCAGGAGGTAGCCGTGGGCATCGTAGATGTTGCCGCGCTGCGGAGAAAAGTTTTCCTGTTCCGAACCGCCTGCCGACACGGGAGGCGGGCTCTCAATCTGCCAATAGCCGAGCCTCAAAACCACAATGACCACGACGCTCAACAAGATCGTGGCCACGGCAAGCGTTCTGCGATACAGTTGTTCCGGCGCTTTGCTCACGGGAGCATCTCCTTCGCCTCTAACTGCCGGGCTTCGGGGCCTGTACTGTGCCCAGGCGCGTCCACCCCGTGAACTGGCCAATGGCCTGCTGCAACAAGCTGCCGGAACGGGAGACGGCGGGCCGCGCGGCTGACAGGGTCGCGTTGACGCTGGCTTGCGCGCCGGCCGGGGCTGCGGCCTGCAGCGGCAGGCCCTCTTCGTTGACCGTCACCTCGACGTATTCGATGCGCTCCGGAGGCCCAAAGCCCAGGATGTGGGCCTGCTCACGCAGAAGCGGCAGCTTTTCGTGCTGAGAGATCTGCAGCAGGAGGTCGTTGTTCTGTTGTTTGAGTTGCTGGATCTGCTGCTCGAGCAAGAGCATGTCGTCCACCTGGCGCGCGACATGGCAGGCCTGCGTCAGATAGAGAAACGCCGACAGGCTGATCACAGCGAGCAAGGCCAGACCGTAAAGGACGCGGCGCGCATCCATGGCCGGCTGCGCCACCACGGGTCGGACCAGGTTTGCGTTACGGGAGATTGCCATTCGACTACTGCCCATGTTGCACCTCATTCTTGTGCACGCAGCCAGCAACGATCAGTTCGCCGCTGGTGACGCCTCGGCTGCCAGCTTCTCCACAACCCGCAACTTGGCGCTCCGACTGCGCGGGTTGCTCCCACGCTCAGCCTCGGACGCCTGCAGCGGCCGGCGTGTCGCCAGGCCTAGCACGCCCGCGCTGGCCCGCTCACGCAGGTAGTTCTTGACCACGTGGTCCTCGAGCGAATGGAAGGCAATCACGGCCAGCCTACCGCCCGGCGCCAGCACGTCCACCGCCTGCGCCAACCCCTGCCGGAGCACCTCGAGCTCGTCATTCACTGCAATCCTCAGGGCCATGAAGGTCCTGGTGGCCGGATGGATGCGCCCGCGGCGTCCCACGGCCCGCGCCACCACGTCTGCCAGTTCTGCCGTGGTGCGCACGGGGCGGGCGTTGACGATCGCCCGCGCGATGCGCCGCGACATGCGTTCATCGCCATACTGGTACAGGACGTCGGCCAGCTCGTCCGCTGGCAGCGTGTTGACCAGATCGTCTGCCGTGGTGTCGGCCGACGGGTCAAAGCGCATGTCAAGCGGTCCATCCGATTGAAAAGAAAACCCACGTTCTGCCTGGGCTAACTGCATACTCGAAAGCCCCAGGTCCAGAATGATGCCATCCACGGGCGTCAATCGGCACTCGCGCGCTATGTCGCCCAGATGGGCAAAACTGCCGTGTACCACCATGACGCGCTCGCCATACATCGCCAAAGCTTCACCGGCCAGCTGCAGCGCGTATGGGTCCAGATCGATGCCCAGCAGACGCCCGTCGGGGCTGGAGCGTTCCAGGATGCCGGCGGCGTGCCCGGCGTTGCCCAGCGTCCCGTCCACGTAGCGACCGCCCGCGCGTGGCGCGAGCGCCGCCATCACTTCGTCAAACAGAACCGGCTCGTGCGCCCTCATAGGATGCCAAGGTCGCCCAGCTTTTCCGCAAAGGTCACCGGGTCCTGCTCAAGCTTGGAGTTGTCCGCACGCCAGTTCTCTGGGTTCCAGACTTCCAGGTGGTTCTGAGAGCCCGCCACGATCACCTTGTCTTGCAGGCCAGCGTACTCGCGCAGGTAGCCGGGAATGGGCACGCGGCCCTGGTGATCGGGAGTGCAGTCCGAGGCCACCGAGAACAGAAAACGCACCAGCTCGCGGGCGTCGGTCTTGGTCAAGGGCAGGCGTTTGGTCTTCTCGGCCAGTTGCTCCCACTCGGACTGTGGGTAGATGTAGAGGCAGCGATCCAGTCCGCGCGTGACGACCACTCCGTCCGACAGGCTGGAGCGGTACTTGGCCGGGATGGTCAAGCGTCCTTTGTCGTCAATTGTGTGCTCGAACCTGCCCAAGAACATCTGTTCTAGAATCCCCCACCTGGGCCTAGGGTTAGGCCCTTCTGGACCTGGTCTTCCCCACAGCTCCCCATTTCCTACCCTATTCTACCACCCTTTTCCCATTTTGTAAAGCGGTTTGGGGGATTCTTAATGAACTTTTAAGGTTCAAGCCACACATGATGGCATTCTTGGCGCCCGACCAGGCCTGTAAGCCGAGTTCTGTATCCCCAGGGAGCGACACTCCCCGGAAATGGCAATCATCTATCTAGGGCGACAGTTGCCTGGCGTCTCGAGCGATCAACCCGAGGGTCTGGAGGCGAGCAACCCCTGGCTTGGCCTGCGCCTTGCCACCCCCTGTTCGATCTTGCTCCCGATGGGGTTTACCTAGCCGGACCAGTTACCTGGCCCGCTGGTGGTCTCTTACACCACCGTTGCACCCTTACCCCGTGGCCTTGCGGTCGCGGGGCGGACTGCTTTCTGTTGCACTCTGCCGTCGGGTCACCCCGCCTGGGCGTTACCCAGCATCGCGCTCTGTGGAGCTCGGACTTTCCTCGGGCCGGCGCTTTCCCGGCCCGCGATTGCCCGGCCTGCTCGGGCACCAACTCGATTGTATCACCATTGTGTATGGGGGTCAAAACATCCCGCGAAGCGCATGTGCGGGACCCGCGAGGAACGTGCAGAAAGCGCCAGAAACGGGCGGAATCATACGGGAACCGAATGAATGCGAGGCACACGGTGCGGGACTGCCTGAGCGGCTCTGCAACTCATTAGAAACTTTTACGCGAACTAAACGCGGTGACGATCTCGCCTCAGCCACGCTCACAGACGCAGTGGCCGGAGTCGGGAGAGCTAACTCCGGCCACTGTGCACCAATCGCTCATCGAGGGAATCAGAACACGCTCTGAGACAGCCACGGTCCTGCCACAAGCCAGTACGGGCTTGTGCTACTTCTTTCCGAAGATGATCTTGCGGGCCTCTTCGGGCGTGGCGACCTCGCGACCCATCTCGTGCGAAATGCGCACGATCTTGTCGACCAGCTCGTGGCAGTGCTTGGCAAAGACGCCGGGCGTGACGTAGGGGTTGTCTTCCCAGCCCACGCGCACGTGGCCACCCATGTTGATCGCCTGCGTCAGAACCTGCCAGTGCTGATCAACGTCCATGCAGCTCACGTTCCAGTTGAGCCCACCCTTCATCTGGGGCAGGTTCTCGACCATGAAGACCAGACCCTGCGGGGTTGGTGGGGTCCACTGTCCACCCGGCCAACCGAGGAAAAGGGTCGTCCAGATCGGGCCCGGAAGCGGGGCGCGCTTGGCGACGTAGCGCATGTTATAATACGCGCCCGTGCTAAAGGACTCGACCTCGACCTTGACGCCGTGGTCGTCCGCGATCTTGCAGAACTCGACCAGCTCGGCGCGCGGGTGCGTGGCATAGATGTCGTTCTCGGGGAACTTGGGATCCGGAGCAAAGTTCTCGTCGTGCGAGGTGAAGCAATAGGACATCAGGTCTGGGTGCAGGCTCATCAGCTTGATCTTCTCGGGCAGGCGCGCGCTGGCGATGCCAAACTGGAACACGGGCTTGACCTCGGCCTCGATCAGCTCCTTCATGCGCTTCCAGCCTTCGAAGTCGATGCGAGAGAGCTTGCGTCCGTCGGCCTGAATCTCGTCCTCCAGCTTGTGCACGCCGTGCATGTGCACCATGCTCGCGCCGGCCTTAACGCACTGCACGTACTCTTCGGCCACCCGATCGACGTCCTTCGGGTCTGGGCAGTAGGGGCAGTTCGGGAACGACATGCTCGAGTCTACTGTCACGGTGATGACTAGCTTGTCCATCGTTTTCTCCTCTCGATACTTGTGATGTATAAGGTACTCCGCCGCGAGCTTTGCGGCGGCAAACCTCCGCACACTAGAGCGCGACCCACCTGCCCTCGGCCGACGACGCCTGGGAAGCCTCTACAATCCGGTCCGCCTGCCAACCATCAGCAAAGTCGGGCGTGGCGGGTGAGTCCTCCACGATGGCACGCAGCATCTCACGGATCTGCAGCAAAAAGGTCTCGCGGATGCCAATGCCCATGCCAGCCTTGAGCCCGAAGATTTGGCCGTAGGGATGGTACTCGCCTACATAGATGGTCTTGAATCCCTGGCGTTCCTTGGGATCGCTACCTTCACAGATCTCGAGCTCGTTCAGCCGCTCGCTGTTAAAGTGCAAAGAGCCCTTGCTAGCATTGATCTCCCACTCAAAGTGGTGCTTGCGACCGTGCGCCACCCAGGTCGTGAACAGGATGCCGGTGCTGCCGTTCCTGAAACGCAGCAGCAGCGACG
>Ga0315282_10016746_pt1 | contig 10678 bp, 5 predicted proteins | sample YL17G07_20_MG_FD_203693 | JGI IMG/M metagenome (GOLD analysis project Ga0315282, IMG submission 203693) | Sediment microbial communities from Yellowstone Lake, YNP, Wyoming, USA - YL17G07_20 | ecosystem: Environmental > Aquatic > Freshwater > Lake > Sediment | place: USA: Wyoming | collected... | reverse complement strand
TTCGGAGCCTGACCCTCTTTCTCTCTATATTTAATATTCAAACTTCTTGCTTGATAATCAGTGCAATTGGAATTCGAACCTATCTCTCTAAACTTTCCGTCAGCCATCCATGCTTCAGTGTCATATTTCTTAGCAGCCTTTACACCTATATCGCCGGTGCAGACATTCACAACTCTATAATGCAACCCTAGCTGTTGATAAATATCTTCACAAAATTTCTGCATTTTTTCTAGAAATTCCCACGACTCTTCTGGCAAGCAGATCACAATCATCTCAACTTTGTTGAACTGATGCATTCTAAACAAGCCTTTTGAAAATTTGCCGTGCGTTCCTACCTCTCTTCTAAAGCAAGAACTTACGCCGCATATTTTTAAAGGCAGGTCTTTTTGATTAATGACTTGGTCTATATACATTCCACCAAGTGGATATTCAGCCGTCGGTATTAGATACATATCTTCGCCTTCAACTTTGTAACTCGCCTCAGCAAAATCTGATGGGTCACCTATCATTCCATCATATACCTTTCTGTTAACCATGAACGGCGGATAAATAATCTGAAAGCCTTTCTTCATCATATTATCCAAAGCAAATTTTTGTAATGCAAAATCTAGGAAAACAATTGGACCTCTGTAAAAATAGAACAAGCTACCCGAGACTCTGCTAGCGCTTTCAGCGTCTATCATTCTAAGATTCTCTAGAATCTCAAGATGACTTTTCGGTTCAAAATTAAATTTCGGCGGCTTGCCCCACCTTCTTACTTCAACATTATCAGAATCATCCTTACCAAAAGGAACAGACTCGTGAAGTATGTTCGGTATTCTGAACAAAGATAAATCAATTCTACTTTTTAACACAACAATTTGTTCTTCTAGTTTTTTAATTCTTTCAGGGATTTCAGCAGCTTCCTTAATTTTCTTGGAAGCGTCTTTTCCTTCCTTCTTTAATTTAGCTACTTCATCAGAAATAATATTCCTATCATGTTTAAGCTTTTCTACTTCCTGTAATAATTCTCTATATTTCTTATCGTCTTCAATCAAGCTACTCAAAACTTTTAATCTCTCTTGGTCTCCTCTTTTCTTTAAATTGTCTTCAACAATCTTTGGATTTTCTCTGATTAGCTTTATGTCAAGCATAATTATCTTTTTATATTTTTAGATATATAACATTTTAAAATAATACTTTTAGATAACTTTATTATCTACTTATACAATTTTTGTCGAATGCTTAATAAACTTTTTAAACTATGAAAAGTTAATCTCAATCATGAATGAGAAAAACAACTTGATTGGAAAAATGGAACAGACCCCCATTATAGAGATTACCGTTGGTAAGGTAATTGAATATTCCACAGAAAATACAGAAATAGGTTTTCGTTCTGAGGCCCTTGATATGAATCACCTGCAGAAAATTTATTCGTTGCTGGAAAGACGTGGCTATGATAGTAATAACGTTGCGCTTACAAGCAAGGAAATTAGTAGACAAATTATAGCACATCAAGATAAAAATAGAAAATGTGTTATTGATGGGATGAAAGCGATATTTGGATACACTTTAAAATGCGATAAATTAGATGAAGAAACAATAAAAGAAGTAAAAGAAGTAATTGAAGGTTTTCCTTCTGCAAATTTTCCTAGGGTTTACTTGCCTAAAACTGTAATCAATGCGGAATGAAATACTTAGGAAGATTCATCTTGTAACTTGAGCTTTATTAACAATTTCGTATAATTCTTTTGCTTGTTTATTTTTCTCAAAATATGTTCTAATTTGTATACTAAAACATGCAAAATTTTATAAAAGTAAATTATAGTCAATTAGGTATGGAACATTATAAAATTTGTTATGGAAGTAAAGGTAAGAAATATTATATCATATCCGAAAAGTTTTGGAAATGGATTAGCGAAAGGAAAGTTAATTGTAAAAATTACGGTTCTAAGACTGAATTAATAAATTCTATATTAAAGCTAACTAAAAATAATATACCCAAACTAACAGTAATGAACTGAATATACAACTATAGAAAACCGATAATAGTAAACAACATTATAAGGCATTCTAAAAATGGAAGAGGATGTACGCATGGTTTGAAATATTTTTGTCCTGCGTGTAAAATAAACAACCAATATATAGATAATTGCCCTGTCCCAGCCTTTTTCAAAACTCATACAAAAGGCAAAATCTACATATATGAGGATTTTTGGAATGAGTTTATTTTTGTATGCAAAAACTGTAACAGATATGGTATATTGCCATCAAAAAGAGTATAGAAACAAGAATTTTGGGATTTCTTTTCAAGCGGCAAATTTCTAGTAAATAAAAATTATCCCAAGTCAGAGCTACTAGATTTCTCTAACGGAGTTCCTGTTGATTTTAATATAACGATGAGTGTAAGGGCTTGACTGTTTATATCTTACGTTAGTTTCATATAACTTATGGCAAGAATTCATTCCCTAATTCTTTAAGAATATCTCTATTATTTTCAAAATACTCTCTGACGCGTTTAAATCTATGTATCAAATAATCAGCAACGGCATTTTTTAAGTCTGCGGGATGCAGAACACCTTTAGCAAAGAGATTATTCAAATCATCAGTGGATATTATGTCAATATCCCCACCAAATTTTGCATCTCTCTTTATAGATATCTTTCCTTCTACAGGTATTATTAGCATCGAAGAAATCTGCAATATTGGATTGTCTTTCACAATTTTTGCAGGGCAATATGCCTTATTGATTTTTCTCTTTATGGAATCTTCAGACTCGTATACTTTAATTAGACTATCTGATACGGATGAACTCATTTTAGTTTTAGCTCCTAGCAACGAAACAATAAGAGGTGTCATAATCTCGACTCGCTTCTTGTATCCTATTTTGGGCAGATATTCCCTAGCAAAGGCAAGTATATGACGCTGATCTGAACCTCCCCATTGAATATCGACATCAAGATACTGCTCATCTAAAGCTTGCATTATTGGATAAACTAGCTCACTTACCTTAGGATTTTTCATTCTAGTGACTTCTGAAGCAGCTCTCATGGTTCTATCAACAGTTGCAAGAGCAGCAATCTTCCATATATCTGTTACATAATTCTTCTCAAGTTGGAATTCAGAACCTCTTACAAAATCTAGTTTTTTTGGCCAGTCAAACGAAAGTTCGATGCATTTTTGAGTATATTCAACTCTCTTGTCAAGGTCTTCCCATTTTGCTTTTAAATCATCAAGAGCAGCGTGAATATCAGCTAGTAGAATTTTTACTTTTATGCCAACGCGTTGGAAATCAAATACCTTCCCCAATGGAATTAGGTGGCCAATATGCAATGGACCAGTAGTTGCACGGCCTATATATGCTGAAGCTTCTTTTTTTGTTTTTAAAAGCTCAATTAAATCTTCATTTGTTAAAATTTCAGTAGTATTTCGTTTTATCAACTCTATTTTTGTTTCTATGTCCATAGAAATACTATTAATTTTCTATATTTAAGTTATTTTCTTCTAAGCAATTCTTCCTTTGCTAACTCTGTCTTTTTTATAATCTCTTGTTTATCCATTGTAACTATCAACGCATTTTTAATAAGCATATTTAGAATTAAATACAGAAAATATAAATATTGATAAGGTTAAAGATAGCCATGAAAATTAAGTGCTTAGGAGGATGCAGGGAAGTTGGAAGGAATGCCATTCTAGTAGAAGGTAAAGAAAATATTCTTTTCGATTATGGAGTAAAAGTCGAGACTAACGAGATTCCAAAACCTGTTGAAAGGCTAGATAACATAATTCTAGGCCATGCTCACCTCGATCATACTGGCTCGATACCAATTCTTTATCGCAAATTTAAAGTACCTATATTTTCAACAGCTGCAACTTTTGATCAAACTCACTTGCTTTTAAAAGACAGTTTAAAGATTGCAAGAATAAGAGAACTCATAAAACATTTTGGACAAAGTGATATTGAAAAAATGAAAAAGAATGAGGCTAGGATAACTTATGGCCAAAGGGTTGAAGCTGAAAATTTTGCTATGGATGTATTTGATGCAGGTCATATTCCTGGTTCTATCGCTCCATTGATAGAGGTGAATGGAAAAAGAATTCTTTATGTAAGTGATTTTAACACAAACCCTACACGCTTGCTTAACGGTGCTAGAATAGATGCAAAAAATGTAGACGTCTTGATATTGGAAAGCACTTATTCGAATAGAAACCATCCTGACAGAAGAGAAACTGAAAAAAAGTTTTTTGAAGCAATACAAGGAACGATTGCAAACGGAGGAGTAGCAGTACTTCCCTGCTTTGCAGTAGGAAGGTGTATGCATCCTGATACATACGTTCAAACGAAAAATGGAGAAATAATTAAGATATCTAAATTACACAATCCTTCTAAGTTGGTTTCCTCTGATTTTATTGAAAATAAGATAGGCTATAGTGAAATAAGTAATAAATGGGTAAAAACTGTAAACAAACCAATAAGAATTAAAAGTAGAACAACTGAAATTGTTGTATCTCCAGAACATAAAATTTTCTTAATTAAAAACTGCGAAATTGCTGAGGTTATGGCCAAAAATTTGAAGGTTGGAGATCATTTGATAGTTCCAACTAATATTAGAACAGAAGGAAAAACACAAAAATTGAAAACAAATATAAAATTTGAAGGTTGGATATCAGTTTCAAAGAAAGAAGCTGATAAATTTAAGCGATTATACAAACAAGGTTGGCCTATAGAAAAAATTGCAAAAAAACTTAATAGAAGCATGCAAACTGTATGGGTTTACACCACTGGAAAAAGAAAGTATAAAACTAGCAAACCTATAATCAAAAATATAACATTACCAAATATAATGTCAAAGAATCTTTGCCAATTACTAGGTTACTATCTTGGTGATGGTTCTAATGATAACGACAAAATAAAGTTTTCTGATGGAAAAATAGAGAATATTCTGATGTATAACAAACTTATTAAAAAGTTATTCGGCATAAAAGGAAAGATTCGTAAAGATCCTAGATGTAACTGTTTTTATTTAATTCTTGATTCTAGATTGTTGGTCAGATATTTAAAAGAAAACTTTCCTGAACTTGAAAATAAAGAAATACCAAGTCTAATTCAGAAATGTAAATTAGAGGATGTTGCAAGTTTTATCAGAGGATTATATGATGCAGAAGGTTATGTAAATGAAGATTCTTTATACTTTGGAAATACATCAAAACCGCTTGTAGAAGTCTTAAGACTGCTATTATTAAGATTTGGTATTGTAGCATTTCCTGAAAAAACAAAGACAGAATATAGATTGGCTGTTTCTAAATTAAGGGATATTAGAAGATTTAACAATTTCATAGGATTTGATGATAAAAGTAAAGAAGCAAAATTACAAAAACTTATTTCAAGTCGTCTATACGGGTTTGATGACACTTTACCTGTAAATAAAGAATTCCTCCAATTATATAGAATTTTAAATATAAAATGTAAAGAGGCAAAAAATATATTAATTAATAATTATAAAAAATGTAAACCTCAAAGAAAAACAGTAAATACTATTCTTAATTTATCTAAAAAAAGAATATTTGAAATAGAACATTGTGACGATGATACCTATAGCATCCTTAAAGCGCTTAGAATATCGCAAACAACCCTTTCAAAAGAATTATCTGAATTAACTAATATGTCACAAAATACTATTAAATACCATTTAAAAAAACAACGTCAAGAATGCTTAAAACTAGCAGAAAAAATATTATTAAAAAGACGCATGGAAATTATAGCAGAAGCAAAAACTATTTATAAAAAAATCAAAAAAATATCAAAATTAGATTGTTTTTTTGATAAAATAAAAAAGATAGAAACAATAAATAAGAAAGATACTTTTTATGACATAAATGCCTTACCATTTTTAAATTTTGTAGCAAACGGTGCATTAGTCCATAACAGTGCAGAAATTTTAATGATTTTAGACAGTTTCAAATCAGATTTTCCAATCTACCTTGATGGAATGGCAAAGGAAGCAACTCAAATAGCCTTAGACTACCCTGAATTTATCAAAGACCCGAAGGCATTAAAAAAAGCTTTAGACGATGTTAAACCCATTTACTCAAATGATGAAAGAAAAAAGATAGTAAAAGAGCCTTGTGCTATCGTGACTTCTAGCGGAATGCTAGAGGGCGGTCCGAGTGTCATGTACATAAAATATCTTTACGACAATGTGGAAAGCTCCATAGTATTCACTGGTTTCATACTTCCGAGGACGGCCGGCCGATACATGGTTGACACCGGACGATTCGTCACCGAAGGGTTTGACTTGAAGATCAAGATGGGCGTTCACCAGTTTGATTTTTCTGTTACGCCTGAAACTCCTGTCCTTGTAAGAGACTTTGAAAAATCAAAAATATGCCCGATAAAAGACGTTGCAAATAACTTTGATTTGAACACCCTTGAATGCTACTCGTTCGACAAGAAAAACTTAAAATCTGGATGGCATAAAGTTGCTTCCATAATAAAGCATAATTACTCTGGCAGACTGTTTAAAATCACCACAAAATCTGGAAGGTTTGTTGAAATAACGCAAGGTCATAGCATATTCGTCTTAAGAAATGGGAAGATAGTCGATGTTCCTGGAGAAGAAGTTAAAGTTGGAGATTATATCGCGATACCAAAGAGAATATCGGCCGAACCTACTGTTAAAGATGTAGATTTTTCCAAGTGTTTCAAATACAATAACACATTGACAGCTCCCAAAAGAACCCCTGTAACGAGTAAGTTGTGTAGGCTTTTAGGTTATTACACCGCAGAAGGTCATGCTCTAGACAGGGTTGGCATAAGCTTGAACAACAACAGCGAACAAGAAATTGCTACAGAAATTACGAAGGATGTCAATGGAATATTTTCACAGCTTAATGTTATTAATTATTACCCTAGTCCATCCGAACTTCAGCTAAGATTTGGCGGTACGCTAACTGCTAGGATATTTGAAGAACTTTGCGGAAAGGGGGCATATAACAAAAAAGCTCCTGAATTCTTGTTCCAATGTTCATCTGAGTATATATTGGATTTTGTCGGGGCGTATTTAACTGGTGATGGATGGTTTGAAGGCGGGAAAATAAGAGCTAAATCTGTGAGTAAGAAATTGATTGACGACTTGATTTATCTCTTGCTTCAAGCCGGAATAATTGCCAAGTATGATGGTATTAGAGTTGCTAAGGAGAGGAAAGCACCTCAGGGAACCATATTCAAAGAAAGTGTATCTCATGTTCTAAGGATTCAGGGATTAAAGGATTTAGACGTCATAGTGCCATTTTTGAGAGGAAAAATCAGAAACGACGCTGAAAGCTATTTGAAAACTACCAATAAAATTTGGAGTGTCCCTCCGCATGGTCTTCCTGTAAGAGAGCTTGACATTAAAAACTCTATTAATGGATATAATTGGAGAGTTGAAAAAATACTCAGATCTTCAACTAGAAATCATATCAATCCGAACCTAATCAAGGATGAAGAAATAAAGAATCGATTTTTAAGAGATGTAATCAATGGTGATGTTGCATTTGATTTGGTTAAAGAAATTGTGGAATCTGATTACAATGGAGAAGTTTATGACTTTTCTGTTCCGGGACCTCAAAACTTCTTAGGCGGATTTGGAGGCATATTTTTGCATAACTCAGCTCATACAGGTCGTGATGGATTGTTTGATTTTGTTAATAAAATCAAACCTGAAAAAGTTATTTGCATTCACGGCGACAATTGCGAGAGATTTGCAACCGAGCTTCGTGGAAGAGGATTCGATGCTATTGCTCCTAAGAATGGCGATATAATTGATATTGATTGATGGTTCTAACGCCGGTGGTCAACTTGTTAGAACTGCATGTGCCTTATCAGCGATAACTAGAAAGCCTTTTAAAATAATAAACATAAGAGGATTAAGACCAAACCCCGGCTTACAAACTCAGCATATTGAAGGAATAAAATCCATAGCAGAACTTTGTAACGCAGAAACAAAAGGATTAGCATTAAACTCTAAAGAACTTGAATTCTTTCCAAATCAATTAGAAGCAAAAGACTTGAAATTAAAAATATCAACTGCAGGCTCTGTTGGTCTGGTCATGCAAGCTGTTTTACTTGTAACTTCTCAATTGAAAAAATCAATAAAAATTGAAATTGATGGTGGTGGTACTTGGAACAAATGGGCTCCTCCTGTTTTATATTTAGAAAAAGTTTTGTTCTCATTGTTAAAAGAAGAAACTAAAATAAATATTTTAAGAAATGGTTTTTATCCAAAAGGCGGAGCAAGAGTTGAAGTAATTGCCAAACCTTTAAAATTAAAACCAATTGAATATTTTGAAAGAACTGAAATCAAAGAAATCAATGGATTTTCAATTGCATCAAAAAGTTTAGAAAAAGCTAAAGTTGCCGAAAGACAAACAAAAACAGCAAAAGAATTGATAAAACAGAAATTTAACAAAGAATTAAACATCGAGACAAAATATGTTGATAGCATATCTCCTGGTTCTGGTGTTTTAATTTTTATTAAAACTGAAAATTCTGTTATTGGTGGAGATTCTTTAGGCGAGATTAAAAAGTCTGCTGAAGTTGTTGCTAAAGAAGCTGTTAAAAATTTGATTTTTGAACATGCTAATGGTGTGGTAGATAGGCATGCCGCTGACATGGTTTTATCGTATATGGCTTTAAGCTCTGGAAAAATCCAAACAAGCGAGATAACTCAACATGTTAAAACAAATATTTCTGTTATAGAAAAATTCTTGCCAGTTAAATTTGAAATAAATGAAAAAACAATAAGCATTTAAACAAAGTGGTATATTAAACAGCGCAGTACTTGCCACCGTAGACGCACTTTGATTCTGCATCACAACCATTTGGGCATGTTCTAACATATTTGTAATAGCAACCGTTGATCATACCTGTACATAAATCGCCTGTGTTAATCCAGGCAGTACAAGTGCAAACAGGACAAGTGAAAGTCTTTGTTAAACAGTTGTTACTCTCATTGCTCTCTACAACATTGCTATTTGCATCAGCACAGACTTTTATTGTATCGCTAGCACCTGAGCAAGTCCACGCATAGCTAAAAGTTCTATTGCTAGTTGAACCTGCTGCTAATGAAGAGACAGAATCTTGAGCTTTGTATGAATCATCTACCCATAAGTTTGAATAAGAAGAACCTGCGTTTGCATTACCTTGGTTCTTTACTCTATAATTGATTGTGCTCCCTGATGTCCAAATATCATCTATTGTTAAGTCTGGTTTTGGCAATGATACTGTGAAATAAATCATTTGTGAATTATTCATTACGCCCCAAGTTGTATTTGCATAAAATATTATGTTATGCGAACCTTCTGCTATGTTTAATGTAGTGTTTCCTGTCAGAGTTGTGTTCGGTTTATTGTCTAGACTATAGCCGATCCAGGATATTTCAAAGGGAGTTGAGATTGAATATTTTATATCAACTGAGTTGGTTGAATAGGTAGTGTTCTCTGGAGAATCTATGTATATGTTAACAGGATCTATTGTATAGATAGTGAAATCATAAGGTCCTGTAACATTCCAATTTCCAAAACTATCTTTTGCATACCATTTATAGTGATGAGTTCCTATTCCAAGAAAACACGGTGATGAATCGGCTTTAGAAACTGTTACAAAGAACAGGTTGACGATTAAAGCAATCAAAAGAACCGATAAAATGTTATATTTCTTCTTGATTCTCATCACAAAAGACAAGAATATTGAAATTAAAAATAATATTGGAATGATAGGACCTACAGACAGCATGTAGAAATGACCTCCGCCTCCACCACCGCCACCTGAGCTTTGGCATGTTGAAAAAGTCATGCTGTAAGTATCTCCGCTCTTTGAAGCTGTATAATTTACGCCATCCATTTGAAGTATAACATTATCTACAGCAAAATTATCTGTCCAAGTTATATTGAAATTGTATGTTGCGGTCGATGAATAAAGAATTGACGCTGGTGGCCCTTGAGGATTAGAATATTGGGGAGGAGTTGTATCTTGTATAACAACTCTTACATTTGCTGGTTCTACTCTTGCTAACGCGTCCCACCACCAATCATTGCCTGCATTGCCATTGTTGCCTGCATCTTGAGTCAAATCTCTTTCATGAACCCAGAACATTATCCTTTGACTGCCTAATGTTGGCCTATAAAATGATGCTGGAACCTGACAACTCACAACAATAGTTTCTCCCATATCTAATATACCATTTGGAATGTCTTCACTTACTATTGAACAATCAACTCCTGCTGGACAACTTCCAGGAGTCAAGCAACCATGAGTTCCATCCCTCCCATTATAATAAGCATTTACTCTTCCTTTATTGTCTCTTGTGTCCACTGGAAAATTATAATTAGAAACGTTCCAAAATTCAACTCCTAAAAACCAATTATTTTGTGCATGCCATCCAGTATTAAGTATAGAAACGTTAACAACTATAAATGAAGTGTCCCCAATAGAAACATCGCCACTAGTAACTCCATTTACATTTACTTCATTTATATAAGAATCATAATCAATGCTACACTCACAAAACCCTGCGCCACAATGATAATTTCTCATTTGATTTGCACTATTATAATTTGTAAAAAGAAAGGGTGTTTGACAAGCTACTGCATAATTAGGCACCGCTGCAGTGTCAGGATAACCTCCGTCATAGCTTTCACATGTTTCTTTTCCACTGTT
>Ga0315282_10016745_pt1 | contig 10678 bp, 13 predicted proteins | sample YL17G07_20_MG_FD_203693 | JGI IMG/M metagenome (GOLD analysis project Ga0315282, IMG submission 203693) | Sediment microbial communities from Yellowstone Lake, YNP, Wyoming, USA - YL17G07_20 | ecosystem: Environmental > Aquatic > Freshwater > Lake > Sediment | place: USA: Wyoming | collected... | reverse complement strand
GACAAAACCATAGATAAGCTGAAAGCCTATAGGGATAAGGATTTGTGGAAGAATTTGGCTGATAAGCCGGAGAAAATTGAAAACGTGTTGAAGCAGTACTTGCAGTATGGTTAGTTAAATGGGCTTTGGATAAAGAAATGCTTATACCTTATCCTATAAGATAGGAATAGTTATATACTCCGTCAGATACTTCTCTTATTGGTGAACAAAAACGGAAAACTTAACTAATATTAATGTTTGGTTGAGTAAGTCTTGTGAAAGCCCGAGAAGTCGAAAGAAGTATGAGGAAGCTATAAGGCAATTTCAGACCTATGTAAAAGAGCATTATCACGTCAACATAGAGAATTTGAAGCAGCTTTACCGAGAAGCCAAATACAAAGGAGAAGTCGAAAGGGAGAAGTTTCTCGATCAATTCAAAGACATCATAGATTCTTTCAGTTGTTACATTAAGACGTTAGATTACTCTCCAATGAATGAAGCTAGAGTTCTGGCTACAATCCGAAGCTATTGTCATAAAAGCTGTGGAATGAAGGATCTAGAGGTTGAATCGCCAAAGCATGTTTACCCAAAATACCATAACCGAGACATCACTAAGGAAGAGATTAGGAAAATCCTTGAACACGCAAGCATAAGGGATAAACTGTTTTTCTTGATGATGTGTGAAAGCGGTTTGAGGCCTGACACTCTAGTGAATCTTAGGTATAGGCATATTAAAGAGGATTATGAAGCTAAGAGAACTCCCATGAAAATTGACTTGCCCAGCAATATATTGAAGGATCGAGTTTCCGCTAGGTTCACATTTATCGGAGAGGATTCTGTAAAGTTGCTGAGGGAATACCTAAGCCTTAGACCTAGCATGAAAGATGATGATCCGATATTTTTGGCTGAGAGAGGCGAGGAAAAGATAGGCATGGAAGCTCTCAGTAACAAGTTTGGAAGGATTATACTGAAACTAGGCTTATGCTCCACGTCTGAAGGGAAAGGGAAACCGAAAGAGCTAAGGCTCTATTCCTTACGCAAATACTTCAGCAATAATATGAGGTGTGACTCAACATTCCGAGAGTATTGGATGTGTCACAGCAATGTTACGGATCATTACATCAGCAGGGATGTGGCGAGGCATAGAGAAGAGTACACGAAAGGCTATCCTTCTTTAAGAATTTTCGACACTAGTTTCGTCGATCTTGGAGACCTCACCGCGCAACTACGAAACAAGGACAGCGAAATCAAGGAGCTTAAAGAGCAGCTTTTGGAGTTCAAAGCAACCCAAGAAAAGCTTGAAGAAGCAATCATGAATCCGAATTCAGAGTCGTTCGGAGCGCTAACGCGCAGGATAGAGGCCTACATTGATGACAAGCTGAAAGGTTGGGAGAAGAACATACCGGGAACGGAGCCGAAGGAAAAGAAACGAAGCAAGTGAAGCCTCCCTAGCAAAACCGTCCGCAGGCCTTTAAAGGCTAGTGCATGCGCTAGGTTCTAGAGCATGTTCGAGCAGGCCAACATGGAAAACAGGAGAAATCAGAGGGTTCTAACGCTCTTTAACGTGAGGCAAGTTTTATGTACTTTTGGCGTTACGCTGATTATGACGTTAACGCCGTTAGGAGCGTTTACATCATGGGTGAAGAGGCTAAGATTATCGAGTATCTGAGGGCTTACGTTAAGAGAGAGGGTACGGCTCCTTCAGTGCGAAAGTTTTGCAGAGATCAGAACATGACTGCGCCGGCTTTTTATAGGCGATACGTAAGCATGGGAAAACTTCTCGAGAAAGCTGGATTACCCATCGATGAAAGAACAAAGGCGCGCCTTCTGATCAGCAAAAAGGCGACCAGGAAACGCGTGCAGAAAGCCGAGAGGAAACACGCCCGGGTTCAAACCCGGGCGCCGCCCGTTGAAGGTGTAAACGATGAACCGGCGCAGACGCCCACCTTCGAGAAGATCGAGTGGGCTAGAGAGGAAGGGGAGGCAGCACACGATAGTATCGTGGAAAACGCTCAACGGTTCGCTGAGGAATTGAAAATTCTAGTGCTTGGCACCACCGATGAAGTTAGCGTTGAGGTTAACACTGCGGTTATGGAGGCGCTGAACGAAGTCTTGCCCGTGATCTTGATGTACAAGTACGACATCATGGCCGACATCTCAGATCTGTTAGTAGCCAAAGACGTGTTGAGGCAGGCTAGAAAGGCACGGGAAAAGCTTCGCAAGGAAAAGACCCAGATGGACGGTGAGCGCGTAGAGATTCAGCGCGCCAGGGAATTGTTGAAGCGAGACAGCGATAAAGCGGCCTTGCTGGAACACGTTCGGAAGCTAGAGTGGCAGGTGAAGGTTAACATTGATCATTTCAACGAGGCGTATGAAGTTCTCAAGCGGGGCCGCGTTGTATTCCGGGAGTTGTGGTCAGTCGCCTCTACATGTCCAAATTGCCCGAGCACTTTCGTGCGGAATATGATGGTGTCTCACCGCGACCTCTTGGACTGGCTGACCTCGGGGAAGTACCACATGCGGTTGAGTTTCGAACCCGAAGGCACACCTAAGCTTGGCTACCGAACATGAACAACCTTTTCAACTTGTCTTTTGGAAGATACTGTTAAGTCTTTTGACCTATCTCGCGTCGCGCGCGCATAGTCTTACACCGCCTTTTTACCTAGGACAAACCCCCGCTTCTGCCGCCAAAATGATATGCAAAACATTCTTAACAGCGTACACAAACTCACCAAAAAACCTTGCTCAATCCACCATATAAATTCTTAATAGCATTGAGCAAAAACCTTGACCTTGTTGTACAGCTTCAATAGGAGGTGAAGGAGAATGGGAAGAAGAAAATATAGAAGATTAATTCCGAGCGAAGTATATGTTGGCATATCTGGAAGAACTGGCCTTCCTTACGGCAGAGTGAAATGGAAAAAAAGAAGCTAAAAATAATGGGTTAATTCTGCGATGTCCACGCAATAACTAAGCACGAATCCCGCGACAACAAAGACGTTTGGCTTTCCGCCAAACTCCCGCCCGATGCGAGCAAGGCCGTTTGCCCTGAACTGCTACCCAGACCAGTGTGACTAAGAAGCATAGTCAGGCACGCCACTGAGAACCGTGTCCTGTTCTGGGAGCTGTTCACGATTGAGTCAAAGGTTGCTGACCTTCGATGTAAGGTTGTCGATTTGACTAACGATGATTCTAGACGGGCCTTCACGGAAATTGAGGTTTAGATCATAATCAGCATCGTTTCTCTTAGACCTAAAGTTCTTGAACTGGAATGCGATTGTTGTGTGTCCAAGATCCATAAGAGTCAAATAGAAAATTCGGTGCAAGTTGAAAGAGCGTAAATATTGCCTGTCAAGCCTATTCAGCCTTCTTTGGTCTATTCTTCTTTTCGAGTACATTTTTTGGATTTCCTTGATAAGCTGGAGGCTGTATTTCTTCTGAAGAACAGAGCCAGTAACATGATACAGAGAATAGTAGGCACGGCTTATTGCGGTTCTAGACTCCTCTTCCAGTATTCCATGCTGACTCATTATCTTCTTTGCATACTCGAGAAATCTGTCTTCGGTTATCATTCTTCTTCGCTCATCCAACATCTAGAGTTATCCTGAACCGTTTCATTTCCCTCTTTCGAACAGTCTGCAATGCATAGTTCAGTAGTTCGTCAAAGAGAGTGTAAGCACGCTCAAACTTCGCCTGCTCTACTAGTATCTTAATCCTTGGCTCTGTCCAATCATCAAACTCGGTGTCGGTCTCAGTGTCTATTAGTATCTTTGCCGTTATCCTGTGTTTCTTCATGAAGTCAGAAACCCGAGTTGAAACCACATCCAAGCTTCTGTTCAGATCTATCGGTCTCTTCTGCCTGTTGATGAAATCGCGCGCAACTTCGGTCATTTCGTAGGGTTTCTGGACTGGAATGTGATTGATGAGACCAGGGGTAACGAACGCGCTCTGATCCAGTATCGTGCGCGATTGATCATCGCCAAAAGGGAATCTAGCAAGAGTCTTTGGCTCAAGCTGCCTAGTTTTCCATTGAGACTTCTCAAACTCTGCCAGCCCTTGAAGAAGACCGCGCCCTACATCTTTTGGAATAGTCTCCTTGTAGTAGCTTCTAGTACCAGTGAAAGTCTCGCAATAGGGTTGCTGTACGAGCTCTATGGCAGTTGATGAGTTGAGTTCAGGGGTAGCTATCATCGAGTTCTAACATCCTTTTCCAACTCGTCAAGTATCTGCTTTAGCTTGCTGTCTAGATGCTTGACTAGCTCCTTCACTTTGTGCAGCTCATCTCTATAGACTATCTGGATATGATACCTTTTGCTATGACTGACAAAAAACGGCTCAATCGTGAGATTTAGCCATTTCGTCGAAGTCGGATTGCTTCCTTTTTGGGCGATTCGAAGACCAATAGAAGAGGCATCTACGCCAAGAACATTACCTATTCTCCTAACCTCTTCTACCCTCTGGCTGACTTTGGCTAGGACATCCATAGGATTGGCTCCTGTTGAAACGGTAAGATCTCCAATGAACTCATGAAAAATGATGTTCGTGGGATCAATACTCAGCACATCGATGTTAATACTCATCAACTCCTCATAGGCTGTAACAACGTCAGTTGACGATGTTTGGCTTCTAACCCCTAAAAGTCGTCTTTCGGGGCTTGCATACACTTCGACCGTGCCCTTTACCGCAAGCAAATCAGGGGCGCGTTGCATTTCAGGCCCTTTTACTGTATACCCTTTCTCCTCAAGCTTATCTCTCAATCCAATAAAGTCTGGGCTCAGCATCCAAATGGAAGCGAGACTAAGACTAAAGGGAACGATCTCGACTTTCGGTTCCATCTACGTCCACCTCTAAAGCTAATTGCACTAGGTTATTTAAAATTGTTGTGAATTTCTGCTGTCGGTTTAGCATGAGCCACGCTAGGCCTTATTGCATAGCAACATTTATCTTAGGGAATCGCCTTTGCCTTGCATGGTATATCAAAAGCGCCAAAAAGCCAATTAAAAGTTTGGACTACGGGAGATATCTCCACTGCACTCACCTAGCGCGTCGCATCTCCCTTGCTTTTGCGACTGGTCAAGGGTTGCCAAAGGGAAGTTTGCTCAACTCGCTCTGAAGTCATGTGAACCAAGAGCCAAGGACCTTAGGGATCCCCTCAACTATGACGCGTATATCTTCAAGCAAAGTTTTGTTTGCATAGTAGTTAATCTCCGTGAGGAAGGTCCACACGTCTTTTTCTGCAACATGCCACTGTTCTTTCGAGTAGACTGAGCCGCAGAATGGACACATCACGGTTTCCACATAATCGCTCGGATATGGAAGTTCTCTGTCGCAGTGGCCGCAGACGGCTGTGTTGCCGATGACGGTTGAAAACAAAAGCAACCTGTCCTTTGGGCACCCTCTTGCCCAAGCGTCAAAATGCTTGAGGTGATGCTCTTGGTGCATCCGAGCTATAAATCTCTTTGCCGTATCGGGGTTGCTTCCACTATCCTTAGCAAATTGACTTGTTAGAAACACTTCACTTTTTCCATAAAGCTCTTCCAACCTTTTTTGAAGGCGTCGGTAGTTTGCGTCATACATGTTAATATTGTTCGTGTTTTCCAAACTGAATTTCCTCCTCTTAGCAGATTCGTTCCAACTGAATTTCAACGACACTCAAAAACCACATAGGCCCTTCTTCTGCATAAAGGTTACTCAAAAAGTGTAGCCAGATGGGAAAAAGAAAAGACGTAGCTTATTGGAACATTCCAGTGCCTAAAGTTCTGAATGAAGCCGTTGAGAAAGCAATTCGTGTCGACATGCACGCAACCAAATCTGATTTTGTAAGAGATGCTGTTCGCGAGAAGTTAAAGGCTATGGGATTCATCGCAACGTTTCAAAAACAAGAGACGAAGGGAACGGAACTATGAATGTAGCGCGCGCAATGACAAGAGATGATGACACAACGATGACACCAACTACGTGTCGCGACTTCATTATCGCCTACGCAAAGAGGCTCAACCGTGCCTTAACTTATAGAGACCTTCTAGAGGGAGCGGAAGGGCGTTTTACCTATGGCACGTTACGGAACAAGGTTTCTACACTCATAAACGACAGGGAAGTCTTGAAGTTCCCTAAAGAAAACCCCGCCAGGTTCATTTTGCCAGGTTGGAAAGACCGACCTGAATATAGGAGATGGTTCCAAAATGACAAGAACCCTATGGGGGGCAGGGTGAAAGTATACAAGCGTGGCTCTGAGTTAGCAGTTGATTTTGTTAGTTTTGTTGAGTCTCTGGATTGGGAGGAGCTTTGTTATGTCCACGATGTCCGGGTTGAATTTGATGCTGTGTGTGTGGATGGCATTCGTTCCAGTGATGGTTGGCTTTGGTCTTTGAGGAGTCATAGTTGGCTTCGGAAGTTTGATGACTTAGAGTTTCCGTTGACTGTTCAGGTTTATGATACTGGGCGTGTTCAGGTTGCTGTGAAGTGTAGTTTGAAGCCTATTCCTTTTAATTTCGAAGGATTGACACGTCTCACCTCTGTTCTTGGTGAGTTAAAGGGGAGACTCGGCTGGAGCAATGTTCCCAACGTTGCAGACTGGACTGTGACAATCTGGCATTATGGAAAGGATAGTAAAAGTGAAGTTTCTGGGGCCTCCTTCAATGTGACTTTTGAAACGTGGTCTAAGACACTGGCGCGAATTTATACCAAATTAGAGCTTAACAAGATTCGAGTTGAAGAAATTCAATCGCCACGCCGCACCGTGCAAGACCTTTTTGAGACGGTTATGAACCGAGAGGAGAGTCGGTAAGATGCGCGCGCGCTTGGATTGTGCCGTTGGAGGCTGAAAAATGAGTGGAAAAGAGGATGTGTTAACGACTAAGCTAAGGGTTGAAGAGTTAGAGCTTGGAGTCTTCACGCCGAGGTTGCAGTTTGACACTAAATATGTCGAAGAACTCGCCGAGGACATCGAAAAGAACGGGCAACAGAAGCCCATAATCTGTAGACCACACCCTGAAAAGCCGAACGTCTATGAAGTTATCGATGGGGAACACAGAGTTAGGGCAGTCAAAAAACTTGGATGGGGCCTAATCAGAGCTGAAGTGAAAGTTCTCTCCGATGAAGAAGCGTTGTATCTTGCTATGAGAATTAATGAGATGCATGGGAAACGTTTAGATAAAATGGAACAGGGCTTGCGAATGCTGAAGCTTAACTCTCCGCCTTACAATTGGACCCAGGAAAAGATTGGGAAACTGTTTGGTAGAAGCCGAGAATGGGTAAGTGACAGAATAGCGGTTGTCAGTCGGTCTGACGAAAGTGTTCTAAAGTCCATTGGTAATCGATTACCAACGTTGACTCACGCCATAAGAGTCATCGAACTCCCTCCTGAAGAACAGAAAGAAGTTGTGGACGTGGTGGCTGAACACAAATTGTCAACTATGACTACGAAAGCTTTAGTTGACGCTTTGAAAATCGCTGAAACCCCCGAAGAAAAGGAGCTTGTTAAGGAAAAGATTCCGAAACTCAAGGCTAAAAAAGCCAAAATAATGGTTGACCTGTTAAAGACTAAAAACGCTCAGGAAAGAACGGAAGTTCTGGAACACTCGCTAGAAGATTCATTATGTCTTTTGATTTCTTTTCGATTTTAGTAAACATTGCAAGCAGTTCCACGATTCTGGGTTCAACGACTTTTTCGATGACTTCCTTTCGCTTCAGGAGGACCTCTTCAATTCTCTGCGGTAGCGTGCTGGGTTTTGTCAATACTTCGAATTTTTCGTGAGTCATTATTTCAGTATATTGATTAACAACTTGGAGAGAAGCGTAGCAATCATGCAATTTCCTGGTAAAGGTCAACTCCTTCTTACGGGCGAAATCGAAAAACACATCTGAAAAGGTCGCCCTCAAGTAAGCATTGTCCAAGAATGCTGGATCTGGCGTCGGCGACCATCCTCCTTTTCTGATTACTTCCAGCGCGCGGTCTACTGAATGCTTTATGGTTCTTGCTATCCGAAGATTCTCAGTTAGTTCGAACACGATTCCATAAATGAGAGAATGCAACTCCTTTTTGGCATCCCATTTCGCTTTGACCCAAATACCGATTAGAGCTATTGCGAGTGGAATGAGAACCTGAATAATCAAAAAATCCAAGATTTCGTTCGGAACCTCCCAACATTGCTTGATTTCTCTTAATTGATTCTTGCTCTATGATTCTTTAGTGCAGACAACTCCTTTATTAAACTCCTACTCATCAGCAAAATAGTCCAAAACTAAAGAGCCTGCGCGCGCTTGCATAGCTCAGAAAAGGTAATGAATTGATAATGGGCTATTGACTTATCGGGTGTGAATTAGATTTGACATCCTCCGACAAATCAATAGTCGCAGGTTTTGTTTCTGAACTCTCAAAGAAAGCCGAATATGGAATAAGAGGCGAGAAGCCCTTGGCAGTAATTGCCACTCTCAAATATCTTCATGAAAATAATATTACGGGCAAGAGACTGTTGGAGCTCTTAGCTGAGCCACACGCTAAAGCCATAAAAAGTATTTTTCTTGATTTAGCAAGAGAGCACAGTTCCATTCAGGAACCAAGCACTTCGTGGGACCTTATAGCAGGAAAGAGAGGAGAACTACGAGACATTATTCAAGGTTTTAATGCTGGTGCCGTTAATGAAGCCTTTTCTAAACTCACACCTGAAGAAATAGAGTCACTTCTCCATAGCTATCTTGATTACTTGACTCGCAATAGGAGATAACCACAACTGAGACAAAAAATATGGGTTATGCGAATAACAATTCCTTTGTCTCATGTAAAATTCGGTCCCCATTCACAAAGCATAAGTTGTATATTTTAATGGTGTTGTTGGAGATTAGTTGTAATGGAACGGATGCTCATTGAAGAAGCTTTCCGAGAGTTCGCCAAGCTGCTAGAAGACAGGTTCCATAAAGGTACGTTTACCACAGAGGATTCAATACGCTACACATTTTTCTACTGCTTGTCAAATTATGGTAATCTTCACCCTTCGGAAATTATCCTCGAGTATCCTCATCCCTCTATCTCCAATGCTAAGGTCGACACATATATTCCACCAAAAAATAATCGCTTTGGACTCGTCTTTGAGTTTAAATTCGACAGAGCAATACCAAGTGCCAAGACCGCACCCAGGCCTCAAAAAGCTGGCAAAATCTTCATGGATATAATGCGACTGACTCTCTTCCCATCACATGACAAAATTCGACGATATTTTGTTTATGTAACTGACGAAGAAATGGCATCCTACTTCCAGAATAAACATAATCAGCTCAATGATTTCTTCAACCTAATGCCGCAACAAACGCTTAGGGTCGACAAGGCATACATCAACAGACATTCTATGACATTTGTTAAATCGGTCGGAACCAACATAGTTCCCTGCGAGATCATGTGTCTACTGAGCAAAGAATTCCAGAGAGTAATGTGGTTGCGTGTCTACGAAATTAAGCCAATAGTGGTCAAAGGCACTTGAAATAGCTAGGAAAGAAAAAGGGGTTTGCGAGAGACATCTCCACATTGTCGTTAGACTATATGATTTTTGTCCCTTTTTGAATTAGAAGGAGCTCGATAACAATTCTGTATGCTCTCTTCGCATATTCTCTAACCTTGTTAAAAAACGTATCCGGTGGCATTTTCTCACCGCGAGAACAACTATAGAAGACATCGTAAAAGAGTTTTAAACCTCTGCAATACATTCTTATATTTTCATTTGGGATCAAAACCCGTTTCGGAGATTTCAGTATATACGGATTGTTGGTAATTTTTACTATTGTGCGAAGCAGCTCTGATGTACTGACAAAGCAGTTCGAAGGTGGATTCGATGTCTCATCTATAAGCAGGTAATACCCACTACCCCAATATTTAAGAAATTGTTCCAATTGTGTCAGTTCTCTTGCCTGAAATTCAAAGAAGGTGTTCCCGTGGTTTCTCTTAACTTGGACTGCAGTAACTCCCAAAATCTTCCCCTTTGTGTATTTGGTAAGAGCGAAGTCTACACCATAAGCATCCTTAGGGTGAAATAATCTTTTTTTTATTGTCAACCCACTTTTTTCATAGATCATTACCGGTTCATAACCTCTCGGGCTTTCAAGATACTCTTCAGGCTTCTTTTTTGCACCAAACTCAATTTGCTTCATAAGATGGGCATGAATATACTTATTTTCATGTGGCGTTGCTTCAACAGACTCTCCTAGTAACAACACAAAACTCTCAACATCTTTCTCGATCTCAGAAAATTCCGACATAATTCCTAGTTATTGCAAAGGCATATAACACTTTTCTGACACAAGCCATTAAACCCACTATAACATGAACAAAGTTCTAAAGTCAGAAAAAAGAGGGTTTGCGGGAGATTTGAGACGTTGGAAGTCTCTTATTTCTGCTATTGATTTTGCTTTGGGACTAGGCACTCCTTAGGAATAGGTTTACTTGTTGCTTTACGAGTAGCTTATACTCGTCTTGCTGTTGGTTAACACTGCATTGTTGGAAATAGAATGTTAAGCATAGTATTTGTGGGCTTAAACCAAATGCTTACTCAATTATCAGATGATTAAAGAAACTGGTTGAACATGCATAGAAGATTAGATTTCCTCGTAAACTTTATTTAGAAGTAAAAGCCATTTAGAATTGGGAGAAGGAGAATTGAAGAGAATTATATTCTCAGTTGTACTTGTCCTTATTTTCTTGTTCACTGCA
>Ga0315282_10016744_pt1 | contig 10679 bp, 8 predicted proteins | sample YL17G07_20_MG_FD_203693 | JGI IMG/M metagenome (GOLD analysis project Ga0315282, IMG submission 203693) | Sediment microbial communities from Yellowstone Lake, YNP, Wyoming, USA - YL17G07_20 | ecosystem: Environmental > Aquatic > Freshwater > Lake > Sediment | place: USA: Wyoming | collected... | reverse complement strand
CGATCAGGGAGCATGTGAAGTCAGGGTCATCGGGGAGGGGGGGAAGGCCAACATTAACCTGGTTCCGGAAACGATGCTCCGAAATATTATGGTTAACCTAGGTGTACAGACAGAGATCAGGGACGTCGTGGTAGATTCCATTCTGGACTGGCTGGACGCCAATGATCTCTACCGGGTGAACGGCGCCGAGAATGACTATTATCGTTCCCTCAAAGAACCCTATGATTGCAAGAATGGGCCCCTGGACTCGGTGGAGGAACTCCTCCTGGTCAAAGGGGTCACTCCAGAGATGTTCTATGGGAAAAAATTAGCAGAGAAGGCGGAAGGCGGGGCAAAAGTTGACCAGATCGGGTTGAAGGATGTCTTTTCCATCTATGCCCCGGGAAACCAGCTCGACATCAACTCCGCCCCCTATCCTGTATTGAGAGGGGTGCTGGGTATTCCAGAGGAGATTTCCCGCCTCATGGTCAAGGCCCGGGAAGAGAAGGGCTTCGAAAGCCAACAGGATCTTCTGCAAAGGGTGCCCGAAATGGCCAATTTCTATGGAGATATCGGGCGGTTAATTACTTTTCGGTCTCAAACTCCCTATTACACCATCGAATCGAGGGCCAAGAGTAAGGCGGGAGGATCCGTGCGCGGATTGAAGGTGATCATTAAAGTGGACCCTAAGGAAAAGGAGGGCCACAAGATCATCCAGTGGCTTGATTCCATCGTTTGACCGCCGGAAGAACGGGGATACCCCCTTGGCTATTCTGGGAAATAAATTAGGCACAAGAATTGCGAATTATTTTTATGGTAATCTTTAACCAGAGCCTGGGTATTGATTTTAGGCCAAACCATCTCATCCTGACCTTACTCCGGAAGGCTTTCGGGAAGATCCGGCTGGTGGCCTACAAGATCCATCCTCTCGGGCCTGAGGGACAGAAAGAAGGGCAGGAGGGGCAATGGATTAATCTGATCGGCCATTTTATTGCCGAGCATCAGATCAATAAAGAAAGGGTGTTCGTTTCGATTCCACGGGAAAAGGTGGTGGTGCGTTTCCTCCGCCTTCCCGCTGCCACCAAAGAGAACTTGCGCAAGGTAATTGAATACGAAGCCCCGAAATATACTCCCTTTGACAAAGAAGAGGCCCATTTCGATTATCAGATTCTCGGGGAAGACAAAGAATGGCTCCAGCTGATCGTGGTTTTCATGAAAAAGGAAGAGTTGAACCCTTATTTATCGGCCTTGAAGAAAATCGGGATTGTCCCCCTATCCATCCAGGTTCCTTCGGTGGCGGCGCTCAATCTTTTCTTTTACCACGGAGAAGATAAAGGGAGGGAGACTGTGCTTCTCGACGTGGGCGAGCCCTTCTTTGAGATGAACCTCATTCGAGGAGGAGAATGGAGAGAGAGCTTTCATCTGCCCCTCCCGGCGGAAAAAAAGGTGGAAAAAATTATAGACACCTTCACGCGATCCGGGTTAACCGAGGATTCCTTATCCAGGGCGATTTTCTTCGTTCATGGGTTGGCCTCCGAAAAGACGCTCCCCGCTCTGCAAAAAACGAGGATTCTGAATGGAGTTGCCCCCCCTCCCTTGGACCGCATCGAAGCCGGGATAGGGGAATCCCGCTTGGAGTCGATCTATGCTTCCATAGGGGTTCCCCTCAAAGGGGTGACCCAAACCCGGCTGGATCTCAATCTCCTCCCGCTCGAGATGAGAAAGAAAGTCCGACAGGTCGGCAAGCCTCTCTTCCTGGTCTTTCTGGCAGTGGCCATCATCCTGAGTATTACCTGGGGGATGGGGGTTTACAGCCAACATCAAAATGCCCTGGAAGCCCTCCGGGCCGAGGTGAAAAAAAGAAAGCCCGAGATCGATGCCATTGAGAAGACGCAAAAACAAAGGGGGGAGCTGGCCAAAGAGATAGCGGATTTTGAAAAGATCACCTCCGGAGAAGTCCCGAAGACGGAGGTTTTGAAGGAATTGTCCCAGGTTTTACCCAGCACGGTCTGGGTCTGGAATATTAAATTTTCTGCGGGCGGGGTTGAGATGAGCGGGTTTGCCGACTCCGCCTCGGATTTGATCTCCCTGCTGGACAAATCCCCGCTCTTTGAAAAGGTCGAATTTCTGGCCCCGGTGACCAAGGAGCGGGAACGGAGAACGGGCGGAGATAAAGAAAAGGAAAGGTTCAAAATCAAATTGCGGCTGGAAGGACGAAGGGCCGGATCTTGAAAAAACCGGGATTTCTTGGAAAAGGGAAATTCTCCCAGAAGAAGTTTATGTGGGGCTTCATCGGGATGGCCGTCGTCATCCTGATCTATACCTACGGCGTCGTTCCCCTGGTGGAAGCGAAGAAAAGGACCGAGGAAGAAATCGTCTTAAAGCAGAGGATTCTCCAGAAATACGCCGAGGTGATCCAAAACCGCAAAAAGGGTGAAGCCGCTCTTGAGCGGAGTCTGAAACAGATCGAAGAAATTGAGAAAAGGCTCTTGCCCGGAGAGAGCCCTCAACTGGGGGGCGCGGGTCTCCAGGATATCGTGAAGCGGCTCTCCGAAAAGAATGGAATTGCCCTGCGCAGTTTTCGCATATTGGAGCCCAAGGAAGTGGGAGTCTATCGGAGAATTTCTCTGCAAATCGAGTTCAACCCCATCAGCAGCCTGTTAAGCCTGGGCCAGTTTATTTATGACGTAGAGCACCAGGAGAAGAAATTGATGATTTCCGAGATGGACCTCCTGGTTTTCAACCCGCGGATGCCCAATACCATTCAGGGGAACCTGGTCGTCTCGGGGTTGATGAAAGAGAGCAAATTCAAGGAACCGCGGAGGAAGCGATAATGTCATCCCGGTACGGAGTCCTTTGTTTTCTCCTATTCTTCGTGGTCCTCCTTCTGGCCTATGAGAATTATGAAACCTGGTCCCAACCGATCCAACGGGCCGCCCCAAAGGAGGAGGGAAAAAAACCGGAGGGCAAAGGGGAACCTTCCCCCGCGGTCGGGGGGGCCCAAAAGTTGTCCTCTTTGGATTCCGTCCCGTTAATTGCGCAAAACAACATTTTTAATCCGGACCGAAAAGAATTCCCCGTTCTGGCTTCGGTGACGGCGGAACAAGCGAAACCGGTGGTTCGGCCCCAGATTATTCTGTACGGGGTGATGATCGCCGATGATTATCAAACGGCTTCCATTAGTAACCCGGGGAGGCCGATGCATAAAGGGGAGAGAGAGATCAAGACTTTACAGTTGGGGGATCGGGTCGGCGATTATAGAATCACGAAGATCTTGCCGGACCGGATCACCGTAGAAGCTGCTGGAGATTCATTTGAAATCTTTCTTTACGATTCGAAGACTCCGAAAAAACGATCCGAAGTAAAAACAACAAGCCGTCCGGCCGAGGTGACCAGCGCTCTACCGGCTCCACCCACGGCTCCAGCACCCCCTGGAACTCCCCCACCCATTTCCCTTCAACCGACCCCCAGTGTTCCGGGGAGCGCCAAGGATCGTGTCATCGAAGGCCAGGCACCCAGGCCCGTGACTCCTGCACCCGTCCCCGATGCAGATATCTGGAGAGGGAGAAGGTCTCCAAGGCCCGTTGCGCCCCCAGAAAGCGGGAGGAACTAAAAGTGGGGAGAAAGGAGCCCATGGAGGATGATAAGATGAGATGGTTACGACTGGGATTTCTAATTCTGGTATTGATGGCGGGGGCCTATAGCTGTTCGGGGGCGAAGGGACAATTGAAGGGCGAGCCGGGGGAGACCCTTCAGCGGCCCACGGATAAACCTTCGAAAACGGCCGCTGCCCCATCGCCGGAAAAAGGGAGAACAACCCCCGCCGGAAAGGTGGAGCCTTCCCAGCCTCCCCAATTGCCGGAACCTCAAATTCCCTCTCAACGGCCGGAGGGAGTTTACCGCGCGCCGGTCGCCGGGCCCCCGGCCGCTTCCCCTCCTGCGGTCAAACTCCCGGAGACGCCCAAGGGTTCTAAGTTCGTCTTGAACTTCGACAATGCCGATCTCTTTGAAGTGATTCGGGTCATGGCGGAGATGATGAAAATGAATTACGTCATCGACCCCCGGGTCAAAGGGTCCGTCAATATCCATACCTCGGGCCAAATCTCCGCCGAAGAAGTTTTTCCCATCTTCCAATCGATTTTAAAATTGAATGGGGCGACGGCAGTGCCGAAAGGGCCGATTTATGAAATCGTTCCTTTCGGCGATGCCAAAAAATTATATAGGGACCCATTGACCCGAAAGGATCCAGCGGGAAAGGTGGAGGCTGAAAAATATACCATCCAGATCGTCGCTCTGAAATTCATTCCGGTTGCCGAGGTCTCCAAGATGATCAAGCCTTTTCTTTCCGATGGGGCGGATATTGTGGAACACCCCCCCCATAACATCCTGATCATCGGCGACACGGCCTCCAACATTAGAAAATCCCTCGACATCATCGAGCTCTTCGACATCGATATCTTTGCCGGCACGCGTTTGCGGCTCTATCCCATCCTTCATGCGGATGTGAACGAGATCGGCAAGGAAATGGAAAAGATCTTTTCTTCCTTTGAGGTTTCCCTGAAATCCGCCAGAGGAGTGGGGATTACCTTTACCCCGATTGCCCGGATCAATTCCCTGCTCGTCGTGAGCTCGATCCCCGACATATTCGAGAAAGTGGAAAAGTGGCTTAAGGACCTGGATAAAGTTCCCGGCGCGGGGGCGATGGTAAGCGTCTTCGTTTATTACGTGCAAAACGGGAAGGCCAAGGATATGGCTGAGGTCCTGAAGCAGGTCTATGTCTCCAAGGGAACGGTGACGCCGGCAACCACGGCCGGTGCCGCGGGCATTCCGGCATCGCAGCAGAGACTTGTCCGGCCTACTCCCCTAACCCCGGTAACTCCCGGGCAAGAGGCGGCACCTTTACCACCCGGGGCCGTACCCCAGGGGGAAATCAACATTGTCGTCGATGAGACGACCAATGCCCTGATTATCCGGGCGTACCAGCGGGATTATCGGGCCATCCTGGAAATCATCAAAAAACTTGACCTCTACCCCAAACAGGCCTTTATCGAAGTCCTGCTGGCGGAGGTGACCCTCGACGACCTGACCAAGTACGGTCTGGAGTTCTCGACTTTTACAGATACCTTTACAAAGGGGGCCACGACCTTTGGTTATACGGTTGGAATGGGGGGCATTGCCTCCCCCGCATCGTTCGCCTCCGGCCTGCGGTACACTTTAGCCGCCACGGACAAACTGACTGCGGCCATTCATGCCTCCGCCGCTCAGAATCGCTTGAAGGTCATTTCTTCCCCCCATGTCCTGGCTTCCAACAATAAAGAAGCAAAGATTCAGATCGGTGAATCCCGGCCCATCCTGACCAATACCTACACGACCACTGCTACCGGGACCCCGGGCGTGGTCGAGGGAACCATTGAATACAAGGATGTAGGCATTATCCTGACCGTGACCCCCCGCATCAGTGACGGGGGTTTGGTTTCTCTGGATATTTCGATCGAGAACAGCTCGGTGGATTTCGCTCAACTGGGAAACCTGAGTTCGGTTCCCTTTTTCAAGAAGAAAACGGCCAAGACAACCCTTTCCATCATGGAAGGGCAGACCATCGTGATCGGGGGGCTGATCGAGGAAACGAAAAACGAGTCAACTGCGGGCGTTCCGTTTTTAAGCCGGATTCCCATCCTGGGAGCTCTCTTCGGTTATCAAACGTATCAGAAAATTAAAACCGAGACGCTGCTGTTGATGACACCCCATGTGATCGCGGACCTCGATCAATCGAATGCCATTACCAGGGAGTTCCGGGAAAAAGTGGGGGCGATCAAAAAAGAAGTGGAGATGCGCGACAAAATGGAAAAGAAAGAGTAGGCTTACCCTGCCGCAGAACTGCCTAGCGCTTTCCTTCTCCTGGAGAATTGATTGGCGATCGGTTTTCCGCGCTTCTCGCAGCCTGGGGATCGTCTTACAAAATCATGGCTAAAAAACTCTTAATCATCGAAGACGAAAAGGATATCCAGGATCTCCTCCAGCACTACTTGAAGCGGGAAGGATATGAAGTCGAGGGAGTCAAGGATGGCGATGCCGGTTTGCGGAAACTTGCCCGGGAAAAGTTTGACTTGATTCTTCTGGACCTCATGCTCCCTCAAATGGACGGGCTGGAAATCTGCCGACGTTTGCGCTCCCAGCTTTCGACCGCGGAAATCCCGGTGATTATGATCACCGCCAAGGCGGAAGAGGCCGATCGCATCGTCGGGCTGGAAATTGGCGCGGACGATTATATCACCAAGCCCTTCAGCCCGCGGGAAGTGGTCGCGCGTGTCAAAGCCCTTCTCCGGCGTCTGGAAAAGCCCAAGGCCAAAGAGGTTCAGTACGAATATGGAGGAATCGCCCTGGATCTCTCCCGGCACGAGGTCTCCTATAAAGGAAAGGCCCACTCCCTCACGGCCAAAGAATTCAAGCTTCTGGAACATTTCCTGACCAACAAGGGCCGGGTTCTCTCCCGGGACATGCTTTTGAACGAGATCTGGGGATACGATTATTTCGGGACCACGCGCACAGTGGATGTCCATGTAGCCCGGCTGAGGCATAAATTTCCAGTCCTCAATAAATCTCTGATCGCGCTAAAGGGGTTGGGATACAAGCTGCAAGAGGAACCGACGAAGCCATGAAGGCGAATTCCAAGTTACAGCGGAAGCTATCCTTCTTATTCCTTTTTCTTTTTCTGATCGGCCTCTGGGTAACCCGGACGGAATTAAAAGAAGGGGGAAGAAATTTTCAGTGGATCATCATCCTGTCCGTTTTCGCCCTTTGGGGAATTTTTCATCTGGGGCTCTACAGAATTTTAGCACGGCCCCTGAACGAAATTACCGAAGTGGTGGGAAAATATGCCGAGGGATTCTTTAACTGGAGGATCCGGCTGGAGGGGCGAAAAGACGATTTGGCCGCACTCGGAAACCAGCTGAACCGGATGGCCGAAGTGACGGGGGAAAAGATCGAGACCCTTTCCAAGGCCCTGGCGGAGACCCAGGCTCTCCTGGCGGGAATGGAAGAAGGGGTACTGATTATCGATCTCCACGGCCGGGTGCAAAAAGTAAATGGGGCGATGGAAGCCATTTTATCCCATGCCTACCTCCTGGATATCGGGAAACATTACCTGGAGGTTTTCCGCGATCCGGAGTTGAATGACCTGATCCAGGAAACGCTGGCCACCAAACAAGGCCAGCGGCGAACCCTATCGCTGCTCAGCCAGCCCGGAAAATCTTTCCATGTGCAAAGCTCTTTGATCCAAGATCCGGGAAGCGGAGTCGGGGGCGTCATCGTGGTTTTCCATGATGTCACGGACCTGAAGCGCCTGGAGCGCGTACGCCAAGATTTCGTGGCCAACGTTTCCCACGAATTGCGAACTCCCCTGACGGCCGTTCGCGGTTATGTGGAAGCCCTCCTGGACGAGGACCTGGGGAAGGCTTCCCAGACCGATAAGTTCCTCCGGATCATTGAACAGCATACCCAGCGAATGGAAAAGATCGTTTCCGATCTTCTCCTGCTTTCCGAAATGGAGTCTCCCGACCGCATGCTGAATCGGACCCCCCTTCATTTGGAGGCTCTGATATCATCGGCCGTAGAGACCCTCCGTCCCCTGGCCGAATCAAAACACCAGACCCTTCAAATAGAAATCCCCGCGCAACTTCCATCCATCTCGGGCGACAGCCAGAAGATCCACCAGGTGCTTGTAAATCTTCTCAGCAATGCCATCTCCTACACCCAGGAAGGAGGGCATATCGCGGTCGGGGTGCAACCGGCGGAAGGAGGAGTGAAGGTCTCGGTAACCGATAACGGGATCGGGATTCCCCCTGAATACCTCTCGCGCATTTTTGAACGTTTTTACCGGGTCGACAAGAGCCGGTCGCGGGAGGAAGGGGGAACCGGCCTGGGTCTATCCATCGTCAAGCATATCGTCGAGGCTCACGGTGGATGGGTGAACGTGGAAAGCAAACCCGGACAGGGTTCCCGGTTCAGCTTCTTCCTTCCTGGAACGTAAGAATCTCCGTCATTCAGGCTTAGGGGTGAGTCAAGGAATTGGTCTTTGATTTACCAGGTTCCTGAAAGGCCCCCTTTTTTATAATCCGCCAATCTCAACCCTCAATTTTTCACCGTCGAATTGCCTGTCAAATTTTACAATCTTTTTACACTCCGTTAATCCTTCCTTAACATAGTTCTCATATCTTTAAAGAAAGTCCAATTGAGAAGGAGTATCTCTTCAGTTGGAAAAGGTAGCCAAGAGATGGGGCTATGATTCAAAAAATTTTTTCAAGGAGGTTGTGAATGAAAAGAAGTTGGATAGTTTTTTTGTTTTTCTTTGGTCTCTTGGGATTTTGTGGGACAAGTGCGGCCAAGGATATCGAACTCATAGGGGCCGGGGCTACTTTTCCCTACCCCCTTTACTCCAAAATGTTCGATACCTACTTTCAGGAGCATGGGATAAAGGTCAATTACCAGTCGATCGGCTCGGGCGGAGGAATTCGCCAGCTTACGAACAAGACAGTGGATTTCGGGGGGTCGGATGCCATCATGAGTGATAGGGACTTGAAGGAAGCCGGCGCTCCCGTTCTTCATATTCCGACCTGCGCGGGTGCGGTGGTCGTAACCTACAATTTAGGCGGGGACCCACAGCTCAAATTCACCCCGGATATTATTGCGGACATATTCCTCGGGAACATCAAAAAATGGAATGATCCCCGGTTGACTGCGATTAACCCGGAAGTGAAGCTTGCGGGTACTGACATTACGGTCGTTCACCGGTCCGACGGCAGCGGGACAACCGCCATATTCAGCAGCTATTTGAGCAAGGTCAGCACCGAATGGAAGGAAAAAGTGGGCGCCGGTCCCTCTTTAAACTGGCCCGCGGGTTTAGGGGGGAAAGGAAATCCCGGGGTGGCCGGTTTGGTGAAACAGACGCCGGGCAGTTTCGGCTATGTGGAGCTTATTTATGCCCTCCAGAACAAGATGCCCTACGGCACGATCAAGAACAAGAAGGGCAATTTTATCAAACCTTCGATCGCCTCGACGAGCCTGGCCGCAAATACGGCCTTGCCGGATGATATGAAGGTGGATTTGACCGATACGGACGCTGCCGAGGGGTATCCGATCAGCGGCTTTACCTGGATCTTAGTCTATAAAGAACAAAATTACGCAAACAAACCGGAGGAAAAGGCCAAGGCCCTTGTCAATCTTCTCTGGTGGACGACCCACGAGGGGCAGAAATACGCCGAGCCCTTGCATTATGCTCCTCTCTCCAAGGCAGCAGTGGGGAAGGCAGAAAAACTGATCAAGTCCATCACGTATAAGGAAACGCCGATCGTGAAGTAAGGCGAGATACGGGGAGAGGCCATTTGAAACCACAGAGGACACAGTGCGGCAGAGCCGCAAATGAAGAAAATGTTTTAAATGCGCTTAAGTGCCTTAAAGGCCTAAAATTTACAAAAAATCTTTACGAAATTTAGAGAGTTTGAACGTTAGTAGTACAGAGAAATGGAAAGAAGAACTCTCTTAACTTTCTTAAAATAGGTAATTCCTCTGCGTTCTCTGTGGTTAGATTTTGACAATACGTGAAACCAGGACAGGGGAAAATCCATGAATCATACGATCGCAGAGGTGGCGATGCCTGTGACGCGCTCTAAGATAAGGCTCCATTATAAATGGGGCGTATCGGAAGCCTCTTTTCGCAAGGCCCTCTATCTCGCGGGCCTCGGTTTGCTGGTGCTCCTGGTGGCCATTTTGTTTTCGCTGATGGTTGCTTCGCTGCCGGCGCTGCGCCAGTTCGGCCTCGGCTTCCTGATCGGAAAAACCTGGGACCCGGTGCGGGGGGAATTCGGGGCGTTGGCCTTTCTGGTGGGCACGCTGATGAGTTCCTTTATGGCCTTGCTCATTTCCATGGTCTTTTCCCTGCCCGCCTCCATCTTTTTGGGGGAATATTTTCCCCATGGGAAGGTGTCCGGTTTTATGAAAAGCGTCATTGAACTGCTTGCCGGGATCCCTTCGGTCATCTACGGATTCTGGGGGCTCTTTCTTCTGGTCCCCGTGGTAAGAGCTTTGGAGACGGTGTTAGGAGTGCCGCCGCAGGGGGTGGGGATTTTCACTGCCTCCCTGGTTTTGGCGGTCATGATCATCCCCTATGCTGCATCCATCGGCACGGAAGTGATCAGCCTGGTTCCGGCGGATCTGAAAGAGGCCGCTCTTTCGTTGGGGGCCACCCGCTTTGAGGTGATCCGCAAGGTCGTCCTGCCCTATGCCTCTTCCGGCATTTTCGCAGGCATCCTCCTCGCCCTGGGAAGGGCACTGGGAGAGACGATGGCTGTGACCATGGTCATCGGGAACTCGAATTTTCTGCCGCAGAGCATCTTCAGCCCGGGCAACACGATGGCCAGCGTAATCGCCAATGAATTCACGGAGGCCACCGGGCATCTGTATCTCGCGAGTCTGATCGAACTGGCGCTGGTGCTCTTCATTGTAACCACGGTTATCAATATTCTGGGAAAGCTGACCATCCGCAAGATGGGCAGAAGGAAGTGAAATATGAATCGTATGGCTGAAACGGCCATTCACCGCCGGATCCGGGTCGACAAGCTTTTCAAAGCGCTCGTTATTATTCTTTCCCTCAGCTCGATCGTACCCATGTTTTTGATCCTCTTTATGATCGCCAAAAACGGCGT
>Ga0315282_10016743_pt1 | contig 10679 bp, 10 predicted proteins | sample YL17G07_20_MG_FD_203693 | JGI IMG/M metagenome (GOLD analysis project Ga0315282, IMG submission 203693) | Sediment microbial communities from Yellowstone Lake, YNP, Wyoming, USA - YL17G07_20 | ecosystem: Environmental > Aquatic > Freshwater > Lake > Sediment | place: USA: Wyoming | collected... | reverse complement strand
ACCAACGCAGAGCAGTGGGCGGTAAACGCGAACGTGCACTACAACAACTGGGCGGACTTCACCGCAAAGGACTTCCGCCCAGTGGTCGACGCCTTCCATGACCTTTACAGGATCTTCTTGTGCAGCAAGTGCGACCGTGTTCTCTTTCGGCTGAAGCTAGGGGCTGAGACGGTGGGGGTCCGCTGCGGTTGCGGAGCAGTTGACTGGAACCTCGTCAAAGCCGATAGACGGCACAGCGGTGCCAACTAGGCTTACGCTCTGAGTGTAGTTGGAGGCTGTCTGATGACCACGCCACTTGACCCGCCTGCCTTTCGAGCCCACGGGGGGCGTTCCCGACGGGATGCTGGAAGCGCATCGGCAGGGCCTAGAACACCGGCCCAGTAGTCCCTTGGGGGCGTAGCGCGGCCCGTTCGCTTCGCGCGTAAAGCGATGGGCCGCCCCGGGCGGGGCGCAAGGCCCCGCGCTACGACTAATGGGCCGGTGTTCTAGCCGCAGTCATCGAGCGTGTTAGTAGGCCGGCGATCGACGCCATCAGATGCCTTACCAACCGATAAGCTCCACTCTAGCCAACGACCACGTTTGCTGCCCTGTCACCTCGACACGCCCTGAGGGGACTGAGGCCCATTCGGGTGAGGGCCGCTTTCAGAGGAGAGACCACCGGGTGGGTCTGCTCCAGCATCACTTGGCGAGCCGCGACGGACCGCGCGAGGACCAGAATGCCCTTGAGCCTCTTGGGACCTCATTGCTGACGGTGCTCTGTACCGACAAAGAAAACCGACCAGATGCATGTCTGGTCGGCCGGGCAGAAGCGACGGGGTTCGAGGCCGCGATCGCAATCTTGACGGGGCCGCTCGCTGGGCTACCACTCTGCCGGTTGCCTGCCTCATCTGGCAGCGCTACTGATCCATACATGGATACCTAAGGCTGCGGTCCCGGCCCGCCTCGTCAACACTGAGCCGCGGGGTCAGGTGGGTGTAGGTCTCTATCCAGCGATCAGTAGCCTCAACCAGGTATGAACCCCGTCGTCGTGTTCCGGCCGGTCGTCGGGTCGAAGTAGAGGGGAGTCGGCCGGCCGCCCTCGGTCCGGATGCTCCACTCGAGCAGCCGGTCGCGCAGCGCCGTCCGCACCGGCGCGTAGTCGGGATGCCGCGCCAGGTTGGTCAGCTCCCAGGGGTCCGCCCCGAGGTCGTACAGCTCGTCGACCTCGTCCGTCGGGTCGTAGATGTATTTGTGCCTGCCCAGGCGGACCATCTTCGGGTGCCCCTCGGCCTCGCGCCAGCGCAGGAGTGGGATCGGAGGGGTCTCGTCGTCCCAGGGGTATCGCGTCAGCCGGGGCAGGTCGCCCAGGCGCAGGCGTGGGCCGCCCGCGCCGTACTCGCAGAACACGGCGTCGCGCGGCGGGTCGTCCCCCGTGCCCGGGAGCATCCGGCCGTCGACGCCGGCCGGGCGAGCCAGCCCGGCCAGCCCGAGGCAGGTCGGCATCACGTCCAGTAGGCTGACGGGGTTGGTCTCGACGCGCCCCTCGGGCAGGTGCCCCGGCCAGGACACCAGCAGGGGCACGCGAGTCATGCAGTCGTAGAGCGTGCTCGACTTGTCGGTCAGCCGGTGCTCGCCGGCGTAGTCGCCGTGGTCCGAGGTAAAGACGACGACGGTATCCTCGGTCAGCCCGCGCCGGTCGAGGGCGTCGAGGATCTGTCCCACCGCGTCGTCCAGGAACCGGATCATCCCGTAGTAGATCGAGACGCGCTGCCGGATCCGCGCCTCGGTCATCTCGTCGTACCCCAGCAGCCGGCGGTAGACGCGCACGCGCTCCATCTTCTGGTCGAGGTCGTCGTCGCGCCACGGCGGCAGCGTGATGCTCTCCGGCGGGTGCATCGAGGCGTACGGCTCCGGGCACTGGAGGGGGCCGTGCGGGTCGGGGATCGAGATCCAGGCGCAGAATGGCCTGTCGCCCGTCTGCTCCTCGAGGAAGCGCACCGTCCGCCGCGCCAGCACGGCCGTCGGGCAGTGCTCCGGCGGGTACGGGTTGACGCGCGCCTCGGAGAGGATCCGCTGCCCGGGGCGCCGCCCCGACCGGATCCAGCGGACCACCTCGGCGATTCGCGGGTCCTCGGGGTCGTCCGGGCCGCCGTGCGCGAAGACGTACTGGTCCTCGAAGAGCGCGCGGTCCGTCGGCTGGAAGCAGTGGTCCTTGCCGACGAGGGCGAGCCGGTAGCCCGCGTCGTGGAGCAGCCGCGCGAAGTGCGTCTCGCCCGGCGGCATCGGTATCTCGTTGGTGCGCGAGCCGTGCTGGTGCGGGTAGCGCCCGGTCCAGAACGAGACGCGCGCGGGCACACAGAGCGGGTGCGGCGTGTAGCAGTGGTCGAACCGGATGCCGCGGCCGGCCAGCCGCTCCAGCGCCGGCGTCGGCACGTCCGGGTTCCCGTACATCCGAATCGCGGTCGCCTTCTGCTGGTCGGTCATGATGACCAGGATGTTGGGTTGCTTCGCCATGCGCGTCACCTCTCAGACCGTCGCCGGCCCCAGGCCGCCCATCTCGGCGGGCTGGGCTTCGTCGGCCCCCGGCCACGGCGGGCTGGTGAAGCAGAGAAAGCGAAGCGCCGCGTCCCCGGAGGCCCGGAACTGGAACCGCCAGCCCATGGGGATGGTCAGCGCGTCGCCTGGTCTCACCGCGACGGGCGCGACCTCGGCGGGGTCGGCATGGGGCGGACAGCGCCACACCTCGCCATACCCGTCGAGCACGTACCAGATTTCCTCCACGCGCCGATGCCACACCGGGCGCGACACCTGCCCGGCCGGGAGCGTCACCTCGCAGAGGCTGGCCCGGGTGGCGGCGTGCTCGCCGCCGACGAGCAGCCGGATCTCGGAGCCGTCGGGGGCGAAGACGTCCGGCTGCGCCGCGCGACTCGCCAGCGGGGGGATGCGCGCAGATGACACTGATCGACTCCCTGGCCGTTTCTGCGGTGAGCCGGGCCGGTCGCTACAGCCACGCGCCGACCAGCGCGACCGCTACCGGGGCGACCCCGATGTCCAGCGAGGAGGCGAAGCCGTCGAGCATCGACTTGACCGCGAGGGTCTGGTAGTCGCCGGTCAGCCCCTCCTGGATCGAGCCCACGATGGTCATCGTGCTTCCTACGCTGGGAATAGGTTCTGTGGCGCCGCCCCCGGGGCGGCGAGCGGGGCCATTCTAGCTGCCGGCTCTCGCTCTGTCAAGCGCCAGGTCGTGGCAGCGCCCAAGCGGTAGCCTGGGTGCCGGCTCCGGGGCGGAGGGCGCCAGGCCAGCCCGATCCCAACCCCTTGACCGCCAGAGCCAGGCAGGCTAAGATGCGGGTGAGGCACGGCTCCCAGGGGTGCCACTGCACACCCCCGGCCTGGCTGCTGCCTGCCTCGGGCCTCCCCTGTGCCTGCCTGCCTGTGCTCTCGACGCCTTCCGATGTCGGAGCGCTATCCGGCAGCCTGCGCGATCTATCCACGCAGCTCGACGGTTGCGGAGGTGGCAGCCATGGGTGTAGCTGGCGAAGCGAGCTGGCCTGCGAGATGATGGTCCTGGCCCCCCCGAGCCTATCGCGGTGAGAGGCTGCCCGAGAGATACCAGGGAGACGTAGAGGCCATCCGCCGCCGCTCCACGTGGACCGTACGCGAATCCGGCAGGCGCCGATAGGTCTGCTCGTCGGGATGGGCGCCGACATTGGCCGGCCGCAATAAAGCAAAGCCCGGGGATGTCCCGGGCTGCAGAGCTTGGCAGGGGTGGAGGGACTCGAACCCCCAACCTTTGCTTTTGGAGAGCACTGCTCTACCAGTTGAGCTACACCCCTACTGCCCAGCAACCAGTATACCAGATCACGCGGCGCGAATCAAGTGCCTTACGCCTGGTGTGGTAGTTCAGTGATTCTGTCACCCCTCAACGGTTCAGTGAGAATGTCACCCCATGAGCGACGGCAACAAGGTGACTCTGAACCAGAAGGAGCTCAAGCGGTTGGAGGTGCTGGATCAACTGACAGTGGGCAAGATGACGGCGGTGCAGGCGGCCCAAGTCCTGCGACTATCGGAGCGTCAGGTGCATCGGCTCAAGGCGGCCTATCAGGAGGGGGGCCGTTGCGCTGGCTCACGGCAATCGGGGCTGAAGCCCGAAACACACGATCACCTCAGAGCTTCGCCATGCCCGGGCATTAGTCGAGATTCACGAACGACTGGATGGGAGCCTCGCCGTGTACCACGGCGACCGCCAGATCGCCTTCGTGCCGGCGCCCAGCCGCCCCGGCGACTTGCCGGACCTGCGGGTGAGGCGTCGGCACCGAGCTGACCACTAGCCAATCATCCCAAAGCGTGGGGCTACGCCGCGGGCCGGCCAACTCGGTCCCGACCGCACACGACGTGGGGAGCGGGTCCGCGGACCCGCTCCCCACGTCGTGTGACAACCACCCTACCAAGCAAGGATGACAGATTCACCGAACCGGTAGGGTCGCATTTTCACTGAACTCCGACGCGCTCCCCGTGGCGACTACCGCTGGCAGCGAACTTGCGGGGCACCACCAGAACACCGACCGCCAACCGAGCTTGCCAGGCGCAACGGGAGGGGGAGATGCAGAACTGGCAGCACAAACCGGACGAGGCATCGTTCGTGACCGGCTGCATCATGACCGTCGACGGGGGTTGGACCGCCCTCTGAGCGAGCGTGGGGTGACCTGATGCGGCGAACGGCGCGACGGCCTCTCGGCGTCACGATCATCGCCGGCCTCGTGGCGATCAACGGCGTCGGCTCTCTGGTGGAGGCGTACGAGCTTGCCAGCCCGGCTACGGGCCAGTTGGTTGGCGCGGCGCTGTCGGCGGTGATCGGCCTGGCGCTGCTGCACCGCGCGTATGGCATCTGGAGTCTCAAGCATGGGGCCTGGCTGGTAACGGTGGCCCTCGTGGGTCTCAGGACAGTCCTCGCCGCGTTCGCGGTCGCCGCCGCGCCCCTTGCCGTCGCCGCCTGGATCGGCCTCGTCGTGGCTGCAATCACGCTGCTGTATCTCATCCAGCCCGGCGTGCGGGCCCTCTTCTCGGGCGGCCGGGCCGGCTCGTGAGCCCGGCCGACAGCCTAATCGCCGTCCTCTCCGCCGAGGTGGCTGACGTCGCCGAGCCGGACCAGCCGGGCCGCGCCGCGCTCGACCAGCACCTCCGAGATGCTGGCGTTGGGCAGTCGGCAATCGGGCCACTGGGCAGACTCCCAGGCGAGGAGGTAGGCGAGTGCCCAGCCGATGCTGCCGCCGTGAGCCACCACGACCACGGTGTCGGCCGGGTGCCGGGCGACGATCCGGGCGATGGCTGCTCGGCAGCGCTCGCGGAAACGCGAGATGCTCTCGCCGCTGGGCCAGAGGTCGTCCCGCTCCTGCCAGCCAGCGCTGGCCGCGATCCTGGCCGCCCACTCTGGGAAGCGCCGGGCGAACTCGTCCCAGGTGAGCCCGGTCGCGTCGCCGCAGTCCAGCTCCCGGAGGTCCGGGTCCGGCTCCGGCGGCACGCCGAGCACGCGGCCGACCTCGGCGGCGGTCGTCGCCGCGCGCCGGAGCGGACTGGTGTAGATGGCGGCGACGGGCCCGGCCCCGGCCAGCGCCGCCGCGACGCATCGGGCCTGCTCGATGCCCTTCTGCGTCAGCGGCAGGTCGAGCCAGCCCTGGATCTGCCCTCTCTGGTTGCCCACGGACTCGCCGTGGCGCACGAACAGCACACGCGCCGCCATCTCCCTGCCTCCGCTGCCATCAACCTCCCCTTGGTCGAGCGCCTGCGCTACCCCAGGTCGAGGATCACCCGGGGGATCGCCACCTTCGCCGTGACCAGGGGGTTGACGATCTGGGCGACGCCGAGATCGGCGGCGACGCTGATGAGCATCCCGGCCTCGACCGGATCCAGGCCGCGGCGCAGGCGCAGGGGCACGCGGACGCCCGCGAGCTCGACGGTGTCGGCCGCTATCGGGACGCGTCTGGTCTGGAACCGCTCCACGTGCCGGGCGAACGCGCCCTTCCCCGGGATGGCGTTGACCATCCCGAACTCGCAGGTCAAATGGACCTCCAGCACGTCCACGGCCAGAAGGTCCCCCGGCTCGGCGCCCTCGACGGCGACGGCGCCCGTCACGCCCATCAGGCTGGGATTGGAGAGATCGGGCGCTTCCGGCGAGTCCAGCCAGCCGGCGAACCGATCGTGGGTCTCGACGACGAAGACCTCGCCCGGCTTCACCCGGAGCCGAACCGGGTTGTCCGGGCCGTAGGAGTGGACCAGACAGTCCTTGGCGATGTGCTTCATATGCCTGTAGGATACCCTCTGCGGGTCACGTTAGCAAGAGCGCCCCCGGGGAATCGTGAGCTGCACGGACGGGGAGTCTTTGCGCTGGCCAGGTGGCCAGGTGGCCAGGCGGCGCTAACAGGCATTGACCTGAGCGCCGCCAGGTGGTATCGTGGCCGCGCCGAGCGCGCGAGGCCAGCACTCAAGCGTTGGCATGGGTTGGAGTTGGCGATGGCCGGAGTTGGATCCGCCGTGGGAGACATCGGCCTCCGAGAGCGGCAGAGCGCCCTCGTCGTCTGGCGAGCCGTCGTGTTCGCCATCGCGGCGGGCGCCGTCTACGGGCTCGACGCCCGGAACGCGCTGGCCTCTCCCTGCACCGTGGAGACCAACTACTTCTGCATCAAGGTCCAGGACACCACCTTCGCGGGCACGCCGGTCAAGGCCCTCGTGCTCGACCACCTCATCCACTCCTACGTGAAGATCGGCGACCCCTCCTTCCTCGGCTACGCGCACGAGCACGTCCAGGCGGAGCTCGCGCGCTACGCCGCGGCCCGGACGCCGACGCCGCACGTGCTCGTCATCGGGGGTGGGGGCTACACCTATCCGCGCTGGGTGGAGGCGTTTGTCCCGAGCGCGACGGTCGAGGTCGTGGAGATCGACCCCGGCGTGACCGAGGTCGCATACGACGAGCTGGGGCTCTCGCGCGACACGCGGATCGTCTCGCACAACCTCGACGGGCGCCAGTTCATCCACGAGCTGGCGCCGAAGAAGCACTACCAGCTCGTCGTGCAGGACGCCGTCAACGACCTCTCCGCGCCGTACCACATCCTGGCCAGGGAGTACGACGACTACGTTCGGGAGATCCTCTCCGACGACGCCGTCTACCTGCTGACGGTCATCGACCTCTACCAGGACGGCCAGCTACTGCGCTCGGCGGTGCGGACGATGATGCAGACCTTCCCGGAGGTGCGGCTGATGGGGGCGAGCCCACAGTGGACCTACCCCGGGGCCAGCGTCTTCGTCATCGCGGGGTCGACCAGGCGGATCGACCTGGAGGAGATGCGCCGGGCGCTGCGCGGCCAGGGCGTCGAGATGCGGACGATGGCCCAGCCCGACGACGAGCTCCGGGCCTACGTGGCGGAGGGCCCGCAGATCGTCCTCATCGATCAGTACGCGCCGGTCGACAACCTCATCAGCATGCTGTTCCGGAGCCGGAACTAGGAGGCTAGCCCGTCCCTCTACTCCCTCGCCCCTCTCGACCGCTCGTCCCGCTGCCCGTAGCTCTCGTCGATGAACCGGAGCTGCCGGGCGAGCGCCTCCGGCGAGACGGGCACCGGCTTGCCGAGCAGGCTCGCCAGGATGAACGTGAGGGAGACGCGCTCCAGCAGGTCGGCCAGGTGGAGGGCCGACCCCATGTCTCGGCCGACGACGACGGCGCCGTGGTTCGGCCAGAGGACGGCGTTGCGGTCGCCCAGCGCCCGGACCAGGTTGTCGGCGATCTCCTGGCTGCCGCTCGGCGCGTACTCCGCGACCTCGACCTCTCCCCGGACCGCCAGCATCAGGCTGTCGTTGACGAGCGGAATCTTCACCCGGGCCGTCGCCACGGCCGTCGAGTAGATGGCGTGGGTGTGGATGACCGCGTTGACGTCCGGGCGCGCGGCGTAGACGGCCCGGTGCAGCGGCCACTCCACCGATGGGCGGCAGGTCCCGCCGGTCTGCCGGCCTTGGAGGTCCATCCGCACGAGGTCGGCCGGGGTGATCTGGTCGTACGGGACGCCGCTCGGCTTGACCAGGAACTCCTCGGGACCGATCCGACCACTGACGTTCCCGGACGTCCCGGTGACGAACCCTCTGGCGAGAATCCCCTTGCCCGCCTCGATCACGTCCCGGGCGACGGCGTCGACGTCAATCTCAGGCTCAGACACGGCCGGTCGACCCGAAGACGTCCATGTAGTGCGCGGACACTTCTTTGAAGGCGAGCTTCGCCTCGACCAGCACGCGTCCGAAGTGGACCTTCTTGGGGTCCTCGAGCAGGATTGCCTGCATCCGCTGCCGGGCGGCCGTCGCCATGTCGGTGTAGATGTTGATCTTGGCGACGCCGAGGGTGGCGGCCCTGTGCAGATTGTCGTCGCCCGAGCTCGAGCCGCCGTGCAGCACCATCGGCACCGGGACCCGCTCCCGCAGCCGGGCCAGCAGGTCGAAGTCGAGCCGGGGCGTGCCGACGTAGTGGCCGTGCGCCGTGCCGACGGCGACCGCCAGCGCGTCGACGCCGGTCCGCTCGACGAACTCGACCGCCTGGTCCGGCTGGGTGAACAGCCGCTGGCGGTCCTCCTCAATGCGGGCGTAATCGGCGCCCTGGGCGACGTGGCCGATCTCGCCCTCGGCCGAGACTCCGGCCCAGTGCGCGATCTGCGCCGCCTGGAGCGTCAGGGCGACGTTCTCCTCGTAGGGCTTCGTCGAGGCGTCGAGCATCACCGCCGTCGCTCCGGCCCGAATGGCGCGGACGACGGCCTCCAGGGACCGGCCGTGGTCGAGGATCAGCGCGACCGGCACCGGATAGGCATCGGCGAGCCGGGCCAGCGCGGCGAACAGCGTCTCCATCGGGAGCGCGGCGTTCGTGCCCCACTCCGGGACCGCCAGGATGACGGGCGAGCGCTTCTCGACGGCGGCCTCCAGCACGCCGATGGCAAGCTCCAGGTTGTTCACGTCGAACGCCCCGACGGCGTAGCCCTCGGCCCGCGCGGGCGTGAGGAGAGCATTCATTGTGACTAGCATCTGGCCATCCTCCTCTGAGTTCCTACGGCACTATCGCCGCCTTGAGCGCCTCCCCGGCCCGGACCATCCGGAAGCCCTCGTGGATGTCCGCCAGGGGCACCCTGTGGGTGATGAGCTGTCGGCCGTCGACCTCCCTGGCCGCCAGGAGGCCCAGCGCGTCGCGCTGCTGGCGGTGGGTCGAGCCTTTCACGCCGTAGACCGCCGCCTCCCGGTAGTGCAGCAGGTTGCTGTTGAACCGAATGTAGGGGTCCTCGTGGGGCAGGCCGGCGAAGAAGACGACCCGGCCGCGCGGCCGGACCATCTGGAGCGCCTGCTCCTGCGCCGCGCCGGACGAGGCGGCCACGATCGCCACCGACACCCCCAGGCTCTCCGTGGCATCCAGCACCCGCCGGACCGGGTCCTCGGCGCTCGCGTCGACGCAGAGGTTCGGCCCGAAGCGGCCCGCCAGCTCGAGCCGCGCGCCGAGCACGTCGACGGCGATGAGCTGCCGGGCGCCCCGGAGCCGGGCGACGGCGAGGTGCATGCAGCCGACCGGCCCGGCGCCGATGACCGCCACCGTGTCGCCCAGGCCGACTCCGGCCAGCTCCTGGCCGTGGAGCACGCACGCCAGCGGCTCGAAGATGGACAGTTCCACCAGGTCGAGCCCCGCCGGGAGGGGTATCACCGTCCCGCCGCGGACCCCGGCGGCCGGCACGGCCACGTACTCGGCGAACCCGCCGGCCAGGGCGTAGCCGAACGAGCCGAGCGCCTTCCGACAGAAGTTCTGCCGCCCGGCCTGGCACTCCTCGCACCGGCCGCAGACGACACTCGGTCGCAGCGCCACCGGATCGCCGGGGCCGAGCCCCTCGACGTCCGGCCCGACCTCGGCCACGACTCCGGTTATCTCGTGGCCGAGGACCTGGGGTATCCTGACGTTCGCCTGGCCGTGGGCGAGGACGCGCACGTCGGTGCCGCAGATGGCGCAGGCGGCGACTTTCACCACCACGCCGCCGGGCTCGCACCGGGGGGCGTCCACCTTCTCGATTTCCAGGCGGTTGGGACCGTGGTAGACCGCCGCCAGCATCGTGTGCTCCTGATCGATACGAGCCGTCGGCTATCGGCGGCCGGCCTTTCGGCCAGGCCCGAGTCCGACAGTCGGTGCCCATACGGTGGATAGTCGGGACGCCCCGCAGGAGGCGACCCGGGCTAAAGCTACGGCAAAGCGGGGTCCCTGTCAAGCCGCCACGGGGGTCATGCGGCAGTCTGCGGGATGCATCGCAAGGGTGCCAGCCAGGCCGGCCGCTATCTGGTGTAGGGGCGCGATGAATGTACACCGACTCCAACTAATTCGACTGGGAGCGCTTGGGTGTGGCATAGTACAGGTATGAGTACGACGATAGCGAAGCCAACCCAAGCTTGCCCTGACGACAGGTCTTCTCGACCGAGCGCCCCGACGGATGCCGAGGCGGTGGTCGGGGACATCGAGCAGTTCCTGCGAGACGCCATCGCCCAGATGACGCCTGACGAGGCCGAGGCGCGCCGGAGAGGCCCGGGACGCCCGAAGGTTCTGCCGAGTCTGGCTCTCTGGGCGGGAATGCTCGTCTGCGTCTTGCAGGGGTTCACCAGCCAGTTGGCTCTCTGGCGCTTGCTTAGCCAGAAGCAGCTCT
>Ga0315282_10016742_pt1 | contig 10681 bp, 9 predicted proteins | sample YL17G07_20_MG_FD_203693 | JGI IMG/M metagenome (GOLD analysis project Ga0315282, IMG submission 203693) | Sediment microbial communities from Yellowstone Lake, YNP, Wyoming, USA - YL17G07_20 | ecosystem: Environmental > Aquatic > Freshwater > Lake > Sediment | place: USA: Wyoming | collected... | reverse complement strand
GCAACCAAAAAGACAAATGAAAGATACTATAACCTCGCGCTGATTGACATAATGTTGCCAGACACCAATGGGGTGGAGTTGCTTACAAAATTCAAAGAAACAGGCCCGAGGACAAGAAAAATCATCATGACAGGCAATCCGTCACTTCAAAACGCGGTTGAAGCACTGAACAAAGGAGCAGACGCTTATATAATGAAACCGCTGGACATGGAGAAGGTTTTGGCAATGCTGGAAGAACAACTGGACAAACAAAAGAAAGAGAAAGAGGCGATGGTGAAGCTGCTTGAGAGCGGACGCATACGTGCACGCATCGAACTCCTGAGCAGAGATTCCACAGAAACCTCTGACACCCATTGAATCACGGCAATGGTTGCAAGGGAGCGAGATGCAAATCGCGCGCGCTAAGATGTTTCTCTCATCCAAAACATTTGGAAATGGGCGTTTAGGATGAACTCTTGTGACTCACATCGTCGGCACTGACTCTTGAAGAAAATTCGTAATGATTTCTGGGTTCAGAACTTCTGGATGGAACAAGCAGCCGTATAATCGTTTACGCTTATGTTTGACTATGCACTTCAAGTTTCCAGATTCGCCGAGTATCTCAAAGTCTTCGTTGGGCTCCATTGCCTTCGAATTCAGGAAATAGGAATAGAATTCCTCTTTGGATGTGAGGCTGTTTTTCTGGACAATCTTGACCTTGTATCTACCGATTTTTGTCCTCTCGGCAAGATTGCAGTCAAAGAGCTTTCCAAGAATCTGCGTTCCTGCGCAGATGCCGAGGACTGGTTTGTCAACTTCTTTTATCCATGTGAATTTCTCGATACTGTTCAGATACCTGAAATCCTTCAAAGCCGTTCCGCATATGATAGCTTTTTCAGCTTGACCGACGTCGCGATGATTCATATTCAGAAAGTATCTCGTGCGAGAGTCTTTTCTGGCCTTTTTTAGAATTTCTTCGACAGGTTTGACAAACTCGAAATAGCTGAGTCGGTCTGAACACACGCTGATTATCAGAATCATTTGTCGGTCAGCCTGAGATTTTTTATTTTGAACACACCTGAATAATCCTTGTAAGAGACATCATAGTCCAGGATTTCCAGTCTTTTTTTGAAAAAGGGAGCATCTGTGACGGTTGTCTCCATCTCCCCGCCTTCTCCGGCAGGGCTCAGGCCATACTCTTCCTTCAATCTTTCGAGTATTTGAATCACGTTCTTATCCAAGTTTCTTCCCAGGAATTTCTCATCGAGAGGAAAGGCAAAGACACCTGATATGATGACTTCGTACTTGTTCTCGACAACCTCTTTCAAAAGCTCTATTTCATCCTTCAGCCATAACGGGTTGAAGCACCACAAACCGAGTTGCTTACAGATTCTCTGCACTCGCGTTGATTGATAGACTGATTTCACAGCGCCCGTCACTATCCCGTCCAAATGGAAATCAGCCTTAGCCGTACCGATGGCCTTCTTCAAATCTTCGAGCTCCTTCTCTTTCTCGCCCTTCGTCTCTTTTCGAACCAGTGGCAACCCGATGGCTTCAGCCTGTTTTCCAGTAATCTCTATGTTTGGAACATGGAACATGTAGCTCTCCTGGCTTTCAGAGATCAAACTGATCAGACAAACAACATCATGAAAACTCATCGACTGCTGCAACGCCAAACACGAATCTTTTCCACCTGAGAACAGCACGCCGACTTTCATGAGAGCTGACTAGAACACCCTATTTTATAAAGGCATTTTTCCCTTTTCGGGCTCACCATAACTGGGAAACCGTGCACGCGATAGCGCTTACGAAGTCTGATGACTTGAACTTCTCGGCTCGGAAAATGGCTGAAAATATATATGAGGCCGGTGTGACAGAATGAGTCCTGACTTGGAAAATTACGGGCGACGGACGGCGTGACGTTGAAGGAGAAGAGTGTTTTTGCCTTTTCGCTTGCATTTCTTCTGATCCTTGGGGTTGTTTCGCTTCTCATGGCATGGTATGGTCCATCAAGTTCTTGGAAGTTCTTGCTTGCTTTTTTTCCACTGGTTGTGATTCTGTTCGGCGTTGCCGCTCTTCGTCAAAGCGGTTTGAGGATGGCCATTATTGGTGTCGCTATTGTCAACGTCTTAGCAGTTTTTCAGTTCGGCACTCCGATTGAGGTTGCTCTGGCTGCTTCGGCGTATGGGTTCGTGAAGAGTTTCGGCATCTCAATTTCAGTCGCTGCTACCATGTTGATGATATTCATCATGAAAGAAGTTGGCGCGTTAGAAACTGTTTCGAAAGTCATTAAGCGGCAAGTGGTAGGGGATGAGATGCGTGCCCTGTACATCGGCATAGGCTTCGGTTCTTTTCTCTCATCTCTCGGCGTGGTCACTCCATCATTGTTCCCGCCTCTGCTTGTAGCCATGGGGTTCACTCCCGTAGCATCTGTCGCCATCGCCGTCCTGGGTTACAATGCTACGACGAGTTTCTCCTTGCTTTCAATTCCCATAACTCTCCCAGCCCAAATAGGAAAGTTGAACCCGTTGGCGCTCGCTTTCAAAATCTCCATTTTTCTGCCTCTCGTTTCGGCAGGAATTGCATTCGCACTTCTTTGGATAACCGGAGGCCAGCGGTCAATGCGCAAAGGAGCCATTCCAGCCATGGTTTGCGGACTGACCCTAGCTTTTGCATGTTTGGGAGCGACGAGCCTCGACTACTTTACAGGTGTCGAGTATATTCCTCTAAAGATAGTCGGTGTCTTTGCGGGACTGTGCGCGATGGCATCCCTTTTGATTTATCAAAAAGCGAAGTCTCCGAAAAAAGAAAAACAGAATGACACAGACTACCCACCACCGCTCGAAGGTTTCCGGGCTTTCTCCCCGTGGATAATACTCACTTTGTTGGCGGCACTTGTCAGCACACCTCAAGTCGTTGACTGGTTTCACCAACTTTTCGGAACCCAAACCGTCACCATCTTTGCCGACCAGACAATCGATTTAGATGTATTCTCCCAGATTTACACATGGATATTCGTCGCTGTCATACTATCGCTGCTAACTCTCCACCCCACATCTGAACAATTGAAGAAAGCAACAGGCACCTGGCTCAGGCGGTTCGTAGGCCCGTTCTTGGCTTACAGCCTCTACTTCTGCATCGCCTTCGTCATGGCATACTCTTCCATGCAGATTGCCGGCGGACATCTAATCGCTTCCACGCTGTACGGCCAGCAGAACATGAACGTCATTCTTGGGTCAACGCTGGCTGCAGCCTTTGGAGCCGGATACATTTTTGTCGCAGCCTCTCTCGGCCTGTTCGGCGCCATCGTTGGAGGCTCAGAAACCAGCTCCAACGTTCTCTTCTTAAATATCCAAAAAACTGCTGCCAAGGATGTAGGGCTTGACCCATCAGGGCCAGAGTTTATGACCGTCTACGGTAGCCACGCTGTTGCAGGCGGCATAGCGAGCGCTGTAACCCCTGCCAAAATCAACAACGCCGTCGTCACGATTGACGAGTCACACAAGACTGAATCAGCAATAATGCGGAAACATCTTGTCATCGCACTTGTATTGACTATAGCGACGGGTATACTCACAGGAGTATTAGTTCATCTGGGTGTCTAAGAAGACGTTCGTTCATACATTCCTGATTGTTCTTCGATTTTTGCTGTTATCTCTTCTACGTTCTTGGCAAAGGTTGTCCCCAAGAGGGCATCCCTTTTTCCAATAGCTTCTTCTATTCTTGCATCGTACGGTACTTCTCCCACAAAGGTCAAACCAAGCGTTCGCGTTTCTTCTTGCACTGTCCTGGACTGGTTCATCTTCATGTTTTCTACGACGCCAATCAAGGGGATCTTCAATGCATCCAATAGCGCTACGAGTTTCTTCACAGTTTCAAAAGCCAATCTTGAAGGGGTCGTCAATATCAGAAACTCCAAGCCTTCTATAAGTCTTATCAAGTCAAGAGTTGCATCGCCTATTCCAGGCGGCATATCCAGGATAAGATAATCCAATTTTCCCCATCTGACAATGGACAGCAGTTCTATCAGCGCGTTCGAGACATCTACCCCTCTCAGCGGAGCCGCGAGGTCGCCTGAATAGTAGATTATTGACATGTACTTCAACCCATTGACTTGCGGCGGGATTATGCCCTTCTCTTCCTTCGGCCGCAAGTCTCCGATGCCTAGAATGACGTGCGTGGATGGGCTTGTAAAGTCCAGGTCGAACAGTCCGACTTTGAAGCCTTTCTTCGCAAGAATCAGGGCAAGCGTCGAAGCAAACAGGCTCTTGCCGACTCCGCCTTTGCCGCCTGAAACAGCTATGATGCGGCGTATCCCCTTTAGCCTTTCATTCACTATGCTGGTTCGAGGGTCAACCATGCCTATTTCACTCCCTTGACGCTCAGAAGCCAAACCCCACGCCCTTCGAGCACCTCAAAATCTGGGCTACCGCATCTTGGACACTTGACGTATGCATGTGCTACTTCTGGAACAAAGTGAATAGCTTCAACAATGCCTTCATCCAGTTTTTTCTCGTCAAAAATCCACTTGTGCCCGCAAGCGCGGCACCTCATTCTTGCCTTCGCCTTCTCTATCTTGAACTCTGCACCTTCGAGCTTAGCTTTCCCCAACTCTGAGAGCGCAAAAATCAACACATCCTGCTCTATTTGCTGCAGCTCACCCACTCTTATTCTCACTTCCGTTACTTCCCTGAGACCCTCTTTATCAGCGGCTTCTGAGGCTGCAGCAATCACTGCTTCAGCCAAGGCCCATTCATGCATACGAAAGCCACATGCAAGCCTAACTTAAAAATATTGCAAAAGAAGAACGAATTGTTGAAAACGGCTCTCACTTCCAGCGCGCATGAGTGTTCCTAAAATGGTCAAAAACGGTTTTAATTCCTTTTTTGCCTGATACCACATGTTCGAGAAGGTACGCTACTGCAAAGAAATCAAGAACAGACTCGAAGCCCAAAGCCATCCACATATCATGAAGGGCGAAAAAAAGCCATCCGAGGCCAATTTCGGAACAAGCATGCACGTGCCCGTTCCCAATATCCCGTTAATCATCGCAAGCCAGCGCCTGTTTCAACAGGCACAGGCTGGTCTTTACCGTTCTGGAAGTTCAGTCGGCAAAAAACGACCGGGTAGGCGAATTTTGTGGGCTCACACACCTCACAACGTTCCCAAACCCAACCGTTTCCATCGCGCCAACCCAACAATCGCATGTGTAGCGAAGCAGTTCTCCTTTGACAGTGAAAGCAGAAAATTTCGGAACACCCATGGGCGCTAGTCAACTCCGCTATCGTAACGAGTGCGTCAACTACACTTTGCAGAGTTCAAACGACTTCAAAAAGACACAAACAATCTTAACGAGCAGGAACCTAAAGCTAAATAAAGTCATAATCAACAACTAAGCATAACCTGCAAAGGTGACATTCGTGTTCAGACTCAAAGTCGCTGACGCTAAACAACTGAGAGATATGATTACATCTATCTCGATACTCGTGGACGAAGCCACGTTCAAACTCGACGCTGAGGGCATGAAGCTTCGAGCAATGGATCCATCACGCGTTGCCATGATAGACTTCGAATGGCCTAAAACAATCTTCGAAGAATACACGTGCACAGAACCGACAAAAATGTGCATAAACATAACCGAACTGCTCAAACTTCTCAAAAGAGCTGGCAAAGATGAGACGCTCGAACTCTCCATAGACGAAAAAACGGGGAAATTGCAAATCATGATAGCCGGAAGATACACGCGCAACTTCACGATGCCAACCCTTGAAGCCTCCGAAGAAGAAGTTCCAACCCCGAAAATCACCTTTAACGTCAAAATAAAAGCCACAACCGAAGGCCTAAGCCAAGCAATCGAAGACGCCCAACTCGTGAGCGACCACGTGAGAATCGAGGCAGATCCTGAAAAAGTAGTCTTCAATGCCGCCGGAGACCTGATGGGAGCAACAATAACCCTTCAAAAAGGAAGCGACACCCTGCTCGAACTGGACGCCAAAGAACCTCAAAAAGCAACCTTCAGCCTCAGCTACCTAACAGAGATAATAAAGACGGCATCCGCAACCTCAGACATAGCGACGCTCGAATTCTCATCAGACATGCCGATAAAACTCGACTTCCAACAAGCAAAAGAAGGAAAACTAACCTTCTACCTCGCACCCAGAATAGAAAGTGAATAACGAGAAAAACAAGATGCAAACCGTTTTCTCCAAATTCGCCAAGAACGACTACACCAAATACCCCTTTCTGAAAGAAGCAGCAAAATACCTGAAACTACCCGACCTGCGAATTGAAGACTTGGCAAACAGCGAGCTTGAACAGATTCTCAACCGAGCAGAAGAAAGAGTTGAAGAAGCGATACTCTACACTCGGGTCAGCAGAAACCCACACAACGACGAAGACATAGAAATCCTCTCCTTCACAGTTGCAATCATCCTTGCGATAGCAACCCAAAACTCCTTCATCCAGAAAAGATACGCGCTGGCAGAAGCAAAACAGGCATACGAAGACTTTAGACTTGAACCCAAAGAAAAACTAATGAAAATCGCACAGAACTTCGAATGGAAACTGTCACTCAACAACGAACAAAAAATACCGTACGACTTCGCACTTGACTTCACCTATTACCTCAGGAACAATACGCATCTGCGAGAAAAAAAATGGAAACTCGTCAACCGCACTTTGACAAACGGAAAAGTCTACCTGACAGGAAGCGAAACGGCCAGACTGCTCGCCGAAGAAGTTCGTAGATACGTTGAAAAGCGAACAGAAGCAAAAGACCTGCCCAAGTTTCCATCCAAAATCTTGGAAACAGCCGAGAGAATTAAGAAACTGTCGGCAGAGAAAATAGGCAAAACCGAAATGGAAGGTTTTCCGAAGGCCATAGCGCAAACAGCCTTCCCGCCCTGCATACAAACACTGTACCAAGCCTTCTCATCTGGACGCCATCTCTCACACATCGGCAGGTTCACATTGACTTCATTCCTCATAAACATCGGAATGCCCTCGGATAAAGTCATCGAACTCTTCAAGAACATCTCCGACTTCAACGAAAGAATGACCCGCTACCAAGTTGAACACATAGCAGGAGAAAGAGGCTCCAGAACCCATTACACCACGCCGAAATGTGACACACTGAAAACCCACGGGGTCTGCATCAACCCTGACAACTTGTGCAAGAGGATACATCATCCCCTAGGCTATTACAGAAAAAAGGTTACATACCCACATTAGAAAGAGTTAAACCCCCGATGCTTGTATGCTGGAACAGTCAAAAGTTTAATATTGGCAATGCTACAAATCAGTTCGTCTTACAGGAACGGAAAAGATGAATCAAACAGGAACAGCAAACCTCATGCGCATCGAAGGAGACTTGAGTGCAAAATCAGAGATTGGACTGATCCTCCCAACATATTGCGAAGTCTCAAATATTGAAAAGCTGATAGGCGACATCGAAAACTTGGATCTCGACGTTCGCGTTCTAGTCATAGACGATTCTAGCCCTGACGGAACAGCAGATGCCGTTCGAAGATTGCAGAAGAAGTACAAGAACATTCTTCTACTGGTGAGACCGAAGAAATCCGGGCTTGGAACGGCCATAACAGACGGTTTCAAGACACTCATATCATTGAAGAATCCTCCCAGTTACATAGTGACCATGGACGCCGACTACTCGCACAATCCCAAAGACGTCCCACGCGCAGTCTCCACTGCAAAAGAAGGAAAAGGCTTGGCAATAGGAAGCAGATACTGTAAGGGAGGCGGAGTGGTGAAATGGAGCATATTTCGACGCTTAACAAGTCGTGTGGCAAACATACTTGCCTTCTTCTTCGTGAGAGCAAAAATCCATGACTATACTAGCGGTTTACGGTGTTACTCGACAGGGCTTGTCAAAGAAATGGTCCCAGATTTGCACAGCCAGACCTACGAGATCCAGATAGAAACCATAAGACAAGCCTCCAAAAGAGGATTTGACGTAAGAGAGTTTCCAATGACCTTTGTTAACAGAAAGAACGGAAAATCAAAACTCTCTGCAAACGAAATCAAAGAGTTCACGTCTTACATTTTCAGAATCAAAAAACTTAAAGGTGCGGCTAACTAGCCGCGCGTGAACCCGATGCCGCTGAACAGACTCATGATTGGAGTCTGCGCGTACAACGAGGAAAACAACATAGCGCGTCTTCTCCAAAACCTCATCTCAGAACAGAACATGCCAAAAGAAAGTAAGATTTTGGTCGTATGCTCCGGATGCACTGAAAAAACTCCCCAAATCGTGGCAAGCTTTCAGAAGAAGGATTCCAGAATAAGACCGCTAATCGAGAATGTTCGCAGGGGAAAATCCAACGCGCTCAACAAGATCTTTGAGGCTGCAAGAGCTGAGGCTGACATCTTGATCCTCGTCAACGCCGATGCTCTGCCTGAAAAGGGCAGTGTGAGCAGACTTGTGTCGAAGTTCACCACCTCAGACGTTGGGGCGGTCTTTGCACAGCCGGTTCCAATGAAAATTTCTGATGGTCTCTGTTATGGGGTCGTGTGCCTGATATGGCGTCTACACCACATAATCTCAACGCTTGACCTTCCCAAACTGTCGGGAGAACTCTGCGCAGTACGTACAGCGTGCCTTCAGGAAATCCCAGAAAACGCTGCAACCGACGAGCCGTATATCGAGAGCACAATCCGAAAGAGACACAAGAACATACTTTATGCTCCTGAAGCTCTGGTGCACATAAGATGCCCGACAGACGTCGCCGACATAATAAAGCAGCGCAAGCGAATATGGATTGGCCACATGCAACTGCAGAACACAACCGGGTACAAAGTCTCTACGGCAAGCTTCAAAAACATGCTACGCGCTGTCTCCGCGTTGAAACGGGGCGAAACCATTTATGTCTTGCCAGGAGGGTTTCTGGAAATCGTTGCCTACTTGGAGGCCAGAATCCTCTTCAGCAAAGGCAATGTGCCATTTGTCTGGGAGCCAATAAGAAGTACAAAAACCGCAATGTGAATCTAACGAAGTCTCGTTGATGTGGAAATAGTAGACGCGTGTGCCTCAGGTGGCTCCTACATCTTTTCCGAAGGTCGGGCGCGCCTGAACGGTGGCGTAGAAAATAAGTGATACCGTGGTGGAAGCGATATTGCCGGTTACTGTCTGTTTTGTTGGCTCAACTCGCCGAGTTCTGGGGAAGCAGCGGGCGCGCTCTAAAGCAATGCGAACTTCACGCGCAATAGATAATAATGGTTGTTGGAGCTTGAACGCGAGCCACGTACATCACGTTCATGCGTTAGGCGATTCTGTGCATAGGCGAAGGGTTTGAGCAAGATGTGCTTCATAGTGTTTCCATCATGAACTTTTTGTTGGTTCAATCTTGTTCTACATTTTCCAAGCCAACGGCGCAGAACCTACCGCGTTACGCATCCTTGTCCATTTTTCCTTGGCTCGACGCATACCGTGCAAGATGTGGAACCAACAGTCTTATTCTGCGCGCGCCTCTTGATGTTTCTACCAATGTGAACCATTTCTTTCGGCTCGGCCTACGTGTTGGCGCCGTTATCATCCTTGGCGGATATGGTAATTGTTCAATTTTGGTTTTCCACACGACAAACAGCCAAGCCTTTCAGGAGTGTTCTATCATGTTGTTTTCAACTGGCAACTTTCCGCCAGCCATAAATACTGGTCTTAGATGAGTTTTGTATGAGCCAAGCTGAGCGAAGGCGCGCGCGCGAACCCAAATGTCCGTGAGCAGAGTCATGATTGCAGCATGCGCCTACAACGAAGAAAACAACATAAGCTGTCTTCTCTTAATCATTTTGGAACAGGACATACGAACGCGCGCGTCAAAACTACCCCCAAGCCCGAAAATAAGCATTATAGGCATTTTTCACAATCATTTGACCCGCCCGCGCGCGCTGGTTGACGTGATTTTGAGGGTTGCTCGATATATCCTTTTAAATGACAAATAGATAAGAGGAGTCTCGACTGATGAGGAAGCCTTGAGATGGTAGACGTTGTCCAATCTGCAAGAAAGAATATCCGTGCGCGCAACTGAAGCTTCAAGCACAAGCGGCGAGTCATACGCATCATTTCTAGACCAACGGTAGGCAGTCATATTGGAATGAAAAACTGGAGAGAAACCTCATGTCAAAAGTCACACAGGCCGACAAGAAGAGCACCAGTATTCTAGTGAGACTGCTCCCCATCCTCTCATTCAGTGTGTCCTTTCTTGTGCAGTGTTTTCTCTATCCGAATTCTTTCGAGACATCAGAGAAGGACAGAATGTTCTACATTATGTTTTTGTGGTTAGCTCTTCTGGAGGTCATAATAAATTGGGAGAAACTTCAAACCCACAAAGTGGAAAAACTGGGATCCAGAAGAACGATCGCGTTCTTCTTGGCTCTCCTCCTTCCAACCATGTATGTAGTTGTTTCCAACTATGGATTGAATGCCATGATTGTAAGTTGGGCAGGGGGGAGCAACATGGCTCCAAAAGATTGGGTGCCGCTCTCAATAAAATATATCGCTTTTCCAGTATTCTTCTTCTTGATAATCTTGTTGGAATATGGAACAACGGGTTTAAAGAATCTCTTGCTTTCACCGCTCTTTTTGGCAACAATCGGAGCAATATACACGATTGCCTATGTGTACCCTTATGGAGGTTTTACACCGTTCCAGATTCTTGTTCCAACCACGACGAGGCTTGCAGCCAGT
>Ga0315282_10016741_pt1 | contig 10681 bp, 12 predicted proteins | sample YL17G07_20_MG_FD_203693 | JGI IMG/M metagenome (GOLD analysis project Ga0315282, IMG submission 203693) | Sediment microbial communities from Yellowstone Lake, YNP, Wyoming, USA - YL17G07_20 | ecosystem: Environmental > Aquatic > Freshwater > Lake > Sediment | place: USA: Wyoming | collected... | reverse complement strand
GTCCCCATCTTACGTTTGGCTGCCTGAATTGTTCCTTCGGGGTTTATTACCGCCTGGCGCCTTGCTGGCTCGCCTACCAGGCGCTGGCCGTCTTTGCTAAAAGCAACATAAGAAGGAAACGCCTTACCTGAGGCCACACCCGCTCCTTCCGCAGAAGGGATAATCACGGGCCGAGCGCCCTCCATAACCGCTGCTGCGGAATTAGAAGTTCCTAAATCAATTCCAATAACTTTTGCCATATTACACCTCCGATTGCTTTTTCTACTTATCCGAAGAGCTATGTTTACTCACCTTAACTTTTGCTGTCCTGATTACGCGGTCATTCAGTAAATAACCTTTTTGTAACTCCTCAATAATGGTGTGTTCCGGCACATCTTTATTTTCTATCTGCATCAAAGCCTCGTGATAGTGCGGGTCGAATATTTTACCTTGCGCCTCTATGGGTTTAACGCCGTATTCCTTCAACATATCATACAGATGCGCCAGGATCATCTCCACACCCTTTAAAAACGCCGATAGGTCCTGATGCTTGGACTGCGCAAGCTCAACCGTGCGCTCTAAATCATCCAGTATATTTAATAATTCCGAGATAATTCCCTCATTAGCAAATTTTACAAAATCGTTCTTTTCCCTTTCCAGACGTTTGCGTGTGTTATCAAAATCTGCCTGAAGCCTTAGTATCTTATCCCAATATTCCCTAGCTTTATCCGCCTCTTCCTTTAATTTTAAATATTCGGCCTCTTTGAGGTCCACAATCTTTTCTTTGTGGTTTTCTTTCTGCTCGTCCATAATTTTCTTTAAATCCTATCCAACGTTTCGGTTAGTGCTTGTGATATATATTCCAAAGCAGGGATAATATGCTTATATTCCATGCGCATCGGACCCAAAACCGCAAGCCTGCCGTATCTATTCTTTATACGGTAACTTGAAACAACCAAAGAACAACTTTCCATTTCCGGGTAATCTAATTCGTCGCCAATGTATATTTTTACCCGGTCGGAAAAATCGCGATTGATAATATTGAGCAAACGTTGCTTATCTTCAAGCATCTTGATTAAACAGCGGGTTCTCTCGAAATTCTGGAACTCCGGCTGGTCTAACACAAAGCTTATCCCTTTATAAAAAAACCTGTCCTGCCACTCCAGAAATGAAACAATGCCGGCGTAATGGGTAATTGCGGCAATAAGTCCTGAGGCCTTCTCAAAGGCATCCTCCAGGCGTTTGATACCTTGATTAAATTCTCTGACAATACGCTCTTTTTCCGCTTCTAAAAGCCCCATTTGCTCGATAAGAAAATCCACATAATAGCGGTAACCTATATTCGTCGGCATCCTGCCTCCGGAAGTATAGGGATGAGTTAGGTAGCCAGACCCTTCCAATTCAGCAAAGATGTTTCTTATTGTTGCCGGGCTTAAATCAAAATCCCTGGCAATGTCTTCGGAAGCAACGGGCGTTGCCTGTTTGATATACCGGTTAATCGTTGCTGATAAAATAGCCTTTCTTCTCGACCCATAATCAACATTTCTTACCATAAACCACCTCTATTTAGCCCTTCGACTTCGTCCTTCGGTAAACTCAGGACAGCCCTGAACGAACGAAGTGAGTCGAATGGGCGCAGTCGAACCATTAGCACTCTTATCTAACGAATGCTAAGCAATAATTTTAACATAAAATATTATCTTGTCAATTACTTCATCCTTACTTGATCCTTACTTAAACACTATTTTTTTATCGGTGTCCAAGTCTATCATTACTCTAGAACCCTCTTTTAAAGAGCCATCGAGAAGCTTAAGCGAAATTAGAGGATTAAAAATTACAATATCATCTATCCGGTTTAAAAATTCGGGCCGGAAAACCTTTCACAAGATCGGGTCTTGTAACTTATTATTTTTCAATATGATTCAAGACCCGATCTTGACTATGTTAGCACTCCGAGCAAAAGACTGCTAATATCCAGGCAAAAAAAATTATTCTTTTGACTCCATCTCTAAAATTATTCTTACGCCGCTGATGTTGACGCGTTTATCTTCCATAAGATAATGTACGTATTCTAATTTTTTTATATCCTTCAAGGAATAAATCCGGCTCTTCTTGCCGATTCTTTTCGGCCTAACAACGCCTGCCTTGTCCAAAGCACGCAAGGTCCAAATCGGCATATCCACCAGCTTACTCACCACACTTATTACATAAACCGGCTCATCCGCGCTGATCTGTATATCAAAGAGTCCCATTACCCATCATCCCCTCTGTTCAGGAACAAATATAGCATAAAATAATTATTTTGTCAAGATATTCTAATAAAATTTTTTACTTATTCTAATTAAGATTATCCAACTCTTTATTTTTCAACAACTTATTCGCAAGTAAAGTAGGTAGAGTAACCTCTATTTTTATACCTTTGTTGGTGTAGTCTATTTTATGAACCCTGCCTTCTTTATAAAGCAAATTCACAATATCCATTCTCGTAGAGGGAATAACTAACTTCAGGCGGCTCATCCGGGCTTGAAAATATTCCCCTATTTTGTTTAACAAAATATCGATATGCTTGCCAAATTTTGCGGAAAGAGAAACCGCGCAGGGGAATTCTTTTTCCAACGTGTTTAGCCAAGTCTTATCATCAATCAGGTCTATTTTATTTAAGGCGGTAATAATCGTCTTTTTATCTGCGCCTAATTCTTTTAACACTCCCATTACTGCTTGGTTATGTTCAAAAACCCTGCTATGGCTGGCGTCTAAAACCTGGATGAGCAGATCTGCCAGTTGAACCTCCTCTAAGGTGGCCTTGAAAGCTTCAATAAGATGATGGGGAAGATTATGTAAGAAACCCACCGTATCAGAGACGACAACGTTTTCTCCGTTGGCCAACCGCATATTTTTAGACAGGGGGTCTAAGGTTGTAAATAAGCTATCATGTACAACCTGCCCCGCATTGGTTAGCGTATTTAAAAGGGTTGATTTACCGGCATTGGTATAACCTACAAGGGCAATTGAAGGAACATGCCCTTCTCTTCTTTTTTCCCGGATAACCTGGCGATGGACGCGTAAACGGCTGAGGTCTTGTTTTAATTTATCTATTCTTTTTCGTATGCGCCGGCGGTCAACCTCAAGTTTCTGCTCTCCCGGCCCCCTTGTTCCTATACCGCCTCCCAGACGCGACAATATAACGCCCTTACCTATCAGTCTGGGCAGGAGATACTGAAGTTGGGCTAATCCTACCTGGGTTTGGCCTTCCGGGGTTTTGGCGTGACGGGCAAAAATATCCAGGATAAGCTGTGTCCTATCAATGGTTTTTCTGCCAATCACTTCTTCTAAGTTTCTTTGTTGTGTGCCTGATAAATCGTGGCTAAAAATAATCACCGGTGCGTCTTCATCATGAGATAGAACGGCTATTTCTTCTGCTTTTCCTCGTCCGATGAAAAAATTCGCGGTAGGCTTATTTATAATACAGGTAATATTCGCTAAAACCTCTACCCCGCTACTTATTGCCAATTCCTCTAATTCTCGGGCGCTATCTTCGATATCCCAGCTGTCCTTTTCTGATTCTAATTTTATGGTTACTAACAGAGCTTTTTCCATAATCCTTTTGCTATATCCCTTACTGATTCTCGCCGCTTAATATTAATCCACTTTACTCGCTTATCCCTTCTAAACCAGGTCAGTTGCCGTTTAGCATAATGGCGGGAGTTGCGTTTAATCAGGCGCCTTGCCTCGGCTAAATCATACTGGCCGTTTAGAAACCCTTTTATTTCCTTTATACCGATGGCCGCAGATGCACTCCGGCTTAGTTTTAACCGAAGCAATCTTTTAACCTCCGCAACCAATCCCTGCCGAAACATCCTATCCACTCTTAAATCGATTCGTTTATACAGTTCACCCCTATCCCTGTTCAGGCAAATAATTCTTACATCAAAATCCTCGGCAATCCCTTTTCTTTTTTTCTGCAATTCGGAAATGGGGATCTTGGCCGTTTCGTATACTTCCAATGCCCTTACGAGGCGCCTTAAGTCATTAGGGTGGATCCGGGAAGCGGCTTCCGGGTCAACCTTGATTAATCTTGCATAAAGTTTTTTCTTTCCGTACTTTTCTGCCTGCCGGTATAATCTTTCCCTGGTTTTGTTGCTTTTTGTACCATCCTCAAATATACCGTCCAATAAAACGCTCGTATAAAACCCTGTTCCGCCCACAAACAGCGGCACTTTCCTTTTTCGTAAAATATCTTTTATTTTTAATAGTGCCTGCTTTTGATAATCCGCTACATTATATTCCTCCCGGGGAGAGATTATATCCAATAAATGGTGCTTAACCGCCTTCCTGGTAACCCAAGAAGGCTTTTGACTGATAATATTTATTTTTTTATATATTTGCATGGAATCGCAGGAAATAATCTCGGCATTAATCCTTTTTGCCAACTGAACAGCTATTTCAGATTTACCAACACCTGTTGGACCTACAATAAAAATAATTCTCTTTTTTATATTTGCCATATGCGATAAGCCATATGCGATAAGCAATTAGGGATAGATCTTGGTGGGGTATCCTTCTTGCGACAGCCGCTTTTCTAATTCTTTTGCCTCTAAGCGTGAATTTAATTTACCCACTCTCACCCGATAGCTTTTTGCGTCTTTAGACTCCAATTCCTGAATATAGGCTGGGTAGCCTTTATCGATTAATCTCTTGCATAAGTTATTGGCATTATTAAACCGGGAAAATGCCCCCACTTGAACGGTAAAATAAAACTCCTGATTAGATAAATTTTTAGCTAATTTAGTTTCAAAACTTAACGGGTAATCCTTATTTAAGTTATCGAGATATCCTTGGGCTTCCTGCCAATTCCCTCTTTTCATCGAGGTTTGCGCTAACTTATAAAGTAACAGGCTCTTTAGTTTAGTATCGGGATTAGTGTCCAGGATTTGTTTATATTGATTTTGCGCACTCTCATAATCAGATTTTAAAAAATAAACGTCTCCTAAGCCCAAAATTGCCTCTTCCCTGAAACCGCTGTCCTTGAATTCCCTTAATATTATTTCAAATATATCCGAGGCGCGCAGAAGATTTCCCTGCTTCAGATAACTCAAGCCCAAAATATAATACAGTTCATCTAAATCTTTTGTGTACCTTGAATGCGCAAGGATAGTTTCGCATTCGTTTATGCAGGAGGAGTAATCCCCTTTTAAAAAATATACCTTCGCCCGGTCTAAATTCAGAGAATAAACAGCGCAGGTACTTCCGAATACCAAAACACAAATAAAAAATATCAAATAAAAAAACTTACGTTTCCTCATTGCTCATTTTTACTCTTTGATATTTTCTTTTGCAATTCCAAAATTTCACCATGTCTTTTTTCCTTCTCCTCTAACGGCACATCATCGTCTAACTTGGTTGCTTCGGTATGCGGCCGGGTTGAATACTTAAAGATATAGGCAGCATTAAACCTGACCTCTTCCACTAAATTACGCGTGCCCTCGAAATCGCTCTCTGTCTCGTTAGGGAATCCGACAATTATATCGGTAGTCAAAATGCCGCCCTTTACTATTTTACGATAATTATCAACTAAATCCAGATAAAACTTCCTCGTGTAGCCGCGGTTCATCAGTTTAAGTATTTTGTCTGAGCCTGACTGTACGGGCAGGTGTAAATATTTCTTTAATTTTTCTAAATCCGCTATGGCTTTAAATAAATCTGTAGATGTATCCTTAGGATGCGAGGTAATAAAACTGAATTCTTTTAGTCCTTTTAATGAATTAACGGAATTAAGAAGGGTAACGAAATTTATACCATCACACTGATAAGCATTGACATTTTGACCCAAAAGCGTAATTTTAGTAATACCTTTCTCTATCGCCTCTTCTATTTCTTTTAAAATATCTTTATAGATACGGTTCCTCAGCCCGCCCCTTACATACGGCACAACACAATAAGAGCAGAAATTGGAGCATCCTTCGGAGATAACTACATAGGCATGGTTTTTATCTTCATAAAACCCCGTATGATAAATTTCTTCCGGCCTAACCTCGCCATCCGTCTCCCAGATCTTCATCTCTAACAGATTTCTACTTGTGGCTTGTGGCTTGTGACTTGTGGCCTTATTTATGATACCGGGAATCTTATGTATATCCTGCGGGCCTACGACGAAATCCACATTAGGCGCTCTCTCAAAAATCCGCTCCTTATAGTTCTGCGCCATGCACCCTATTACACCGATAATCTGCCGCCTCCTCCCTCCTCCTTCTTCTTTCGTCCCTCGTTTCGCTATCCTCCCTATCTCTGACCAAACCTTATCTTCGGCGTGCTGCCGGACTGAACAGGTATTAAAGATTATAATATCGGCCTCTTCCTCGTTATTCGTTAATCGATAATCATTATTGACTAGAAGTCCTGCAATAACCTCAGAGTCTCGGACATTCATCTGGCAGCCCCAACTTTTTAAGTAAATTTTTTTGCTCATACGTTAGAACGATTTAGTTTACGGATGTTTATTTTTTATAACCAACCCTTATCTTTCCAATATTGATATTCATCTACCCAATCGTTTTTTCTTATTTCGATTATTTTTCTGAAATGTTCCTTGCCCTTTTCTATGATATTTATTTGGTCAGGAAATATTTCTTTTCTTTGAATATCGCTTACTAATTTATTACCTAATTTTAGAGCCTGCTCCTTTTTTTCTTCGCTAATCGGTACTCGTGAGGATATCCCGCCTGAGTATTCTGCCCCGCAAGTATGGGCATAGTATTTAATATACGCTAAAACATCAGTATCTTGTCCATTTCCCGAAGAAACTACGCCTAGAATATATTTACCTAAAAGCCGCTTACAATGGATGAAGTGGGCTGATCGGTCAAAAAGTGTCTTCATAGAACCCGTAACTTGATTTATGTAGTTTGGTGAGGCTAAAATTATTCCATCTGCCACTAACATCTTGGCTAAAACTGTATGAACATCGTCTTTAATCGGGCAGATTAAAATATTCTTATGACACTTCTCACAATGGCGGCAAAATTCTATCTTATAATCACATAGATGTATAACTTCTGACGTTGCCGCCCCAAGACATCCCTTTAATACCTCAGAAGCCAAAAGAAAGGTTTGACTTTTTTCTTGGTGTGGACTTGAAGAAATGAGTAAGATTTTCATTCGTATCTAAATACTAAAGCGTCAATAGGACCCATGGTGATTTAACTTCTCTTGTTAAATTCTAAAACCCCTATGCCTAACATTATAAAGGAAAAAATTATCAGAAACAAAAAATCTATATAAAGAGCGAATGTTTTTATGCCCAGGGTATTCCATCTTAAAAGGTCTACGCCGTAAGTCAAAGGATTAAGCCTAATAATAAAATTTATCCAATGAGGAAGATTGTCTATGGGAAACATTGCGCCGCTTAAGAAAAACATCGGCATAATCACAAAGTTGGAGATTACGCCGAAACCTTCAAAAGAAGTCATCCGCGCGGCAATCACAATCCCCAGGCTGGTACAAACAAAGGCAATAAGAAACATCAATGGCAAAAACAAAAATAGATTAGCCAAGGGGATGTTTATTTTTATAAATGGCGCAAAGGCTAAAACAAATAGTCCTTCAATAAACGCAACCGTCGAACCACTTAAGGCCTTTCCGAGAACTATCGAGCTACGCGGTATAGGTGCAACCAGAATTTCGCGAAGAAAACCAAATTCCCTATCCCAAATAATACTGATGGTTGATATCATTGCTGCAAAGATAAGGTTCATGGCAATAATCCCCGGAAAGATAAAGTGAGTATACGATATCCCATGTACGTTAAAAGCGGCCCTTAAACCCGTGCCCATAATCAAGAGCCAGAGCACCGGCCGGGTAATGGAACCCAAGAGTCTTATCTTATCGCGAAAATGACGGATAAGATCCCTTAACCAAATCATCCATATAGCATCGAAATCCATAAGTTACCTCAATTTCTTTCTTGCGCGCAAGAACTGGCCTAAGCGTTCTTTCTCATCCGATCCCTCTTCCCGAATATCTCGGCCTGTGACTTGTAAAAATACTTCGTTAAGAGAAGCTACGTTATATTTATTCTTTAATACGCCCGGTGTATCTAAGTCAACGATTTTACCGTGATCAATAATCCCTACACGGTGGCATATCTCAGCTTCATCCATATAATGCGTTGTTAGGAATACAGTTATTCTTTCCCTTTGCGCAAGGTTTAATATGTAATCCCAGATATACTGTCTTGTCTGCGGATCTAATCCTATAGTTGGTTCATCTAAAAATAGAATTTTAGGACTATGCATGAGCCCCCTAGCGATTTCCAATCTTCGCTTCATGCCTCCTGAAAATGTGCGCACGATATAATCTTTCTTTGGATGCAATCCCACCATATTCAATACCTCTTCTATGCGCGTCTTTCTAATCTTGGAAGGCAGATGGTAAATCATCCCATGAAAATTTAAATTCTCGTAAGCAGTGAGCCGTTCATCAAGACTTGGGTCCTGAAAAATAATCCCGATTGATTTCCTTACTTCAGTCGGATTTGTTACGACATTAAATCCATTCACCATCGCCTCTCCGCAGGTAGGAATAAGCAGAGTACAAAGAATATTTATGGTCGTAGTTTTACCTGCACCGTTAGGTCCTAAAAAACCAAACAATTCGGCTTTCTTAATTTCAAATGAAATGCCGTCCACCGCTCGAACAGGACCGAAATGTTTTGATAAATTCTTGACACTTATCGCTATTTCATTCATATCTTAATGGCCTTCTACCACTATAGGAATGGTAGCTTATTTATTTTTTGATAAAAATAAGAATAAGACGGAAACCGTCTCCATAATTATAGTAAAAATAAATATATACCCTATGGAAATACCGTAAAGAACTCCCATTAGAGCAGTGCCGCCAAACCAGGCCAGGCCATAGGCAGTATTAAAAATACCATAAGCCGTGCCGCGGACATCAATCGGAGTCATATCCGCGATGGCTGCCCGCATAATCGTCTCCTGAATGCCCATGACAACACCCCATAAAATAACTCCTAAGATAATCAGTAAATAGCTGTGCGAAAAAACAAGTAAAGGTATGGGCAGAGTAAATAGCGGGACACTGATTAAGCAAATCAGGCCTATGCGGTCATAAATCCTGCCGATAATCAGCGCAACCAAACCATCTATCCCCATGGCCAAAGCAAACAAAAGCGGAATATAGACATCGGAAACTATTGCCCGGCTCTTAAAATGGTAGGAAATCAACTGAAAATGCGCGTAACCGGCGACGCTGGCCATTGTAAATAAAGTGTATAACCAAAAGATACGCGGTAGTTTCTTTCCATTCTTATCTTTAACGATATTTTCCGTGGATTCCAGAGATCTCGGGACGGGAAATTTAATCCGCGCAATCAAAAGGACCAATAATGCCAAAAGGGCAGGAATAAATAAGACAGCAAAGCTTAGGCGGTACCCTTTTTTTAAATAAAGAATGGCAGCGATAATTAACGGGCCGGCCACAGCTCCGATTTGATCCAATGCCTCATGTAAACCAAAGCCCTTACCCCTGCCCATCTCTTTTGTGGCATACGAGAGCATCGCATCGCGGGCAGGCGTGCGGATTGCCTTTCCCGAACGCTCAATAATAATCAGCAAGCAGGCAACTTCCCAGCGTCCCACAATTGCTAATGCCGGCACAGATAATATGGCAGCATATCCTAAGAAAGTAAATAGCCAGTGTTTGCCGATACGGTCAGAGAGATAACCGGAAACCATCCTTAGGCCGTATCCAACGAATTCGCCGAGGCCCGCAACTAACCCTACGACTGCTGCACTAGCGCCTAATACCGAAAGAAAAGGCCCGGTGATACTGCGGGCCCCTTCATAAGTAATATCCGCAAATAAACTGGTAATGCCTAAAAGGACAATAAACCTTACGGCATTATTCCGGGAAGGCTTCATTACTTGGTCAGCACTAATTCTACATCATCAAAATAAAGAACTCCCTTTGATTCGGGAAGCGGCTCAAATTGGAAACTTTTGAGGGGGAAATCTATGTTGCTATTTTTATCGGCGTAATTCGGCTGCCAATCAGTGCGCGCAAAAAACTGCGCAAAAGGACAAACAATTTGCTTCCAGCCGATAAAATTATCTTCGACGATAAAACGGAATATCTCATTACCGTTGTCTTTTATATCAAAGGCAATATTGGCTCTGGAGTTGGCACCGTACATATAAAAAGATATAGCGTTGTAATCTTTCCACTTTATATCCTCTGGCTTGGCCCTCCAGCAAGCAGCACCCTTTACATCTAAATCAAAACCGCGCGCAATCCACATATATCCGCCCGGCACCGCATCGTATTCAACTTTTATTGCCTGACTGCCGGAATGTTTAATCTCTGTTGAGGCACTGACCGTAACCGAAGAACCGTTGCCGGCGCCAAAATCAACCGTACCGGTAGGACCACCAATTATTAGACCCTCAAAGTCATCAATCATAAAACCCTTTAAATCCTCGGCGCGAATACTCACCACAAAAAACAAAACAAAAATCAAACACATTACCAGAAACCCGCAGCGTTTCATTTCCTCCTCCCTTCTTCTGCTATAAAACTCATTAAATTATAGCACTAAAATTAAATATTGCAAGATCGGGTCTTGTAACTTATTGTTATTAATCAAGTTCTATAATACATATGGTTTCGAGACCCGATCTTGAGA
>Ga0315282_10016740_pt1 | contig 10682 bp, 7 predicted proteins | sample YL17G07_20_MG_FD_203693 | JGI IMG/M metagenome (GOLD analysis project Ga0315282, IMG submission 203693) | Sediment microbial communities from Yellowstone Lake, YNP, Wyoming, USA - YL17G07_20 | ecosystem: Environmental > Aquatic > Freshwater > Lake > Sediment | place: USA: Wyoming | collected... | reverse complement strand
GGAGCACCTATCCTACGACGCATTGCAGGCGCGTCTGATCACGTCTTTCGTGAGCAAGACCCCGGATGCAGACGTGGTCACGGTGGACCAGATGTGGGTGGGCCAATACCTCGACAATGGCTGGGTGATCCCCCTGGACAACTACATCAAGGCCGACAAGGACACCAACATCAAGGATTTCATTCCCCAGGTGCTCTACTCGCTCAACACCTGGCGCGGGCACGTGGTCTCGCTGCCTGTCGCAGCCTATGGCCAGGGAGTTATGTATCGCACCGACGTGCTGAGCCAGGCCGGCCTGAAGCCGCCGCCCAGCGATCCCGCCAGTGCCGCCGGCTGGACCTGGAGTTCCTACATGGATATGGTCAACAAGCTCCAGGGCGTGGAGATGGCCGGCACCAAGATGTATGGCACGGTGATCTGCGGTGCCCAGCCGGTACCCATTGTGCACATGTACACCCAGCTGGCTGCCAGCCGTGGCGTAACCTGGTTCAAGCAGTTCCCTCAGTCGCCCTGGGACTTCACGCCGACCATCAACTCGCCGGCCAACGTCGACTCGCTCAACTTCTACAACGCTCTGTACAAAGCGTCGCCAGCCGAGGCCATCAACTACGTGTGGTTTGACGCCGGCACACGCTTCTCCAAGGGCGACATCGGCATGTTCTTCTGGTGGACCCCCTACTTCTACCTGATTCGATCTGACGGCTACATGACCGGCAAGCCGTCGACCATCGTGGACAAGATCGGCTACGGGGTGCTGCCTGTGTTGGACGACAAAACACCTCAGGTCATCAGCGACGGCGGCTGGAGCCTGGGCATCCCGTCCACGGCGGCCAACCAGGACCAGGGATGGCAGTTCGTCAAGTGGGCGACCAGCGCGGCCACCCAGAAGAAGATGGGGCTGGTGCCCAAGTATGGCTACGCCTTCAGCGACTTTGCTCGCGCCTCGCTGTACATGGATGCCGATCTGATGAAGTACTATCCCTACCTGGATCTCCAGCTGAAGATCTTGGGCATGGGCAATGGCAAGATCGTCCGCCCCTCGATGCCCATCTACAGCACACTGGAGGGCATCTATGGGCTGCAGCTCAACAAGGTATTGGCAGGTGCAGCCACCGCTGCGGACAGCCTGAAGGAAGCCGACACGTTGTTCACGAACGCCCTGACGGGCAACTTCATGCTGCCCTACAAGCTGGAAAGCTACGACGATACGTTGGACAACACCAACAAGCTGATTGCCAGCCTGGCTGGTTAATCGGCGGCATGACTGGGATGGGCGCTGTTCCCTCATCCCCCGGCCCTCTTCCCCCATTGGGGGAAGGGGGCGTTTGGCGCCCCTCTCCCTTTGGGAGAGGGGCTGGGGGTGAGGGATCTAGGAAGGACTGGCAGCCAGCTGCCGCATTCTGGAGCAATCCATGGTGTCATTGTTCAAGTCGCGTAGGATGCTGCCGTATCTGTTGATACTGCCCTCCATCGTGGCCCTGGCGTCACTCATCATCTATCCGATGCTCTTTTCGCTCGTCAACAGCTTCCAGAACTGGAACCTGCAGACCAGCGCGGTGCCGATGGGCTTCGTCGGGCTGCAGAACTACCAGCTGGTGTTCACTACCACGCCGTTCCCGGACGCGTTGCGCAACACCCTCATCATCTCGATTGCCGGCACGTTCGTGGAGTTCTGGTTCGGCATGGGCGTGGCGCTGTTGCTGAACTCACGTTTGAAAGGGGTGAGCGTGGCGCGCGCCCTGCTGATTATGCCGACCACGATCGCGCCGATCGTCGCCGGCTTCCTGTTCCGCTATATGTACTACGAGCAGGGTGGCCTGATCACCTGGGTGCTGACCCAAATCGGCTTTCCGGTGCCGCCTCAGGGCCTGCTGGGGAACGCCAACACGGCGCTGGGGGCCGTTGCGCTGGCCGACATCTGGGAGTGGACGCCGTTCTTCGCCATCGTGTTGTTTGCCGGGCTGCTGGCGATCCCCGAGGATATCGTCGAGGCAGCGACCGTGGATGGTGCGTCGGGACTGCGCATGTTTGCCTGGATCACCCTGCCGTCCGTCAGCCGCACTGCCATCATCGTCATTATGATCCGTTTCATGCAGCTGTTCAACATGTTTGACCTGGTGCTGGTCTTAACGCGCGGGGGTCCGGGCACGGCCTCGCGCACCTTGAGTTACAACCTGTATCAGGAGGGACTGGTCAACTACAACATCGGGGTGGCTGCGGCCATGACGTGGCTGATCGTCATCATCGTTACGGTGCTGATCAACATGTACGCGCGCGTCGCATTTCGCAACTGGGAGTGGTGAGCGATGACCCGGCCGGTCTACCAGAAGGGGCTGATTTACCTGGCGCTGTTGGCGGTCATGGTCTTCTTCATGGGGCCGATCCTGTGGTTTTGGGCGCTGGCGCTGCGCTCGTCGGCGAGTGCCTTCGCCTCGCCGCCTCAGCTGTTGTTCCAGCCGACGCTGGACGCCTTCATCTACACCTTCGTCAACCCAGGTGCCAACGCGTCCCAGTTGCGATCCAGCCTGATTGTTGCGTTGGGGGCCACACTGTTGAATCTTCCCTTCTCGATCACGGCGGCGTATTCCATGTCACGCTTCAGGATGCGCGCCAAGCAGTTCCTGATGATGTGGTACATCAGCCTGCTCATGGCGCCGCCCATCGTCTTCTTGATCCCCTATTTCCTCATCATGTCGCAGCTGAAGCTGCGCGGCACCTACGTCGCCATGATTCTGATTGCCCAGACCATCACCATTCCGCTCTCGGTCTGGTTGTTGAAGAGCTTTTTCGACGATGTGCCGGTCGACATTGAGGAAGCAGCGCAGGTGGACGGAGCCAACTGGTACCAGGCGCTGACACGCATTACGCTGCCGCTGACGGTGCCCGGCATCATCGTCACCTCGATGTTCGCGTTTGTGTTCACCTGGAACAACGTGGTTTTTCCGCTGATATTGAGCAATCAGAGCACGGCGACCCTGCCCGTCGGCACTCTCAACTATTTCGCGACCACGGGCGTCACCTGGAACTATATCGCGGCCACGGCCGTGGTGGCCATGATACCGCCTATGATCATCTTCCTGGCCCTGGGGCGCTATATCGTGCGCGGGCTAACCTTCGGGGCGGTCAAGGGATGAGGCACGTCGGCATTCTTCTCGAGGTGGATAGAGATGAAATCGAAATACGTCGTATTTCCTGAAGCACACGAGGTAGCTGTTTGGGAGGAGGAGGTCGCCGCGCCGGGAGAGGGCGAGATCCTGTGCAAGGCCGAGAAGTCTCAGCTGAGCATCGGCACCGAGCTGCATTGCCTGCATGGAGTGTTCGACCCGGGCACGAATTGGGCCGATTGGGTCAAGTATCCGTTCCGGCCCGGTTACAGCATGGTCGGGCACGTGATCGCCACGGGCAAGGGGGTGCGAAACATCAAGGAGGGCGACCGGGTTGCCAGCTATGGCTTCCACCAGCAGTATTACACAGCCCAGTTGTACGACCTTAAGAAGCGCTACGACATGCCGGTCCCCGAGGGCATCGGCCCGTACCCCGTGCCCGACGAGGTCAGCAGCGAGGACGCGACGTGGCGCAGCCTGGCGTGCACCTGCCAAAATGCCGTTCGCCGTGCCCAGTTCGAGTTCGGCGAGGCGGTGGGCGTGGTGGGCCTCGGCATCCTGGGGCAGCTGGTAACGCAGTACCTGGCGGCGGGAGGCGCACGCACCATCATCGCCATCGACCCGATGGAGAGCCGGCTGGCCCTTGCCCGGAAGAGCGGCGCGACCCATGCCCTGCAAATCGACGTCAAGAACGCGGTAGAACCGGTGCGCGACATCACGCACGGCTGGATGTTGGACGCGGTGTTCGACGTGAGCGGGCACCCGGAGACGCTGGCGCCCACCGTCCAACTGGTCCGGCAGCTGGGCCGGCTGGTGCTGCTCGGCGACTCGCCGACCCCCAGCAAACAGGTGCTGGGGCCGGGTGTAGTCTTCAACTCGATTGCCATCCTGGGGATTCACGGGTACATGGTGCCGGAGCGGGCATCGCCCTTCACACCCTGGACGGTGGACCGGATGAGCGGCGTGTTCTTCGATTACCTGATGAGCGGAAGGATGAACGTCGCCCAGCTGGTCACGCACCGGTATTCGCCGTTACAGGCGCCTGAGGTGTACCGCGGCCTGGTGAAGGATCGGTCGAAGGACGTGGGCGTGATCTTCGACTGGACGATGTTGGATTGAGATTCATACAGAAACAGGAGACAGCGTTATGGAAAAGGTCGGATTCGGAGTGATTGGCACCGGCATTTTCGGCGAGAACCATGCCGTGGTATACAGCCGGCTGCCGGGGGCTGAGCTGGTGGCGGTCTGCGACGTCAACGCCGAACGGGCGCGCGCGGTGGGCGAGAAGTATGGCGCACGCGCCGTCTACACGGACTATCGGGAGCTGCTGAGGAATCCCGACGTCCAGGCAGTTTCGGTGGCCACGCCGGACTTCGCTCACCGAGACATCGCAGTCGCCGCCGCGCAGGCGGGGAAGCACATTCTGTGTGAGAAACCGCTGGCAACCAGCGTGAAGGAAGCTCAGGACATCGTGAACGCGGCCAAGAAGGCGGGCGTGAAGCTCATGGTCGATTACCACAACCGGATCAATCCTCCGCTCGCGGCGGCGAAGCAGAGCGTCGAGGCCGGTGAGATTGGCCAGCCGGTCTATGCCTACATCCGCCTCAGCAACATGAAGTACGTGCCCACCACGTTTCTCAGCTGGGGCAGCAAGAGCTCGGCGCTGTGGTTCCTCGGCAGCCACACCATCGACCTGATGCGCTACCTGCTGACGGACGAGGTGCAGCGCGTGCATGCGGTCAGCCGCTCCGGCATCTTGAAGAAGCTGGGCGTAGACACCCAAGACTTCCACGTGGCAATTGCCGAGTTCAAGAAAGGCGCAGTGGTGACCTTCGAGAACGTCTGGATCTTGCCCGACAGCCATCCTATGCTCTGGGATTTCCGGATGGAACTCGTGGGCAGCGAGGGTGCCATCTACGTCAACACCTCGCATCACGGAGCCTTCGAGAAACATACCGGCGGTAGAATGAGCTACAGCGACGTGTTCGGCACCACTCCCACCAGCAAATACCGCATCGGCGGATTCGTGCTGGAAGCGATCGGGCGTTTTGTGGACGCGCTGCTGCACGACGAACCCGTGCTGGCAACCGGCGAGGATGGCCTCGCCGCGGTGCGCGTCGCAGACGCCATTGTCAGGTCGGCTGATACGGGCAAGCCGGTGGACCTGTAGCACTCCCCGTCCCTGACCTCCCCCTTCTCCCTTTGGGAGAACGTCAGTCCCGCCCGGCGGGAGGGGGCTGGGGGGATGAGGGAGAGGGTCAGCGGCCCGCCAACAGCTGGTCGACCGCGGCGGCGAGCTGTGCCAGGTTGCCCACCTCGTGGACGCTGTCGCACATGGGCACGTAGTCGGGCATGTCGCTGTCGCCGCTGCCCCACAACCGGGCTGGCTCTGGATTCAGCCAGATGATGCGCCGCGCTCGCCGTTTGATGGCGTCCACCAGGTCGAGGCGCGGCCCGTTGAAGTTGTTGCGCCCATCTCCAACGAAAATCACGGTAGTGCGGCGATCCACTGCGTCCAGGTACTCGTGGCAGAAGGTGTTGAGGCTAAAGCCCAGGTCGGTATTGTAGCTGCCGGGTGGAAGGCGGGTGAGCACCCGCTCCACCGCCACGTCGGGTTGATAGGTGGCGAAGTCCTGGCTGATTTCGCGCATGTCGTCGATGAAGGCGAAACTGCGCGCCTTGGTGACCTGGTCCTGTAGTTCGTAGATCAGCCGCAACATAAACTCGGCACAGTGGCGCATCGAGGTGGATACGTCACAAATCAGGGCCAGCTTTGGCTTCAGGTGCCGGCGCTTGTAGCGCAGTTCGAGCGGCACGCCGCCGTTGCGCAGGTTGGCCCGCATGGTGCGCCTGGCATCGAAATTGCCGGAATCGGCCTGTTTCTGGCGCAGGGCGGCCCGGCTGCGCAGGCTCGCCGCCAGCCGGCGCACCTGGGCGCGCAGTGCGTCGGCCTCTGCCTCGCTCAATGACTCGAAGGGACGGTCCATCAACTCCGGTCCCGGCCGGCGCGGCGGCTGCGCCGCCAGGCGGCGGGCGATACCGGCCCCGACGTAGTCGGCCACCTGTTGCTCCAGCGCCTCCTGGTTGGCCTCGACCGTCTGCCGCAATTGCTCGATCGCCTCGCGGCGCATGCCGGCCTCGGCCAGTGCCTGCCACAGTGCCTCGAGCATCTCCGGCAGCCCTTGCATACCCAACGCCCGCATCATGCGGCGCGTCTGCCACTTCTGCTGCCCGGGGTCAGCACCCGGCACCAGGCCGGCGGTCCCCCCGGCCTGGTCCAACTCCTCACGGCTGGGCGACTGGCCCGACAACAGCCAGCGTAGCAACCGAAGCAGCTGGCTCAACGCATCGGACGAGCCACCCTGCTGCGGCTGTCCCGCCGCGGACCTGCCCCGCTCCGGGCGGTTCTGCTCCTGTTGCTGCTGCATCTGCTGCAACAGCGCCCGCAGTGCTGCCGCCAGCATGGCGCGCTGTTCCGGGGTGAGCTGCTGGCCGGCATTCTGCAAAGGGGGCCCGCCGCTGCCAAAATAGAGTGGAAACAATTGCTCAAACACCGGCTGGTCGTCGGCCTCCTTTACCAGCGTGGTGCGCAGACCCACCCGGAAGGTGTCGCGCTCGAGCACGCCCGTCTTCTCCGCCGCCCTGAACGCGTCGTTGCTCTCGGCCAGCGAGACACGCACGCCCGCGGCCCGGAGCGCCGCAATGAACTCAACTATTCGGCGGTCCATAACGCCCCTCCCTGGTGCCGCCTCGACCCAGGCGCAGGCGGGCAGCAGCCGGCTCATCGCCGGCTCCGCCGTTCGGGCCGCTGCGGGCGATGGCGTGGCGAGCACGGGCCAGGTCGCTCTCGTGCTTGACCAGCACGGACAGGGTCGTCTCGAGCACCTGTCGGTCCAGCAGGTGAGCGTTGAGCGTCACCAACGCTCGCGCCCAATCCAGCGTCTCGCTGATGCTGGGGTGCTTCTTCAGGTCGATCTGGCGCAGCCGGTGCACCAGCTCCACCGCCTGGCGGGCGAGCTGCGGAGCCAGGTCAGGCACCTTCATGCGCACGATTTCCAGTTCCGTCTCGACGGCCGGGTAGTCGATGTACAGGTACAGGCAGCGCCGCTTCAGTGCCTCGGAGAGTTCGCGCGTGTTGTTGCTGGTCAATACCACCAGCGGCATGTGGTGGGCGCGAATCGTGCCAAGCTCCGGGACACTCACCTGAAAGTCGCTCAGGATCTCCAGCAAGAACGCCTCGAATTCGGCGTCGCTGCGGTCAATCTCGTCGATCAGGAGCACCACCGGCTGCTCAGAGGTGATGGCCTTCAGCAGCGGGCGCGGCAAGAGAAACCGCCGCGAGAAGAAGACGTCCTCCTCGGCTGCCAGCCGGTCGGCCGCCTGGGTCAGGCTGCTGGCGCTGCTCAGCAGGTCGTGGAGCTTGTCACGCAACAGCTGCGTGTACAACATCTGCTTGGCATATTCCCACTCGTAAAGCGCCTTGGTCTCATCTAACCCTTCGTAGCATTGAAGGCGAATCAACTCACGCCCGGTGACGGCCGCCCAGGCTTTACCCAGTTCCGTCTTGCCGACCCCGGCCGGCCCTTCCGCCAACACCGGCTTATCCAGCTGCTCGGCAAGGAACAACACCGTGGCGATCTCTTCCGAGGCAATGTACTGCTGCTTCGCCAATGCCTGGCGCATGTCTGATATGCTATTCGGTCGCATATTCCCATCCTGCCTTTGCACGATTCAAGACCCTACTGCCAATTCCGGATCGGCATCCTCAGCCCGTTCAGGCCAGCCCATTCTGGTTGATTGGAGGGAACAAAAATGGCCACCACGATACGGGTCGCAGCGGCCATGCTAGTCGAGTGACGAGGCCGTATCCTCGAGTATTCGGTTATGGATGCGCGACGTGTCATCCACTCCTATAATAGCACAATTTTGATCTAAATACTAGCCCCCTAGAACCCGGCCACCGCGGGAATGATCTCGCGCCCGAAGGTCTCGAGTGGGGTGATGTCGTGGACGTTGGGCATGTTGAAGATGACGTGTTGAATGCCCAGCCTGGCCAGATCGCGGCAGGTGGCAATCACCTGCGAGACGCTCATGCCGTCGGGCGCCAGGTTGGCGGTGCCGAGCACGGTGCGTTCGATCTGCTCGTAGGACCGGCCAATCTGGTCACAATGGCTCTTGAGCACGTCCAGCTTCCTTCGGAGCTGGGCTGCGTCAGTTCCGAACAGATTGCAGGCGTCCGCATATTGGGCCACCAGGCGCAGCGTCTTGCGCTCGCCCTGCCCGCCCACCAGGATGGGCGGATGCGGCCGGCTGAGCGGCTGCGGGCTGCTCAGGGTCTCGGCCAGCTGGAAGTGCCGGCCCCGGTACGGGCCTACCTGCCCTGACCACATCTGTTTCGCAATCTGGAGGGCCTCTTCGAGCCGCTCGAAACGTTCACCGAGCGGGGGAAAGGGCACCCCCAGGCCGCGCGCCTCTCGCTCGTTCCAGGCGGCGCCGATCCCAAGATAGGCGCGCCCACCCGACAGCACGTCCAGCGTCGAGACGCTCTTCACCAGTATGCCAGGATGGCGGTAGACCACGCCGGTCACCATCGTCCCGAGCCGGGCGCGCCGGGTCACCCCGGCCAGGTAGCCGAGCGTAGTGTATGCCTCTAACATCGGCTCGTCGACCGAACCGACGTATTCGATCTGAAAGAAATGGTCCATGACCCAGATGCTGGAAAATCCGGCCTCGTCCGCCGTCCTGGCGATCTCGGCCAGGCGCCGGCCGAGCTCCGCGGGCCCGCCGGGCCAGGTAAACTTGGGGATTTGTAGTCCGATGCGCATTGCATGATCCTCCTTGCACCCGTTATCGGCATGGTATCATGCCCGGAGGGAGTTGTCAATGGGGAACGCACCGCCGTAAACCGGCGGTGCTGGGCTCTCCTGCACCGGCTCTTCGGGCCAGGGAACGCACCGCCGTAGACCGGGGGAACGCACCGCCGTAAACCGGCGGTGCTGGACTCTCCAGCACCGCTCTCCAGCACCGGCTCTTCAGGCCGGTGCCTCACCGCCGCGCTTCCGGTGCGGCAGGCGCTACCCGGCCCCGCAGGTTCAGCAGGGCAGCCGGCAGGCGGAGAAGCACCTCTACCCGTAGGAGCCATCCGGCAGCCAGGAACGTCAGGCTGCCCGCCGTCCCTCCGCTGACCAGCGCCAGGAACGCGCCGCCGCCCATGCGCTGGCCCAACCGCAGCACGCCCAGTACCGCCAGGCTCATCACCAGCGTCGCCAGCAGCACCTGGCCGAGGGAGCGCAGGGTACGCTGGCCCTCCATGCCGCCCAGCCTGCCCCGCAGGATAGCCAGCAGCACCAGCACCTCTGCCGACACCGCCAGCGAGTTGGCGAGCGCCAGCCCGCCGTGGCCCAGCGGGCCCATCAGCCCAATACCCAGAGCGATGTTCACAACCCCCGACCCGGTAGCGATCAACAGGGGAGTGACCGTGTCCTTCTGGGCGAAGAATGTGCGGGCTGCCAGTTCCAGGCACGACTGCCCGACCAGGCCCACCGCGTAGAAACACAGGGCGGCATAGACAGCCCCGGTGGCCGCCGCGTCGAAGGCGCCGCGCTGGTAGAGGAACTGCAGGACAGGCCGGCCCAGGAGAATCAAGCCAAAGGTGGCCGGCACGGTCAGCATCAGCACCATGCGCAGGGTTTCGCCGAGAGTGGTGCGCAGCCCATCCCGGTCGCCGCGCGCTGCCAGGTCGGCCAGTGTGGGGAATGCCACCAGCCCAAACGCCGTTCCGATCACGGTTTCCGGCAGCTGCATCACTCCCCATCCCCACTCCAGCGCGCTGACGCTGCCCGCGCCCAGGCGTGAGGCCAGGTTGGTCGTGACCAGCATCGTCAGCTGGAAGACGCCCAGGTCCAGCACCCGCGGCCCCATCAACACCAGCACTCGCCTCACCGCCGGGCTGCCCAGATCCAAGACGGGCCACCAGCGGAAGCCGTGCCGGACCAGGCCGGGCGCCTTGACCGCCAGGTGCAGAAACGCCCCCGCGATGGCGCCGATGGCGAGCCCATGCACGCCCCAGCTGGGGGCCAGCCAAATCGCGCCGGCGGCGATGCCCAGCGGATAGAGCACCGGTGCCAGTGCCGGGAGCAGGAAGTGCTTGAAGCCGTTCAGCACGCTGCCCTGCACCCCGCTGACCGCGAAGAACAGGGTTGAGACCAGCACCAGGCGCATCACAGAGACGGTCTCTGCCTGCTGCGCGGGCTGGAAGCCGGGTGCCACCAGGTTTCGCACCAGCCAGGGCGCTTCGAGGGCCGCTCCCAACGCCAGGAGGCTGACCGCCAGCAGCACCAGGTTAGTGATGGCCGCCGCCAGGCGCCAGGCACCCGTCCGGTCGCCGGCTGCCAGCCGGTCAGCGAAGATGGGGATGAACGCCGTCGCCAGCGCGCCGCCGGCGACGATTGTGAACAACAGGTCGGGCAGCTTGAAAGCTGCGTAATAGGCGTCCAGGTCGGCGCCGATGCCGAACTGATAGGCAATCGCGAAATTGCGAACCAGTCCGGCTGCCGCGGCCAGACTGGTTCGCAATTT
>Ga0315282_10016739_pt1 | contig 10682 bp, 9 predicted proteins | sample YL17G07_20_MG_FD_203693 | JGI IMG/M metagenome (GOLD analysis project Ga0315282, IMG submission 203693) | Sediment microbial communities from Yellowstone Lake, YNP, Wyoming, USA - YL17G07_20 | ecosystem: Environmental > Aquatic > Freshwater > Lake > Sediment | place: USA: Wyoming | collected... | reverse complement strand
GGAGGGCACAGCGACTTCATCGGCGGGGCCGTCGTGACGAACAAGGACCAGGTCTACCTCGACCTGGCCTATTACCAGAACGCGGCCGGGGCCGTACCGAGCCCCAACGACTGTTACCTCGCGTCCCGGAGCCTGAAGACCTTATCCCTGCGCATGAGACAGCACTGCTTCAACGCCAAGCGGGTCGCGGAGTTCCTCAACGGTGACCGTCGGATACAGAAGGTCTATTATCCGGGACTTCCAGAGCACCCTGGCTACGAGCTCGCCAAGCGCCAGATGGACGACTTCGGCGGGATAATCTCGTTCGAGCTCGACGGGGACATCGAGACCACCAAGGCCTTCGTCACCAGTTTACATTATTTCGCCCTGGCCTCGAGCCTGGGCGCCGTGGAATCACTGGTGGCCCACCCGGTCACCATGACACATACATCATTGTCCCTTGCCGAGAGGGAGAGGATCGGCATCAAGGACAACCTTGTCAGGCTTTCGGTCGGTATCGAGAACGTCACCGACCTCATAGAGGACCTGGACCGGGCCCTTACCAAGGTGTTCGGCCCGTCAAGGTCCAGGCGTTGAAGGAGAGGAGACCATTGAGGTATCTAACGAAGATAGTGCACGCGGGCGAGAAGGCCGACCCTGCCACCGGGGCCATCGTCACACCGATCTACCAGACAGCGACCTACGTCATGGACGGCGTAGGCAAGGACAAGGGCTACGACTACTCGAGGCACTGCCATCCCACGAGGCGGGCCCTGGAGCTCAAGATGGCCGCCCTGGAGGGCGGCGTCGACGCAACGTGCTTCAGCGCCGGCATGGCGGCCATCGACGCCCTTATGCACACCCTTGAGAAGGGCGACCACGTCCTGGCCTGCGACGACCTCTACGGCGGGACCAAGCGGCTGTTCTCGCAGATCTACTCGAAGGTCGGCATCGAATCCGACCTCGTGGACATGACCGATCCGTCCGTCATCAAGAAGAGGATCAAGAAGAACACCAAGATGATATTCATAGAGACGCCCTCGAACCCCATGCTCAAGATTATAGACATCAGGGCCGCGGCCAAGGCGGCCAAGGACGCGGGCATACACTGCGTCGTGGACAATACCTTCATGACGCCTTTCTTCCAGAGGCCGCTGGAGCTGGGCGCGGATGTCGTGGTCCACAGCCTGACAAAGTACCTCAGCGGCCACAACGACCTCATAGGCGGGGCGGTTGTGACCTCGGACAAGGCGTTCGCAGAGAAGATCTACATGATCGCCAAGTCCGTCGGGAACGGGCTCGGGCCCCAGGACAGCTACCTGACCCTCCGGGGCATCAAGACCCTGGGCCTCAGGATGAGGCAGCACAACGACAACGCGGTCAAGATAGCCAGGTTCCTCGAGGGCCACCCGAAAGTCTCCAAGGTCATCTATCCGGGCCTCGAGTCCCACCCGCAGCACGCCCTGGCCAAGAAACAGGCCTCGGGCTTCGGCGGAATGATATCCTTCGAGCTCAAGGGCGGCCTGAAGGCCGGTGTGAAGTGCATGGAGAGCGTCAAGGTCTGGCTCCTGGCCGAGAGCCTCGGCGGAGTTGAATCCATGGTGACGCATCCCTATACAATGACGCACAGGGACGTCCCGGTGGACCAGAAGAAGAAGCTCGGCATAACCGAAGGCCTCGTCAGGCTCTCGGTGGGCATAGAGGACGCGGACGACCTGATCGAGGACCTGGACAAGGCCATCAGCTAGACGAATGGGCGCGGGTGTCATGATGAAGACCGTTGGGATAGGTATCCTGGGCCTCGGGACCGTCGGTTCGGCGGTCTACAAGCTCATCAAGGAAAAGGGCGACGACTTCTCAAAGAAGTTCGGCATCAAGCCCGAGGTCCGGAAGGTCCTCGTCAGGAACCTCGAGAAGCAGAGGACTGTCGAGATACCGCAGAACCTACTGACAACGAAGTTCAACGACGTCCTCAACGACAAGGGCATCGATATCATCGTCGAGGTCATGGGCGGCCTGACACCGGCCGTCGACTATGTCTCCATGGCCCTGCGGAACGGCAAGCCGGTCGTGACGGCCAACAAGCACATGCTGGCCGAGAAGGGGGAGGAGATCGAGGCCATCGCGAAGGAAAAGGGCGTGCTTTTCCGGTACGAGGCATCGGTCGGGGGCATAATCCCGATCGTCGCGGGCCTCAACGAAGGCATCCACTCCATGGACATCGTAAAGGTCCGCGGCATCCTCAACGGCACCACTAACTTCATACTGTCCTCGATGCGCTTCGACGGCCTAGAATACGAGGAGGCCCTGAAGATGGCCCAGGAGAAAGGCTACGCCGAGCCTAACCCTCGGCTGGACATCGAGGGCCTAGACACGGCCCACAAGCTATGCGTCCTTTCCCGATTGGCCTTCGGCAGGTTCCTCCCGCTCTCGCAGGTCAAGGTCAAGGGCATCGGTCCTGAGACCAAGACCCTTATCGAGGGAGCGATCCACCTCGGCAGGAACGTCAAGCTCGTCGGGACCCTCTCGATGGTCGGCGTCGGCCCTGGCAAACTTCCCAAGGCGACGGTGGCCCCCGAAGAGGTCCTCAAGGAGGACCCGCTTTACAACATGAACGGGTCCATGAACTGCATCGCCCTTGAGACAAGGGACACAGGAACAATTACGCTGAGCGGACGAGGCGCTGGCGGGAAGGAGACCGCAACCGCCATCGTGAACGATATCCTGGCCATCGCTATTGACCTCTGATCCCGACCCAAGGTGCGGCCGTCCTGTACTCAGCTAAATTTAGGTAAACCTAAACTTTATATATTTGCATCTTCTATCATATTTTAGGTTCACCTAAAAAATCAGGAGGCAAGCACATGAAGGGAGGACGGCTGTTCTCGAGGCTCCGCCGTAGGAAGGAGGGCCGGGACGGAAAGCTACGCGGGACCGAGAAGGAGTACATCGAGGCCATCGGCAGCATCCAGGAACGAACGGGCGAGGACCGTGCCTGCACGAACGACATCGCCGATATGCTCGGCGTCCGCCCGGCCTCGGTGACTGAGATGCTCATAAAGCTCGCGGCGAGGGGCCTCGTTGACCACAAGGCCTATCACGGGGCGAGCCTCACAACTGCTGGTAAGAAGGCCTCAGAAGGGATACGCGAAAGGCACCCCAGGATCAGCAGGTTCCTCGAGCAAATTGGCGTCCCCTCCGAACATGCCGGGCGCGAGGCCTTCCAGATCGAGCACAACTTGAAGGGACATACGGTGGAACAAATGGTCCGGTTCTACGAGTACCTGGAAGGTTCCAGGCGGGGACGGGCCCTTCTTAAGAGGTTCCGGTCCAACAGACCGCAGAGGGTGGTCAAGGGCGGCATCCCGTTATAGGATGTGGTTTGATGGAGATCAATATCCTGCACATTTACCTCCTAACGGACATCATCGCCGCGGTATTGACCTACTCGTACCTCTTCCTCTCCTTCAGCACATGGGCCCCTGTGCTGTGGACCTCGATATGCTTCGTTGCGGCGACCTCGGTGTTCGTAGGTGCCATCGTTTTCCTTTACCTCGTTGTCACCGGTCTAAGACACGGTGCATTGAGGTCGTGGGAGATCGGTCTGCCGAGGATCCATGAGAAATAGGTTGTGAGATGTCCCTCATTCCCACTCGATGGTCCCGGGCGGCTTGTTCGTGATGTCGAAGACGACCCGGTTGACCTTAGTCTTCATGGTATTCGTTATCCTCACCGAGATGCGCTCGAGCACATCGTTGGGTATCTTGGAATATGCTGCCGACATGCCGTCCAGGCTCTCCACGGCCCTGACAACGACGGTCTCGCCATAAACACGCACGTCCCCGTGGACGCCGACGCTCTTGACTGGCAGCAACACCGCGAAGTACTGCCACGGCAGGGACATTTTGCCTTCCTTGGCCGCCTTCTCTAGCTCCTCCTCGACGATGAAGCAGGCCTCGCGTATAATTTCCGCCCTCTCCTTTGTGGCCTCGCCCATTATCCTTATAGCGAGACCCGGCCCGGGGAACGGTTGCTTCTCGGCCACCGACAGGCCCAGCTCCCTTGCGACCTTGCGGACCTCGTCCTTGTAGAGGTCCCTGAGAGGCTCGACGAGAGTCAGGTTCATGTCCTTGGGGAGCCCGCCGACATTGTGGTGGGACTTGATGGTGTCCCTGAGGCCCCCGCCAGACTCGATCCAGTCCGGCGCGATGGTCCCCTGGACGAGATACTTGCACTTCTCGGCCCGGGCGACCTTCTCGAAGATGCGTATGAACTTCTCACCGATGATCTTGCGCTTCTGCTCCGGCTCGATGACGCCTTTCAAGGCCGCGAAATATTCATCAGAGGCTTCTACGACCCGGAAGTTCAGGCCCATGCCCTTGAGCAGGTCGTCCGTGGACTTGGCCTCGTCCTTCCTCATGAACCCCGTGTCCACCATTATGGAAACGAGGTTGTCGCCGATGGCCCTGTGGGTGAGGACCGCGGCCGTCGTGCTGTCCACGCCGCCCGAGACCGCTATAATCGCGTTGCCCTTGATGAGCCCCTTGAGCTCCTCGGTCTTCTCGGCGATGAACTTCTTGGCGTCGAACATGCACCTTAATCAATGAATGGATAAAAAATACTTTGCAATGAGCAAAGAAAAAAGGAATCGGGCCCCGGGCATTTCCCGGGGCCATCCCAATCTAACGCTTCATCCTTCGGCCGACCATCGCAGCGGCCACGATGACGACCGCCACCAGGGCCACTGATTCGAACCCGGGTATGAACCCCTTCTTCGGCTCTTCCCTGTAAGTGACGTAGTACCCGGTGACGCCCATGTTGCCCTGGTCATCCGTGGCCCTGATGTATAACGTGTTGTTTCCCTTAAGCGGTATCCTCACCGTGAAGTTCCAATTGTACTGCCCGAGGTTCCCGGACAGGGTCGTGTTGAACCATGTTATTTGGTCGAAGCTGAGTTCGATGTGCGATATTTCGTTGAAGTCCGTTGCCGTTCCCTTGAAGTTGTAGATACGGATCTTCTTGACCTCGCGCTTGGGGAGGACCGGGTCCGTCAATACGACGACCGGTGCGGTCTTGTCCACGGGCTTCGGCACGAAGGAGGTCGCTATGGTGTAGTTGCCGTTCCCGCTGTCAAGCTCGACCTTCAGTATGGCCTTGTATAAGTCGTGGGTCCTGATGACTGTGTAGTTGGCCCTCCTGGTGGTCCCGAGCTCCAGGTCCGGATGCTTTGCCCTGTCCTCGGAGATCTGGTTGCCGTTGACGAACAGCGTCACGGCAATGCTCATGGTGTTCTGGGGCGTGATGTTGACGAACAGCCTCATCCTGTCAGAGAGGTTGAACTGGTAATAGTCCACGACGTCCGTGGCCTTCAGGAAGCCTGGCGAGTTGCCCGATATCTTGATCAGGCACGGATGGGCCGAGTCATCGCCCGAGTCGGCCCCGCAACCGCCGTCGTTCTGGTGGTCGACCTTGATGTCCAAGGAGTAGTTGCCGAAGGCCTGGTCCCTGTAGACCTTGACGTACATCTTCGTCGTGTTCTCCCTAGAGTTCAGGACGTACGACACATGCCTCATCTGTCCGCGGCCCTCCTCCGTGGTCCTCTTGTCCTTCGTCAGCTCCTCGTAGCTTATGATGCCGTCATTGTTGATCTCGCGCAGAAGGTATATGTTCACTGACAGGGCCTTCTCGGGCTGGACCGTCACGTAGATGCCATCGCCCTTGACGAGGACCAGCTTGTAGATGTCCGTGTAGTCGGCCGGGGCCACATACCCCTTGTAGGAGCCGGGGACGATTAGCGTCGCGTTCGGGTAGAACTCGCTCGCGTCCGTGCCGGAGCCGGCGTCGTTCTGGGCCTTGGTCCCGACGGTCAGCGTATATGTGCCATCGTTCGTGCTGGATTTGTAGAAACCGACCCAGGCATACATCCAATATGAATCATAGGTGGAGTTGCAGGTGTAGTTGATGGACCTCGGGACGCCGTATGATATGCCCACGGTGGCGGCCCTGTCCGAGGCGACCTCGACGGTCTTGGCGTTCGCTCCCGTTCCCTGCTGTTGCCAGAGGTAGAGGTTCACGCCAAGGTTTGTGTCCGGCTGGACCACGGCGGTGATGATGGTCCCCTTCACGACCTGGAACTTATAGATGTCGTCCTTGTCCGTGCTGGAGTTGAGGTGGCCGCTCACGGACCCGGGGGCACTGAATGCCTCTGCGGTCGCGATGGAGCTGTTGTCCTCCACGTCGGCAGCCGTCAGCATCGGGTAAAGGCCGCATATAACGAAGAGCAAGGTCGCAAAGATGGCCAGCGCGTTCCTGTTTCGGGCGCTTGGGAGCTGCATATCTATCACACACCTCGATATCGGGCCTGTTCGGCCCGTGATATGTTTAATTCGAAATATCTAGCCGGATATATACTTAACCCTAGGGATAACAATGGATTCTAATTATTGTATAATGTATGTCCGGGCCCCAACAACCTTTTTCTCCCCACCGACCCGTAAGGGTAACGATGGCCGGCGAAGAGGGAACAGGGAAAGATAAAGGGCCCAAGCCCAAGAAGTCCACGATCATGCTATTTGCCAGGCCCTCCATGGACATCCCTTATGTCGTCTACTCGGACCTGATAAAGGGCATATACAACGAATGCGGCTTCTATTCCTTCAAGACCTTCATCCGCTTCACGGACGTGGGCCAGGCCGCCTGGAAGGCCGCCCAGGCCATGGACAAGGAGGCGAGGATCGAGCTCCGCAAGGCCTCCTGGCTCGAGGAGGACAAGCAGTGGCTTGTCATGTTCTTCTTCAAGAGGACCAGGCTCGAGCTCGAGTGCCGCAGGTACCGCAACTTTGGCGAGATGTCCGAGGCCTTCTACCAGAAGCTACGTTTCAGGGGCCAGACCGATGAGGCCCACGATTTCTGCAAGGTCTTCGCCGAGGAGCTTGGCCGCCGGCCTTACCTGCTCCTTAACTGGGACGACCTCGAGCGCGAGACCGGCCACCGGCGCGACGACATCCTGCAGGCCTGGAAGGGCTACCTCGACGAGGACCTCCCCTCGGAGGACAAGCTGGTCTTCGACATGTACGCCAGCATCAAGGACAAGGCCCCGTACCTGGCCTACGCCGATCTCTTCAAGGGGAACTACGTCGAGGCCAGCCCCATGGGCCTGCCCACCTTCATCAACTTCACGGACGTGGGCGCGGCGGTCTACAAGGCCGCCAAGGAGATGGACCCGGACGCGACCATAAAGCTGCTCAAGACCTCGGCCCTCGAGGAGGACCGGGCATGGACGGTCCAGATCGATGTCGGGGACAACCAGCTCTCCCTCCAGTGCGTGAGGTACAAGACGCTCGGGGACCAGCTCAAGGCCTTCTACATGAAGATATCCTTCCGCGGCGACGAGCTCGGCTTCGGGACCTTCATGGAGCTCTTCGCACAGTCCCTCGGCCGGCACCCGTTGCAGGGCCTCGACTGGGAGGCCCTGGAATCCAAGCTCGGCATCACGGAGGAATCCCTCCAGGGCGCGATGCCGTTCACCGAGAAGATGAAGGAATAGGGCCTCACATTATCTTGACGTCCACGACGGCGTGCCAGACCCTTGGCTTGTAGGACTTTATCCACCGGTAGCTCAGGAGCTTGGCCCCGCGGCCGGGCTCCCCGGCGGCCCCGGCGACGCGGCTGTAGAGCGCCCACGGGATCTCCTTCTCGGGAGCGTTCTCGTGGTAATGTATGACGCAGTCCCTGTGCCTCCTCAGCATCCTGATGGCCTTCGGCAGGAACTCCCTCGGCGAGGGCAGATAGCCCATGATGACCCGGTCCGCGACCTTTTCCGGCGCGTCCCGGTTATCCCCGAGGAACGGATGGACGATGGTCTTGACGCCGTTGAGCTCGATGTTCTTCTCGAGATAGGCGTGGGCCACCGGGTTCTTCTCGCAGGCTATGACCTTCGACGGCTTGGAATGGACCGCCATGGGGATCGAGAAATAGCCGATGCCCGCGAACATGTCCATCACGACCTCGCCCTCCTTCGGGACCGTGGCCATCCTCACGCGCTCGTCGATGTTCCCGCTCGAGAACATGACCTTCATGGGGTCCAGGGCGAACCTGACCTTGTTCTCGGTGTGGACGGTCTCCGTCGGGCCCTTGGCCCACAGGACCTCCATCTTCGGCTCCCGGAACTCCCCCTCGATGCCCAGGTCCTTGAGCACGGCCTTGGCCCCGAGCTCCTCGGCAAAGGCTAGTGCCACGGCCTCAGACACGGCGTGCAGGTCCTTGTGGAGCTTGATGATGACGACCTCGCCGATGAGCTCCCACTTCCTCGGGAGCAGGGGCTTGAGGTCCTTGTCGACCGCGGCCCTGGCTACGATGCGGTCGTAGGGGTCCTTGTCCTCAGGCCTGAACTCCGGGCTCTCCTGGACCACGAGCTGGAACCTGTCCTCCAGGGCCTTCGGGAGGCCTATGATCGGGATCTCGACGACCTCGCCCTTGTCCTGTATCTTCCTGGACGCGTCAAGGAGGCCCAGGCTGTGGAGCTCCTTCCTTCGCTCCTCGGCATCCGTCCTCTTGACATGGACGGCTAGGTAGGTCTCCCCGTCGCTGTGGTGCTTCTCTGCCATGGGACACATCCCGGGTCGGAAGGCCCTTTCAGGGCCTTTCCATGGCTTAGATGAACACATCGGAAATATTTAATTATGGTTCATCGGTTCTATTGCAATGATGAAGTCCGCTCCGGGGCCCCTTGCCATCATCGTTTCCATGCTGCTCCTAATCCCCAGCCTCCAGGCCGGGGCGCAGTCGGGCGAGGACATCTCCGCCCCGAACAAGGTCCCTGACATGTCCTATTTCAGGACGAGCCCGGACACCATAGACCCCGGGACCCATGGCAAGCTCAACTTCACGCTAATGGACAGGTACGACCACTCGATGAAGAACATCACTCTCACAATAAATTTCTACAAGTGGGCCACCATCGAGGAGTCCAAGGACATCTCCAAGGTCCACCACCCGCCGACCATCGACGAGGGTCAGGACCAGACCTACGTCGTCAAGATGGCCTCCATGGACCCGGGCGTGGGGGTCAATATCCTGATGACCATCGCGACCAAGGGTGACACGCCCGAGGGAACCTATTTCGTCAGGACCATGATGGTCTTCGGCTATGGAAATGCCAATTACACAATGAAGTCCCGGGGCCACTTCACGAACGCCCAGTGGGAGGCGGCCACGGACCAGGTCAACCTCAACCAGTCCGTCGGGGGCATCAACATAACCTACCTCGGCGTCGACGGCATCCTGGTGGACACCTCCTTCAGCGTGAAGAAGCCCATGCCCATGTGGCCGTTGGCCCTTCTTATCGGTCTCACAGTGCTTTTCGCGGTATTGGCCGTGGTCCTTTATCTTGTTGAAGAAGAGAAGGGCAATACTCGACTCAAGAAGGCCTTCTTCCCACAGGCCGGCAAGGTCCAGCAGCGGAAGATGTTGTTAGAGCAGGACCTCAAGAAGCGCAGGAAGGGGAAGGGGCCGGTCGTTGCACCGGCACCACCCCCTACGGAAAAGGGAAAGGCATCCGAGGAAGAGTGAGCCTCAGAACAACGCCCTCAGCAGCGGTCCCGTGAACTTGAGCAGGCTCGGGGCCCTTTTTAGCATGACCTTCGCGAGTATGCTCGGCGAATCGATGTCACCGTAGGCCGTAATGAGCGGCAGCAGCTCCTTGCCATTGATGATGTCCACGAGCTCGTCTATCTGCTCGTCGGTGAGGTTGATGTAGAGCCGCCTCAGCATGGAGCCGTTCTTGATCTCGTGCCCGATGCTGTGCTCCCACAGCTCCTGGTATTCCCTCAGCACATGTTTCGTGCAGTCGCCGGTCTCGAGGGCCTTGACCGCGACGCGCCCGCAATGCTTGGCCGCCATCAGGCCTGTGTAAAGCCCGCCGCCGGAAAGCGGCTTCACCTGTGCCGCGGCATCGCCGACGACCATGGCCCTGTCGGTGTAGGTCCTTCCCGTGATGCCGAGCGGGATGCAACCGGCAAATGCCTCTCCCCGGGTACCGCCCTTCAGAAATTCCCGTATAGGCGACCTTATCACCATCTCCTCGAAGTAATCCTTCGCGGGCCGCGGGGCCTCGCAGACCCCGAGGCCGACCAGCGCCCTCGTCGGCCCGTGCGGGATGGCCCAGCCGAAGAAGCCCGGCGCAAAGGTCTTGCCGGACACCACCAGGGCCTTCTCGGGGTCGATCTTGAGCCCGTCGTATATGACCTCGAAACCGGAGACGAGCTCCTGAGGCCTCGCGAGCTTCAGCCACTTGGACACGTATCCCTGGACCCCGTCAGCACCGACGAGGATCCTGCACCTGTATGTACCGCTGGGCCCCGAACCGTCACCGGACTCGGTCCTGACCTCGAGCCCGTCCTCGAGCTCGCTCACGCCCGAGACCTTTGTCCCGGTCACGACCTTGCAGCCCACCTCCTGGGCCTTCCCGGCCATGTACTTATCGAAGCGCTCCCTGTCCAGGACGTGGGCCCTCGCGTCCGGGGCCATGAACGAGATCATCCTCCCGCTGGGGGAGTAGATGTCGGCCCCGCGGAGCGAGTTCAGGACATCCTTGTACCCCGTCAGCCCCAGGACCTTGCCCGAGACGAGGCCGCCGCACTGGATGGGCCGGCCGATATCCTTGTGCTCTTCGAAGACCGCGACCTTGAAGCCTTTGCGGGCCA
>Ga0315282_10016738_pt1 | contig 10682 bp, 8 predicted proteins | sample YL17G07_20_MG_FD_203693 | JGI IMG/M metagenome (GOLD analysis project Ga0315282, IMG submission 203693) | Sediment microbial communities from Yellowstone Lake, YNP, Wyoming, USA - YL17G07_20 | ecosystem: Environmental > Aquatic > Freshwater > Lake > Sediment | place: USA: Wyoming | collected... | reverse complement strand
CCCTCCCCGTGGTTCTTGAACACAATCACCACCTTGACATTCGGCTCCCCGCTCAAGACCAGATACCGCTCGCGCAGGGCAACCAGCACCTCCTCGGCCTGCTTGTCGTCAAAGTCGTGGAAATAAACATTGTGCTTGGGACTCTCGACCAGCACCTCGTGCCGGCCGGCGCCGTCCATCTTGCGGAAGATTCCATACTCCACCTCCCGGTGCGGCTCGCCATAGACCGGGGACAGCGCCGCGAACTTGTTGGGAGTGCACCTCACCCACCAGCCCGGCCCGTTGGGACGACCGTCCTTCCGGTAGGCCAGAACCTCGGGCGGGGTCTTGTCCTCGTTGCCCGGACAGAACGGACACCTGGGGTCCAGCTCCGGCGGGAGCGGCTTGGGGGGCTTGACAAAATCGTGCGGCCGCTTGGACCGCTCGGTCGCCATAATCACCCACTCGTCCGTGGTGATGTCCTGTCGAATCTCACTCATTGTTCAGTTCACCTCTATTATTGGGCTTAAGAGCAGGTTCTCGCTGTTTAGATACATCTTATTAAGCATCCAGATTTTTCTCAACTGGCTGCCCCGGGGACCGAGGAACATGGACACCATCTCTTCCTCCACCCTTCCGGTCAAGAGCTTCCACAAACTAATCGGCTTTCTCTTATAGACCAGGTTCACATCCTTGACCGAGAGCTTCTTCTTTACTATGTCCACCGCAACCTCAATTCCCCCAAGCTCATCCACCAGTCCTATTTCCTTGGCCTGGCTCCCGGTCCAGACCCTTCCGCGTCCGATCTTGTTCACCTGAACCTTGTCCATCTTCCTGCCCTGGCTCACCCGGTCCATGAAAAGCTGGTAGAGTCCTTCAATGCCTTCCCAAGATTTGGCGGTCTCGGCATCAGTCCAGGCCCGGGTGTAATCCTCGATGTCCGCATAGCTTCCCCTGCTCAAGACCGCGCTCCCGACCTGGAGCCAGTCCAGGAGGCCCTTCATCCCGAGGTGGGCGGAAACCACGCCGATGCTCCCGGTGAGCGTTGCGGGATGAGCCACAATCGCGTCCGCGCCGGCGGCGATGTAGTATCCGCCGGAGCCGGCCACATCGCTCATGGACACCACAATCGGCTTCTTCTCCCGCACCTCCTGCGTGGCTCTCCAGATCAGGTCCGAGGCCAGAGCCGACCCGCCTCCGGAGTCAATCCTGAAAATCACCGCCTTGATGGTATCGTCATTGGCAACCGCCTCCAGCTCCTTGACCGTGCGCTCCGCGGACATAATCGACCCCAAGAAAGGCGACCCGCCCGGGTCAAGGTTCACGATGCTGCCCACGCCGAAAATCACCGCCACCCTCGGCCCCAGGTTGACCCCCAGCGACTCCGCGGGTATGGATTGGTACTCCCGCTCCTTCACCAGGGCCATCCCTTTCCGGTCGGCTTTCAACTCCTTCACAATCCGGTCCAGGTATTTCACGCCATCGACCATTCCCGCCTGCTGGAATTTTTCCGGCATGAGCAGGTCCTGGTCGATATTTTTCGCCATCTCCTCCCTGGACTTGCCCCGCGCCGAGGCTATGTCTGAAAGATACTGGTCCCACAGGCTGTTGAGCAAAGACTCGGCCATCTCCCGGTGCTCTGGACTCATCTCCCGGCGGAAGAGCATATCGCCCGCGGTCTTATACTCCTTGATCTTGACCACCTGAATCGACAGCCTGGCCTTTTCAAAAAGCCCTCCCAGGAAATAATATAGATTGCTTATGCCGTTTATGCTCATGAAGCTCGCGGGCGCCACATAAATCTTGTCGCAGGCTGTGGCCAGGTAATAGGACAGGTCGGCATCGCCTTCCATCTCCAGGTAGCAAACGGCCGGCTTGCCGCTCTTGCGGAATTGCAAAAGGGCGTCCCGCAGTTCCTGGACTTTGGCCGCTCCCAAAGAATTGTCCCGAATCGCAACCACCACTGCCCTGACCTTCCGGTCCGCAGCGGCTTTCTTCAAGAGCATCACCTTGTCCAGGATGGTCGGAGGCGGCGGCGCGAACAATCCCCAGAAGGGGTTGTAAGGAACATTTTCCGGAACATCTCCCTTTACCTCCACCAGCACCAGAGCGTCCTGAACCAGCCTGGCGGGCTTGAACCCGGAAAGACCCAGGCTCAAAACCAGGCCCGAAAAAAACAGCGCCGCAATTTTTAAACCTTTTCCTGGCATGTTTCCCCCTCCTTCTCCGTCCGGTTGAAAATGGACAAAAACTCGTCGTGAATCTTGCCGTTGCTCGCCCAGAGATGCTTCTTGTCCAATGGTATGGGTTCGCCGTCAAATCCGGAAACTTTCCCTCCAGCCTCCTCCACAATCAGCATCCCGGCTGCAATATCCCACGGATTCAGCCGGCGTTCCCAGAACCCGTCAAATCTTCCGCTCGCCACATAGCACAAGTCCAGAGCCGCGGACCCGTCCACCCGGATGGCGTGGGGATAAGGGAGGATTTTTTCAAACCCTTCAAGATTTTCGCAGAGCCTTTGCCCGCGGTCATAGGAAAAGCCGGTGACCAGCAGGGAATCCGCGAGCTTGGGCACCCTGCTCACCTGGATTCTCCGGCCATTGAGGAAAGCGCCGGAGCCGCGGGCGGCAAAAAACATCTCATTCATAAACTGGTCATAGACCACTCCGATTATGGGCTTGCCGCGATTAACCAGGGCGATGGAAACACAGAATTTCAAGTACCCGTGCGCATAGTTGGTGGTGCCGTCCAGCGGGTCAATCACCCAGAGGTATTCCGAGTTCAGGCCGTCCCCGCCCCGCTCCTCGCTCAAAATCTTGTGCTCCGGCTCCTCGGCAAGAATCGTGCTGATTACCGCCTTCTCGCAAAGCAGGTCAACCTCGGTCACGATATTGGCCACGCCTTTGAGCTGGTATCCCGCAAGATGACCGAGATGCTCGGCCTGGACCACGCCGGCCTTGCGCGCCGCGCGCTTGGCCAAATCCAGCCAAGCCGCAAACCCCTCTCCTGTTTTCGCCCCTCTTCTCATAACCCTAAATCAGCAACTCATTTTACCCAAACAAGCGCTTAACCGCAAAGGCAAAAATCAGGAACCAGTATTTCGGAATAAAGATGATAAGACCAGACGGATATGCTTGTAAGAAAGATAAGCAAGCCGCACTGGGCGAGACCTTTCCTCATCCCTTATCCCTTTTGACTTTTGCCTTTTTCCTTCCCCCTGCTCCGCTTGCTTGCCTTGTCCAAAAGGTATAAATTAAAATCAATTCTCTTAATCCAGGAGGGAGGGGAATGGCTGACCTTCGCTTTAACATTGCCGACCAGCGCCTTGCCTATCGCGGCCGGCACGAGGCCACAGAGCTGACCAGGGACAAGGTCTCAACCTTCAATCTTCGCCACCAGGAGGTTCTCGGCTTTTACGGCCTGGAGCTTTCTAAAGGAACTGTGTTCGTGATTGACGACCGGGTGAACAATCTTTCCAACCTGGGCGAATTCCGGAACAAGCAGCTTCGCCAAGCCGTGATCCTGGCCTCGGCCCTGCCCGCAGCCGCGGTCATGCTCCACGGCTTCGGGTCCCTCGCCGGGTTTCCCAAGGACCAGCAGACCTCGGACCTCATCAACCGGCTCAAGCGCATCAACGACCGGGTGGCCGCCCAGGTCATGGCCGAGGTGCTCCAAATTACCACCGAGACCTTTGATGTGGGCGAGGAAGTGGTGATTGAAAGCTCGATTACCGAGGGCGTGCGGGTCAAGCCCGGGGTGGAGCTGGGGAGCAACCCGACCATTCCGGTGGGAGCGCTTTTCGGGAAGGAAAAGCATTGCAATGTCTACGGCCACTCGCTGCCTGCGGAGGTCACCCGTTTGACCATGGGCTCGGATGTCATTGACGGCACCGGCAAGACCGTCAAGGGAATTCACTCGTCCCTCACCGCGCTGTTCCTGACCGAGTCCGGGGCCAAGCGCCACCTCCCGGACATCTATGTCGAGCGCTGGATGGCCGGAGCCTTGTTCCCGGAATTCAATCCCCATTACACGGACCTGAAGCAGGAGGCGGAAATCATCGCCCGGGCCTGCAATGTCCCATTCGACAAGCTCTCCGCCTTCTACCTCGACCGCGCCCGGCACAAGCCGGCTATGGACATCCTCAATTCTTTCGGCATCGCCACGCCCTGCGACAAGGACGGGGACCTGTTCCCGGCAGTGGTCATGGGCCTTGCCGGACTTGAGTTCCCGGACGGCAGGCCGCTCAACTCCATGATCGGGGAGATCGGCGGCAGCGCGGAATGGGCCGTGGGCGTGGTTCCTCTCTGCTGGCGCGGCGGACAGGCCCTGGGCATGCTCACGAGCCAAAGCTCGCTCACGCGCAAGGACCTTTCGCCCGAGGACCTTTGGAAGGAGCGTTTTCATTACACCGAAGAGGAACTGATGCTCATCCAGGATGCGCGCTTTGAGCAGAAACCTTACTTTACCGTTCATGACCTGCTGGAGCGGCCGTTTGCCGGAGGAGTGAGCGCCTTTTCCGCCATCTCGGACAACTACTACCTCCCCCAGCTTGAGGCCGTGAAGATTGACCGGGAAAAAGGACTCATCACCACCAACACCATAATGATAAACTCGCTGGGGGTGATAGAGCATTGGCGCCTGACCTTCAGATGCAGGCACGGCCTGGAAGCAACTGCCAAGAAAATGGCCTCGCCCAAGGCTTTGGTGCGCGAGCTGGAGAAGAGCAAGATGGAGGACCTGCTCAAGAAGATGAGCCAGGACCCGGTGGCCAGGTTCAGGCTCAAGCAGTTCTTCGTCAACGAATACTATCCGGCCATCATCCACACCGGAGGTAAAATGGTGGTGCTCGTCAACACCCTGAAATCCATAATCGATTCCGGAACCATGCACCCCTACGACATCGACATCGTCAACGCCACCATGAAAGCCGCGCCCGAATGGTTCACCGCCGCGGTTTAGCCGTAAAAAGAAAAGGGGGGAATGCTATGAAGACCCGATACCTGGCAAAAATAATCAGCTTGGGGGCAGCCTTGACCTTTTTAGCCAGCTCCTTCGCCTGCCACAAAAAACCATCGCTCAAAACTCACGGAGCGGAGATAACGCAAAAATCTTATCCGGTGAGGGTGTTCGGTTATAAGACCTCTTTCGTGGCTAAAACCACTCCCCAAAATTTGGGCCGCTTCTTCATCAACGACCTGTCCTGGATTAACAAACTTTCCAGTTCCCTCCAGTTCCAGGCCGAACTCAAACCCGGGCTGGACATGTCAGTTGCCGGGAGCTCCATGAATGTGACCATCAAAATGATGGGACTTTCCATGCCCGCCAAAATCGTCACGCTTAAATATGTCCCGGACAAGGAACTCTGGCTCATGGTTCTTACCGAGGAATCCTGGCTCATTGCCCGGGTGGAAGCCAAATCCGTTCCTGACGGATGCCTGGTCAACCTGTCCACCCTCGGAAATATCTCGCCCTCCGCGGCTAAACTGGTGGATACCCTCCAGTTCGCCAAGGTCGCCGCGGCCCGGATTGATTACGCCATGGCCACGGTCCAGCATGAGTTCGACCCATCCCTTGACCCCAAGCAACTCACCGAACAGGGCCTGCGCGGAGAACTGTTCGAAAAACCTTTCCAGGCTTACGAAGCGTCAATCTGGCTGAATGTCAGTCCGGAAAAAGCCGTCAAACGGGCGCTGGAGCCGGAAAATTTCAAAAAAATCTTTGAGACCGGACAGGTGCAGGGAGTGGCTGAATGCCTTTTCGCCCCGGAAAACCTAACTAAATGGGAACTCAAACCCGGGCAGCCCCAGGCCCTTCCGGAAATAATTCACTGCCCGGACACCTCCATCAAAATGGCCGGAATCAAATGGGAAACTGACAGCTTCGCCATGATGAGCCCTGCGGATTATGAACATCCCCTCACCATGCACGCCACCCTTGCCAATCTTTTCGCGGAGGTCACCCTGTTCGGCAAGCCCGAAAATGAAGGCACCAGGGTCTGGCTGCGACTGGTGTTGGAGCCGCCCGGAAATATGCCCAATCTCGCGGAAGTTTTCATGGCTTTGAGCGGTATCCCCCAATGGATGAAAAATATCCTCATTGACATCAAAACCCGGACCGAGGGTGTGGGATAAAACCTTATACTTACTACTCGGAGCGCTTAATAAATGACATTTTCCCGCAACCTGGATTCCCGCGTTCGCGGGAATGACAATTGAAGGGGGAGCGGGAATGACCATTGCAGCGGCACGCTTTTGTCATGCCTGCCCCCATTTTCATGAGGGTAAACGGAAGCAGGCATCCAGGTTCCTTTCCTATGATTAGCGGCCTCATCAGCAAGCGCAAACTATTTAAAGCTCCGAGTAATAACGGATTGCCTGCGATTCGTTTCTCACCACAGGGGCGCCCCGCTGGAAGCAGGACTACGCAGGGCAGGCAGAGCGCAGAGGACAATCAGGAATCAGGAGTTAGGAATCAGGTGTTGGTTCTGCTTAGAGGTACTCCAGGAGTTTGCGCTTGGACTGGGCCGGGGATTCGCGGGTTTCCGAGAGGAACGGCCCGGAATAATTGAGCTTGGCAAAGGCCTTCAGCGCCTGCTTCCAGTTGATGTTCCCCTCGCCCACATCCAGATGGTCGTCGCTCTTGCCGTCATTGTCGTGGAAATGGACATTGATGATTTTGCCGCTGAATTTTTCAATATATTTCACGATGCCCTCGTTAAGATGCGCATGCCCGAGGTCCAGGCAGAGGTTGAGCAGAGGCGAGTCGACCTCCTTGAAAATCTGCCCCAGGTCTTTCATATTGTCGCCGAGGTAAAAAATCTCCGAGTCTTTGGGCATGAGGTTGGTGTTTTCGAGCGCGAGCTTGAGGTTCTGCCCGGCGCACAGCTCCACGGCTTTTTCCAGATTTTTGAGCGCGGCCTTGAGCGCCTTTTTCCTGCCCTGGGCCAGGTCTTTTTGGTGCGCGAAAGAGCCGGGATACGCGGTTATGAATTTCGCGTCCAGGCTCTTCGCCAGCTCCATGGTTTTTTCCAGGTATTCCATCGCCTCGCCCGACTTGTCCGCGAGGTTGAGCTTATAGGGCGGATGAAGGCTCAAGCGCACCGGGTATTGGCCGCAAAGTTTTTTCAGGTTGGCAATGCGCTTGCCGTTAAAACTCGGCAGCAAAGAATGCTCCTTCGCCAGGTCAATCTCCAGGTGGCTCAAGCCGTTGTTCTGCGCAAACTGCATGTAGTATTCCACCGGCTGGTCCGAAACCACAAAACCTAATTGCAAATTCACTAACTAAACCTCCGCATTTTTTAGAGGCTTCAATTTACCGCAAACAGGCCGAGGAAGCAAAAGGGGCAAAATCGCGGGCCAGACTGGCCGCATCCCGCTCGGACGCGGGACTCGCTTCGCTCGCAGGTCAGCGCTGCGCGCTGAATCTCATACCAATTCTGCGTCAGCCATAGAGTAATAACTGGAAGCCGCTTTTCACCGCAAAGGCGCGAAGAACGCAAAGGGTTTTGATTTGGAAAAAAAATCCCTTCTTTGCGCGCTTCCTGTCCTTCGAAGCTCCGCTTCATTCTTCGAACTGGCTGCTGCTACGAAGAACGAAAAAGCGGAGCGAATTAGGAAGTCACCCCCCACATTTTAAAAAAAGGGCCGGAGGATTTCCGGCCCTTTGCGATATGAGATTTGAAATCTGAAATTCGCGGCAGCGTTTAGTACATCGGTGGATGTCCTCCGCCGGGCATCGGGAATTTTTCCTTCTCCTCGGGCTTTTCCGCGACCAGGCACTCGGTGGTGATGAGCAGTCCAGCGACCGATGCCGCGTTCTGGAGCGCGTAGCGGACGACCTTGGTGGGGTCAATGATTCCGGCCTTGATCAGGTCCTCGTATTCCGTGGACTGGGCGTTGAACCCGAACCCGGCTTTTCCGTTTTTGATCTTGTCTACCACGATGGACCCGTCCACGCCCGCGTTCTGGGCAATCCAGCGCGCCGGCTCTTCCAGCGATTTCTTGACGATGTTGATTCCGAACTTCTCGTCATCGTCTTCGGGCTTGAGAGCGTCCAAAGTCGAGAGCGTGCGGAGGTAGGCGACACCGCCTCCGGGGACGATCCCCTCTTCCACCGCAGCCTTGGTGGCGTTGAGCGCGTCTTCCACCCGCGCCTTCTTTTCCTTCATCTCGGTCTCGGTCGCGGCTCCGACCTTGATGACCGCCACACCGCCCGCGAGCTTGGCCAGGCGCTCCTGCAGCTTCTCCCGGTCGTAATCCGAGGTGGTCTCTTCAATCTGGGCGCGAATCTGGTTCATTTTGGCCTTGATCTCGTCCTTTTTGCCCGCGCCTTCGATGATGGTGGTGTTGTCCTTGTCAATCACGACTTTCTTGGCCTTGCCCAGGTCGCTGACCTTGATGTTCTCAAGCTTCACTCCCAGGTCCTCGGAAAAGGCCTGGCCGGCCGTGAGAATCCCGATGTCTTCCAGCATGGCCTTGCGCCGCTCGCCGAACCCGGGCGCCTTGACCGCGCAGACCTGGAGGATGCCCTTGATCTTGTTGACCACGAGCGTTGCCAGGGCCTCGCCCTCCACATCCTCGGCCACGATCAGGAGGGGCTTGCCCATGCGCGCGACCTGCTCGAGCAGGGGCAGCATGTCCTTCATGGAGCTTATCTTCTTTTCGTGGAGCAGAATCAGCACATCCTCGAGCACCGCTTCCATCTTCTCCGGGTCAGTGACGAAATAGGGGGAAAGGTAACCGCGGTCAAACTGCATGCCCTCTACCACATCCAGGGTGGTCTCAATGGACTTGGCCTCTTCCACCGTGATCACGCCTTCCTTGCCCACCTTGTCCATGGCCTCGGCAATGATGTCCCCAATCACCCGGTCGTTGTTGGCGGAAACGGTTCCGACCTGGGAGATTTCATCCTTGCCCTTCACCGGCTTGGACATGCCCTTCAACTCATTGGTCACGGTCTCAACCGCCTTGTCAATTCCGCGCTTAAGCCCCATGGGATTGGAACCCGCGGCCACCAGCCTCATGCCCTCGCGGTAAAGGGCTTGGGCCAGAACCGTCGCCGTGGTGGTGCCGTCTCCGGCCACATCCGAGGTCTTGGACGCAACCTCCCGCACCATCTGCGCCCCCATGTTCTCAAACTTGTCCTCTACCTCGATCTCCTTGGCAACGGTCACGCCGTCCTTGGTCACCGTGGGCGAGCCGAAAGTTTTATCGATTAGAACATTCCTTCCCCGCGGCCCCAGCGTGACCTTGACCGCGTCGGCCAGGGCGTTCACGCCCTTCAAAATTTTTGACCTTGCGTCTTCCGAGTATTTCAGGATTTTTGCCCCCATGTTAATGTTCCTCCTTTTGGTTCCTTAAAATTTTTTAAAGCAGAGCTTTTGCGAACAATGAATCAGTCTTCGAGTATGGCGAGAATCTCTTCCTCGCGCATAATCATATACTCGTCGCTGCCGAGCTTGATGGTTGACCCGGCGAATTTTTCAAACAGCACCTTGTCGCCCGCCTTCACATCCAGCGGACGCACCGAGCCGTCTTCCAGAATCTTGCCCTTGCCCACCGACACCACCTTGCCCTGGTGCGGTTTTTCCTTGGCCGTGTCCGGGATGATGATGCCCCCCGCAGTCTTTTCCTCCTCCTCCAGTTGCTTCACGATGATTCGGTCATGCAATGGTCTGATTTTCAATGCCATTTCCTGCCCTCCTTTCAGGTTTTTTGAAAATTTTGTGCATTAAAAATATAATCCATTTTTCCGGCTTGTCAAGACCTGAAAGGAATTTTTTTAGCGCTCCGGGTTTTTGAGTGCTAAATTGCAGGGCCGACCGGATACTCACCCCCTACCAAGCAATCGGGCCATTTTGGACCATCTTCGCAACTCAATTTGTCTTCACTAAAAGCCTTATCTCACCCCAAGTTTGGGGATGTCTGCGTTTTTTGTTGACAAATGCTTGGAATAGTGCTATCCTGCTTTCGTTATCGTGAGAGCGGGCAGTTGAAAAGTATGAGTGCTTTACCGGCCAAAAGCCCTTCACACTTTCCCCTCTCCGGTTTGGTCTTTAGGTAATTTTCCTTTTTGGTTCCGTTTGATTCGGTAATCATATAGGCAAAGAGGGCCCGGCACATTGCCGGGAAACAATCATTTTTTGTTTTCAGGAGGAATTATGGAAAACAAGCTTTATGTGGGAAATCTGTCCTACAAACTGACTGAAGACGAGCTTAAGCAGGCCTTCACTCAGGCGGGAAATGTCATTTCGGCTCGCATCATCAGTGACGCCAACACCGGCCGGAGCAAGGGCTTCGGTTTTGTGGAAATGGAAAATCAACAGATGGCTGAAAAGGCCATCGAGATCCTGAACGGCGCCGACCTTCAAGGCCGCGCCATCAAAGTCGCCATTGCGACTCCGATGAAACCGCGCGAGAACAGAGAACGCTCGCCCAGATACTAACCGCTTAACTAAAGAAGGGGGCTGGAAACAGCCCCTTTTTTATCTACAGGATTCCTATAGGGAAGAATTGGGGTCAGGCCTTAACATATAAATTAACACTGTTGGGAAGAATTGGGGTCAGGCCTTCGCAGTGTGTTTTGAAGAATTGGGGTCACTTCTTTAAGTCCCGCTCAAGCGGGATCAAGCCCCCTGATGGCGCAACTCTAGTGTCTTGCTGCGGAGTCAACTCCTGGTTTGCTATCGGCGGAATGGATTACCA
>Ga0315282_10016737_pt1 | contig 10682 bp, 7 predicted proteins | sample YL17G07_20_MG_FD_203693 | JGI IMG/M metagenome (GOLD analysis project Ga0315282, IMG submission 203693) | Sediment microbial communities from Yellowstone Lake, YNP, Wyoming, USA - YL17G07_20 | ecosystem: Environmental > Aquatic > Freshwater > Lake > Sediment | place: USA: Wyoming | collected... | reverse complement strand
GCTTCTGTAAGTCTGCAACATTAGAGGAAATCCGAAAGCAAGGCTACATATTAACTCCAGGCCGTTATGTAGGAATGGTCGAGGAGGAGGACGACGGAATACCATTTGAAGAAAAAATGAAAAAGCTTACGCATGAAGTTGCTGAACAGATGGAAGAAGCAAAACGATTGGACGAAGAGATAAGAAAAAATCTAGAAAAAATAGGTTTTAAAATTGATTTATGAACAAAAAGGAATTTGAGTTTTTACTGAAACGAGGCGAAGGATTAAAACTAGAGTTTAAGGAAGATTTTGATTCAAAAAATCTTGCAAAGGAGTTTGTTGCATTTGCTAACACTGAAGGTGGAAGAGTTTTTATTGGAGTTAGTGATGATGGAATTATTAAAGGGGTACAAATAACAAACAGACTGAAATCCGAAATTGAAAACACAGCCAAAAATTGCGACCCACCTGTGTATATTGATTTTGATTCTATTGATAATGTCCTTGTTGTAAATGTTGATGAAGGTCTTAATAAACCCTATAGATGCTCACTGGGGTTTTTTATAAGGCAGGGAAGCAATTCTCAAAAACTATCAACAGATGAGATAAGAGAATTCTTTAACAGAGAAGGAAAAATATTATTTGATGAAGCTATTAATAAGGATTTTACTTTTAAAAATGGCTTTAATAAGTCAAAATTTGACGCTTTCCTGCAAAAAGCAAAGATAAGCAGAGTTATTCCAGATAAAGATATATTGAGAAACTTAGGAGTTCTAACTGAAACTGGGAAATTCAAGAACGCAGGGGTTTTGTTTTTCTGTGATAATGTTGAGAAGTTTTTCAGGCAGGCAATAATTACCTGCGTTTTGTATAAAGGAACAGACAAATATAAAATAATCGACAGAAAAGACTTTACAGAAGACGCACTTTCAAATTATGACAATACAATGGCATTTTTGTTTAGAAATCTTAGGTTAGAGTATAAGATTGAAACTGCAGGTCCAAGAGAAGAGATTTTAGAAATTCCAGAGAAAGCTTTAAAAGAAGCAGTGGTAAACTCGATGGCTCATAGGGATTATAATGAAAAAGGAGCCAATATTCAAATTGATATCTTTGATGACAGGGTTGAGATTAGTAATCCTGGCGGATTAGTTTCTGCAATTAAGAAAGAAGACTTTGGAAAGAAAAGCGTATCAAGAAATCCCCTTTTATTTAGTTTGTTTAAGGGTGCTGATTTGGTTGAAAAGGTTGGCTCTGGTATTGGGAGAATGAGAGAGGCTATGAAACAGGCGGGCTTGCCAGCCCCGAAGTTTGAGTTTACTAATTTTTTCACTGTAACTTTCAAAAGACCGCTTACCCCCCAGAAAATTGCGGAGAAAACTACCCAGAAAATATTAGAATTAATTAAAGAGAACAAAGATTTACCTAAAAAAGAGTTGGGGGTAAAGTTGGGAGAAAAGTTGGGAGAAAAGTTGGGAGAAAATGAGGCTGAGGTTATAAGAATAATTGTAGAAAATAATTTTATTACATCTGTGGAGTTATCTAAAAGGATAGGAATAAGTACAACTGCGATAGAAAACAACATAGCTAAACTCAAGAAAAAAGGAATTCTAAAAAGAGTAGGCCCAGATAAAGGTGGTTATTGGGAGATAATAGAGAAATGAAACAGAAAGCAATAAAGAAGAGTTTGGAGAGGGTTGGGTTTAAGGGGTGAAGATGAATAATAAAGCCAAGAGTTTTAAAGAGGAATTTGCGAAGTTCTGCGAAAGTCCAGATAGGACCAAGTTTAGAGAATTATTAAAGCAAAATACTGGGGAATATGCCTTTATTGATTTTAAAGAAAATTGGTTAGAGTTTCCAAATCTTGCAAAACACATTTTAGGTTTTGCTAATTCAGGAGGCGGGGTATTAGTATTTGGAGTCAAAGAAGAAAATACTGGAAGTCTAACTGTATTAGGTGTTGACTCTTTTCAAGACAAAACAGATATTAAAACAAAACTCCAAAAATATTTACCATCAGAATTACAATATGATATCCACAATTTTGACTACAATGCAGATTCTGAATGGGGATTAATTAGAAATAAAAAATTTCAAGTTTTAATCGTTGAAGGTACTCCTCAATATTTACCGTTCCTCTCTTTAAATTCTTACGCTGAGATTTTACACAAAAATAGAGTATATTACAGAGGAAAAATTAATACTGAAGAGGCAACATACGAAGAACTTAAAAAAATTATTAATAGGAGATTAGATACAAACATTAGTACAACTACTGAAGATGAGTTTAAAGAGCATATTACACAATTGAAGATTTTATATTCTTTTATTGATAAATATTATATAACTGCCCCATTCTGGGAAAGTATTTCTGCTTCTATTTCTGCTTCATTTGGTTCTAAAAAAGAGAGAAATCCAAAATATCCTGAAGAGGATTTTGAGGAGTTTATAATTAAGATGGTTAAACAAAAAAAAGAGATTATTGAAGGTTTGATAAGGTTAAAATAATATGAAAAAGGAAACTAAATTTAAACAAACTGAAATAGGGCAGATACCTGAAGATTGGGAATACGGGGATTGCTTTGTTAAGGCTGTAGAAAATTTTGTAGACAATGAAAAATTTTTACTTGTGAATGACTTAAATGAAAGGACGATATCTCACAAACTTGCAGAATATTTACAGAAGTATTTCCAGGATCATTATAATGTTGACTGTGAGTATAACAAAATGTTGAAAAACGATAAGTATAAGCCTAAACGCTTACATTTAGATAATTATATTCAGAAGATAAGTACAGATGACGATAAAGGAAAAACGGTTTTTCCAGATATTGTTATTCATACAAGAGGGTCTGATCGACACAACTTCGTAGTTATTGAAATAAAAAAGAAAAGTAATAGTTCTTTAAAAGAAAAAAAGTTCGACTTTTTGAAATTAAAAACTTTTACAACTGAGTTAAAATATGAGTTAGGCATTTATTTAGAATTTGATAAAAAGAAGGTATCGGAATTAAAATTTTTTAAGGATGGAAATGAATTATGAATCGTAAGGCTAAATTTAAACAAACCGAAATAGGAATGATATCCGAAGATTGGGAGATAAAAGAACTTAAAGAATTAGGAAAAATTGGAACAGGTAAAGGAACTAAGAATTTAGAAACAGGTGAATATGAGATAATTGGAGCTAATGGTGTAATTGGTTTTACTAACGATTTTTTAGAGGATTGTAACTTAATTTACACTGGGCGTGTAGGAACAATTGGCATATTAAATTTTTTACGAAAAAGAAAAGTTTGGCTTTCAGATAATACTCTATATTTTAAGTCGAACGATGAGCATATTTTGAAATATGTTTATTATTGCTTAAAAAGAATAGATTTCTCTTTTCTTAATGTAGGAAGCACTCAACCTCTGATAAAACAATCAGATTTCCAAAGAATAAAAATTATTATTCCTAAAAATCATTTGGAAATAATAAATATTGCAAAAATTCTTTCTTCTCTTGATGATAAAATTGAGCTCTTGCAACAAATGAATAAAACGCTTGAGGAAATTGGGCAGGCAATTTTCAAGCATTGGTTTGTTGATCTTGAATTTCCAAACGAGGAAGGCAAGCCTTACAAATCCTCAGGCGGTGAAATGGTTTACAACGAGGAATTGGGAAAAGAGATACCGAAAGGGTGGAAAGTAAAAGAGATAGGGGAGTTTATTGAATTTGTAAAAGGAAGAAAACCAGATGTTGTTTTTGATAGTTATGAAGAGGGATTGTTACCCCAAATATTAATAGATGTTTTAGATGGTGGAAATCCTAATTTTTCAAATCCTAAAGATATGATAATTTCTGATGAAGCAGATATTATTATAGTTATGGACGGAGCAAGTTCTGGAAGAACAGAAAGGGGTTTTGCAGGTATTTTGGGTTCTACTCTTGCAAAAATCAAAGTAAAAGAATTAAACCAAGATTATGCCTATTACTTATTAAAGGGAAAGGAAGAAGATATTAAAGTAAATACAACAGGCACATCAATTCCTCATGCTGACAAAAAGAAAATAGAGAAATATTTAATTCCAGTTCCTTCAAAGAAAATTTTAGAAGATTTCCAAAATAAGGTTAATAAACTACTATTTAGACAAATTTTAATCAGAAAGGAAATTAAAATTCTCTCGCAAATCCGAGATTCTCTCCTGCCCAAAGTAATGGCAGGAAAAATTAGAGTTCCTTTGGAAGATGAAAAATGAAGTTCAAAAACAACAATGAAGTCGAAGAGCCAGAGCTTCAAGACATAATGACTGCAAACATTGAGTATTTTGAATGCAATTCTCTTGAAGAAGCTAAAAATTATTGCAAAGAAAGAGACATAACCTACCTGCCATCGAAAAAGAAAAAATTAAAAGTACATAAGTTTAATAAAGAGCCCGGGGATTTTACTGAAATTGATATACAAGAATCCCAAAAAATTAGTCCATATAAAAAAATCTTTGACAAAGATTGTGTTGAACTTTTTAAAGAGAATCCAGTATTATTTATTTATGAGCAAGATGAACTTAAGGGAATTGTTCATTTCTCTGACTATAACCGTGAGCCAGTTTATATTTACCTCTATTCACAAATACTGAATTTCGAAAAATCTTTACGAAAACTTCTTATTAGAAACAACTTAAGAAATGAAGATATGAGAAAATACTTTGAGGAAAAATGTCAAAACGGATCTACGAGAGATAAAAAAAATTACATAGATAAACTGAAAAATCTTAATAAAAACTCTCTAAAATCCTTTAGCGAATTTCAGTTGTTTTATCTTTCGGACCTTATAGATTTATTACATCATCATAAACTAAAAGGAAAAGATGGAAAGAAGATAAAGATTAACAAAAATATAAACGACAATCTCAGAAATTGTGTTATGCACAGTAGGAATACGATAAAGCTTAAAGATTACGAAGAAAGTGTTTTGATCTATAACTTTGATTCTTTTGAAGAAATGTTCAACCTTGTATTAACACTTTATGAAGAAAAAGAAAAGGTGGATGAGTTAAATGCCTAAAATAATAACTGAGTCCCACATTGAGCAGGCAGCATTAGAAATATTGAGCAGTTTAGGATACGAAACGCTCTTTGGGCCAGACATTGCATTTGATGGCAAAATGCCTGAAAGAAAATCTTACAGAGACGTTGTTTTAGAGGACAGGTTGAAAAGAATGGTTGATAGATTAAACCCATCCATACCTGAAGAGGCACAAGAAGAGGCAATTAAAAAAATCCTGAGGACAAACAGCCCTTATCTAATTGAAAACAACAAGGAATTTCATCATTATTTGGTAAATGGAGTAGCTGTTGAATACAGAAAGAATGACATAATTAAAAGCGATATCGTAAAAATAATTGATTTCGAAAACCCTGAGGCAAACGAATTTTTAGCAGTAAACCAATTCACAGTGGTTGAAAACGAATACAATAGAAGACCTGACATTGTTTTATTTATAAACGGCCTACCGTTGGTTGTAATAGAACTTAAAAACCCAGCCGACGAAAAAACTACAATATGGACAGCATTCAATAAACTGCAAACATATAAACAAGAAATTCCATCGCTTTTTACATACAACGAAGCATTGATTGTTAGTGATGGTACCGAAGCACGAGCAGGTGCTTTAACTTCAAACAAAGAATGGTTTTTGCCCTGGAAGACAATTGACGGTGAAACACTGGCACCAAAAAGTGAACCTCAACTCAAGGTCCTGTTGTTGGGAATGCTTGATAAGGCAAGATTATTAGATATTGTTAAAAATTTTATTGTGTTCAGGGAAGACAAAAGAGAAACATTAAAGGTAATTGCAGCTTATCATCAATATCATACTACAAATAAAGCAGTACAGTCTACGATCGAAGCAATAAAAAGTGACAGGAGGATTGGCATTGTCTGGCACACCCAGGGAAGCGGGAAAAGCCTAACAATGGTTTTTTACAGCGGAAAGCTTGTGCTAAACAAAGAATTGGAGAACCCGACAATCGTTGTCATCACTGATAGAAACGATTTGGATGACCAGTTATTTGATACATTCAGCGCATGCAAAGATTTATTGAGACAATCGCCGGTTCAGGCAACTTCAAGAGATGAACTTAAACATTTTTTGCACGTGGCATCAGGGGGAATTGTTTTTACGACAATCCAGAAGTTTTTCCCTGAAAAGAAAGGAGAGCCTTATTCCACTCTTTCAACAAGAAAAAATATCATAGTAATTGCAGACGAGGCGCACAGAAGCCAGTATGACTTTATTGATGGATTTGCTCGCCATATGAGGGATGCCTTGCCTAATGCTTCGTTTATAGGGTTCACGGGAACGCCAATTGAGCTTTCTGATAGAAGCACTCGAAATGTTTTTGGAGATTACATTGATATTTATGATATAGAGCAGGCAGTAGAGGATGGAGCAACTGTTAGGATATTTTATGAAAGTAGACTTGCAAAATTGGAATTAGACGAGAGTAAGAAGCCATATATTGACCCAGAATTTGAAGAAGTAACAGAAAGTGAAGAAATATATAGAAAGGAAAAGCTAAAAAGTAGGTGGGCAAGGTTAGAGGCTATCGTAGGAAGTGAAAAAAGAATAGATCTCATTGCAAAGGATATTGTAGAACATTTTGAAAAGAAAGAAGAAACGCTTGAAGGTAAAATAATGATTGTTTGCATGAGCAGGAGAATTTGTGTTGATATGTATGACGCAATTTCAAGAGAGAGACCAGAATGGCATAGTAATAACGATAATGAAGGAATAATGAAAGTAATTATGACTGGTGCTCCTGAGGATCCAATAGACTGGCAGCAACACATACGGAATAAGCTTAAAAGACAAGAACTTGCAACAAGATTTAAAGACCCAAATGATAAGTTCAAAATAGCAATAGTAAGGGATATGTGGCTTACAGGATTTGATGCTCCAAGTTTGCACACGATGTATATTGATAAACCTATGCGTGGACATGGCCTAATGCAGGCTATTGCACGAGTCAACAGAGTTTTTAAAGATAAACCAGGCGGATTAATCGTTGACTATTTGGGGCTGGCTTACGAATTAAAAGAAGCACTTTCCACTTACACTGAAAGTGGAGGAAGAGGAGAACCTGTATTAGATCAGGAAGCAGCGGTGAAAGTAATGAAGGAAAAGTACGAAATAGTTTCTGCAATGTTTTACGGATTCGACTATAAGAAATTCTTTACAGGTACTCCGCAAGAGAAAATGGCAGTAATTCCTGCAGCAATTGAGCATATATTAGAACAAAAAGATGGAAAAGAAAGGTCGTTAAAATACGTAACTGAGCTTTCACAAGCCTTCGCTTTATCAGTGCCAAATGATGAAGCAATCAAAATAAGAGATGATGTTGCTTTCTTTCAAACTATAAGATCTGCGATAGCCAAGATGACGACTCCGTCTGGAAAAACTATTGATGACTTAGACTCCGCCATCAAACAGATTGTTTCTAAAGCAATATCTACGGATAAGGTGATTGATATATTTGCAGTTGCAGGGATTAAAAAACCTGATATATCAATACTTTCAGATGAATTTCTTGAAGAAATTAAAGGAATGAAACAGAAAAATCTTGCTTTGGAGGCATTAAAAAAATTATTAAATGATGAAATTAAAGTAAGTTTCAAGAGAAATATTGTCCAGGCAAGATCATTTGCTAAAATGCTGGAAGAAACCATTAAAAAATACCAAAATAGAACTATGGAAACTGCACAGGTTATTGCTCAGCTTATTGACTTAGCAAAAGATTTTAGAGAGGCACAAAAAAGAGGAGAAAAGTTGAATTTATCGGAAGATGAATTAGCTTTTTATGATGCACTTGCTAACAATGAAAGTGCAGTAGAAGTTTTGGGAGACGAAACATTGAAAAAAATTGCGCGTGAATTAACCGTGCTTATAAGAAAAAATACGACAATTGATTGGACTTTGAGAGACAGCGTAAAAGCAAATTTAAGAGTTATTGTTAAGAGGCAATTGAGAAAATACGGCTACCCACCAGATAAGCAAGAAGAAGCAACGAAATTGGTTTTAGAACAGGCTACTTTAATATCAGAGAATTATATTAATGAGTAGAAAGATGGAAAAATGAATATGGAGGGAAAATGAAAGAAGAAGAGCCTCTAAAAGAATTTATTCCTAAATACGAAAAACCCAAAATTCTGCTTTTGGATTTGCCAGAAGAAACTCTCACCCTTGTGCAGTCTGCTGGGTTCAATGCAGCATCTGGAAGTTTCGGCACGCCTTACACAGTAAAGCCAAATAACAATTATATTCCTGTAATTCCTAATGACAATCTGCCAGAAGATTATACTGAGAAAGAAGTAATAATTATTGACTTAACTGTTCCTGAAAAAAGAACAGTTTATCCTAGCGGTATAGGAATAGCAGGCAACGAAAATTATTGGTGGATGCAATGTAAACAAGATACTATTGATCCAAGACTTGTACAGATGAAAAAGGTAAAAAACAATTTTGACCGCATTCTCAACCATGGAGGATTTTTTGTCATTTTTGCACAGCCCCACTTCTTTCAAAGTTTTCATCAAGTAAGAGGAAGCTCAATTGATGTCAATCCATCATTAACTTTGAATAACTGGAATTTTTTGTCTATACTCAGTCACTTCAGTGTAAATGAAGATTCTGGCAAGGAGATCTACCTCTTAGATAGTGATTCTGAAATTTGTCATTTTTTTGGTAAAAACATCAAAGATGCTTACTGCACGTTTACTTTAAGTGCAAGCACGTCACCGTTTTTTACCTGGACCCCTATCTTAAAAAACAAATTTGATCAATATGTTGGAGGTCTAATGGAAACTAAAGATTCAAAAGGCCACATCCTAATCCTTCCGCAGATGTCGAACAAACCGGAGTCTGTTTTGGCCCTGCTGAAGGAAATTCTTCCAGTAATATCTCCAAATCTATTCCCATATGCTGAAAGTATTAACTGGATTAAATCTGATGATTACGAGCTTGACCCTGTTATTGAACTTAAAGCACAAAAGATTGAGATTCAAAAGAAAGCACAAGAAGAAATAGAAAAACTTGATAAGAGCATTGAAGATGAAAGAAATAAGTTTAGTTTTCTCTATGACATTCTTACTACGACAGGCCGAGAGCTAGTTGTGAATATTAAGAGATGCTTGGAATTCATTGGTTTTGAAAAAGTAAAAGACGTAGATGAAAAAATACAGAATGGAGATGTAGATACATCAAAGCAAGAGGATTTACAGATCTGTGATAAATCACCCGCTCTGTTAGTAGAGGTTAAGGGATTAACGGGAGTTCCGCAGGAAGCAGACATTATGCAAGTCCTCAAGTATGTTATTAGAAGAATGAAAGAATGGAACCTGACTGATGTTCATGGGATATTTATTGTAAACCACCAGCGTAATCTCCCCCCTCTTGATAGAGGTAATGCATTTACTCCTCAACAGGAAAAAGATGCAAAAGATAATGACGTCACAATTTTAACTTCGTGGGATTTGTTTCTTTTAATTAAGGGAGCGATGAAATGGGGATGGAATCATAAAATAATTAGGGGGCTTTTCTACAACAAAGGGAGAATATCTCATATCCCCAGTATTTATAAACCTTTAGGAAAAGTATTCCATTATTGGGATAAAGAAGATGTAGTTGGAGTAGAAATTGCAGAGAATGAATTGCACAAAGGACAACGTATTGGATATATTACTCCAACCGGGTATTTAGAAGAAAAAGTTACATCGCTGCAGATCGATAATGAAGATGTTGAAAAAGCCCCTCCAGGCCAGAAAGTTGGAATAAAAACGCTTTATTCAAAAAAACAATTACGCAAAGCTAAGGTATATATTGTAACAGAAGGCGAGGAAAATATTTAAAGCATTTAAACTTTTAGAACATGATTGATTGAACTTTCAATTTTGTTAATGTCCTATTTATAAAACTTTAAGATATTCATGTTATTCGTATTACTATAAGAATTCAGACTCTTTGCGAAGATAAGAACAACCTTCCCACCTATTAAAGAAAGTTACTACAAGCCGTCTAAAAAAGGAGTTTTAGATCGCTTGGATATTCGCAAGACAGATTGCCAAGCAGGTGTTGGTAGTGCAAATGGACTTTTTGCTTCGCTCAAAATGACAAAGAAGAAGGAAGAAGATCCTGAAATGAATTCAGGATGACAAAAGTAGGAGATTCTAACGCCTCCTTCGGAGGCTCTAAATAACGAAAGGGGGGATTGCCACGGGTTTCTGACGAAACGCTCGCAATGATGCCGCCACCTTGTCATCGCGAGCCGAGTATAAGCGAGACGTGGCGATCTCTTTTTTATGGGAAGTTCAAAGAAAATTTGCTCAAACCTTAGAATAATTGAGGATGCTTTCTTGTAGTGAAAAAGTGGACATCATTCGGAGAAGCCGAAGGAGATTTATTTTGAAAAGATTCACTTAATGACAAAAAATTCCGTAAATTTTTATGCAAGACGAGGATAGAGCTTGGTTGCTATCATTATTGCTAAAACAATCATACCTAAAAGTATCCCTAAATCTAGAAATATATTTGAAAGATTACCTGTGATGAGAAGCCCCCTGAGTATTTCAACCACATAGCTCAAAGGGTTGATGGTAGCAACAACTTTTAACCAATCAGGCATAATTGAAATAGGATAGATAGCACTCGAAGCAAAGAAAAGAG
>Ga0315282_10016736_pt1 | contig 10683 bp, 16 predicted proteins | sample YL17G07_20_MG_FD_203693 | JGI IMG/M metagenome (GOLD analysis project Ga0315282, IMG submission 203693) | Sediment microbial communities from Yellowstone Lake, YNP, Wyoming, USA - YL17G07_20 | ecosystem: Environmental > Aquatic > Freshwater > Lake > Sediment | place: USA: Wyoming | collected... | reverse complement strand
GCATTTCATAGGCCTCGTTGACCTCCTGGATTCTGGCCCTGCAAGTCGGATCATTGGGATTCAGATCCGGATGCCATTTACGGACAAGTTTCCGGTAAGCCTTTTTGATCTCCCGATTCGCGGCCCCCCGCTCCAGCCCGAGGATCGCATAATAATCCTTCACAGACCGCTCCAGAATAAAAAATCAAGGCGCCCTTCTCTGCGATATCCGGCCCTTCAGATGGTTAGCTACCTTATCGACCTCGGACTGGGGATAGTGAAAACTATAGTTCTTTCCAATCCCCATCTCCGTTACTTGAACATATTCGTCGGCCTTGAATCCTGCATGTTCCAGGATCTTTTTGGCGCAGGCCACCGGGCACCCGTCAATCCCCACGATCATTTTTGCCGCTTTGGTGGACTCGACCATCCCGCTCACGTGGCCCCCGATGCCGGCCAGGCAATACATTTTCCCGATTTTATCCTGGCTCAATTTCAGTCCCGCCAGGTTGGCGATCTGTCCCACGTTGGAACTTCCTGAGCAGGAAAATACCAGAATTTCATCGGGTTCACACAGGCATTTCTCTTCCATTCCCCTTCCTCCTTACTTGATCCATTCCTTGATTTCTTCCACTTTGGGGATCTTCCCCGCGACCTTAACCACCCCATCCACAACGAGAGCGGGCGTGATCATCACCCCGTAGTTGCTGATGGTTTTAATATCCTTCACCTTTATGACTTCGGCTTCAACGCCGAGTTCTTTGACCGCTTGCTTGGCTCGATCCTCGAGCTGGTTGCACTTGGGTCACCCCATTCCCAGCACTTCGATCTTCTTCATCGTATTTCCTCCAATCCTTCGGTGAGGTTTAAAGAGATTTCATCAGTCGAGTATGTTCACTCATCTGACTTTTCAAGATGGCGTTCACCTGGTCCAGGATGGTGAATATTTTATGATCCCTGACCTTCACCATCACCTTCACCCCATCCTTACGGGTGGTAACCAGGTGGCTTTTCTGCATGAGGGAGATATGCCGGGAGATATTCGACTGCTCTCCGTTGAGGGCCGGGACGATCTCGCAGATGCATTTCTCCCCGTTTCTCAGGCATTCCAGAATCTTCAGCCGGGTTGGCTGAGCCAAGGCCTTCAGAATTTCAGACTGCAACTCGATTGCCTTTTCATTCATTTTTTCCCTCCATGAATATATGACTATTTGATCATATATTTGAAAAAAGGAATTGTCAAGAAAAATCCTAACCTATCCTAAACTATCGGTTATTTTCCAAAATGTTCTTGTAATCATTATCTTTTCTGCTTCCAAAGTCTGGACATGGAGATTTGGGCCATTTAAATTCTCTTAGCTCCCACACGAGAAAGGACTCCCGCAATGGTCTGCTGATCAACCGCATCGCATATGCCCACTGGAGCTCTTGAAACAAGTCGATGTCCTTCGGGGTAAAAGAGCCAGATTCTATTTTTTTCATCTGGGTCTTGACCTCTGTGGGGTAGACTGCAGGGTCCAACTTGACATGCACAGTTTTCCCGGTCGAAACGATTTGCACGATAAACTCGCTTTCCGTCAGGGAATTATCGATATGGTGGCTGCCAAAACGTAGCCTGGCCCCCGTCAGGTAAGCGGCCACATCTCCGCCGCAGGCCGAGTTGTTGGATACGATCCGGAGATTCGTGCGGTCGGTGATCCCATCGGGGAAAAGCAGGTCGAAGGCCACTTTTAACGCCCCTGCGCTTTCCACCAGCCCCCCGCAAAAATGCCCGTGAAATTTTATCAGGTCCTTGAGGGTAATGGTCTTGGTCATGGAAGCATAACGGCCATACTTATTGACAGTATCCTTCACTGTGAAGATTGGAGAATAAGGGCTTGTTCCCAGCCATTCGGGAAAATACCATTCGGGCTCGATGTCTTTTTCTCCCGGGATGGACGCTCCCACCGCTCCATGAGCCAGTCCAAAGCCCGCGAAACAAAGAAAGGTAAGCATCAAAATCGATAACCATCTTTTCATATTAAACCTCCAAATCCAAGAAATCCGACCGTTCCAAGCGGATGGCTTTCAGCCACCCCATCTTTGAATTTTTTGAAAGGCATCCAGGCAAAAAACAGTTATTTGCCCTCATGAGCCGACGCCTTTTATTTCCTCATCCCATTCGTTTCACCCGATTTCTCCCCGACCCAATCCATTAGGATCCCCATAAGGAAGGCGAAAAGAACGACCAGGCAGAGCCGAAGCAGGGCAAAAGGCCACCCGAGGAACCTGGTCTCCAGAGGGAGAAGAGGAGCCTTCCCTCCCCAAGCCGTGATGAAGGAAGCCACCGCCCCCACTCGGGCCCCCTTCTCTCTTAGCGTTTTCAGAAGCGGGAAAATGGTGAAGAGTGATCCCCCCATGAGAATGGGGAAAGTGCAAACGAGGATGAACCCTTTCAGTCCTGACCCTTTGCCGAGCCACTTCACGATCGTGGCGGGTTTCACCCAGACCTGGAAGAGGCCGATAAAGATCGAAACGGCGACGATAATATCCAGGACATCAAAAAAGGTGAGGTAGACCGTTCTGACCACAATCAGCCCTTTTGCCGCCTCCACCGCATAAATCAGGAGAGTGATCCCTACACTGAAGGAAAGGAATTGTAAGGCGTCATTCTTGAAAAGACTTTTCATCCCAGGATCACCTCCATGAAAAGAGCCAGGAAAAAAGCGATGACAAAAGTGAAGATATTTCGGGCAATGGTAAACCGTTTTCCCAAGAGCTTGAATTCCAGAGGAAGGGTCGTGACGCCGATCAAAATGGCGGTGAAAATGAACCCGGCGATCGGCCCGTAGGCTGCGCCGTTGTCATGAAGGTATCCGCCGAACGGAAAAACCGCCGGGGGCAGAAACAGGGCCACGCTGCCGATCAGTTCGGCGTAAAGGATCCCCATAACTCCCGTCTGCTTTCCCAGGATCGCTGCAATGGTCTCCCGCGATACATAGGCCTGGATCAAACCCATGAGAACGAAGACGAATATCAAAACCGGCATGATCGTATAGAGAATCTTGAAAGTTGCCTTCAGGGCTTCCTTTGTTTTTTGCTTATCTTTCAGGTAAGAGACCGACAACAATCCAAAAGCAATGAGGAGATAAATCAGCCCGGCCCGCATATAGCGCTCCAATCGATATAAGCCCTTTTATGATCCCAGATTACGCCCTTTCAAATTGCCTTTCTCCGCCCCTTATTTCTCTCCCTCTGCGTCGCATGCCGCACTTGCTCTTTCTTTTTGAAGTGCATGCCAGGCTTTTTTCGAACGGGAAGTGGGAATCGCTTTTCGGCCGAGAAACTCCAGGTGCTCCACGATCGAGGGAAGGAAACGGATCGGGAAACCAAGGACGGTTTCATTATTTCCGATATCCGTGGCATCGCGGCAGCCATAACACCCATATCCGAAGTTCAACCGGTCTTCCAGAAGAGGGATTAGGGTCGAATCCACACAGGTTGCCTGCAGCACTGCGGTCGAGGACTGAACTCGCTGGCCACCCTTCGCATGCAGATAGGAAAGAACGATCCACATGAGCTTTTCAACTTCATCCTCCACCACTACAAGATCCGGTACATACTCCGCCTTATCCAGGGGGAAGAGATGCAGCATGGCGATTTTCCCCGGGTCCAGCCGCGGCATGTCGGTAAACATTTTTCGCCCTACGGCGCTATCGGATACGATGCCAAAGCCAACGAGCCCTTGACCGGATTGAAGCCCTTGGGGAAGAGGGCGAAATCCAAAAGCCGCAGCCGCGGCAGGGCAGGAAATCCCTTCACCATCCAGCAGGACATCCTGCCCCCGCCGCGCTTTCATCAACGCCTGGCAATAACGATGCTGCGGCAATCTTTCGGTTCCCTGCGAAACCTTTCCATCACTGGAAAGAAGCCGAACCCCCACTGGAGAACTGGAAAGGACCAGAATGGAAACCATCCGCACTGCGTATTCCCGGATCTGATTCGGTTCAATTCTTGAATCCATTGGATTATCTCCTTGCCGTCGAAAGTCTCCGTTCCGTTCATTTTTTAGAGGCTAAAAATTCCATTCCCTCAACCGCCGTGGCAAAGGTCGTGGAGGCAAGGGCAAAGCGTGTTGCGAGAATGGTTTCGCCGATTTCCTCTTTGGTTACACCGGCGCGGTGGGCAATCTTGATGAACGTCTCTGTGCAAAGATGACAGCCGACAGCCGCCGAAGCGGCGATCATGATGAGATGTTTATATTTGGGAGGAATATGCTTCAACTCTTCCATGACAAACTCCCGCTCCTGGGCCTGCCGGGGGATCCACTCGGGGATGAGTTTGGACATCAGGACCATCGGCTTGGGTTCCTCCCCCAGTCCTTTTTCCATCATCTTCAAAATTTCTTCCACGGTCATTTGCTTTTTTCCCTCCATTTTCTTTTCCTCCTTGGATCGTTTTCCTCCGCTCTTTACAAGAGACTTGCTGTAAGGGGGGGGGAATTTAAGATTGAGTAAATCGAAACCGGGCCAGATATTCCCGCATTTTTTGCCGTGCCTCCTCCTGCATGGGGATACAGTCCTCCGGCCCCTTGGCCCCTTCCGCAACGAGATTGGCGAACACCATGCAGCTGGGCTGCCCGCAGGCCCGGCAGCCTCTCTGCCTGGGCAGGAGTTTCAAAATTTCCATCATCTGAGGTTGGGGCGCGCTTTCGAAGCTGGGCTGAATCTGATCGCGCTTTTCCCAGGCCTCGTTGATCTCTTCTTTCAGCCAGTTGAGTATTTTGTCCGCCTCTTCCTCATCCTTGAGGGCATTGACCGCGATCCGGTCGCCGTAAACAGTGATGAGCTTGCCGTGCACCCGAAAGGTGACCGAAGGCGGATCTTGGATGTAGGTGAACCCGCCCAGAGAGGCGTTTAGGTAAGGAAGCGCTCCGCTTACATCCTGGTTCAATTGGGCGATGCAGTGCAAGGATTCAAAGCTCGGGTTACATTCAGCGCGGAAGATTCTTTTCGTATAGGTCTTTAGTAACATAAGCCGCCACCCTTTCAGTTGAGCGTAGGATCCAACATTCCTGCCCCGGGTTCCACCCCATCTTAGCTATGGGATTTCAAGCCTGGAGCGCAATCCATTCCATTATTTCTTCTGTTTTCGGAAGCGGGAGACCTGCATGGACTATCCGCCCGTCAATCAATAAAATCGGTGGGGTCTCCCAGAATTTTGATATCTCTTTGCTATCCGTCACCTTTCCGATTTTCGCCTCGCGCCCCAGATCCTTCAGGGCGTGGGCAACTTGGAGTTCAAGCTTGAGGCAATTTACACAAGACGGTCCCAGGATCCTGATTTCCATAGAGCACCTCCTTACTGCTGGCCAAAGGTACGGCCTAAAGATTTTTAATGTATCCGGAAAAGCGTTGTGGAGTCACCTCCGTGCTTCTCCAATGAGGGCTGGGCAGCGGACTTTCGCAAAGTAAGGAACATAGTCGAACTTGGGGCTTTTGGCCGGGTTGTGGCAGATCAGGCACTGCTTTTCGCTTACGGCAATACCCTTTTCCCCGTCCTCCGGATGTCCCCTCCTCGGCCCATGGCAGGATTCGCACTGCACATTTTCCAGGACATCCCCGAAACCGGAAACCTCCCCGAACCCCGTGGTGTGGCAGGGAAGGCAGGTATGGTCCGAGGATCTCTGGTCCCGGACCAGGGTTTGATAAGCCTTGGCATGGCCGGTCTTCTTCCAGCTTTCGTGCTGCGGTTGATGGCACGGAAGGCAAAATTGATCCCCCAGGAAATTGGAGATTGGATAGGCGAAGGCTTGATTTTGAGCCTGGGAAGCATTTTCCTGTGGCGGAATTTTCCCCTCCGCAAAAAACAGATTTTTCAGGTAGGCCTTGTATTGATTTACCAGCGCGGCTGTTTTTACATCATCCGCAAAGTGATCACTTAGGGCAATGACCTGGTAATGGGATAATAGCCTGGTTTCGCCCGGGCCTTCCTTCAGGAAAAAATCCATTTGCCCAAGGTACTCCCCCCGGGTCCCGGCGGCGAGGATCTGGGCATTATTGACCTTCACGGGCTGCCGTTTAAGGCCGCGGGTATGGCCGCTGGCCACAAAATAGACCTCGCGGAAGGTTTCGGCAAGCTTCCTTTGCTCGTTCTCTTCCATGTGGGCTATGGCAATGATGACCTTGCAGTTTTCCTTCTTCAGCTCGTCGATGACTTCCCCGGCGACCCGGATGGGATCGGCAAGCTGAAACATCTCTTTATCCCCCGCAGGAAGACTCCCGGCAAAGCGATTCGAAACCAGCCCCAGAAGCCCTACCCGGATGTCTCCCATTTCCCTAATGAGGTAAGGCTGAAAGACCGGTTTTTTCGTCTTAAGGTCCTGGAGATTGGTTAAAAGAAACGCAAACTTAGCCTTTTGGCTCATTTTGCGGAGTTCGGCGACTCCCCGGGAGAGATCCACCTCCCCCGGGGTGAAGGCATCGTATCGCATCATGTTATAAGCCTTTATGTAAAGATCGATCTTCAAATCGATCTTTTCTTTTTCTTTCCCAACCGGGGTTTTAGAAACTGGTCCAGGAGGAAAGAAAAGGTCCCCCGAATCCACAAGGATAATGTTTTTCTTCTGCCGGTGTAACATTTCGACGAAGGATGCTCGCCTGGCCAGACCGCCAAGCTTACCACCTCCTCAGCCGCAGGGTTCGATTTCTCCATAAACATTGGAGCTAAAAACCAGTGTGATGATTCTCTCCGGTTTTACCTCGGGGGGCTGCGCCCGGGCAGGAAAAGCGAATAAAAGAATTAACGGGAGGCCAAACAAGGCTTTGCGCATGATGACCTTCAAATATGGTTTTCTAATTTCTATTCCGCTTTTCATCAAAATCGATTCCTCGTAAAAAATTGCTTGTCAAAAGGCCCTGTATTTTAGGGAGCCTTTGGGGCAGGCGTTGAGACATCTGGCGCAGGAAAAGCAATCGGCCTTGAAGGTCTTTTCCTGAATTATCCCTTCAGCGGCTCCCGTCGGACAAGCCTGCCCGCATTTTCCGCAATCAAGGCAGGTATCTTGGTTGACCCGGATTTTGAAGATGCTCAAATCCTGAATCAACCAACTGAACAGCCCAAAGGGGCAGACAAACATGCAGTAAGGTCTGTAATGGAATAAAGATAGTCCGAAAATGAGGATCACGAAAATGGGAGCAGTGACCCTGAAGTTCCATTCGAAAAGCCTGAAGGGGTTAAAATACCGGTACAGGGATTGATCCTTTAAGCCAAAGATCAAGCCAAAAGCGAGGATTAGAAAAATGCCGAAAAGGACTGCTCGAATGCTGTTGCTGAGCCAGAATGGGGTTCTCTTCTTTTTCAACCGATTAAATACTGGAAGACGAAACAGGAGTTCCTGGAGCGTTCCCACCGGACACCCCCAGCCGCAGACCAACTTCACCCCCACAAAGGTCATGAGGAAGAAGGCTAAAAATACGACGAGGGTAGTCCGCAGATCGAACATGCCAAGGGCTAAGGACTGGAATAGCTGGACAATCGCTCGTAAGGGCTCGGCACTTGCCCGGAAAAGGACCCCGAAAATCAGCAGGGAGGGCACTAATATCCATATCCCCAAACGGTTGGAGAGCTTTTCCCCCCTGAGCAGAAGAAGAACGACGAGACAGAGGATTCCATTAATTACGAGGGGAAGGTTGACTCCCCCCTTTTTTTCGCCCGCATGGCCTCTTCCTTTGTCGTAAGCCGGCGGGGCTGAGGTAGACTTAGTAAGTGCCTCGGAAGTTTGGTAACCAGTCACTATCTTCCGCACATCTTCCACCTGAAAATGGTAGCGGTCCTTCAGCTCCTTGAGTGGAAGATTCAGGGGAATATCCTTGGGAAGCCTCAAAGCCTCTATTAAATAAGACGATGGGACACCGGACTCACGGGCAATCGTGTCCAGGGACATGCTTCCCCGGATATCCACGACCTTCCCACCCGTTTTTACCCCCTGCTCTTCCCCGGAATACGCTTGCGATATGTGCATAAAGACCAGGACAGCCGCGATAAACAAAACTATCCGCGGGAATGCCTGAAAATATATCCGGGTATTTTGAAAAATTTTCTTCATAACATTATCCTTTTTCCTCATAAGAAAACCCGGCCCCGTAGATTTCCTTGGGCTGGGGGAATCCTCTCACAGAACCACTCGATATTTCATTCTCCCTCTTTTCGCCCGGCGAAAAACCCTACGACCTGTTCCCGTATTTGATCTCTTACTTTCCGGAAAACGGCGAACTTCTCCTGATCATTCCCGGTGGCTCCAGCCGGGTCCGGAAAACCCATATGAATCTTTCGGGTCCCGCCGAAAAAAACCGGGCAGGTTTCGTCGGCCTGGCTGCAGAGAGTAATGACGTAATCAAATTTTTGGGTTACATATTCATCCAGCCCCTTGGACCTCCGGCGGGAAATATCAATACCGAGTTCCCGCATGGCGGTCACGGCCATAGGGTGTATGGATGACGGCTCCGTCCCGGCGGAGAAAGCCTCTACTTGGCCCGCCAGGTCTTGGTTGACCAGGGCCTCAGCCATCTGGCTCCGGGCACTGTTTTTGGTGCAGATAAAAAGAACCCGTTTCATCAAAGTTCCTTTCCAATCCCATCCGCCGGCTTCCTTCGTTTTTCTAAGGCTTCTCGGATCTTCTGCTTGAGCTCGGTGAAGTCGGAAGATTTGATCACGTACGCCTCGGCCCCCCAGGTCATGAAATTCCCCCGATACTGCGGATAGGCCGTGTTCAAGATCACCGGGACCTGGCGGTCCTTGCCCATCATGGCGGTCAGCGTTTCAATTCCGTCCTTCTCGGGCATGCGGATGTCCAGGACTACTAAATGGGGAGATTCCTTTATGAATTTCTCCATCGCCTCTTTTCCATTCCGGGCCAGGATGACTTGATACCCTTCCTCAGAAAGCTCCTCCTCGTAGAGGCGAAGAAGATTCAGGTCGTCGTCCACGCAAAGGACTTTTTCCATAGATTCCTCCCTCCATTCGCCTGCAAGAAAGAGCATTCAAGATTTATGTCCCCCTCCAGGGGACTCGAAGGCCGGTTTTCAATGGGGCGATGAAGCTTGCCGGATTTTTTTTAAAACCACCCTTTCGATCATTCTCAGCGCTTCATCCTTATTCCTGTCCAGGACAACCCGCTCCACCTCCAGCGCCTCCATCGGACTGAATGATATGACAATTTTGGATTCCATGACATTCCCTTTCAAATACCCTTTTCCCGGACATGTTCTTCTCCCTGGCTTTCCGTCAGATCTTTCATTGCTTTTATGATATCCGAAGGGCCTTGGAAGAATTCCTTCCTGTCCCCCTTGATCATTACACACGTTGGGGTTGAACTAACGTTATTCTCTTTTAAATGACGATTCCAAAAAACCAGCGTCGGCGTAACATCGACCGCCTTGAATTCCACCCCCTTATCCTTCAGAAAACCTTCCAGCTTTTCCCTCTCGGTTATCATTTGGGCCGCCGCTTCAAACAAGGCATTGCGGGCCAGAAGGGCATGTTCAAAACTGCCGCCCGCATTCACAGCATAAAGGAAATATCTGGCGTAAAGAGAAGTATAAGGGCTCGTGGGGGTGTCGACAAATGTAAGGGTGATCCTCCCCTTTTTCACCAAATCCACCAATATCGGTTCCAGTTCCGGCTCCATGATCCTGCAGGGAGGGCAGAAGTAATCCGTGTACAGGCTTACTTTAATCGGCCCTTGGCCGAATGTCGGCATAATGGGGTCTTTGCCGGCAACCGAGGAAACCATCACGGCCAACAAAAGGGTGAGGACGAGGAACCCGTATATGCTGGATACACAGGCCAAGCCACTGAGCCGAGAGGCGCCTTCCCATCCCGTTTTCGCATTTGCGCTTTTCATGGGTTCCTTTCTTTATCAAAAATGAAAAAGTCTATCCCCTTATTTTCCATCCCCAGATTAAATCCGGTAGTTCCAGCCATCAGGGCTCCTTCCAAAACTGGTATTGGGGAATCTTCATCCCTCCCATCCCCTCGCTTGGATCTTCGAATTTACGGGGTCCATAGGCCTCTATCAACCCTTTGGTCGTTACGAACTCAATTTTCCGGTCTTGGGCATAATCCAGGAAATCCAAAAAACCTCTCCAGTAACCATGATTCTTCTCATCCCCGGTCAGCCAGCCGTGAATCACGATAACCAAAGGCTCCCTTTTTTCATAGGCTTCCTCCAGTTTTAAGAAGAGAATCTCTCTCCACTCTTCGCTTTTAAATTTTTCTTGGGCGGATAGATCACACAGACAGACCCAATCCCCTTTGTAATGAAGGGTACTTATTGGGACAATCCAGATGGAATGGTTTTGATCCCAATAAGGCTCAACCCTATTTCCATGTCTGGGTAAGAAAGGGTAGGCCTTAAAACCACTGTTGTATCGAATCCCCAACTCCGCGTGGATTTCATAAGTAAATGAATTTTGGCTGAAATTCTGGGGGCGGAATCCCGTTACGGGAAGTAAACTACCACACTCTAAGCAGCCTTCCACGGCTGCCTTAGCCCTGGTCAAGAGATCTTTTTGGGCTTCTTTCGTCATGGTGGCCAATTGCTCCCCGGTGGAATGGCCATGCAGGGCAATCTCAAAACCGTCTTTAAAAAGATCCTTTAAGAGATAAGGGTTTGTGTTGGCAAAATCCGCCGTGACGAAGATCGTCGCCTTAATCCCTCTCCGT
>Ga0315282_10016735_pt1 | contig 10683 bp, 6 predicted proteins | sample YL17G07_20_MG_FD_203693 | JGI IMG/M metagenome (GOLD analysis project Ga0315282, IMG submission 203693) | Sediment microbial communities from Yellowstone Lake, YNP, Wyoming, USA - YL17G07_20 | ecosystem: Environmental > Aquatic > Freshwater > Lake > Sediment | place: USA: Wyoming | collected... | reverse complement strand
CCTGCCGGAACTTCGAGATGTCCACCACGGGCGACTGCGCGAAGAGCTCGACCAATTGCCGGCGGCAGGCCGCGTAGACGTCAAACGAGAGCAGGTACTTGTCCAGCACCTTGATGGAGCCGTCCTCGACGAGCAGGCTGGTCATCAGCTTCATGTCCGCTTCGCACAGTTTCAGCGCCGCGACCAGATCGCCGCGCGCGGGCGCGTTGATGCCCGCGGCGCTGATGCGCCGCAGCAGCGCGTCGCGCATCTCGAGTTGCACGGCGCTGATGGCGGGCTGGAAGTCGGGCAGCGCCAGCCGGCCGTGTTTAACCGCCAGCGTGCCGCCGGCGCACAAGGCTTCCGCCAGTTTCGGGAAACTGGCCACGTCGAGCTTGAAGGCCTTGCACACGTGGGGCGGCGCCAGGCCCCAGGCATACTTGCTGGTCTTGTGGTAGTGCGCGACGAGCGGCAGCACGGCTTGCACCAGTTCGCCCCGGCGCGCCGCCACCAGCCACGCGCCGCCGCCCAGGTTGAGCAGTTCGCCGCGCTTCTCTTTCGCGCCGATGGCCTCCGACGCCGCCGCCTCGGGCAGTTGGGTCAGGCGCGCGAGTTCCGCGGCGGGCAGGATTGCGTCCGGCCCGGCCAGCGCTTCGCTGCTCAGCAGATCGCCCTCTCGGATGGCGGCCGCGGCCGAGCGCAGCCTCTCCAGATAGCCCGGCGGCTGGCCTTTGAGCTGCTGCAGGCGCGCGGAGAGCACAGTGCCGCCGCCGGCCGTTGTAACGGGTGACAGGCTGCGCACGATGTACTGGTCGCCCGCGGCCAGCACGAGCGGCTCGTCGAGTTTCACGAGCGCGAAGCCTTCCTCGCCGGGCCGCAGTTCGTCGGCGCCGATCAGCTTCAGGGTGGCCAGCACCACCGCGGTGCCGGTGTGCAGTTTCACGTCGGTGTTGCGCTTGAAGCAGAACGAATCGCTGGCGTTGCGGAGCGTCGCGGCGAATACCGTGACCGCCTTGAACACGCCCGGCGCGGCGACGGTCATCCCGCGCGCGGCCTTGTCCGGCTCGATGTCCCGCAACGCGATGGCGGCGCAGACGTGCGCCTGGGCCAGGTCCGCGTCGAACTTGAAGCTCTGAATCCCGCGGATGACGGTGGCCTGTCCGGCCGGCAGGAGTTCGGCCTTCTCGCCCACGCGGATCGTTCCCGACAGGGGGATGCCCGTGACGACGGTCCCGAGGCCCTTCACCGAGAACGTGCGCTCGACGTTCATCCGGAACACGCGCGTGTCGGGCGGCGCCTTGGTGGCGCGCTCGACCAGCGTGTTCAGCGCCTGGCGGATGTCGTCAACGCCAACGCCGGTCTTGTTGGACACGTTGACGATCGGCGCGCCGGGGAAGCCCGCGAGTTCCAGGAACGCCGCGAGGTGGCCGCGGACCTCGGCGAGGCGTTCGGGCGACACCAGGTCGGTCTTGGTCAGCGCGATCATGACCTGCGGCGTGCGCAGCAGCTTCACGATCTTCATGTGTTCGTCGGTCTGCGGCATGACGCCGTCGTCCGCGGCGACGACGAGCATGAGGACGTCAATGGAGGCCGCGCCGGCGACCATGTTGCGGATGAAGTCGGAATGGCCGGGCACGTCCACGATGCCGACGATGCGCTTGCCCGGCAGCAGACACGGCGCGAACCCGAGGTCTATGCTGAGGCCGCGGGCCTTCTCTTCCGGCAGCCGGTCGGTCTCGCAGCCCGTGAGCCACCGCACGAGTGACGTCTTGCCGTGGTCCACGTGGCCCGCGGTGCCGACGAGCGCCTGCGCGAACTCGGGTTTGAAGTGTCGTTCCGCCATCTCGCGGGCTACTCGACCTCGGTCTGCCGCTGCTTCTGCTCCTTGGTCGGCTTGCGGATGATGACGTCCTTCGTGCCTTCGATCACGCCGCCGAACGGCCCCGTGTCGAGCTTGACCGTCACCTTGAACTTCCCGAAGTCGCCTTCCGTCAGTGCCACGTTCGAGGGGATATTCGCAGAATATCCGCAGGAGCCGCCTCACCCGAACTCCATGGCGCCTTCGAGTATCTTGATGCCTTCGGCGTCCGTGATGCGAACCGTCGGCGCGATCTGCTTGCCGCCCTGCGTCACGCCTGAGCACGTCTCGCCGCCGGCGCCGGCCAGCTTGTGCGCAACAGAGACGCGGCTTCCGGCAAAGAGCGTGTCCTTCACGGTGGGCTGCAGCTTGAACGGCTTGCCGAGCGCGAGGGCCGTGTCCTGGTCCGCGGCAACGCGCAGCGTCTTGGGATACGAGAAGCTCATCGCCCACTTCGCGCCCTTGGCGTCGGCCAGAGTCATGCTGCCGCCCTCGATGAGGTACTTCGCCGCCGGCACGAGGACAGGATCGGGCTTGGAGACGTCGCAGCGGAAGGCGTAGCCCAGGCCGCTGATCAACTGCACGGATCCCGCCTCGATCTTGGCCGCGGCATCGAAGCTGCCCTTCAGCGCCAGCTTGCCGGCCGGCAGCGTGCTGGGCTTGACGTCGAGCTTGCGGCCGGCGCTGTCAATCTCAAGCTGCCACAGCTTGCCGTCGTAGCTGATGACTTTGCTGAGCGGGAAATCCTCGGCGTCCGAGAACTTGCCGTCGCCGTCGAGGTCGAGTTTCAGGCGGTCAACGCCGTAATCGTCGAAGCAGCCGTTGATCTGGCTGCCGCCGTCGCCCAAGCGCGCGGCGTCGTAGACGGCGGCGAGCATCGTCTTGCCACCGAAGGAGACCTTGCCCTCCATGTGCTGCTCCACGCTGTAGTTCAGGTTCCAGTTGGCGCGGTCTTCGTCGCCGCCGTAGCGGTAACACTGCATCGCGAGCTTGACCCGCAACTGCCTGTCGGAGCCGTCGTGGTACAGCACCTTCACCGTCACCGGCTCGCATTCGAGCGCGGTGCTACGGGGGTCGTCGGATTTTCCCTTGGTCACCTTGATGGGCTTGTCGTCGGTGAGGTCGCCGTTGTTGTTGGCGTCCAGGTACAAGGTATCGTAGCCGGTCCCCGTGCCCTTGGACTCGTCCAGCACCGCGGCGATGAGACGGTTCTTGCCGTTGCCAAGCTCGAGGGCGAACCAGAGCGGCTTGTCGCTGGCGAAGTCCGGCTCGTTCGCCAGAATGCGGCGCGACGACCCCTCCAGCCAGTCCCGCCGGCCGGCGTTGGGCGCGCCGCCGTCCACAGCCTGCAGTTCCGCGCCCTCACTGGGACGCATGGGCAGCCACGTCAGGATGCACGCGATACAGCCGGCCATCAGGATCGCTCTCATGGCTCCTCTCCTCCAATCTCGCAGGTCCAGTTCCCGCTACTTCCCCAGTTCCGCGGCCTTCTGCTTTGCTTTGTCCTTCAACTGCCTGGCGTAATCATCGTCACTCTGAATCGTATCCACCGCGCGATAGGCTTCCAGCGCTTCCTTGGCCTTCCCGAGCTTTTCAAACAGGCCGGCAAGGCGGTACTGGGCCAGCACGCGCATCCTGGCGTCTTTCGAATCGCTCGCCAGAAACTTCCTGTAGGCGTCCGCGGCCTTCTGGTTGTCGCCGGCCTCGGCATAGCTGCTGGCCAGCTTGTAGAGTTCGAGCGGGTCCTTGCCGGCTTCCTTGGCGGCGGACTTCTCGCGCAAAGCGACGAGCACTTTCCGCGCCTGCTCCGCCGACGCCTTGTCATCCAGTTTGCCTTCGTAGATGCCCGCGGCCAGCACGAGCGCCTGGGGCGCCAGCTTGTGCTCCGGGTACTTGTCGGCGAAAGCGCGGTAACCAGCCGCGGCTTCCTTCCAGTTGCCCTCGCCGGCCTTGGCGCCGGCATCGGCGAGAGCCTTTTCCTCGGGCGTCTTGGGCTCCTCCTCCACGGCCTGCGCCGCGGCACTGCCGACGTTGCCGAAGCGCTTGATGTTCTGGCCGATGCTCAGGAGCTGGTCGTAGCCGGCCTGCCACTCGGCGTCCTGTTCGGCGGTGCGCTGCTTCTGCAGTTCCTCGATGCCCTTGTCGGTTTCGCCGGCGTAGAACAGGGCCACTGCGGCGTCCATGGCCTTCCAGCGGGCCGCGAGTGCGGCCAATTCCTGGGCGGGGACGATGCGCACGGCGTCGAGCTTGACGCCGAGTTCCATCTTCATCTCGCCGCCCGGCCCGAAGGACATTGCAACCTTGTAGGCGCTCTGCGCGAGCAGACCGCGTTCCAGGTCGAAGAGCGCTTCCTGGGCGACGGTGCTGTTGAGCTGCGGCGCGTCTGCGTCTTGCCGCCCGGCAAGATCACCTGTCGCCGTGCTCTTGATGACGGCGTGCTTCCGGCCCTCGACAGTCTTCACCTCGACCAGGGACGCCTCAGCCTTGGTCTTGATAGGCAGGTCCATGAAGCCGGCCTCGCTCTCCCACTTGTCGCCGGGCTTGACAGGCTTCTCCGGCAGCGCCAACTGCGCGAACGGCGGCTGGTCAAACTGCTTGAGCATGGTGCGCGCCATGGTCTTTGACGGGTCTTCCTTCTCCGCCTTGTCCTTCTTCTCCTGTGCCGCGCGCTGGATGACCTTGCCGCTGCGATCCATGCGGGACACGGAGACCAGCCGCTGCGTTTGGGTGATGTCCTTGCCGGCGGCCTTCATCTGGATAGTCATGGCGCCCAGCGAACTCAGGAGCATCACCCCCGTCTTCGGGTCGCACTCGCAGACAATCATCCGCACCTCACCGCCGAATTTGCCGTCGCCGCCCTGCGGGCCGCCCTGCTGCATGGTGCCCGTGATGGTGTAGCGCAGTTCCGCGCCCGGCTGCAGCTTATACTCAGGCTTGATGGCTTCGCCGGCGGGCGGGGCCTCGCCGGCGATGACGATTCCGGCGGCAAGAAAGACCGCCACGGCGGCAAGTTGCTTGAGAGTTCTCATTGATTGCTCCACAGGGCAGTGCCCGGATTTTGACAAGGCCACGCGGCACGCCCTGTCTCCGTCTCAATAACCCGTGTTACACCGCTGCGATTGTGCCCTGCGCAGGGGCAAAGTCAATCCTTAAAAAGGCGCCGCTACCCACAGCCGAGCCGCTGCCGCGGTTGTATACCATCTTGAGGGCAGAGATGAACGGAGGCGGGTCATGGAGAGCGAACGACGCATAGCGTTCCCCCTGGCTGGCGGCTGCGGGCCGCTGGCCTGGAGCATGGCCGTGTTCCTTTGTGCGGCCCTGTCGGCGGGCGAGCAGCCACAGGCGTTGTGGACTGACGCCGTGCCGAAGACGCCTGGGGCGCGGGAGTACTTCATCGCGCCGGACGGCACAGCCGCGAACGCGGGCACGGCGCAAGCGCCGTGGGATATCGCCTCCGGGCTGGACGGGTCGCACGCCGCCGCGCCGGGCTCCATCATCTGGGTCAAGGGCGGGACGTATAAGCACCCGAACCGCAAGGACGGCTACTACGCGGCGAAGCTGGCCGGCAAGAAGGACGCGCCCATCCTCGTGCGCGGCGTCCCCGGCGAACGCGCCACGATTGACGGCGGCATTGCCATTGAGAACCCCGCGGCGAACCTGTGGCTGTGGGACCTGGAAGTGCTGGTGTCCGAGCCGAACCGCGAGACGAAATCCCCAGGCTCGCATCCCGAAGACCTCGGCCGGCCGTGGGGCGGCGTGGAGATTCGCGGCGGCACGGACTGCAAGGCCGTCAGTCTGACGATCCACGATTGCGCCCAGGGCATGGGCGTGTGGTCCGGCGCGAAGGGCACCGAAGTCCACGGCTGCGTGATCTACGGCAACGGCTGGCAGGCGCCGGACCGCCACCACGGGCATTGCATCTACACGCAGAACCAGGACGGCGTGAAGACCATCTCGGGCTGCATCCTGGTGGCGCGCAAAGACCGCACCGGCGGGTCGTACACCATGCACGCGTACGGTTCGGCGCGCGCCTACGTGGACAACTACGTCATCGAGGACAACATCGCGTTCCGCGAAGGGACGTTCCTCATCGGCGGCGGACGGCCCAGCCACAACATTATCGTGCGCCGGAACTGCCTCTACGGCATCCCGCTGCGCCTGGGCTACGGAGCGGAGAACGAGGACTGCGAGGTGCGCGACAACATCCTGGCCAAGAGCGCGCTCGAGATCAACAAGTACAAGAAGGTCGTGGATGAGGGCAACGTCAAGGCGCTGCCGCCGCAGAAAGGCGTGCTGATTCCGAACAAGTACGACCCGCGGCGCGCGCACGTGGCGGCGTTCAACGGCGCGAAGGGGCCGAGCGTATCCGTGCCCGTTGCGCCGTTTCTGAAACCCGGCGAGAAGTTCCGGTTGCTCAACCCCGAAGACTGTTTCGGCAAGCCGGCCGCCGAAGGGACCTGCAATGGGGCAGAGATTGCCGTGCCTGTCGCGGGCGAGTTCTCGGCGTACGTGCTGGTGAAGGAGTAGACGGCGCGCGCGCGGCTATTTCCCCGCCTTCTTGTACATCACCAGCAAGCTGCCCGGCGCGGAGCCGATGGCGATGGGCAGCTTCGCCAGTTCCGCGCCCGTCAGCGTCTTCTTCTCCTTCAGGTCATAGGTTTCGTAGAAGCTGACCTCGTAGGACGCTTGCGCCTCGAGCGCGCGCAACTGCGCCTCCAGGCCCGTGTAGCGGCTCTGCGCCCGGCGGAAGAACATCGCGAAGCCGGCGCCGAGATCGGGGCGGTCGAACTGCCAGCCGCACCAGCCGTGTTCGCCGAGAGCGATCTCGGTGAGCGGGTAGTAGTCGCCAACGTAGAACGGCCGCAGCATCTTCACTTCCTTGATGCCCTGCGCGGCCAGTGCCGCCGGGAAATCCTTGGTCAGCGTGTTCATGCAGAGGTTCATGCCCGTTGTCGCCACGCTGCGCATGCTGTACGGATCGAAGCCCCACACGCCGGCCGAATGCAGCGGCACGTAGAGGCTCAGGCCCGCCGTCTGCACCTGGTCCCACACGTGCTGCGCCTTGCCGCAGCACTGCGTGTCGCTGCGCCACAGCGGGTAGCTGCGCATGACCATCTCGATGTCAATGCGCCGGCCGCCGCTGGCGCAGTCGTCAATCAGCAGCCCGGGGTGCCGCTTGTGCAGTTCGTCCCACATCGTGTAGAGGCCCTCGATGTAGCGGATCTCGGCGAGGCCTTCGCGGTTCGGTGTGTCGGCGGCTTTCCAGAAACGCAGCGGGTCAATGTTGAAGTCGTTGCGGTAGACGTCAATGCCCCAGTCGCCGATGCACTTCGAGAGGAAGTCGGTGAGCCACTGGCGCGCGGCGGGGTCGCCCAGGTTGTAGAGGCCGTCGCCGCCTCCCGCGCGCAGCACCCATTCGGGGTGCTCCTTCGCGATGCGGCTCTGCGGCGTGACGCGCTCCGGCTCGAACCACAGCACGAACTTCATGCCCTTCTCGTGCGCCGCGTCGCCGAGCGGTTTGAGGCCGCGCGGGTACGCGTCCTTCTTCGGCACCCAGCTTCCCGCGCCCGCGGGCCAGCCGCCCTCGAACCACCCCGCGTCGAGCCAGTAGCATTCGACGCCCAGCGGCGCCATCGCCGCAATGACCTCGAGCTGGTTCTGTTCGGTCGTCTTGTTGCCTTCAGCGAAGACGAACCAGGTGTTCTGCGTCACCGGCGGCAGCGCGACCCCCCCTTGCCCCCCCTTATCAAGGGGGGGAACCGCGCCGTCCTGCCGTTGCGCGTAGTGGTCGAGGATCAGACGGCGGAGCAGGTTGTGCCCGCGCAGGCGGTCCGGCCCTTTCCAGTAGACCAGCACCGTGCGCGGCGTGCGGACCTGCTCGCCCGGGCGCAGGACGAAGCGGCTCGTCTGCTGGCCCATCTGCAGCGTCACAAGCTGGCTGGCATTGCGATGGACGTTCAGCGCCCACTGGCCGCTCCAGCCGATCGCGCCCGCCAGGCCGCCGTCGCTCCACGCCAGGTTGAAGAACGGCAGGCGGCCGTCCGACGAACGCCCGCCGCTGGGGGCGAGCGCGATGGCGCCGTTGGGGCTCAACTTCTGGTCGAGCGGCAGGAAGTCAGTCTCCGTGCAGGTGCTGCCGTGCGAATGGTGCAGCGTGGTCTCGCCGGCCGTGGTCAGCGTCATATCCAGCGGCAGGATTTTCTCGATGAGCTGCGAGTCGGCCGCGCCGCCATTGCGGAAATGCAGGACCCACTCGATGGCCGGGTACTTCGCGAACAGCGCGACGGCGCACGAGACTTCGAGGCCGGTCGCGGGGTCGGTGTACGTGATCGTGCGCCGCTCGACGCCGTCCCGTTCCGCCTCGTCCTTCTGTTCGCGCTTCCAGGTGTTGAGGAACTCTGGCGAAGGCTTGCCGCCGTACACGAATGAAAACGGCAGCGCGGTGCCCAACGCGCTCGACGCGCCGGCGATGGGCAGTTCGTCGAGGAAGAGCGACTTCCCATCCTGCAGCACCACGGCCGCTTGTGCCCAGTCGGACTGGTCATAGGCGGGGCCGTCGCCGCCGTCGCCGACGCGCAGGACGAACTCGCGCGCGCCGTTCAGGTCCACCTGCACGGGCACGGGCGCTTCGCCGCCGCGGCACAGGTTCGATTTGAATGCTTCCTTCCCGCCGACCTCGACGCTGAACGTGACCGTGCCTTTCTCGCCCTTGGTGTCGTAGTTGTTGTCCACGCCGGCTTCGGCCGTAAAAGTCTTGCCCGGACCGGGCAGGCGCACGACGATCTCGCTGACCGAGTGCGTGCCGAGGCCGTGTTCGTACTTCTTCTGGCCGATCTGCAGCGGCGTGTTCATCACCGACTGGCGCAGGCTGAGCTTGGCGTAATCCTGGCGGCGCACATCCAGTCCAGGTTGCGCGGCTGGCGGCGGCGCCTGGCGGAACAGCGCGGCGTCGGCCCACGCGCGCAGTTCGGCGCGCTCCTCGCCCGCGGCGATGCCGCACAACAGCGGGATAATCATGGGCGCCGCGCACAATGGTTGCGTAGACATGGCAATGCTCCTGGGGCCTTGTTGTGACGGAGATTATCCCGGACAGGCGGCGCGCGCGCCAGAGAAGGAACGGTGGGCCGGTGGGAGGGCGAGAGGGGGTGAAGGCGCTGGAACGCGACGGGAACGAACGTAGAGTGCACTGTCTGCGGACAGTGGCACCAACCTATGATGGGTTGTGGAAAACGAGTGCCTGTTCCGGGCGTCCCCGGGATTCCCACAAACCGTCACGCGCCGACAATCGTAACAGAACCGATGGCTCCAGGAGGAAGGCCATGGCTGTGTCCGCGACGAAGAGCAGATTCCGCACGGTCAAGATTGTCGCGCTCACGATGGTTCTCGCACTCGCGCTCCTTCTCTTCGCGAACTGGCGCACGGCCCCCACCGACTTGGGGGCGCTCTATCTGACCCATCTCCACGCCTCGCTCGATATGGACCGGGTCGCGGCCGAGGTCTCCCAATCCACCATGCGCGTGGCCGCGCGGCCCGGCTTCCTGGCGTCCGTTCCCGAAGCGCACAAAGGACGGATCATGCGCGAACTGCATGAGAAGGCACCGGGTTTCGCCGTCTGGTCGGCCGAAGAGGAGTACGCCTTTCACGACGAATTTCGCACCGTCGGTATCCCCGTTGATACCATCGTCCTTACGGGCGATGTCACCACGAGGCTGGGCGTGCCGCGAGTGCGGTGCGGGTATGTCCTTTACGGCACGATGGGGCGGGGATGCGGTAACGGCCACGAACGTTCCTACTGGTGGGTCGGATTCGCACTCTGCAGCCAGTGGCATTCTGACGCCCACGGGCAAGCCCGCGCCGGCATCAGCCACCGGCCGTATTACCGCCTGCTACCGTCCAATCCTGACTGCGTGCCCGTCGGCCAGAGAGCGAGGTGACGGCGCCGCAGCAGTTGGCGCCACTGGCCGCTGTGCGGGTTCAGCAACCTTGAACGAGGCAAGATGACCGGGTTGCGGACGTAGTTGGCCGCCGGTTGCCACAGCCCCTCTGTTACTTCGCCTCCGGCGCGCCAGCCCGGAACTCGACGGCAGCCTCGCGGCCGCCGTTGACCATCACGCGGTGAAACTGCACGCAGGTCGCGCCCGCGGGGGTCTCCTCCGGCAACCAGACGCGGGCTTCACGCAGCGGCGCGAGGTGCTTGAGGATCGTCGCGTCGTCCACTGTGCCACGGTCTTCGAGCGGCCCGGCGCCGGACTTGGACTTCGCGGGGTCCGCGTTCTCGCCGATGTTCGCGAGGAACTCGAAGCCCTTGGGCGCGGCCTCCTTGTTGCTGGTGTTGATGTTGCAGCCGAGCAGTCCTCCGGCCGCCGGCGGCTTGGCCTTGTTCAGCCACACGGTGTCGGCGCTGGTGCCGGGCTGGATCACCCAGAACTGGTTGTTCAGCGCAAGCACGCTCGCGCGAGAACCGTCGCCGCGCAGCTCGAAGCGGCACGTCTCTTTGGTCTCGACGGGCATCAGCATACAGGTGGCGAGCGTGAACACGCCGCGGAAGCTGTCCGCTGCGACCGTCGGCGCGGCCTGCGACGTGGCGTAGGAGAAGCGTGTCACGTCAATGCAGAGCGTGCCGCTGTCGGTGAGATGCAGCCCGTTGACCGAATCGGAACTGCGCTCATGGTACACGGCGCGCACGACCAGCCGGCCGCCGCCGCGCACGTCGTATTGACCCGCCGCCGAGCCGGTGGCGCCGGTGAAGACCGAGACCTGGTTCTTTGCGGCCGCGGCGTTGGGTCCGCCAAGCACCTCGACCCACGCGCCGGCGTTGCCGCTGCCCTGCAGCGCGCGCAGCAGCA
>Ga0315282_10016734_pt1 | contig 10683 bp, 8 predicted proteins | sample YL17G07_20_MG_FD_203693 | JGI IMG/M metagenome (GOLD analysis project Ga0315282, IMG submission 203693) | Sediment microbial communities from Yellowstone Lake, YNP, Wyoming, USA - YL17G07_20 | ecosystem: Environmental > Aquatic > Freshwater > Lake > Sediment | place: USA: Wyoming | collected... | reverse complement strand
TTTGAAGAGCAGCGGCAAGGCGAGCTCGTCCAGCATGACCTTGTCGTCACGGGTCCACGAGGACCTCGAGCGGTTCGCGTCCGCCGCCGTCGCCGCGAGGCGGGTGCGGTCGCGCGCGACGCTCAAGAGCAGCGGGCTGGTCTTCTCGGAGGTGTAGCGCTTCTTGTAGATGTCGAGCAGGAAGAGCGCATTGAAGGGCCCGCCGGCCGTCGAGGCGTAGCCTTCGATGTCCAGCACGTTGGCCGCGGCAAGCTTCAGTAGATCGCTGCGCAGCATCGGGCGGTCGCGGTCGCGCCTGGAGATGTACTCGGGCGGCATGGGCGGCGGCCCGGTGTCCGTCTGGTCCATTGCGGCCAACGCGACCTTGTGCGTTTCGGCGAACATGGGAGTGGAGAACGTCCTGCCAGGGACGGCCAGGGCTTCAAGGATGTCCACGCGCTCGTAGATCTCAGCGGGGCTGGGGAACGCGGGGGCAATGAACGGCTCGGCCATCCTGCCATAGTCCTGCAGCGTGCGGACGATCTTTCGTCTGGCGCCGGCGTTGGTGTCGGGGAAGTTGCGCAGTGCGCGGAAGATCTCCTGCCGCGCGTTCTTGTCGGCTTCCGGGACGGGGAAGCGCGCGGCGCGTGCGTTCGCCAGCGCGACCACGTCGGGCAGACGGGGTTCGGGGAACGTCCGCGCGGGGTGTGCGGGCGCCGACGCAGGGGCAGGGTTGGGCGCTGGCGCGGCCGGCTCGGGTTCCGGCGGCGGCGCGGGCGGAGTCGCGGCCTCTTCCTTTTTGTCCTCTTCCTTGGGCTCGGGCTGCGCCGGAGCGACCCGCTTGCCGACGGCGACCTCCTTCATGCTGACGACATCCTTGGCCGCGATCTCGAGCACGCCGAATTTCGAGCGCAGTTTGATGATGCCGTTGTCCGTGCCGAGGTACTCGCCCTGCACCGTCTGGCCGTCAACGGTCTTGACCTGCATTTCGGCGGCGCGCGCCGCGGGCTGGAGGAGCAGCCCGAACAAGAGGCACGCGGCGAGGCGGAGAAGAGATTGACGCAGCATATTCGTCTAACCCCACCTGTGGGCGCCGGGTCACTTCGGCAAAGCGCCCAATTCCCTCAGAATCCCAAGCCAGCTTGGCAGAGGCTCCTGCCACAACCAGGCTGGCTTGACGTACAGCCCCGGCAGCACCTTGGAGCGTATCTTGCCATCGCGCTCCGGGATCGGCGCGTAGCGCTTGTCCCTGGCCAGGGCGTACGCTTCGACGCGGCGGGCCAGAGGATCAACAATCCAGTACTCGCGGACGCCTGCCGCCTCGTATTCGTGGTACTTGTCCCTGTAGTCTCGCGCGGGGCTGTCGGGCGAGATGACTTCGAGCGCCAGGTCCGGCGCGCCCTCAACGTGGTTCGTCTTGATGATGTGCTGGCGTGCTTTGGCAATGAAGATGATGTCGGGCTGGCGGCGGCGGCGCATCGTGGCGAACCGCATCTGGATGCCTTCGAAAAACACCACACCGGCGTCGCGCTCTTCGGCCACCCCCGAGATCAAATGGTGGAGGAAGCCGGCGATCCTGTTGTGCGACGTGTTGTCCGGCGACATCACGATGACCTCCCCATCCACCCACTCGGCGCGCGTGTCCTCATCGCGCCATGCCCAAGCGACGAACTCCCGCTCGCTCATCTTGCGGCGAGCGCGCGGGGGGCAGGCAACGGTGTCAGGTTCCTCGAGGCGCAAGCTCATGTTGTTCGGTCCCATCGGCGCAAGTACGCAGGCAACAGACCAGCATCCCACGCACAAGTCTATCCCGGGATGCGCGCCATTTCCAGAAGTTCCTTGAAACGCGCCTCGATGTCCGCGCGCGTGGCCTTGCGCAGGGCGTCCAGGGAGAAGCCCTGGCAGGTGAAGCTGGCGACGACGGAACCGTACGCGACCGCGCGCCGCAGAGCGGCGGGCGTCACCGTGCCCTGGGCAGCCAGATAGCCCATGAAGCCGCCGGCGAAGGAGTCGCCCGCGCCGGTGGGGTCAACGACGGCTTCCAGCGGATAGGCCGGCACGCAGAAGTTGCCGTCCGGGGCGATCACCAGGGCGCCGTGTTCGCCCTTCTTGATAATCACCGTTTTGGGGCCCTTGGCCACGATCGCCCGGCCCGCGGGCAGCAGTTCGTGAACGCCCGAGTACATTCGTGCTTCGCTGTCATTCAGCACCAGGGCGTCGAGTTCCCTCACCAGGACGTCCAGGTCGGCGCGCGCGTTCTGAATCCACAGGTTCATGGTGTCGGCGGCGACGAAGCGGGGCCGTTTCTTCATCTGGGCGAGGACCTTGTGCTGCTGGGCCGGGACGATATTCGCCAGGAACACGAAATCCGCGGCGGCGGCCGACGGCGGCACCGTCGGCACGAACTCCCCGAAGACGTTCAGTTGCACGTCCAGCGTATCGCGGTCGTTCATGTTCTTGTGGTACTTGCCGCTCCAGCGGAACGTTTTGCCCGGCGCGGTTCCGAGGCCGGCCAGGTCAATGTTGCGTTCCTCCAGCAGCTTGCGATGTTCGGGCGGGAAGTCCTGCCCGACCACGCCGACGATGGCGACGCCGGTGAAGTAGCTGGCGGCGTAGGAGAAGTAGACGGCCGAGCCGCCGAGCAGGTTGTCGCGCCGCGCGGCAGGCGTTTCGACAGTATCAATGCCGATTGATCCGACAACGAGCAGGTTCATGGTCACATCGCCTGGTGCAGGGCGTCGGCGCCTTTGTCATCGGGAGCGGCCTTTTTGGGCGGCGGCGCCACGGGCGGTTCCTTCTCCTGTGCCTCAACCTTCTTCTTTGGCGGCGGCGCGACAGGCGCCTCCCGTTCGGGCGTGGCCGGCGTAGTCTTCGGGGCCACGGGAGGTTCGGGGACGGCGGGGGCGGCAGCGGGGCCGTCCACGAGTTCAAGGTCATCGAGGTAGACTTCGACCTGCTCTTCCGGAGCACCGGCTGTGAAGGAGATGTACTGCGGACTGTCAGCGGGCTGGGAGGACTTGAGGCGGACGGGCGCCTTGCCAAGCTGCATCTGCACCTTGCCCCAGCCCGTCTTAAACGCGGAATCCTTGAAGCCCCACATGCACAAAGCGCGCGCCTGGTTCTCCAGCTTGTTATCCCAGTTGACGCGCAGTTCAGGGCTCGGATCAACGCACAGCCCGAAGTGCACCTTCACCGTCAGCGTGGCGTTGGGCGAGAAAGTCGAGTCGGGCGCGAGCAGCAGGCGCGCCAGGACGCCGCTTTCCTTCTCCGCGGGAACGGTCCGGTACGGCTGCCGGACGAGCGCCAACCGGAGCACATGGTTCTGCCCGGCAGCGTCCGCGACAACGGTCAGATACTGATCCTTCCGGCCAATCAGCGGATCCACCTCGAAGTTCTCGATCTTGCTCTCAAAATCCGCGCGGAAGATGCGTTTGCCGTCAGGCTGCGCCTGGATTGCGAGCGGCACTGCAGGCGGGACCCTGTCGCCCGGCGGCGGCGGGGGCGTCTTCGTCGGCTCGACCACGGCCCCGGGCGGCGGCGTGGGAGGCGCAGGCTTGATGTTGCGCGGTCTGCCGGAGTCCCACGGTCTGAGCAACAGCAGGGCGACGCCGAGCATCAGGATGAGGAGGAGCGCCCCGCCGACGCCGACCACGTCCTGCCGGCGCTTGCGCCGGCGGAGGGGCCGCGCAGGGATAGTCGGGCCGCTGCCGCCGCTGGGACTGTCCTTCTTCTCCTCCCGTTCGTGTTCCCGTTCGCGTTCCCGTTCCCGGCTGGGCGCAGCAACCTTCTCCGCCTTCGCCGGCTTCGCCACGCCCGCCTTGCGGGCTGAACCGGCGGACGGGGAGCGGTCCAGGTTGTCGCCTTTCTGGACGCGCTCGATGTCCTTGGCCACTTGCATGGCGTCCTTGTAACGGTCCGCCGGCTCCTTCTCCATCAGCTTCATGACGATGCGGTCGGCGCCAAGGGACACCTCCGGGTTCACCGCGCGGGGGCTGGGAACAGGGTCCGTGAGGTGCCGCGTCATGATCACGGCCGCGGTGGGTCCATCGAAGGGCACCTGACCGGTGAGCAGATGGTAGAGCGTAGCGCCCAGCGAGTAGAGGTCGGTGGCGGGGGTGAGGTCGCTGCGGCCGCGCGCCTGTTCCGGCGAGATGTAGAAGGGGGTGCCGACGGCCTGGCCGGCCTGTGTCAGGGCGACTTCATCCTCATTGGTCTCCGCGGTGCGGGCCAGGCCGAGGTCCACGAGTTTGGCCGTGCGGCACGACTTATCCAAGAGGATGTTATCGGGTTTAACGTCCCGGTGCAGGATGTTGTTCAGGTGGGCGTGGTGCAGGGCCAACGCCGTCTGCCGCGCGAACTCCAGCGCTTCGGCCTCGTCCAGTTTCCCGCCCCTGCGGGCCATGAACTGGCCCAGCGATTCGCCATCCACGTACTCCATGGCGAAGTACCAGAAGCCATCGGCCGAGCCGACATCAATGCCGGAGACGATGTGCGGGTGGTTGAGTTTGGCGACGGCGCGGGCTTCGCGCTGGAAGCGGTCCCGGAACTCCTTGTCCTTCGCCATCTTTGGGGAAAGAATCTTGAGCGCGATAACGCGGTCCATAGAAAGCTGCTTGGCCTTGTAGACCGCCCCCATGCCGCCTTCACCCAGCTTTGCGATCAATTCATAATCGCCCACTTTCTTGCGGGTCGTCTGGCTTTTCAAGACCTTATGGAACTGCTCGGGCGTCATGTAGCCCTTCTTCATCAGGATTTCGCCGAGGCGCTTGCGCAGGCCGGCTTTCCGTGCCGCGGCCTGGACTTTGACGGCCTCCTCGAGCTGTTCGGGCGTGATATAGCCAAGCTTGATGGCGATTCTGCCGAAGGCGCCAGCTTCCTCGGTGGCAGGCTTCTGGGGGTTTGCGGTAGGAGGTGCCATGGTATCAACGATGAAGGATGATTGCGGGATGAGCAGCCGCTTTCCTCCGCTGGCCACCCTTCTCTTCTATGCTCCTGACCCGTGCAACCCGCCTCTTGTCACACTTCGCGCGAGGGCTGCTTATGTAGGTTTACCCGTTTGGGCTCGTTTGCCAAGGGACAACAGCAAAAGTTGCAGGTGTGACCTCTTCAACTGTTCACCTTGCACGTGGCGCAGATGCGCAGGTGCGTGAAGTCCCGCGCAAGGTACTCCTTGCGCAGCAACGTTGCCCACGGTCCGTTCCAGATCTCGTACACCGTCTGTTCACGCACGTTGCCGAGCTTCACGGCGCGCTTATAGTCCACGCAGCAGATGACGGCGTCGCCTTCCCAGGTGAACACCATGGTATGAAACGGGCGGCGGCACGACGTGTTCGGTCTCATCACCTCGTCCGGAACGGCCTTCAGGTCGAGCTGGTCGCCACGGCTGTCCATGTCAATCACGTGCAGCTCAAAACCTTCGGCCCCCCAGCGCTCGCGCATGGCCGGGATCTCCGGCGCGACCAGCTTCATGCGCACCGTGTTGACGCGCACGCGCAGGGTCTTCCGTATCTCCGGATGCTGCCGCAGCCACGCGCACAGCCCTTCGAGGTTCTTCATCACCCGCTCATACGGCAGGCCCATCAGCGTCTCGTAGACCGCTTTGGACTCGCCGTTGACCGACAGGAACAGCTCGTTCACCAGGCCGGTGCCGATGAGTTCCTCGACCTTCTCGCGGGTCAGCAGCGACGCGTTGGTGGTGAGATTGCGCACTGACCGCGGACAATACCGCTGCAGCCCCGCGAACCTTGTGGCCAGCCTAGAGTCCAGCAACGGCTCGTTGTCCAGGCAGAGGATGAAGCGTTCGGGCGCGCCGTGGCGCGGGCTGGCGGACCGCGACGCGCATTCCCGCGCGATCTTCTCGAAGACCTCGTCGCTCATGCGCCCGCGGGGCAACTGGTCCTTGAGCTGCGGATATTGACAGAACACGCAGCGGCCGTTGCAGCCGGACTGGGTTTCGATAGCCACCGTCTTCGGGAAACTCGGCACGGGCTTGCGGAACACGCGGTTGCGCACCCGCTCCACAACCCCGGCCTCATCATCAGGATAGTAGTACCTGCGTGCCACGATCTGTCTCGCTGCCGAAAGTTCCCGCACCGAACTGCGGGATTGAGGATACCGGCCGGCAGAGCGCAGGCAAGGGGATTCGGCACGGGCAGCCAACGGCAAACAGAGGCTGCCCGTGGCACACTGGCAGGCTACGCCAACTGCTTCAGCGCTGCGGCTGAGCGGGCGCCGCCGGGGCGCATCGTGATACGGCGAGAAAGCGGGTCAACGTGCTCAATGAGGACGCTGACACGGTCGTCAGGCCAGGGGAAGTCAGGCAGGCGTTCCGGCCATTCCACGCAGACGAGGGCCTGCGGGTCATCCAGACACTCGCGCAATCCGCTGGCCTCGAACTCAGCCGCGCCGCCCACCATGCGGTAGATATCAATGTGGTACAAGGTCAAACGGCCGCCGCGGTAGACGTGCTGCAGCACATACGTCGGGCTGGTGACAATAACCCCCGGCGGCATGTTGAGGCCGCACGCCATGCCGCGCACGAAGACAGTCTTGCCCGCGCCCAGTTCGCCCTGCAGCGTCACCAGACTTCCGCCGCTCAAGCCACAGGCCAAGCGGATACCCACGGCTTCGGTCTCCGCGGCGGAACGCGCGTCTACTGTGAGCACGGGGGCGTCCATGAGTCCAGCGCTGGGCCTCGGGTTCTCCGCAATCTGCACTGCCACGCACGCACCTCCGGGTCAGGGGCGGTGCTCGTACCCCACGTTGTGCATTGCACGGCGCGTGCCATCACCAGCGACCACGACACAACCTTGGTGGGCCGGCTGGATGGAGCCGATCCTGGTCAATGGCACCCGGTGGCGCCAACCACGTATTAGGTCTTCCGCTGCATTCGGTTCTACCGCCAATAGCAGTTCGAAATCCTCGCCATCGCCCAGCGCTGATTCCACACAAGTGCGCTTGCTGCATTTTGCATGCTCTACTAGTGCAGCACTTGTGCATGTCGCGTTCTTCCTGGGGATAAAGTACGGTATGCTGTCCTCAAACACGACAGCGCCGCACCCACTTTCGTCACAGACGTGATGCAAATCGCGGCTGAGCCCGTCCGTGACGTCAATGCACGCGTGCACGCCAGCGCCGAGTCTCTGACGGATTATGCGCGCTTCTTCCAGACGCGGCTTGAACCTAAGGTGCTTGCCGTTCCGCCGCGACCCGCCCAGCCTGCCAGTGACCAGCAGCGCGTCGCCGCACTGTGCGCCCTTGCGCAGCCAGGCGCCGCCTTTGGGACCTTCGCCCAGCAGCGACACCACGACACTCAAGCCCACCTTGGTGGAGACACTGATATCGCCGCCCGCCAAGGCGAACGAGTAGCGCACGCAGCAGGCTTGCAGACCGGCATACACCCCGAGCGCGAGCTTCTCGCTGCTGCCCCGGCGCAGGTTGACGGCCACCGTGGCCGCGACTGGCCAGAATCCGACCGCGGCAATGTCGGAACAGGCTTTAGCCATGGCCTTCCAGCCGACTTGGCGAGGCGTTGCGGCTTCCGGTCCTTGCAATACGAAGTGAGTGCCTTCGACGACCTGGTCTATCTTGAACGCGAGATCGCGGTCACCCGGCCAGTTCAGGATTGCGCAATCCTGGCCGGGGCCGACGGCGACCCACGGGTGGCGGGGCGCTGCAGCGCGGAAGCGCTTGATCAGGCGTAGTTCACCCATCGCCTGCATTGTACCCGCTTAGGAAACGTCCCGCAAAGCGCTTGACGTCCGCGGCAGCACAGGAAATACTCGTTCAACGGTCGCGGCAGGTGCCGGCGGCCGTTTTTTTGTTTTGAGCCAGGAGGAGCATGCGTGTCTGCAACGATTATCGTCGGCGCCCAATGGGGCGATGAAGGCAAGGCCAAGGTGCTGGATGCGCTGATGCCCGAGATGGACATCGTCGTCCGCTACCAGGGCGGCTCCAACGCGGGCCACACGGTGGTCGTGGGCAGCGAGCGCTATGCGTTCCACCTGGTTCCTTCCGGCATCCTCCACGACCGGAAGGTCTGCGTGATCGCCAACGGCTGCGTGGTCGAGCCCGCGGAGCTGGTGAAGGAGATTGACGCGCTCCTCGCGCGCGGCGTGCACATTGACGGCTCGAACCTGCTGCTCTCCGAACGCGCGCACCTGGTCATGCCGTACCACCGCCTGGTTGACCAGCTCTCCGAAAAGCGCAAGGAAAGCAGCGGCGAAGGCAAGATCGGCACGACGGGCCGCGGCATCGGGCCGTGTTACGTGGACAAAGTCGCACGCTCGGGCCTGCGCGCCATTGACCTCCTTCGGCCGGACTACTTCGTGCAGCGCGTCGCACAGCGTCTGACGGAACTCAACCCGCTCCTGACGTCCGTCTACGGGGCGGAACCGCTCGACCCCAGGAAAGTCGCCGACGAAGTGCTGGCGTTCGCGCCGCGGCTGACGCCGTTCATCGCGGACACCGCGGCGTACCTCAACGCGGCGCTTTCCGCAAACAAGCGCCTCCTGCTGGAAGGCGCGCAGGGCACGCTGCTCGACGTTGACCACGGCACCTATCCGTATGTGACGAGTTCCAACGCCACGTCCGGCGGCGGCACGACCGGCACGGGCATCTCGCCCCGCAAAATTTCGCTGACGCTGGGCATCGCCAAAGCCTACACCACGCGCGTCGGTGAGGGGCCTTTCCCCACCGAGCTGACCGAGAGCGTGGGCGAAGGCCTGCGGCAGCGGGGCGTGGAGTTTGGGACCACGACGGGGCGTCCGCGCCGCTGCGGCTGGTTTGACGCCGTGGGGTTGCGCTACGCGACGGAAGTCTCCGGCATTGACGCGATCGCGCTGACCAAGCTGGACGTGTTGACGGGCGAGCCGGAAGTGAAGGTGTGCGTGGCGTACGACATCGGCGGAAAGCGCGTGGAGCGATTCCCGTGCGATCACGAGGCGCTTGCCGCCGCCAAGCCGGTCTACGAGACCATGCGCGGCTGGAAGGAGTCCATCGAGGCGGTCCGCGCCTTCGCCAAGCTGCCGCCCGCCGCGCGGCGCTATGTGAAGCGCCTCGAGGAACTGACGGGCGTGCCGATCCGCTACGTGGGCGTCGGCCGCACGCGCGACGCGATGATCAAGCGCGGGAAGAAGTGACAGGCTATTGGCTTTTGGCTATTGGCTATTGGCGGTCGCCTGGGAAGAACGATGCAAGGCACTTCCGCCTCGAACGTTACTATAGCGGAGGGCTATGTGATGGCGCGGCTGGCCTGTTTGCTGTGCAGTGCCATTGTCTCAGCGGCCTGCGTCTTGTGCGGCGAGACGGCGCCGCCTGCCACTGTTGATCCGGAACGGCTCCGCGCGCTGGTACGGCAACTCGGCGCGGACGATTACGACAAGCGCGTGGCTGCGTACGAAGAGCTGTCGCGCGCCGGCGATGCCGCCCGTGGAGTATTGGGGGCGGCGCGGGACACGGATGATGCTGAGATTCGCGTCAGCGTCGCCCGTCTGCTCAAGCCCTTCCTCACGCGCGACAGAGCGAACGAAGACTGGAGAACAATCGAGCGCACGTTCGGTCCCCTGTTCGGCGCGCGGCAGATGGCGCTGTCCGTGGAGCCTCCCGCGCAGGACGCCACGCCCGGGGCCGGCGTGGAAGCCGCACTCGAGTGGCTGGCCAAGGCCCAGGAACAGGACGGGCACTGGGACTCCCGAAAGTATGGCGCGGAGGAGGATGCAGATATCGAGCAGACTTCGCTCGCGCTTCTCTGTTTCCTTGGCGCGGGCCACACTGAGAAAGTTGGCGAGCACAAAGGGAACGTAAAGCGCGCCGTGGCATGGCTGGCTCAACGCATGCGCGCCGACGGTGCCGTGGTGCGCGACGGGGCGGATGAGCCGGACGGCTTGACGCATGCCCTTGTGTGCCTCGCATTGGCGGAAGCGGCCGGCATGGCAAATAGGCCAGCGACCAAGGCCACGGCTCAGAAAGCGCTGAATTATCTGACGCAGAGCCACCAGAGCGGCACGGACGACGAGAAGGGCGGCTTCGGGCGAAAGCCGCAGTCATCCGAGCCGGAATTGCTGACGACGACGCTCGCTGTGATAGCCATGCAGAGTGCCAAGGTGGCCGGGCTGAAAGTGCCGCCGTCGAGCTTCGATGGCGTTATACGCTTCCTGGACTTATTGGAGGACAAGGCCGGCTGGCGCTTCGCGCCCGGCCAGCAGCCGTCGCCACGGGCCGGCCTGCTGGGCTGCCTGTCCCGGCAGTTCCTTGGCTGGGGAAGCGAGGACTTGTACAAGCAGGCGCAGCGCGCGGTTGACGGGTACGGCGACGTCGGCACGGCGAGTACCGATGAGTTCCATACCTACGTCGCCACTCTCGTGACTTTCCAGCAGGGCGGCGAATTGTGGCAGCGCTTCGATGGCCGGATGAAGAACAGCATCGTCCAACGCCAGGAACGGGATGGCCCCGCAGCCGGCTCCTGGAGCGCCCGCGGTCCGTGGAAAGGCGCGGGCCGCGTCTTCGCGACGGCGGTGAACGTCTTGTGCCTGGAGGTCTACTATCGTTATCTGCAACTCCAGCCGTGAACACCATCCGTGCTCCAAACTCTGACCGGACTTGCATGACAGATATGTAAGTGGTATGGCGACTGCCGCTACGGAGATGGCCCATGCGTGCTCCTGAACACCGGCTGCCCAAGTACCGGCTGCCGACTCATCCCGG